>Ga0302270_10000214_pt1 | contig 62241 bp, 50 predicted proteins | sample III_Bog_E2_3_FD_198773 | JGI IMG/M metagenome (GOLD analysis project Ga0302270, IMG submission 198773) | Peat permafrost microbial communities from Stordalen Mire near Abisko, Sweden - III_Bog_E2_3 | ecosystem: Environmental > Terrestrial > Soil > Wetlands > Peat | place: Sweden: Abisko... | reverse complement strand
CGTCTGTCAACACGGCTGCTGAGCAATAGAGCGACACCAGATAGGAGGCTAGTGAACGCTGATCGATACCCATGAAGCGCACCGAGAGGCCGGGGCTCTGCTCGCCTGCAAGGCCGGGCTGGAACAGACCCACAACGCCCTGCTTCTTTTCGCCAACGCGGAGAAGGAGGATCTTGGTGGTGTGATCCTTGCTGCGCACGGCGATCTTGTCAGACGGAATCAGCGGCACACCGCGCCAGGTGAGGAAAGGCGTACCGAAGAGCGTGATCGTGGGCGGAGGAACGCCGCGGCGCGTGCACTCACGACCAAAGGCCGCAATAGCACGAGGATGGGCGAGGAAGAGCGAAGGCTCCTTCCAGACTTTGGTCAGCAACTCATCCAGATCGTCCGGCGTTGGCGCTCCCTTGCGGGTCTTGATGGTCTGCGACGCTGAGACGTTATGCAACAGGCCGTAGTCGGCGTTGTTGACGAGTTCGCTTTCCTGCTTTTCCTTAACGCTCTCAATAAGAATGCGCAACTGCTCGCGGACCTGGTCAAAGGGGCTGCTCAGCAGGTCGGAGATGCGGGTATGGACGTTGAGCACCGCATTGATGCTGCCCAGGCGATACTCGCGCGGCGCTTCTTCGTACTGCACATAGGTGGAGGGCAGCGGCGACTCATCTTCGTGCGCACAAAGCGATTCGATGACCTTATTCTCGTCAACTTTGTTCAGGCGGAGGGTGCCAGCTTCGAGCGGCTTCCAGTCAAGAAAGCGAACCAGCCAGCGGGGCGTGATGGCGCCAAACTGAGGAGCGGTCTTGGTGACATTTGCGAGTTGAAATGCGGATTCTTCGCCCAGAGATACACGGCTAACTTCGTCTGCCACGGGAGCCTCCTAGGTACTTGAAACGTTGTTATTGTAGTGCCTGCTGGTCAGTGCGGCAATGTGGGTGTCGGTCAAAAACAGTGCAGGGCTAGAACCTGAATGCGGTCCCGCCCTTGTCCTTGCTGCAAACGCCGCAAACCGGCGAAGGAGCGAGGGATATAAAGATCAGTACTTGCGGACCGAGTGGTCCACACGATCCGACCAGGCATGGATGCCACCTGTCATGTTCAAGACATCAGTAAAGCCTGCTTTTTTAAGCATTTGAACGGCCTTTGCACCGCGCGGTCCCATCTTGCAAACGGTGACGATGGTCTGATGCGTGTCCAGTTCATTGACGCGTCTGGCGAGTTCTGGAAGGGGGATCAACTGCCCACCAATGTTGGAGATTTCGTACTCGAACTCATCCCGCACATCGAGTAGAAATAGGTTTTCGCCTGCATCCAGCCGCTTCTTCAGTTCTTCAACACGGATCTCAGGAACGCCCATCGTCTTGTCCTTACCTTGAATCGGCTTGGCGAGCGCCCTGTTTGCTGCCCTCGCCCCAATTTCGGTCCAAAATAGAAAACCCACCTGCCAGTCAATATCTGGCGGTGGGTACCTTGGAGGCGGCAGCTTGTAAAAGACCTTTAGCTGATCCCATTCCTCACGCCAGAATGCTTCTGCGCACGACAAATCGCGGCGCAACAACACATTTTGGCGGTCATGGAGATCAACGAAACCATAGAAGCAATCTACCACAGGGATTCCAGCACTGCAAGTCGCTGCTGAATTAACGCTGGCAAACGCCGAATGAGACCTCGAAATCGCTGCCGATGGCCGGCGCCCTTGTCCATCCTACGAAGCGGGTGGGAGGGGCACCGGCCAATAGTTGATGAATTTGCACTTCGGCATTTCAGCTTCCCAGGTCCCAGAATCGGGACCTGGGAACCCAGCACCCAGCATTTGTGCAACTTCAAACTGTCAAAGAACTAGAAGCCGTAGGAGATGCCAAAAGCCGCGCGGGCACGAGCCTTCAGATTGACGCCGCCAATGTTGCCGGCAGCCTGCAGAATGCCGAAGTCAACATTGAGTTTGTGCTTGGGCGACGGCACCACGCGCACGGCGTAGTCGATGGAGGTGGGAATATCAAGGACGCCGCTGGATACGCCGGCAGCTGAAGTTGTCTTGATTTTCTGCGGCTGCTGGGCTGCCTCAGAGGCCAGGATGATGGCGCTCTTGCCGGGGCCGGTGAAGACGAACGCCACTGCGCCGAAGGCCCGTGCAGAGAAGTCAGGTGCATTGCCGCCCAGTCCCCACAGCGAGGCATTGGTGCCACGAACGCCTGCGTTCAGCAGAATGGGAACCTTTTTGTCGATCTGCGTGACAACCTTGGTGGCCACCACATAGATGTCGCCGTTGGTCTTGCTCTGTCCGTTTCCGCCGTTATATACGTTGGTGTCGTTGGTGCGCAGAATGCCGCCCACGGAAATGGCGGGAACCCATTTGGTCTTGCCTGCATTTTCAGGAACAAGATTGGCTTTTCCATGGAAGATGTTGAAGCCATCGGTCCATAGCGGGCTCAGTCCGGTGGTGTTGCCTGCGGCATGGTCCTCGCGCGTATAGCCAACTTCAATGCGTTTGGCAAAACCTTCGGTGATGGAGACGGTGTTCCAGGTGCCGATTACCGGCCCGCCAGCCAGCACATGATAGGCAATTACCGGGTGTCCCGCGCCATTTGCAGGAGAGGCTGCGGTCGCGGCCAGTGGTGTGACGAAAATTCCGGTGGGGCCTTCATACCCCAGGCTCTGCGCGTGCAGGATGCCGGTTGTAAATGTGAGTGCGACGAACGAAAAGAAAAGAACCTTCAGGTTTGCGAATGAACTGGAATATACAAGATTGCGCATGTGCACTTCCTCCAATGTTGTGACCCATTGAATGCAATGACGCGACCAAGAATTTTCATTTCCAGGGCAAATATCGAAAGGGAGCAGGCGCTCATTCGTTTGCACGAAGGAGCGACACAACCGCTTCGATCAAAATGCTTATCTAAAGGAGAATGCTCAGTCGCGGCGAAGCTCTGCTGCTAGAGGCAACAGGTACAGGCTGCGATATGCCGGGTGGCATGAAGCGACTGATTCATTAAAAGGAGTATAGAGCAAATTCTGGAAATGTCCAGAGCCAGTCTTTGACTTGAATATCCTTTGTAGGTATTCTTGGCGTAACAAATGCGAAATCTATATAGCGCCGAATCTTGTTGTCACAGCGTGCAAAACTGCAGGCTGATGGTGAATCGCGCCCCATCGTAGTCCTTCGAATCATCGAAGAACGCAAACCTGCAGCCCACTCTCAACATTGAGTGGGCTTTATTTTTTCTACATGAAGTCCTAGCAGAGGAAGCAACTTGTCAAACTCCGGGAACACTCAAGTCGTTATTAATAGACGAATGCGCCAACGGTGGCCGCATGAGATTTGGAGCGCGCTTCCAGCAATTCCGCTCCCTATCAAGGTCCTATCACTTCTGGGGCTGGGGCTCATGCTGGGAACTCTGTTCCCCAGGAGTAATGCTGTCAGGACAATCTACCTGAGTGGAACCTATTTCCCAAGGACCATCGTAACGCTGGCTGCATTCCTCATTTTTCATCTTCTCGCAGCGGCCATGGCCAAACTCATCCTGTGCCACAAAGACCGCGCCGGCCGCTTCTTCCTGCGCATTCTTGTGCTGTACATCGCGATGGGCTTTGTTTCGCTGATCTATGCGGTCGGATGGCTGGCTGTCATCTCGGGTCTTCCGCTGACGTTGCCAGGGGTCCCTCTGCCCACCCCAATGGAGTGGCTCAGGCAGATTGGCGGTACACTTCTTAATATCTTCTCTCAACAACCACTGCTACAGGTGCTCGGAGTGGGGATGCTGATTGGGTGGTTTACGGCGAGCATCCCGGCATTGCATCGCGCTGCTTATGGATTCATCGCTGCCGGAGATTTGATCCTCACGCTCTTCCGCAAGATTCTCTGGTACTACCCCATCATGATCGGGTGTCTTGCAGTTGGCATCCCATTGCGCTTCGGCAATCGGGGGCTGGCTCTCTATGGGCAATGTGCTTTATGGGACATGATCGTTATCGTAGTGTGGTGCCTAGCGATGATTCTCTTTTGCAAGCTGGCCACGAAGCGCTCGTGGAATCAGATTCTCTCCTACTATGGAAGCGTGTGGCCAACGGGCTTTGGAACCGGCGGCTCCTATGACACGCTCGCGGTGAACCTAGTCTCCGCCGAAAGAGACCTTGGGCTGAAGCCGGAAATCGCGGAGATCTCAATCGTCTTCGGGACGGTGCTCAACAAAAACTGCGCCACCATGTCGGTGCTGATTGTAACTGTGGTGGTTGCCAGGTTGCTCTCGATTCCCATCTCTCTTTTCGAACTTGCTTTGCTGATTCCCCCAGTGGCGATTCTTGGACTTGAATCACCGGGAATCCCAGGCGGCGCGGGTTACTTCATGTCTCCGATTCTTGCCGTAATTGTCCATGCGCCGAATCCGGCTCTGTGGGTCACTACATTTGTCGCAATGTATAGCGGTTTCATCCCGATGTTCAGCACCGCAGGCAATACCACAGACGATGGAGTCATTGGCGCGGTTTTGGAAGATTGTTTCAAGAGTGCGCAGTCACAAGGAATACACCCACGGGAAGAAGCCGCGAGCTGAATGAGGAAACAATGATGCGAAGAATTCTTGGCGGTATTTTGTTGGTTCCTGGCGCATGGGCGCTGATTGCTCCCCAGGCAAATCTGGGCTTGCCTGAGCTTCGCTGGATGGCGCGAAGCAGCTTTCCAGGCGAGGCGCTTGTCGGCGCCGTTATCGTGGGATTGGCCTACTATCTTATCGGCCAGGTTCCTACTGGAGCGGTAGGGCGGATTGGAAATCCGGAATCGTCCATCTCCGCAGAAAGAGATGGACGATTCAGGCCAGAACTCGTCAGAAAATTGAAGACATAATCAACTGGAACCGTTTATGTCTTCTTCAGGAGCTTCACCAGATTGTCGTAGCTTATTTGCAGGCTTTCGAGGGGCGGTCGATCTGTCTTGTCCTGCTCCACAAATAGATAGGGAACATGATCTTTTGCCGCAATGCTCAGAATCGTCGGCCAATCCAGCGTGCCCAGACCTACCTCTGTAAAGTGTTGTGAGGCTGCTCCAGTATCCGTCGACGCCAACACGTTGGGCAGTCGATCCTTCACGTGCAGCGACTGTATTCGATGGCCATATTCACGCAGCATGGCCACCGGATCATGTCCGGCCTGTGCCACCCAATAGCAGTCCATCTGCCACTGGACCAGCGATGGATCTGTATTCTTCAGCAGAATTTCCAGTCCCGTGGCGCCGCCGTACTCCTTGAACTCCACGTTGTGGTTGTGGAAGCCAAACTTCATGCCCATTGTCTTCGCCTTCGCGCCCCAGACGTTGTATTGGTCTGCTCCACGCTTGTATCCATCAGCGGAGTTGGCGATCGTCAAAGGGACCATGGAACAGACAATGCACTCCGCCCCAAGTTCCTTCGCGTAATCGAACCGTGCATCGAAGTCGTCGTATCCAAAGTGCGCGCTCGGCACTGTCAGTCCCGCATCCAGAATGGCAGCACGCAGAGCCCGGGCGCTCATTTTGTACTCCGCCACGTATGTTTCAACTGTGCTGTACCCGATCTTGCGGACCGCCTTCAGCGTCCCCGCCAGATCGTCCATGAGGCTCCGCACCGTGTAAAGCTGGACACCCAGCGGCCGATCCATCTTCTTACCAAAGGCCAGCGGCTCCATGCCCATTGCGGCCATCGCAGCCGCTGCACTACCAAGAAATTCTCTTCTCGTCTGCATTGTGAACTCTCCTCTTATCTGTATTGAACAAGAATCAAAACTCGTCCAGCATTCCGCTTTGGAAGCAGAGTGCTATTGTCCAGGGCGCGGCCTTCGACTGGCGTCATCCGTTTTTCTTACTCCTACACCCGCTATGCCGCCAGTGTCTTTCGTTATGGGTCCGCCACTGCCGGTAACAGTCTGCTCTTCCATGACTGCTACGCCGTATTGCTGCAATGTCAGGTTTACTGCTTTGCCACCGTCCAACACATTCGTCATCTCATGCGGCAGGTGAACCGTCTGAGCGCGTCGGCCAAGGTTCTCAAAAATGAAAATCTTTCGCTCTTCACCAACCCGCCGGTACACTTCAACACCGTCAGGAACCGCGGGCAACTCCGGCCCCACCCTGCTCTCCTTGAGCATCCACCTGGCTGCACGTTGCATGGAGGCGTCGTCGAGTGCAGCGCCGATATAGGTAATGCTTCCGCTGCCTACGCTACGAGTTATCGCAGCAGGCTGTCCATCCAGCCATCCATCGCTCTTGCCGTATCGCATCAGAACCTTCACGTCGGGTGCAATCGCAATCAACTGCTCAACAGATCCGTCAGCCGTTCCAATGCCCCATGTTCCTGCCACTGCTACCGGTGTCTTAATTGCGTAATACTGCTCCACCGCCCCGCCGAGCAACTCCGCAAGCGGACCTGGTTGCCGCTGCGGCCAGCGTGAATTGTCTCCATCCTTCATGGCAGAGAGCTGGCCAAGCACCAGATGCCCGCCCGCCTTCACATAGCCGATCAGATTCTCAGCCTCTTCTTCTGTTAGCAGATTGAGCCCCGGCGCAACCACTAGTTTGTACTTCGCAAGGTTCTCATCCGGCCGAACAATGTCAACCGAGTGCCCCAAGTGATGCAGCGGCCGGTAATAACTCAGCAACTCTGCGATGGGGTCATGGCTGCGATTCAACTTCTGCCAGTTCAAGACCCACCTGCTGTTGTAGGAGTGCAGTATCGCGACCTCCGACTGAACCGTGGTTCCTCGTATCAGAGGTGCGGCCTTGTCGAATTCGCGCCCAACCTGAGCCATTTCCTGGTAGAGGGGCATCGGCTCGCCATTCACATCCACAATAGCGCCGTGATTTTGTTCCTGGCCGTTGAACGCATCCCGCCATTGCCAGTAACTCATTGCATCCGCGCCATGGCCAACGTCGTGCCACAGCAACGCCCGCATCTCGCCCTTTTCGAGCATCGTATTCACTGAGGCCCAACCAGTAGGTCCCGCCGTAGTCTCAATCACCCAGAAGTTCTTGTTCTTGAATCCCCGCGTCAGATCGTGAGCTGCGCCGTTGCGGATGGGGTCGAATGGCCGCTCGCCGATCGGGTCGTCCCACGCCGAAAAATCTAAATCACGACTAACCACATAATGGTCGTAGCCATCAAACCACCCCATCGTGTTGGTAGTAATCCGCTGCCGAGGTTCCGCGTACTGCCGGATCACGTCGATCTGATTCTTCTGGTAGCTACCCCACGTATCGCTGACAAACTGATTCCACTTCAGTCGCAGCCCGGGATTATCGTTGTTGTCCGGAATTGGAATCTGTTCCCAGGAGTTGTATGTCTGGCTCCAATAGTCGGAAGACCACCTTCGATTCAGATGATCCAGTGTTCCGTACTGAGATCTCAACCACTGTTGAAACAGCACCCGCGTTCCAGCATCAAACGATGGACTCCGGTACTCATTGTCGATTTGCCAGGCAATCACGTACGGATTGTGCCCAAAACGCATCGCAAGTTTCCTGACAATCTCACGCGATAGCTCTCTATATTTCGGATTTGACCAGTTGAAGGCCTGCCGCGTGCTGTGCTCCAGTCGCTTTCCATTCTCCGTGGTCCGCAGCGTCTCCGGATACTTTTCCGTGAGCCAAACAGGCGGCGCACAGGTGGGAGTACCGAGGACCACGTAGATGCCGTGCTCTCCCGCCGCATTGATTGCGCGCTCCAGCCAATCGAGGTCGTAGTGGCCTTCCTCGGGCTCAAGGCGGCTCCAGCTAAACTCCGCCACCCGCACCAGATGCATATGCGCCTTTTGCATCAGATCCAGATCTGCGTTCCATCGTGATTCTGGCCACTGTTCCGGATACCAGGCGGCTCCCAGCATCGGCGCTGGCGGCTCAGGCCCCTGAGCAACTAAAGCTGGAAGGTAGATTGCAGCGCATGCCACAGCCAACAGAATGCGAAGAATGGAAAACTTCAAGACTAAGCGCAAAATGGTCACTCCATGACGCAGGTCCAGCGCTTCGAATGGAAGAATCGATCCGTTTCAATCATTAATCCCTGTCAAAGCCCGACAAGAGCACATTGGCTGCTATCGACGGTAGCTTGACGGATTTCTTCCCGGTACGATGAGTGCCATTCGGAGTTGCGTGACTGCTGGTTTCATTCTTAATCATTTATAATCGATGGGTATGTAATCATGCCGTTAGATGCAGTTTTTTTGGCTCTTCTGAGCAAGACCGGCAGTTGCGGGCAGCTTGGCGTTGCGGTGGTTAGCCTGCGCATACGCCGCCCCACCGTCCAAAAGATCCAGAAATACGTGGAGAAGAAATGTCAATAAACCTGACGCCCGGCAAGATCGCCGGGCTGACAGCCGTGTCAGACCACCGTGGCGTAATTGCCGCAGTTGCTATGGATCAGCGTGGATTGCTGAAGAACATGCTGGCGCGGGAACTTGGAGTGAGTGAACCGCCTGCCGGCATGATGTCGGAGTTCAAGCAGTTGGTGGCCAGGACACTTACAAAGCATGCCTCGTCGATCCTGCTCGATCTCGAGTATGGCCTTGATGCCGCGAAGCAAATCAACGGCAAGGGCTTGTTGCTGGCATACGAACATGCTGGATATAGCCCCGACCATCCGGAAAGGCTGCCCTCGCTCAGAGAGGGTTGGTCTGTCTTGCGTTTGAAAGAAACAGGCGCGAGCGCAATCAAGGTTCTTGTCTACTACACTCCCTTCGAAAAGGAGAGCGTGAACGACCGGAAGAAGGCATGGCTGGAGCGGATTGGAGCAGAGTGCCGCGCCGTCGATATGCCGTACTTTCTGGAGTTCCTTGGGTACGATGTGCATGGTGAAGGTGAGACAAGCATCGAGTATGCGCACTGCAAGCCGGAGATCGTGTTTGAATCGACAAGAGAATTCACCAGGGACCGGTACGGCGCGGACGTACTGAAGATCGAAGTTCCCGTCCAGATGGCGTACGTCGAGGGAACCCGCGCGTTCAAAGGCCAGAAGGTGCATACACGCGCCGAGGCAATGGAACTGATGCGTGCGGCAGCGGCACTGACCGCCAAACCGATTGTCTATCTCTCGGCGGGTGTATCGAGCGAAGTTTTTGTAGAGACCTTGGAACTGGTTTCCGAGAGCGGCGTGGAGTTTCATGGTGTCCTGTGCGGCCGCGCCACATGGCAGGATGGTGTTCCCGTCTATGTCAAGCAAGGTGTAGCTGCTCTCGAAGAGTGGTTGAACACAACCGGTGCGCAGAATGTAAGGAATGTGAACAAGGTACTTGAATCTGCTCATCCGTGGTTTGAAGCACGCAGTATGAAAACCTAGAGTCTGCCATAACCTGAAGGATTGCGAACAGTCTTGCTAGGGGGACCTTTGCCACAAACTGAAGCAAAGCATCGCGACGAGGGCGCGCCTCGCCACGATCACGGGCCCCGCCACCCCTGGTTTGTCCTCAGCTTGCTGTTCACTCTGACCGTAATCGTCTTCATCGCCCGCCAATCACTTTCGGTGATGGCTCCCGTACTGCGCAGCACATTTCATCTCTCCAACCAGGCGTACGGTCGCATTGTCTCCGCGCTCGGATTCGGCATGATGACCGGCGAATTCCCGGTGGGTTATCTGATGGACCGGCTAGGTGCTCGGCTTGGGCTTTCTCTGGTTGTGGGCTGGTGGGCCACGGCCACTGGGTCACTGATGCTCGCCGGATCGGGGCTTGGGCTTGGCATCTCGCAATTTTGGAGAGGAACGGGCGAGTGCGGGGCGTATTCAGGCAGTCTCAAAACGGTGACGCGCCTGTTTCCGAAGAAGGACCGCACCCTTGCCATCGGAATCTTCAACGGCGGCAGTGTAATTGGCGCCACTATCGCGCCGCCGCTCATCGTATTTCTGCTTCAACGCTATGGTTTTCGCACCGCGTTTCTGGTGCCAACGCTGGCGGGATTTCTGTGGATTCCGCTCTGGTGGCTGGTGTACAAGCGCGAGCCGAAACTTGCTGCTCCGGTTGGTCAACGCGCTGTTTCATCCCGCCAATTGCTTGGTCAATCGTCCACCTGGGCCGTAATGCTGTGCCGGTTCTTTATCGGACCGGTCATGCAGTTTTACTGGTACTGGACTCCCAGCTATCTCTACAGCGCGCGGCATCTATCGATGGCCCAGATCGGAGCTGTCGGATGGATTCCGTTTCTGATGGGCGACGTCGGCGGTGTCGCAGGCGGTTGGGTGGGAGGCATGTTGATGCGGCGCGGATTCTCGGTGCGAAATACCCGACGCCTGTCGATGTATGGGAGCGCACTGCTTTGCGCGGCAAGCCTGGTGGTGCCCTACATCGGCGGACTTGTCCCAGCGATGGCGATGATTTGCGTGGCCATTGCCGCTGACAATTTTCTTTCCGCACACATGTTCGCTACGATTACGGATCTTTTTCCAGATGCGCAGGTGGGACGCGCCGCAGGGCTGATGGGCATTGCCGCTGGTCTCAGCGGGATGCTGTTTCCTTTGCTGACAGGATTCCTGGTCGATCGCATTTCATATGCGCCGGCATTCGCGTTGGTAGCGATCATGCCGATGATTGGGACGATCGCGCTGTTCGCCGTGGGCCGCAAGTATCGGACCCTCGACCGGCCTGCCGATATACTGACGCAATAACCGGCTTGTAACGCAGAATCGGAGTTACAAGTTACAAGCGATCTTGAATCTTGTTCACTGCATTCATGGCGTGTTTTCCCTCAAGGACCCGGCAGACGTCTTCACAGATGGCGTCGGTTACGCGGTCCTGAGCTTCATGAGTAAAGGCCGCCACGTGCGGCGTCAGAATCAGGTTAGAGAGCTTTTCTAACTCTCCATGCACTGGCGGCTCCGTGCCACGCACATCCAATGCCGCTCCGCCAATCGCGCCTGATTTCAGAGCGTCAATAAGATCACGTTCGACAACGACTTCTCCGCGCGAGGTGTTGATAAAGGTGGCTGTCGGTTTCATGCTCGCAAAGCATTCAGCATTCAAGAGTCCCGCTGTCTGTTTGGTTGCAGGAAGATGACACGAAACAACGTCGGAGCGTTCGAGCAGGTTATCAAGTGAGACGAGCTCGGCATTGATCTCACTGAGCAGAATGCTGTCCTTGCTGATAAACGGATCGTAAGCCAACACTTTCATGCCAAAGGCTTGTGCGCGCCGCGCGGTTAGATAGCCGATTTTTCCTGCTCCGATAATTCCTATGGTCTTGCCGTAAATCTCTGTGCCTAGAAAGCGCGTTCGATTCCAATTGCCTTGCTTCGTATCCGCATCGGCGGCAGGAATCATACGCGCCAACGAAAGGATCAGGCCGATGGCTAACTCCGCCACGCTGATCGCATTCTGGTCTGGAGTGGAGGTAACCAGGATACCGGCGCGAGTTGCGGCAGCAACGTCGACGTTGTTCAAACCGACTCCGGCCCTGCCAATCACTCTCAGTTTTTTTCCTGCCTCGAGCAGTGCGGCATTCACCTGCGTCTGGTTTCGGATGATCAACGCGCGGAACTCGCCCACTCGCTGCAACAGTTCGTTTGGATTCTTCCAAAGATCAGGAAGCGTAACGACCTCAAATTGTTTAGACATTGCGTCCACAGCGGCGCCCCGGATCTTTTCTGTGATGAGAATATCTGGCATGATTCAAGCACTCACTTCAACGCAGCCGAAAGGCACGCTCAATTGTTGACACCATTGTTCCAACTCCCGGATCGTCTCAGGAGTGACAGCCACTCCTATGGCTGCATTCGCGGCCGCATTTCTTGAAGATCGTTCCCCAGGGATCAATATCTCCTCAACGCCAGGGCACTTCTTGCTGCTCTTGAGATGGTCAATCGTTTCATCAATGCGCCTCTTGAATTCATCCGGGTCCATAAATGCGGCGATGTTGAAAAGGCAGAAGAAGTGCCCCACATCCTGCTTCCTATCCAGGTCTTTGTACATCGAACCGATCGATGAGCCGATCGCCGCGCCGGACAATATTCCGCTGAAAGCCTCCACCATCAAAGCCAGAGCATAGCCCTTGTGGCCAGCCATGGTGAGCACTGTGCCGAGCAAGGCCTCGTTGGCATCGGTGGTTGGTTCGCCGTTCTTGTCGAGTGCCCAACCCTCGGGAATCGCCTGGTTCTTCTTCTGTGCAGCAATGATGTTTCCACGAGCCACGATGGATGTGGCCAAGTCGATCTTGACATGAAATGATTTCCCGGTGGGGAAAGAAGCAGCAATCGGGTTAGTGCCGAAGAACGCCTCGAACCCGCCCGCCGGGGACATGGCCGGTTCACAGTTCGTCATGGCTAGGAGGATCATTCCCTCGTCCGCAGCTCGATTGCAGTAGTAGGAGAGAGCGCCGAAGTGTTGAGAATTCTGGATCGTCGCGGCAGCCACGCCATTCTGTTTCGCCAACGGCAAAAGCATGTCGAGCGCCTTCACGGCCTGCACCTGTCCCAGACCATTGCCCGCATCCAGCGCGAGCACGCTTCCGCCATTGCGAGTGATTGAAATCTCGGCCCTGGGGTCGATCAATCCCTTCTCAATGCGTTTTAAGTAAATATTCAATCTCGAGATTCCGTGGGTCGAAACGCCATGGAGGTCGGCGTCGATCAGAACATGCGCGAAAATCTGCGCGTCCTCTGGGCGTACGCCGACCGCTATGGCAAGCCGCACGGTCAGGTTGCGCAACTCATCCGGATTGTATCGTGTCATTGCAATGCCATCCTGCGGGTCATGGTCTTTCGAGTACGTTTGATGAAGGCTTCTACGCGCTCCGGTAGAGTTTGGTCATCGCAAATTCACGATGTCCGAGTGCTTCGGCTGCGGTCAAGCGTCCGTTTGCGGTGCGAACGATCATATCGATCAACGCGTCCCCTGCCTGGTCGAGCGTCATCTCACCCTGGAGTATGGGAGACACATCCAAGTCAATGTGCTCGGCCATCAACTTGACCGTTTTCGGATTGCCCGACAGCTTGATGACCGGCTCGATGGGATTGCCGATTACGTTGCCCTGACCAGTGGGAAACAGGTGGACCACAGCGCCTGAAGCGGCCCAAAGCACAACCGCTTCGGCAGCAGCCGCTGAGGTATCCATATACCAAAGTCCTGCGCCCGTCGGAGCCTCCGCGGGTTTGAGGCAGCCGACAAACTGGGTATGCTTGCCCAGCTTCTCCACATTGCCCAAAGCCTTTTCCTCGATCGTGGTGAGCCCGCCGGCGATGTTGCCCTTGGTGGGCTGCGATTCGGATAGGTCGTCCTTCTTCTGGCTGAAGACCAGGTTCTGGTAGTCATCGAAGGCAGCCATAAACTCTTTGCGAACTGTTTCGTTGATAGCTTTGGCGGCAACGATGTGCTCGGCGCCGGTCAGTTCTGTCGTCTCACCAAAGGATGCGATACCGCCTGCGGCGCAGTGCTTGTCCACCACATTGCCAACGGTCGGGCAGCTTGAAAGCCCAGTCGTGGTGTCAGACTCGCCGCACTTCACGCTGATATAGAGCTCACTGAAGTCGCATTCAGTCCGTTGCAGCTCGGATGCCCACTGCACAAACTCCTTGGCCTTTTGAGAGGCTGCCGCAATGGTTCCAATGTCGCCGCGGCCTTCAATGGAGAAGCCGGCCACGGGCTTGCCGGTCTTCGCGATTCCATCAACGATCTTCTGCGTCCAACCATCTTCAATGCCAATCACGACGATAGCGGCAACATTTGGATTGCTGCCTGTACCGATCATGGTGCGGAAGAACAATTCAAGATCCTCACCGAACTGAAGGCGGCCGTACGCATGGGGAATTGCAAGCGTCCCCTTGATGTTGTTTGCCACGGCCTCACATGCCGCGTTGGAAATATCGTCAACCGGCAGAATGACCACGTGATTGCGCACGGCCACGCGGCCGTTTTCGCGCCTGTATCCAAGAATTTTCCGATTCGACATGGCTATGCCCACCTTTTCGTTTTGAGGTTATGTATATGAACATGATGGCCAGCCTTGACCGGCTCGACGATGGTGCCAATCACACATCCGTACTTGACCGCGAAATCGCCCACGGCCAAATCCTTCAACGCAAGTTTGTGGCCAAGAGGAATCGCTTCTTCTGAATGAGCCGTGAGCGGCGCATTTTCGGCCAGGTTTCTTCCTGTGCAGTCAGTGTCAGCCGCGATATCGACAACCGCAACGCCGACATTGTCAGCTGCTTCGTGAATCAAGAAATGAATCATTGTGATACTTCTCCTTTTTCTCTCGCTGCGGCGGACCCTGCTACTGAACCCCGCCAATCGATACGTGCTTCGTCTCAACAAATGCTTCGAGGCCGTCGACGCCGAGTTCGCGTCCCCAGCCGCTCTGCTTTACTCCGCCGAATGGACATTGGCTGGTCGTCGGCGCACCATCGTTGATGCCAATGGTTCCGGCCTCAAGTTGTTCGCTGAGGCGGAAGATGCGGCCGATGTCGCGCGTCATTGCATACGCGCTCAGGCCATAGGAAGTGTGATTGGCGCGGCGGATTGCCTCTTCTTCCGTATCGAAGCTGCTAATCGGAGCCAGAGGCGCGAAAGTCTCTTCGCGCATGCAGGCAGCCTCATCGGCCATCCCTTCGATAACCGTGGGCTGGAGGAAAAAGCCGGGCAGATCCTTAATGCGAGCGCCCCCGGCGATTACTCTTCCGCCCCTTCTGACCGCGTCTTCAATCTGCTTCAAGGCATCGTCAAGACCGTTCTGATTGACCACCGGGCCCACATCCATGCCGGGTTCCAGTCCGGGGCCGGTCTTGAGTTTGCTAACTGCGGCGCAGAACCGCTCGACAAAGTCCTTGTAAATTGTCTTCTGCACATAAATCCTGTTTGCCGCGATGCAGGATTGCCCGGAGTTGCGGAACTTGGCAATGATCGTTTCACGGACCGCGAGGTCAAGGTCGCAATCGTCAAAAACAAGCACCGGCGCCAACCCTCCCAACTCCAGAGAGAGTGGCTTGATGGTTTTTGCGGCGCGCTCAATCAGCGACTGCCCCACGCGCGTGGAACCGGTGAAGCTGATCTTCCTGCAGATTGGATTGGAGAGGAACTCGTCGGAAAGTTGAGCTGCATCGCCGATTGCCAACTGAAAGACCCCAGCCGGAACTCCGGCCGATTCCATGCACTGCGCCAGCAGAACCGAGGACAGTGGCGTTTGGGAAGCTGGCCTCAGAATCACAGGGCATCCGGCGGCCATCGCCGGTGCAATCTTGCGCACCGCCAGAACAAGAGGGAAGTTCCAGGGCGTAATCGCCGCCACTACCCCGATGGGGGTTTTCACAACCAAGTGCCGCTTGCCATTCACTTGCGGCGGAATGGTTCGACCGTAGACTCGACGTCCTTCCTCAGCAAACCAGCGCAAGTGGTCTTCGGTCATTCCCACCTCACCCTCGCTTTGCGCCAGCGGCTTGCCGTTTTCAAGGGTGATGGTGCGCGCAATCTCCGCCTTCCGGTTCACAATCTCATCCGCCACTTTGTTCAGCAGTCGCCCACGCTCTTTGGCGGTCAATGCACGCCAGGCCGGCCACGTTGCTTCCGCGGCGCGCAAAGCCTCCTGAACTTCACTCCTGCCTACGACGGACACCCTGGCTATCGGCTTGGCCGTCGCCGGATTGACGACCTCGAATCCATTTCCGCCGGTGTGCCATTTGCCACATAGATAAGAACTGTATGAGATGGCTGTATTCTCTTCCACTTCTTCTCCCGTTCACCGAAGACTTCGATTGCTGATACGCTATTTCACCCACTCGGGAACAAATGTCCCCTGGCTCGCCATGGATTCGATCATCCGCTTGGCGTCAACAACATGGCTGCGGGCCAGCCGTTCGGCTTCATCCGCAAAATTGTGTTCAATTGCCTCTATGATGCGCAGGTGTTCGGCGTAGATAACGTCAGGATCGCGAAAGGCGCGTACCGTCATCCCCAGTGCGCGATAAGTCTGCGATAGTCGCGTCAAAGTGCTGTTTCGAGACATCTCCGTGATGCGCAGATGAAATGCGCGATCAAGGGAACCGGTTTCGTCGTCTTCGTCCTTGGCGAGGTTGTGAATTTTTTCTGCCAAGGCGCGGAGTTCAGCAATATCGACGCGCCCAGCGTTGGCGCAGGTGAGGCGGGCGGCCAAGCCTTCCAGTACTTCGCGCACGTCGTAGGCTTCGCAGATGCTGGCAACGTCGAGCTTGTCGACAAAGACGCCCATGTTATCGACGGATTGCACGAGGCCACGCCAGTGCAACTCCATGAGAGATTCCCTCACCGTACCCTGGGCCACGCCCAGTTCGCGGGCTAAACCTTGCTGGCTTAGCCGCTCGCCTGGCTTGGTTTCACCAGAAAGAATGCGGCGCTCAATCTCTTCCCGAACTTCGTGCCGTGCAACCCTGTCCTTCAACAAAACTCACCTCGCGTCTAAAAACTTGATTTGTGAAGCAACGCTCGCTCAACGGTCAATCGATTCTACCCAATCACGATGTATGTTCCAGTGATTGCGCGCCATTGCCTTGCGCATTTCAACCCCGGATTAGCCGCACCAGTCGACGCTAAAAAGCCGTGCCAAGCGGCGGAATGTGTCTGCATGATGGCCGTAATGGACGGTAACGTGATGGGGCATCCCCTCATGAATCAGTCTGTCGAACCGATCCGGCATTGAATCTCCGCTTACTTCAACGAGCAGGCTATTCCCGGAAACATGGCGTTTCGGCGCCACCGATTGACCTTCAAAAGCAGTCATGTGGTACTTGTTGTCGCAGCGCCACAGGCGAGATACGGTAACTGCTTGTCCGGTTTGCAGAGGGCCATCCACCACCATCGGCTGCCTCCCGTTGAAGTGGACTGCCAGCGATGGTCCGTCGGTTCCGCCCGCGGCATTGCACATGTTGAGCGGCGCCATGCCCGGATGCCAGAAGAAGACACTTGAAGAGTCGTGCTCAAGCCAGTCCGTCAGAAACCCCGGCCCAATACCGAGCCGGCAGGCCATCAAGCCCCCGATGGCGCCGTCCGCGTCCCCTTCAATCGAGACTGCAATGCCCGCATTCGCCAGCCTTGCGACGGCGAGATAAGGCCATTGCCCCAGTACATTGGCCAACTCAGGCCAGCACTGGAGCGCCAGCGCATTCAGATTCATCTCCTGGATCAGATCCTTCATGGCCAGAAAATAACGCGAGTTCATGGCCAGTTGCTCGTAGTGCGAATCATCCCTGGTTGCCAGTCCCAATTTGCGCACTTCAACAAGGTCCTCGCGGACGGCCTCCTCTTCCACGCCGCGCACGCGATCAATGAATTGCGGCAGGCTCAAAGAGTGCATCTGTATGCCGAAGGTCTGGCGGATCAGGAACGGATCGGCGGCCAGATCGATGAAGCCCGGCACATGGGTGCCGACCACTCCCACCTTGTTTTTGCGGAGTCGTGAGAAAGCGCTGGCCAAAGAGATCGCCTGTAATAAATTGCTCTCCATCTTGCTGTCCGCACTCTCCGGCCCGCCGTACACCAACTCAAACGGCCGATGCGCCTGCCTGCAGATTGAAGCCCAAAGGTGCTGTCCAACGAGCGAGCACGAGCTCACCTTGCCATCGCCAGGCCGTTCCGGCGTCGCCCACAGAACAAGCGGACCGCTCCACCTCTGTCCGATTGTCAGCGCGTACTGTCCATCTGCAATCGACGGCTGAACGATGACCAGAGCATCGCACTTTGCACGTTCGATTTCATCCAACGCCGCGTGGACCGACTCGTCGTCCTGCACCTGCCGCTCGGTGCCAATGCAGTTAAAACCGAATCCATGGAGCGTCTCCAGGCAGCGCTCGCGGATCAGCTTGCTCCACTCCTGATCAAACCCCGGCCGCTTCCGCGTAAAGATCAATACACCGAGGTTCCTTCTTGCACCAAGCTCAACGGCAATCGACATTTTATGAAAACTCCTATCCTTGAAACGGCTGGCTACAGCGCCCGCGCGTATTGATACAGTTCACCGACCAGCGGTCGAAGATAGCTCTCGAAGGCAGGCCCAACCGCCAACGGACCATTTGTGAGCCACGCTGCCGGCAGTTGACGCTCCACTCCTACAACTGAAGTGAAAGGGACCAGATTGTACCCAGACTCTCCTGGATCATCGAGCGGTAGCAACGCAACCATCTTGTCTGTTTCGCCAGCCGCCAGCGCGAGCACTCCCGCACGCCCAACAAGCTCTGCGTCCTGCTGGTCCTGGCTGGAAACCAAAGCCATCGTGGCCCGCGCAATCAGGCCCGGCTTTTCATTCCGGCAGCGAATCTTCAGGTTGGTTCCCACAAGATTGGCGAGAAACTGTCCGATGCCACCTGTCATCGGCCTCTTCAGCGGGTCAAGCTGCGCAGCGTCGCGCAACTCGTAGACCGGGCTACCATCCGGGTTGCGTATCCCTTCGCCCGCAACCACAACGGCCCAGCCACGCTGCGCGACTACGCTCTCGAGGTCGGCGAGAAATTGCTCGGCGTGGAATGGCTTCTCGGGCACGTAAACAAGGTGGGGCGCATCGGCCTCGGCAACCCTGGCGAGTGTGGTGGCCGCTGCCAGCCAGCCAACACTCCGTCCCATCACTTCAAGAATCGTGACTGGCTGCGGCAAGGAGCGAATGTCCATGCCAAGATCGCGTGTCGATTGCGCTAAATACCGGGCCGCGCTGGCAAAGCCAGGGCACCGGTCAGTGAGGGCAATATCGTTGTCCACGGTCTTCGGCACGCCGATAATCTGAACCTCGAATCCAGCATCGCGACAGTGCGCGCTGACCAACCCGGCGCCCTGCATGGTGCCGTTGCCGCCCATAAAAATCATGGAGCGAACATCGAGCCGGCGGAGGATAGCTACCATACGGTCAAAGTCGTCTTCCGTCGGCTTGTAGCGCGAGGACCCAAGCGCGGCGCCGGGGCTGTTCCGCAGCAGACGAAGCTCAGCAGCCGTCATTTGGCCAAGTTCGACGGTGTCCCCGTTGACCAGGCCCTGCATCCCGAATCGCGCACCGAAAACCCGCCCTATTCTTGTCTGGCAAGTTCCTTCAGTGATCGCGCTCGACAAGCTGGCGTTGAAAACCGAGGTCGGTCCGCCGCCCTGCACGATCATCAAATTGCCAGTAGCCATCATGTCTTTCTTTTCCTTCTTTGCGAACCAGCAGCTCGCACAAACGCGAATACAGCGAAGCTTCTTCTTTGCCTCTTGATGCGCCTATGCCGCTGCGCAGGAAGGGATTCCAAATCGCTCCCAAATCTTTGCGGCTCTAGCGGTAAGCCCGTTGGGATGTTCGCTCGCCCCTCGTTTTAGGGGTAGAATTCATCAATCGATTGTAAATGATTGTTGCATTTTCCCGGATGTCTTGCTAATGTTACCCCATGTCATGTCACCTCTGTTGCCGCTGCTGTTGTTTGTGTTGTGCGCACAGGTGACCTGGGTCTGAAATACATCGAGTAAGTCCAAGTCTCCAGTTGCCCGCGATACAGATAAACTGTCGCGGTTTTTGTGTTTTTGCAGCCAGGAGAGGAATCGGATGACTCGAACGATTGACATAGAAGCGATCAACGGCCCGCAAATGGTTGACCTTACGGTCAAAGTCATTTCGCTGAAGTTTTTCGGCCGAATGCTTGCTTCCCTCTATGCCATCTGGCTCATGAGCGCACCTCAGCGCGGCCTCGAACTCATTCAAGTGGGTTTGTTTGGCAGCCAGAAGAACGGTTCCGGCGCAAGTCCGGAGCTGAATACCGCCTGTCGATGTCCCCTCCTGCAACAAAAATAGACCGAAATCGATTGAAGACTGGAGAATTCCAGTTCCCTTCATCTGCAACTCATCGAGATTCGCTTGTTCCCGGCCTGTGAAAGCAGGCAGGTGAGACAACACTTCGACGACAAACAGGATATTCCAAACCAATACCAATCGATTGCAATCGACTGTCGGTGCGAGACGCCTATCGATTCCATCGAGCCCCAAAGAAAACAAAAAACTTCCATCGGCGATCCATGAACAGGGAACGAGTTGTGGGGAAAGATGACACTGATGAAAAACAAGACGCGAAGAGAAGTTCTTGAAGGCTTGTTGGCGTTGACGGCAGCGGGAGGTCTTTCGCCGCTCTTACAGCAGAGTGCTTTCGCGCAGACTTTTCCCACTCCTCCGGGGATTCGATTTGGAGTGCAGTTGAATGCCTTCCCGATCAATCCTTTGAACTTTGAGACTTTCCTTGATGCGCTCGCCCTCGTCAAGCAGACAGGCTATCAGGGCTTCGAAGCTGGTTTTCGGTTTCTCAATCATCAGTTCGCCGCGCCCGCGCCAGCCCGCCGCAGCATCGAGCAGACCGGGCTCACCTTCTTCGGCATCCATATCTTCTTCCCCGACCAAGGGTATGAGCAGGTTACGAGGATCGCTGCTCCAGCAGTCTATGAGCCGGTGGCTCAAGGAGGAGCGGCACTGGGAGCGAAGCACCTGATTCTCAGCGGGGCGCCAGCTACCAACCCTGATCAGCTGAAGCGCAAGATCGATGCGCTGAATGCCGCTGGCCGCTTTGCCCAAAGCGCCGGTATTACGGCTGCCTATCACAATCACTGGTGGGAGTTTGAATCGAAGCTCGGCGAGATTGAAGCGCTGTATACGCAGACCGATCCGGCGCTGGTCTCCTTCGTGCTCGATGCCGGCCATGCTTTCCACGGGGGCGCCAACGTGCCCGATTTCATCCGCGCCCATTCCAACCGAATCATCGCCTTCCACCTTCGTGACTACAAGAACGGGCAATACGTCACGCTCGGCGAGGGCGAGTTCCCGCTCGCCCGGGTTGCCGCCGTCCTCAAGCAAATCGGGTGGAAGGGGTGGGCCGAGAACGAAGAAGAGCGCGCAGACCACACCCAAACCGGATTGAAAGTGATTGCCCCTGCCTACAAGGCAATGGTGGAGGCCTTCTCGCTATGAACCGTCGCCAATTTCTTTTTACGGGGACAGCGGCTGCCGCAGCTGCTACGCGCGGCATGAGCGCGCGCGCTTACGGCGCAATCCTGGGCGCCAACGATCGCGTCGGTCTCGGTGTGATTGGCCTCGGCCGACGCGGCTCCATCGTGAGCGCTGCATTCGCGCAGGATTCGCGGGTGGAATTCCGCGCCCTTGCCGATGTCTACGACCAGCAGGTGACTGAATTCCAGCGGCGCTTCAACGATCACGTTGCCAAGGCCGCAGTTTTGGTTGAATACCAGAAGTTGCTGGAGAGGAAGGAAGTGGATGCGGTTTTCATCGCCGCTCCCGATCATCTCCATGTCCAGATTGCGAAAGACGCACTGGCGGCGGGCAAGAACATCTATCTTGAGAAGCCCACACTGCACCGCTGGAGCGAGCGGGCGACGCTTGAGAAGGCTGCGGCAGGCAGCAAGAGCATTTTGCAGTGCGGCACGCAGCAGCGTAGCGGCGCTCACTACCTGCGCGCGAAACAGGAGATCTTCGACACCCAGAAACTAGGCAAGGTGCTTTTTGCGCGGGCTGTGTGGCACAACTTCCCCTGGCAACGCCGCGTAATTCCTTCGCAACCCAAACCAGCGGGACTGAACTGGGATCTCTTTCTTGGGGACGCGCCGCGCGTTCCCTATGAAACATCGCGCTATAGCTCCTGGCGCTCTTACCACGACTACGGCAACGGCTTGCTCGCCGACATCCTTACCCACTGGGCCGACGTGGCGCAATGGATGCTCAACGACAACCAGCCTGTCAGCGCGGTGGCGCTCGGCGGTGACTACCAGCTTCATGGCGACCTTACAAATCCTGACACCGTCAGCGCGATGGTCCGCTACAAGGATTGGAATTTGAACTTTGAATCTTCGGTGCTTTCGATTCGCAACGAACATCCTTCAGTCTTTTTTGAAGGCACGGAAGGAAGCCTCGATCTCACGCGCGAGGGCTACACCTTCACTCCCAACAACGGCGCGCCCATTCAGGTCACAACCAGCGAGAGTCTGGAACGGACGCATACCGGAAACTTCATCGACGCCATCATCAAAGGCGACAAGGTCAACGCATCCCTCACGGATGGACTGGCAGCAAGTTTGCCCGTGATGTTGGCGCTCGACGCCTACTGGTCGCGGAAAGTCAGTTGGGCTTCGGAACTTAGTTAACGACCTCGCATAGTTACTGCAATGTGCGCCAACAGCAACCCATGACCAGGCACGGAATTGGTTTTGCACTTGTTCATGAAGCACAGCAAACCGGTTTCGTGAAGGCGTTTTCACAATCTGCGTGGAGCAGCGGCAATGCGGTTGAGGGCCATCATCCGCCGAGCAGCAATCCCGTCAACAGTTCGCGAGTTGACCGAAGACAGCGCAGACGCTGTGACGACACAGACAGCAACCAGGGAACCTCAGAAGCCTTCAGTCTGAGCGTTCTTGATGAAAGGAAAAGAATGAATAGGAAACTCCGCAAACTACTGTACGTTGGCTTCATAGTGCTGCTCGGGGTCGGAGCTGTGTCGCGCATCTCAGCCCAGTCCACCGGCATCATCCGTGGAACGGTGACTGACCCGAGCGGCGCCGCCATACCTCATGCATCTGTGATTGCCAAAGACACCAACACAGGCATAAGCCGCGCGCTGGCAACCAACGATAGCGGTATCTTTGTCTTCCCCGATCTGCCCATCGGCAGCTACGGCCTGAAGATCGGCGCGGCTGGGTTCGAGACGCAGAATCGTCCGGGACTCCAGTTGCTGACCGGGCGAGTGATCGATCTTCCCATTCGCTTGTCGGTTGGATCGCAGACCCAGGAGGTCACCGTCAACTCGGAGACCCAGCAGATTGAATCCTCCATCTCGACCGTTGAGCAGTCGGTCAGTCAGGAACAGATGCGGGACCTGCCGCTGAATGGCCGCAACCCTCTGCAACTGACAACTCTTACAGCCGGTACGGTACTTACCACCAGCGGTACTGAGAGCGGCCAGGAAGATAACACTGGCCTTTCCGTCAACGGTCTCAGGGCCACGCAAAATACGTATACGCTCGACGGCGCTATTTACGTTGACCGCTTCTTCGATTCGGTGCCTACCATGCCCAACCCTGACGCCCTGCAGGAGTTCACCATCCAGGCGTCGAACTACAGTGCCGAGCATGGAGGAGCCGGAGCGCTGGTGCAACTCTCCACACGCTCTGGAACCGACGAGTTCCACGGCTCCGGTTGGGAGTATTTTCGCAACACGGTCTTGAACGCCCGCAACTACTTCTGGCCTACAACCAAGCCCGACCCACCCTTCAAGCTCAACCAGTTCGGTGGCACCGTTGGCGGACCCGTCTTGAAGAGCAAGAAAGCGTTCTTCTTCTTCTCGGCGGAAGACCTGGAACAGCGCAGCTCACCGAGCCCGATCACCGTTGAAGTGCCCACGGCGGCTGAGCTCACCGGCGACTTCTCGGCCCTGCTGAGTCTTGCAAGCCCCGTCGTCATCTACAGCCCGGTAACCGGTTGCCCCTATGGCCAAACTGGTACTGCCCCGAATTGCACCGGCACCATTACCAACAAGATTACGACGCCCATCGATACTCTGTCTGCCGGGGTGAACTCGCAATATCTGGCCGCGGATGAGAAGCTGTCGTCCCCAATAACAAGCGGATCGAGCGCCGGCGTTTATAACACTCTGGCCACCAGCACCAACTCCAATATCGGCAATACGCAGTACCTGATCCGTCTGGACGATGCGATTACCGGAAAGGATCACCTCAGCGGTCGTTACTTCTACAACCAGGACAATTTCCAACGGCCGTTCACGGCTCCACTCGGTTTTTACGCGGCCAACCTCTTCCGCAATCAGTCATTGAACATCAGCGACGCGCACGTATTCAGTAACACACTCACGGGCGCGGCATACGGTAGCTTTTTCCGCGCGGCACGTACCCAGATTCCCGAAGCCCCAGGCCTGAAAACCGACTATCAGCTCGGGCAAACCGGCGTTCCCTACGGCAACCCGAATGAGAGTCTGATTCCTTTTCCCGGTGTGCGTGACAACCTGAGCTACATCAATATCTTCTCCGGTGGCGCACTTACTCAGGACTCAACCACCTTTGACTTCACAGCCCAACTGGTGAAGCTGTTGCACACCCACACGCTGACCTTCGGCGGCGACATTGAGCGCACACGCATCGATGCCGACGATTACTCCTACACGCCCGGCGACAACACCTTCAACGGATCGCGCACCGCCGTGCCAGTTGGATCGACTCTGCCAACTGGATTCACCAAGAGCGGCAACGCCTTCGCTGATTTCTATACCGGCTACGAATCCAGCTTCTTCCAGGACAACGGGCGCAAGCTCTATCTTCGTGAGATCCGGCCCTCGCTGTACGTGCAGGACGACTGGAGAATCCTCAGCAAGCTGACCCTCAACCTCGGAGTCCGCTGGGAACCAACGCTGCCTCCGACCGATCTCAACGGCACGCTGGTTGGCTTCAATCTCGCTAACCCGAGCTTCCAGTCCACGGTTGCGCCAAACGCGCCAAAGGGCGTGGAATTCAACGGCGATGCCGGCCTTTCACCCTCTGTTTTCAAAAACAGCTGGGGGAACTTTGCGCCGCGCATCGGCTTTGCCTACAACGTATTTGGGAACAACAAGACGGTGGTCCGTGGCGCATACGGTTTGTTCTACGGCACCCCGGAGGGCTTGCTCTATCAGAGAACCGATGCCATGCAGCCCGTGGACCTTTACCTCAATATCGCCAACCCGCCGCAGTGGGATAACGTTTATACCGGGTATGCCGGTGGCGATCCATTCCCGCGCGCTCACATCGCAAGCTCGGCGTTCAAGAGTTACACGTTCATCACGCCACTTGCTGGCGGTGTGTTGAATCCTGCCTCGCATGGGGAGTACACCCAAGACTACAACCTCGCCGTTGAGCAGGACCTGGGTTCCAACTTTGCCTTGTCCGTGGCCTATGTCGGTGACCATGCCGAGCACATCATGGGGTCGCGGCAGTTCAACCCGGCTGTCTACACTCCCAACGCGGGCAATACGGTTGGCAACGAAAATACTCGCAGGCTGTATCCCGGCCTGGGTGCGGTGGAACTCGCAGATGCCTACGAATATGAGATCACCAACTCCCTGCAACTCAATCTCACCCGCCGCTCAAAGCACGGCCTCACCCTGCTCTCCAACCTGGTGTGGATCAAGACCATCGACAACACATCGTCTGGCGCAGAAGGCAATGCCGGCCCACCCAACCCCTACAACCTGAACAGCTCTCGCGGAGTCGCCGACTTCGATCAGGCGATCCGCTTCACAACCTCGGCCAACTACGTGCTGCCTGTCTTCCACGTGAACCATACGGTTGGACAGGTTGTGAACGGCTGGCAGGCCAACGGAATCGTCGTCCTTCAGGACGGTCTGCCTCTTACCATAACCAGCGGCGTGGACAATTCACTCTCTGGCATCGGCAACGACTACGCGGTCTACAACACGGGCGTCAGCACTGCCCGTCCTGCAGGCGTCTCAAAGACTGCGGAGTGGTTTAACACCGCGGCCTTTGCGGTAAACCCGCTCCCCTCGGCGGCAAACAACTACGCGCAGTCGTTCGGCAACGTGCCCCGCAACTCTCTGCGCGGGCCCGGCTATGACGATGTCGATCTTTCGGTGTTCAAGGACATCCTGCCCGAGCGTCGCATTCATGGCCAGTTCCAGGCGCAAGCCTTCAACGCCTTCAACCATACGAACCTTGCCAACCCCAACACGACTGCTTCTTCGGGGGCCTTTGGAACCATCACAGCTACCAGCAGCAGCACGGGGAGTGTCAACATACCGTCGACCGTTGGTACACAACGAGTCTGGCAGTTTGCGGCAAAGCTCATTTTCTAACGAGAAGTTGCGGCACCAGTGATCCAATCAAAGACCTGCAAGATGACACGTGGCTAAGAACGCCGTCACCTTGCAGGTCTTCATTTAACTCACAAAACCTTCAACCTTACAAAGCAGGAATCAAGAACGGTAGCTGTGCGGTTTTCGGCTCCATAGATACATAAAAGCTTTTCTTCTTAGAGCCTGTTTACGATCTAGAGGCGAGATAGAGAGAGGTGCGCGACATCGATTCCTGGTTGTGCGAATCGCTAGAAGAGTTGATCGGTTCAAACGATCAAGAGCAGCGAGGAAATCCACCACGGAGAGATGCCTGAATCCTGGAGATGATTAGGTTATGGCGCGCCAGATGTTGCGCGAGCGTGCGATTGGTCTGTCCGTCTCGGCACTCCTTCCATCTTCGTCGTACATGCAGGGCCTTGTTGATCCGGCCCTCAAACAGTGTCACGCTCTCCCACCCATTCCGCACAAAACGCGGAATGGATGGGGCACCTAATATCAGTATTTATGGGCCGGATCAATAGATCGTCCACAGCAGGCTGCTGACGCAGTAAATCCATTCAGCGGAAATCTGCTGACTCATCGACAAAAGAATTGGATGTCGAAGATTCTGCCCTTCTGAATCGCGCCTCAGCGAGGGAGCGACCTTCGGTTAGCGAGCGCGCCAGCAACTGCGGATGAAGCTGCCGACGACGGATCAGGACCGTACAGTTGCAAGCGCGTGTTCACCATCCCTGATGCAGCGGCATCGCGCTACAGAGCCCTGCGTTGTGGAGCTGTCTGCGCACCATCCTGCTGCCTCCAGGCGGGAATCGCATGGCGCACGAACGGCTGTGAGCGGCACAGGGCGCTGACACAGTCGTTGATTCGGGACGCCTCACGGGCATCTTCCGGCATCCTCCGGCCGCCGTCTCAGAGCCTGCAAATCGACTCTTTCGAAGGGGATGCGGACCCTTTACGTCCCCCTTATGGCGGACTTATGCCTAACTTATCCATCCGGGACCATCCTCAATTCAGAGATGTTGCGGCTGCAAGCCGTGGGCGTTGCCGGAGCCGCTTCACCTAGACCTAACGGCCCATCGCGTGGCGCAATCCGACGACGGAGATCGGACGCCACCGGGCCTCACACCTGGTGAGGCGCAGGATTTGTCTCACAGACGGAGGGTCCATGTGTGTGCAGAAGGAGAGTGCGCGGGAAGGTAGCAGCAATTCCACCCTCTCGTACCAGGCTCGCCTGCCAAATGCGGTTCAAGGTCGCACTGTTCCTGCGATCGAAGAGGGGTAATGAAGTCTGGCTTAGCTTATGCCCAGCACCGAATACCGCACTGAGATCGCAGATGCGCAACCACAGTATGCAAGATTCTCAGTCGATGGAGCAAGCACGAATCAATCTGACGAAGAGGAAAACGAATATGACGAATCATCTTTTCAAGGCCATGGCGGTTGTAGCAGTTCTATCATTTGCAGCGGCTCCAAGCTTTGCGCAGAGTGCGGTTACTGCTGCTCAGCATGCTGTTCTTGTGGCGCGCGTCGAGCCTCCGGCTGACCCAGCTCATGCGACGACGTCTACTGCGACCCAGCCCGACGCAGATGCGCAGCCGCAGGGCGGGGTGAGGGAAGAGCTTCGCGAACTCAAGCTGCAGATAGATGCCTTGCAGCGCCAGGTACAGGAAGCCCGAGCGGCCATGCTGGCCGACACAGCCGATACCGCGGCCATGAAGCAGGCAGAGCGCGAACTGAATGCGCCCGCAGGGGCGGCACGAGCGCCGAAGCCGAAGAAGCAGGAAACGCTCGAGGCCAGCGTTGTGGCGCCGATGGCTATGCCAGCGGCTCCCCAGGCAGCGGCGCCGGCAGATCCAGCGCCGCCAGCGGCCAAGGACCCGCACGCACCGGCTTTTGCCGATTGGGACTGGACATGGCTGAACGGCAATCCGCGCAACAAGGATGTTGCCTGGGACTCGAAGTTCTTCACGCCCGAGATTCGTGCCGACGTCAGCTATAACTATGACTTCAACCGTCCGACCGATGACACCATGAGCGGTTCGAGCGAGCTGTTCCGCACCAACGAAATCCAGTTGGAGCAGTTCGGCCTGGGCGGCGACTTCCATCTGGATCATGCGCACGCGCGCTTCATGACGCAGTTCGGTATGTACTCGACCGCGACCGTGCGCAACGACGGAAGTTATAGCAAGGGCCAGTGGGACATCGGCAATGCGGACAGGTATCTATCGGAAGCCTACGCTGGTTATCAGATCACGAATGTGATGCACGGCATCAACATCGACGCCGGCATCTTCATGTCGTACGTCGGCTTGTTCAGCTACTATAACTTCGATAACTGGGCCTATCAGCCATCCTATGTGTCGTCGAACACGCCCTGGTTCTTTGAAGGCCTTCGCATCCAGCTCTTTCCTACGGCGCATCTGAAGATCGAGCCGTGGATCATCAATGGCTGGCAGTCGTATGGCACCCCAAACTCTCGCAAGGGCATTGGCGGACAGCTCAAGTGGACGCCCTATCCGTGGATGAACGTGATCAGCAATAACTACGGACTGGGCAATGACGATCTGGGCGTGCACGGCCGCGAGCGCGTTCACACCGACAACAGCCTGGAGATCAAGTACTACGACAAGCCCAAGAAATTCCTTGATAAGATGGCCTTCAGCTTTACTGGCGATCTGGGTTGCGAATTTGGCAACGGAGTTGAGTGCCATGGCGGCACAGCGTCTTCGCCCAAGGGCCCCAAGCAGAGCTTTGCCGGGTACATGATCTATAACCGCACATGGTTCAAGAACGACCATCACGGAGTGACCATCGGTGGCGGACAGATCAACAATCCCGGACGCTACCTGGTTCTGCTTCCGCCCATCAACGGCGAAACGGCCTCGTCGGCGGCCATCAATGCGCCATACTTCACAGGCAACGCCGGCGATCCGTTTAAAGCATGGGACGCTACCGTTACCTACGATTACATGCCGGTCCAATGGCTGACATGGCGCTGGGAGTACGGCATCCGCGGGGCCAATGTTCCTTACTGGTCAGGTCATGGCGGCATGACGCCTCCTGCTTATGCGGGATCGACCTTCGGCACCAACAACGGAAGTCCGACTGAGTTTGCCTGCATGGACGGCTCGGCCGTGGCGCCTCCCTCTGGGCAGTCGATTGGGCAGGTTCCCAACAATGCAAGTGGGTTCGGAGCACCCGCCTATGTCGGCGCCTACTGCGGCACTAGCAGCAGCCCTCACGGCGGTATCTGGTATCCCGACCTGCGCAAGGATGAGCAGTATATCGACATCGACATTATGGTGAAGTTTTAGCCTGCCAACGCTGCGGACGGGCCGGTCAAAGCTTGGCTCGTCCGCATTATTTCTCTGCCGCGAGAGCGGCAGGACTATGGCTGCCGGATGGTATCGAAAGGTTTCCGCGGCCGCCGGCAACCAGCCACACCGCTCGGTGTGAGGTGAGTTCACGATGAAAGTCACATGCACGGTCAGCCTGGCGCTGCTCGCTTTTGCGCTGCTGGCGGCAGGATGCAAGAAGAACTTTGATCCGGCCCAGGCAACGGGAACCCCGGCGCAAGTGGTGGACGGAAATAACAACGGCTTGGTGCAGGTCAACCACTCGGAACAATTCGCTCTGATCTCGGCTGCCAGTATAGATGCTCCTGACAAGTTGAGCGTCACAGGATCGGTCTTCCCCGACATCAATCGCGAAGTGCCAGTGATCTCTCTTGCCAGTGGCAAGGTTGTTGAACTACGTGCACGCCTGGACGACAACGTGCGCAAAGGCCAACTCCTGTTCAAGGTGCAGAGCCCCGACATCAGCGCTGCCTTCGATGTATATCTGAAGGCGGTCAACGACGAGCAGATGAGCAACAAGGCTTATCTGCGCGCCAAAGACCTTTACGAACACGGAGCGATTGCGCTGGGCGCTCTGGAGCAGGCTGAAGACGCGGAGAAAAATGCTCGAGCGGATCTGGAGGCGTCCGATCAGCAGATGGCCACGTTGGGGATCGACAAACAGCATCCGAGCAGCATTGTCAGCATCTATGCACCGATCGGTGGTGTCGTGGTGGGGCAGAACATCACCAACGCAGCTGCGGCGGGTGTAACATACGCGGGAACCTCGACGGCCTTCACGATTGCGGATCTATCTGTGGTGTGGATTGTATGCGACGTCTACGAAAACGATCTACCCCGGGTTGCACTTGGACAACAGGCGCAGATAACCCTCAGTGCTTATCCAGGAAAGACGATAACCGGACGCGTGAGCGACATCGGCCCGGTGCTCGATCCAACGATTCGGACCGCCAAGGTACGTATCGAAGTACCGAACCAGGGGATGATGAAGCTGGGCATGTTTGCATCGGTCACACTGCAAGGGCGAAGCTCCGCGGTGCATGAGGTCGTTCCTGCCAGCGCGATCCTGCACCTGCATGATCGCGAGTGGGTTTTTGTTCCTGCCGGTGAAGGAACGTTCCACCGCATTGAGGTGTCGAGCGGTGAAGTGCTCGGCGATGGAAGGCAGGAGATTCTCTCCGGTCTCGCGCCCGGCCAGCAGGTGGTCAAGGATGTACTTCAACTGGAGTCAGCTCTGGAGGCGCAATGATCCGCAAGCTGGTCGATAGCGCTCTTGAGAGCCGTCTTCTGGTCCTGGCGCTCGGCATGTTGCTGTTCGCCTGGGGGATCGTCTCGTTCCGCAGGCTGCCCGTTGAGGCCTACCCTGACGTAGCGAATAATTATGTGGATGTAATTGCCCAGTGGCCCGGCATCTCTGCCGAGCAGGTAGAGCAGCAGGTGACCATCCCGCTTGAGATTGCCATGAATGGCATACCGGGGATTGCGCACGTGCGTTCCTGGTCGATCTTCGGGTTGTCCACCGTGGAGCTGGTCTTCGGCGAAGACACCACCGACTTTGAAAATCGCGAGCGAGTGATGGAGCGCCTGGGCCAGGTAACGCTGCCGGCCGGAGTGACTCCGCAGATGGGTACTGACTGGAGCCCGGTGGGTCAGGTCTATTTCTACACGCTGCGCAGTGTCAATCCTGAGTACGACGTGATGAATCTGAAGTCGCTCGAGGATTGGGTCGTTGAGAAGCATCTGAAGTCAGTGCCCGGCGTTGTTGATACCAATCCCTTCGGCGGGCCCACGCGCGAGTATCAGGTGCGGATCGATCCGGAAAAATTGGTGGATTACGGCCTGAGCCTGAGCCAGATTGAGCAGCAACTGTCGGGCAACAACACTAATGGCGGCGGCAGCTTTATTCAGGAGGGATCACAAGAGGTTAACGTACGTGAGGTCGGGTTGGTGCGCGACACACGCGACGTCGGCGACATCGTTGTCTCAAACAAAGGTGGAACACCGCTGCGCATTCGCGATGTGGGCGTGGTGGAGCAAGGGCCGATGATCAGGCTTGGCCAGTTTGGCGAGACCTACCGGCGCGTTGACGGCAAGCTGGTGGACAACAGCGACGTGGTAACCGGCATCGCGCTGCTGCAAAAGGGCGCCAATGCACAGCCGGTGCTGGATGCGCTCCACGACAAAGTGCGCGAGATCAACAAGTCCATTCTGCCGCGTGGCGTGCAGATGGTCCCCTTCATCGACCGCAGCGATCTGCTGCACTTCACCACGCACACGGTGATGCACAACCTGACCGAAGGAATGGTGCTGGTAGCCATCATCCTGTTTCTGTTTCTGGGCAACGTGCGCGGCGCATTCATCGTGGTGCTTACCATTCCGTTCTCGCTGCTGTTCGCGGCCACCTGCCTCGACCTGCGTCACATTCCTGCCAATCTGCTTTCGCTGGGCGCGCTGGACTTCGGCATGGTGGTCGATGGCGCGGTGGTGATGGTGGAGAACATTGTTCGCCATCTTTCGCGCGATAACGGCGGCACACCGATCGAGAAGATCCGCACCGCTGCGCACGAAGTACAGCGGCCGGTGTTTTATGCCATCGGCATTATCATCACGGCGTATCTCCCGATCTTCACGCTGGAGTCAGTGGAAGGCCGTCTCTTCCGGCCGATGGCGTGGACAGTAGCCTTCGCTCTGCTGGGCGCGCTCACCTTCTCGTTGTTTCTGGCGCCGGTGCTGGCCTCCATGTTGCTGGGCAAGAACACCAAGGAGTGGCATAACCCGGTGATGGAATTCCTGCGCAACCATTACCGGCATGGCGCTGGATGGGCGGTTCATCATCACCGGATCGTGATTGGCTCGGGAGTAGCCGCGCTCGTGCTCGCTCTCTATCTGGCCTTCAGCGGCGTCATCGGCTCGGAGTTTCTGCCGCATCTTGACGAGGGAGCGCTGTGGGTTCGCGGCACCATGCACCAGAGTGCTGGGCCCGACGCCAGTGTGGCCATTGCCAACCAGGCCAGGCTGCTGCTCTGTTCTTTTCCTGAAGCCACCGAATGCACAAGCCAGGCTGGACGCCCTGATGATGGAACCGACCATACAGGCTTCTTCAATACCGAGTATTTTGTTGGCTTGAAGCCGAAGGAGCAGTGGCGGCCCATCTTCGACCAGAACAAGGACAACCTGGTTGCGGCCATGAGTCTGCAACTCGAAAAGAAATATCCGGGTGTGGCCTGGGGTTTTTCGCAGCCCATTGAAGACAACATGGAAGAAGCGGTGAGCGGAGTGAAGGGCGAGCTTGCCACCAAGATCTATGGCGACGATTTGCATGTGTTGGAAAAGGAGGCGCAGCAGATTGAGGCGGTGCTGGCTGGCGTTCGAGGCATCACGGATCTAGGCATTCTGGAAGTAACGGGCCAGCCCGATCTCGATGTAACCGTGGATCGAGCCAAGGCTGCGCGATGGGGTGTGAATGTTGCGGAAGTGCAGGACGCGGTGCAGACTGCCGTGGGCGGCACGGCGCTATCGCAGGTGCTCAAAGGCGAGCAGGTTTATAACCTCACTTTGCGCTATCAACCACGCTTCCGTGACACGCGTGAGGCGATCGAGAACATCCGTCTGCTGTCGGCCTCTGGCGAACGAGTGTCGCTCGCCCAGCTCTGCGATATTCACGAGGCAGACGAGGGTTCGGAGATCTTCCGCGAAAACAACGAGCGCTATGTGGCGATCAAGTACAGCGTTCGGGGCCGTGCTTTGGGCGATGCGGTACGTGAGGCGATTGCGAGGGTGAATACGCGTGTGAACCTGCCGCGAGGTTACCACCTTGCGTGGGAGGGCGAGTACCAGAGCGAGCTGCGCGCAGAGGCGCGTATGGCGCTGATCGTGCCCGTCACTGTGCTTCTTATCTTCATCATCCTTTACAGCATGTACCGCTCCTTCAAGTGGGCGCTGTTGATTCTGGCCACAGTAGCCATGGCGAGCGTAGGCGGGTTGTTGGTACTGCTGCTGACGCACACCAACTTCAGCGTTTCATCGGAGGTTGGATTTCTGGCGCTGTTCGGCGTCTCCGTGCAAACCGGCGTCATCATGCTTGAGTACATCAACCAAATGCGCGCCCGCGGCAACAGCATCGAACACTCGGCAATCGAGGGAGCGGTACTGCGCTTGCGGCCCATCATGATGACCATGCTGGTGGCCACGCTGGGTCTGCTGCCGGCGGCGCTCTCGCACGGCATTGGCTCCGACTCGCAGCGGCCTTTCGCGATTGTGATCGTCGGAGGACTGATTGCCAATCTGTTGATGAGCGTCTTCCTGCTGCCGACGCTTTACGTCTGGGTCGCCCGCGACGGAGACGTTCTGCCGAACGCAGAGCCGGAGGTGAACTTTGAACTCTAAGTGGATCTGGTCGAATCTTCCACAGGCGGCGCACAGGCGAGGAGTTTCTCTGCTGATGGTAGGTGTATTGCTGGCTGTTGCCGCTGCTATAGCCAACGCGCAGCAGCCGTTGAGTTGGGACGAAGTAAAAGCTCGTTTTGAAGCAATGAACCCAGCACTGAAAGCCGATGCCGCCGGTGTAGATGAAATGCGCGCCGCGGAAATCACTGCCTCTCTCCGTCCTAATCCGCAGCTTGGCGCAACAGTGGATGGCTCGCAGATTGCGCGGCACAACGGAGTATGGCAGCCCATGGCGGGCACGTTTGTTTCACCAAACCTGAGCTATCTGCACGAGCGCGAGCACAAGCGCGAATTGCGTTTGCAAAGCGCGCAGCAAGGCACGGGGATTGCCGGAACCGAACACGAAGACCTCAAACGAAATCTCGAATTCGGATTGCGCATGGCGTTTGTCGCAACCTTGCAGGCCAAGGCGGTGGTGCAGGCGGCCAAGGCAGATCTGGACTACTACGACAAGGTGATCGCGATTAGCCGCGCCCGCTTTCATGCCGGGGATCTGGCGCAGATCGATCTGGATCGCATCGAGTTGGGTCGCGTTCAGTACGAAGCCGAGTTGCAGGCGGCCCTCGTTGGCCTGCAGACGGCCAAGATTCAACTGTTGCAGTTGCTCGACGCACGCACTCCGGTGCAGGATTTCGATGTTGCCGGCAGCTACGAGTTTTCCGATGTGCTGCCGGAGCTTGAACAGTTCCATCAGGCTGCGCTCGATGCGCGTCCGGACCTGGCTGCTGCGCTAGCCACCATTATCCAGGCGGAGACGAACCACAAACTGGCCGTGGCCAACGGATCGACGGACCCAACGTTCAGCGGCTGGTACACATGGAATTCTTCCACGAACAATCCGAATGCGACGCAGACGGTGGGGGCGAGCGTCTCTATTCCGCTGCGCATCTTCGATCGCAACCAGGGCGAGAAGCAGCGCACGCAGATCGACGTGGATCGCAGCCGGCAGACAAGCAAAGCGGTGCGCGCGCAGGTGTTTGCCGATGTGGATTCAGCCTACGCGCTGGTAGCCAGCACCATCACCCAACTGCGGCCCTACAAGAGCCAGTACAACCAGCAGGCAATCAAGGTGCGCGAAACGGTGACCTATTCCTATGAGCACGGGGGCGCCTCGCTCATGGACTTTCTGAATGCAGAGAGCGAATACCGGCAGGTGGAGCTTGCCTATCTCGAACTGATCGGATCGTATCTGAGCGCCGCAGGCCAGCTGAATCTGGCCGTGGGAAAGGATGTTCTGCACTATTGATCCGGCACGTAAATAGTGTGTAGGCATCCCACCCATTTGAGGCCAGATTAATAACCACGAGCCTGAACATCTGCCGGGTTCGCGGAGAGGATTCCGCAGAGGAACAAACGGAGTATTTCCATGACAAGAGAAGAAGTCAAAGAGACCATTGCGCACATTGGCATCTTTCCAGCGATACGGGTTGCGGATTCTGGGGATGCACTGTATGCGGCTGAAACGCTTTACGAGTCTGGGATTCGAGTTGCGGAGATCACCATGACTACGCCGGGCGCTGTGGATATTATTGCCGAGCTGGCGAAGCGATTTCCTGACTTCGCAGTTGGGGCGGGAACGGTTCTGGATGCTGTCACCGCCGAGCGTTGCGTGGATGCGGGAGCGCGTTTTTTGACCAGCACCGGTCTTGTCTTCGATGTCATCGAGCAAGGGGTTAAGAGCAAGGTTGTCGTGGTGCCTGGCGCGCTAACGCCTTCGGAGGTGATCTCGGCATGGAAGGCGGGCGCCGATTTTGTAAAGATATTTCCGGCTGCTGCTGTAGGCGGAGATCTTTATATTCGTTCGCTGCAACTTCCGCTGCCACATATTCCTCTGATCGCAGCGGGCGGCGTCAACCAGCAAACGGCGATCGGTTTCATTCAGGCTGGCGCTGCGGCGATCGGCGTTGGCATGGAGTTGCTTCCGCGCGAGGCGGTTCTGCATCGCCAGAGCCAGCGCATCCATGGTCTGGCAAGGCGTTTTCTAGGCTATGTGCACGAAGGCCGCGCGAGTTGAGCTAGGCGAACGCTGGACGGCATCGATGCTTCCACATCCTTATGTTTAAGACATGGATCGCTCATGCATTGTTTAGGAGATGATCCCCATACTGAAGAAGAAGGAGGAAAGTTAAGATGAAAAAGATTCTCGTCAGTGCAATCGCTTCCCTGTTAGTGACTATGGCAACCGCGGCAGTCCAAGCGGAGCCGTCCACGCAGCTGGTGTCGTCGCACGCCGAAGTGGCAGCTTTGCTGCGTTCGGCGCATTCCACAACGCAGTACCACGTGCTGGCCATCTACTTCCATCAGCAGCAGACGGCGTTGGATCTCGAGGCGCAGGCTGAGAAGGCGGAGTGGCAGAGCCGCAGCCGGAATTCTGCAGGCATGGCAGCAAAGTATCCGCGCCCGGCTGACTCCTCGCGCTTCCGTTACGAGTATTTGAAGTCCAAGGCGGAAACTGCCGCGCGACACGCGGCGCATTTCGAAGAACTGGCCGCGGCACAATAGCAGGGCCTTACTGGATACGGTATGTCCCTGAAAAAGTCCCGCCCTTCCGTAAAGGAGGGCGGGAAAATCTTAACGGATCCTTTCGCGTTCGCTTAGGTTTTATTGATGCGCCTATGGGTAGCATGAATTTGAGATCGCAGATCGGTGTTGCGGCTTACCGAACGATGCGCAAACTTTCCAGGATTGCCGGGCAGCAGTTGGAATGGAGTAGGACGCAGTTTCTGGGCCATAGCTTTATTGGATGCTGGGTCGTGGCACTGCTCACGTTTTCCGGATGGGTTCTGCACTTCAACTCGGCATCGATGGGTTTTCTGTTCCTTCTGGTTGTTGTATCGATGGCGATCCTGTGCGGCTTCTGGCAGGCCACTATCGTTTCGTTGCTGGCATGTGGGTGCCTGGACTACTTTTTCTACCCGCCTGTTTTACAACTTACAATTAGCGATCCGCAGGATTGGGTTGCGCTGGGCGCCTTTGAGATCAGCGCTCTGGTGGTGAGCCGGGTCTCTTCGCGGGAACAGCGAAGTTCGCGCGAGGTCGTGCTGCAGCGCACGGCCATGGAACAGCTGTATGAACTTAGCCGGAGCACCTTGTTGATCAACCTGCATCAAAATCCAGGGCCCCAACTGCTGCAATTGATTCAACGCATCTTCGCCGCGAAGGCCGTTGCGATTTTCGATGCGGAATCAGGTTGTTCCGAGTGGATTGGAGACTGGGAAGAAGGGGAGCGGGATTGCGCGCGCGATTGCTTCCTGCTCAATGCAAGCGATGACGAAAGGGGCACCTCAACCTGGCGGCGACCCCTGCGGATCGGCGCCCGAACCACCGGCGCCATTGCGATTCGCGGCTCGCTGAATCCGCTGATTGTGGATGCACTGGCTGCACTGACTGCGCTGGCGCTCGACCGCTTTGTTTCCTTTACCAAGGAGAGCAGCATTGAGGCCGCGCACAAAAGCGAGCGGCTGCGGGCCGCCGTTCTGGACTCGCTGGCACACGCCGTCAAGACACCTCTCACCGCGATTCAAGCCGCCAGCGAAGGGCTATCGAGCGTGGGCGAAATGAATGAAGCGCAGCGTGAACTGTCGCTCCTCATCGATTCCGAGATCAATCAGTTGAGCAACCTTTGTACAAAGTTGCTGCAGACCGCGCGGCTGGAGGCGGACGAGATCAGCCTTGGCAAGGATGAGATTGCGGTGTCGGAACTGGTGGCCGATGCGCTGAAGAGGCAGAACGGCCACATGGCCGGCCACCCGGTTGAAGTCAGCGTGCCGGACCCCGCGATTACGGTGCGGGGTGATGCGGAACTATTGGCAATGGCGCTCTCGCAATACCTGGATAATGCGGCGAAATACTCATTTCAGGACACACCGATTCGGGTGACGGCGCAGGCCAGCCATGCAGAGGTTCTGATCTCGGTTCATAACCGGGGGCCGTCGATTCCCATCGACGAGCGGGAGCGGATCTTTCAGCGGTTTTACCGTTGCGATGCGGCAAGAAAGATGGCCAAGGGCACCGGTATCGGGCTCTCCACGGTCCGCATGGCAGCCGATGCTCACCAGGGGCATGCTTGGGTCATCAGTGATGCGCAGGAAGGCACCAGTTTCTATCTCTCCCTGCCCCAAGCCGGAAGGAGGTCTCATTGACCGCAAACCAGGATACGGTTCTGATTGTCGACGACGAACGCTCGATTCGCGTCTCGCTCCGCACGATTCTGTCCACGCTTGGATTCTCCATCGTGGAGGCCAGTCGCGGTGAAGAAGCTATTGCCTTGGTGCGCACGGCGCGCTTCGATGCTGTTCTTTTGGACATCAACATGCCCGGCATCGGTGGAATCGATGTGTGCCGCAGGATTCGCAAGCTGGTGCAGAATCTGCCCATCCTGATGCTGACCGTGCAAGGGAGCGAAGACCGGAAGATCCAGGCCTTGGACGCAGGCGCAGACGATTACATCACCAAACCATTCCATCTCGGCGAGCTGACCGCGCGGCTCCGTGTTGCCGTGCGGCGCAACAAGCCCGCGGTTGAAGCGGATGTGCCGATACAAATTGGGGAGATACGCCTCGACCCCGATCGGCACACGGTGACCAGGAATGGCCGCCGGGTGCACATGACACCGAAGGAATTCGATGTTCTTCAGTTTCTGATGGTGAACGCCGGCCGGCCGGTTCCTCACGGCAGGCTGCTGCGCTCAGTGTGGGGTCCGGAGTACGGCGATGAACTGGAGTATCTGCGCACCTTCATCCGCCAGATTCGCACCAAGATTGAAAACGATCCGAGTAGCCCCAGGTATCTGCTGACCGAATCGCACATTGGATACCGCTTCGCCGAGTCGGATAGCGAGGAGTGAACACCGAAATAGAGAGGTAGCGTTGTGAGAACGGATATTTCTGCAAGCTGGCTCAGTGGCCGCGCCAGATATTCCAGTCTTGATTGTCGCTGGGCTGCCCAAGAACCTGCTGCGAGGGATCAGGCATGCGGCGGAAGTGCGAGGCTCCCCATTGTTCGCACGCTGCCGTGAGTTTCGAAGAAGAACAGCCACGAGAGATCCTGCGCCAGAATTTTTTCCAGTTCCGGTTCGCTCAAGACCATGCACGCAGTCGAGAGTGCGTCCGATTCAGCCGCAGTATTGGCAAGGGCCCAGGCGCGGTCTTGCCGCAGGGCCGGTAGGCCAGTGCGCGGATCAAATATATGGTTCCCCTTTACCGCCAGCCCCGAGCCGCTCAATGAAGTGCGCTTCAGAAAGAATCGCTGCGCTGCGTGGTCATCCCCCAGGCCGCAAGACCAGCCGGCAGTCTCCTTCGGTGCATCGCCCGCCACAATGCTACTGCCGCCCGCAACCAGCAAGAACGAGGGACAATCCCAGTTGCGCAGTAACTCGCCCATGCGGTCGAGCGCAAACCCCTTTCCAATGGCGCCCAGATCGAACTGCAACCGCCCACTCTCGCACCGAATCGATAACTCCTCCGGCAGCAGATTCCATCTCGGCAAAGATGTTTGCGATTGCAGCGCGGCTGCTGTGACTGAGAACGCGCCAAAGGTGGCCAACTCCATCCTCTTTGCTATTTCCAGGCAGGCAAAAGTTGGCTCGCTCAGGCGCATCGTTTGGCCCGGCGCCAGATGAGCGATCTGCGCGATGTCGCTGTTTGGGCGAAAGCGGCTCAACTGCAATTCCAGCTTATCCAGCAGATCGAGCGCGGCCTGCGCAGCCTGCGCGGCATACATTCTTTCTTCGTCGGCGATGCGCACGTCGAAGAATGTCGCCATGGCGCGATGATGAAATTGGTGGATGTCAGCCATACGATCTCATTTCGGCGCGGGCGACCACAAGAGGATCAACACGTTGGGCCGGACTCCAAAAAACTCCGGGGTGAAATTCTGCAATTGATCTTTGTATTGCTCTGCAGCATCGGTGGAGGTGATGTAAAAATCCGCTTTTCCCGCTGGCTGGCCTGGCTGCCAAAATCCGACTTCAGAAAAGTGCCTCAGATACCATGGCAACGGCCATGGATCGGAGGCGATGACGGCAATGCGCGGCACTGCGATTGCATTCTTGCGCGACAGGTCTTCAATCTCTGCGGGTAACCCAAGCAAATCCTCTGAGGTGTGGGCATAGGCATACGGATTGGTTTCATCGGCAGGATGCAGAAAGACGCGCTGCTTTGTATCGTGGGCGACCGTACCGGCGGCCACGACTCCAATCAGTATGCAAAGGGCTGGACTGGCGAGGCGAAGCGCGGGAAACCTTGTCTTCATGCGCCAGAGCGACTCGATTGCCAGACCGGCGAACAGAGCGATCGGCAGCCAGAAATTCAGAGCCAACCAGGGCGTCTTGTACGGAATTAGGCTGTAGATCGCGGCAAGGAAGAAGGCATAGAACGAGAGAAACGCATACGGCGACGGATCGCGCTTTTTCGCGGACTGCGAGAAACCGATGCAGGCCAGGGCGAAGATCAATCCGCCCGACCAGCTGCCGGTAAGAAGTTGGGCGTAATACCAGAAAGGCTTTTGATGGCCTTCACCGCTCGCTCGCATAGAAAAATTGAGAACCGCCTGCCACAAAGCGGCCAGCGCTCTCCAGTTACTTCCAAACCAAGTAAATAACACTGCGCTCAGGAGCAGAAATACCACTGCCGCAGCTACTAACACTTTCGGCCGCCACAAGCCACGGAGACTCTTTCGGCGCAGATTCCAGAGCCAGAATACGAAAGCGGCGGCTGCCAGCGCGATGAAGTGAAGAACGGCTGTCTCCTTGCACGCGAACATCAGCGCAGCGCAGGCCGCAGCCAGAGTAGCCTGCCCAACGGAGTGCCTTTGACATGCGCGCCAACCGGCCAAGATCAATCCAAATGTGGCAGCAGTAAAGAGCGACTCATGAATGAAGTATCGGTCGTAGTAGACGGGCAGCGGGGCGACGGCAAACAGGAACGCAGCGATCAGGCACGGAACCAGACCGAACATCTCAACCGCTGCGCCAAAAAGCAGAATCGTCACAGTTCCGGCCAACACCGTTGTCAGGCGCAACTCCGCTTCCGTTAGTTCAGAAAACTTTTTTGCCCCCTGTACTCTGGCCAGCGGCAGAGCGAGTGCGGCCAGCAATGGACCATGGCGGTCCTGGGGATCGTAAGTGAAGTTCGCGCCCGCCAGCAATTGTCCTACGATGTACGCATTGACGGCTTCGTCTGTGTGCATGGGTCGCAAACCCAACTGTGGCAGGCGCACAAGTAGCCCAAGAAACGCGAGCAGAAGAAATGAGGCCCAGCGAACCCACCCCGGAACACCTCCGGGGTAGGAGGGCGGATTTAGACGGCAGGCTTGCCCCACACTTCAACCTCAATGTAGTGGTTCAATTTGTTGGCTGTGTTCCCGTTGCTGTAGAGGCGGACATAACGCCCCTTCGCGCCTTTGGCGTCAATCAACTTGCCCTGATAGGTTTCGATGTAATTCAAATCCTTGCCCGCGCCCAGGCCAAGCTCGTTGCGGAAGTCATTGTTGAAGATGGTCGTGACGCCCGAACGAAACGTGGGGTCCTGCGAGACCTGCACCACAACATCACGATACACGCGCGCCTGTGAATGGAAATGCCAGATGAGAACGGCGTAGATATTCGCATTCCTCGCCAAGTCGATCTGCACCCATTGCTTGCCGGGTCCAAGCTCGACCCATGAGCCTTCGTTGCCGTCCTTGTCGCCATCGACGATCATATCGAGCGTCCCGACATCGGGATTGCTGTCGCTCGCGGTGACCTTCTTGTTGCTAGCCAAGTTAACCGTGCCGGCAGGCACCTGAAAATCAGGCCGCTTGCCTTTCATCGGCGGCTCAAGATTCGGGACATTGAGTGGCACGGGCGTTCCCACAAAGAGAGGCGGGGGCAATTTTGTCTTCAAAACAATCTGGTTCTGGGCAACCGCAGCGGCTGCGACAAGCAGTACAGCCAGAATGGGAGAATTCCTGAAAATCAATTTCATCATCGTCTCAAGCTCTCACTTCTTCATTCGTGATGGTAAGTCTGGTTTGCGCGGCAACAGCTTCATTTGCCTTGTGGATTGTGTACTCGCTGCTGAATGCTTCATCGGCGGGGCAATTCAGTTTTGCTGTGCCGTGAATGGTGTTGAAAAAGTTCTCCAGATGCGGCTGATGCGGTGGTTTATTGAAGAACACGGGAATTTCATACTCTGCCAGTTGTGCGGTCTCACGTACGTCCACCTTCGCGGCGTCCTCTGCGGAGGTTGCCTTGGCGCGCACATAGCCTTTCTGAATCAGATCGTCCCATGAAACCTCAGTGGCGCGGGCCTCACGGTAGATCGCGCACAGGGACGGATCTTCCGACATCTTGATGGTGCCGTCGTCGCCCATGAACGTCTCAAAATAGCCGCCACCGGCGCTGGTGGTCGTCTGCACCTGGTAGGACGCGCGTGCCACGCCCTGTGCCAATGGATACTCGTAAATGACGATCGCATTGTCATACCAGTCGTGGTTCTTGTAGTAATCCAGCCCGCCGCTTCCGATCACGGACTTTGGCGAACCCAGCCACCAGTTGAAAATGTCGATCTGATGCGCGCCAAGGTCAGACAGCGGGCCACCGCCCAGTCCCTTGTACCAGCGCCAGTTGCGAAACTGGTGCATGTCTTTATAGCCGTACTTGGCGAGCATGCTGGCGGGCATCTCGTACTTCTTGGGCCAGCCGAAGTCTTCCTTGACCGCCCGGTTCCATTGCGCCTGTGCCGCAGTCAGGCGGCCGCAGAACTGCGCCTCATGCAACAGGCGGTTCATGGTGAAAAGGTAGCGCGGATTGCTGCGCCGCTGATGGCCGATCTGCAACAGTTTTCCGGTTTCGCGCATGGTTTTGACCATGGAGCGCGCTCCGTCGATGGTGTTGCTCATCATCTTTTCGCAATACACATGCAGGCCTGCTTTGAGACATGCGTTGGTCATCGGCGCATGGCAGAAGTCGGGCGTGGCGATCACAACCGCCTGCAGGTCTTTTTCTTTGGCCAGCAGGTCCTCAAAATTCTCGTAGGTGCGCACCTCATTGCCGATCTTCTGCAGATAGCGCGCGCCCTCGTTCAGGTGGAAATCCCAGATATCGCACAGCGCCACAAGCCGGACGCCCTCGATATTCAGGATGGATTCCAGCAACACCTTGCCCTCTTCTCCATAACCGATGAGAGCGATATTGATGGTGTTCAGTGAAGACTTCTTTTGAGCAGGCTTATCCTCGCCGGACTTGCAGGCATTCAACAACATACCAGCGCCGGCTACCGCAGTTGCGCCGATGAACGTACGACGATTGAGATCTACCATTTCTTCAAGACCACAAATCGGTTGTGTTCAACGAGTAGGAAAGCCCCCGCGACCAGGGCGATATGAATGCCCAAATAGGCCACGCCGTCGTTCTGATCGATCAGCACCAGGCCGACGGTCAATGCGATGAAAAGCACTCCCTGTGCGATCAGCGACAGGCGAGTGCCCAGGCCGATAATGAGCATGATTCCAGTGACAATAAATGCCGGGCCAAGCATCCGATCGAATGCCACCAATACGAACTTGGGAAACAGCGGCTCATGGGCAAACTTGTCTGTGAGTGAGGCAGGGATGCCTGCGTAATTAGCCAGCGCATACGACTTCACGTTTACGTTAACCATTACTCCGCTTGCATCAGGCTGGCCGGTCGCAGGATCGATCAGCGGCACGGCTACAGATTTATAGGCAGCATACTTCTGAATACCTACAAACAAGGCGCGCACGCCCAGCCACAAGCGCAAAGCCAGAAAGGCAAAGGTGTAATCCCAATGCACTCTCCGGCCAAGGTCCAGTTTATTTTCAATCAAGGCAGTCATGAATCCTCGGTCAATGCCAAGGTAATTGGCAAAATTTGTTTTTTTGGATTGTACTTGTTTCCGCGACCGTCTAACCCAGGTAACTTAGACGGTCGCGGCTTAGAAACAGATTAGCTCATCTTCCAGGGTCCGCGATATTCGCGGGTCAGCAACTTGCTTGCTTCAGGGTCGCCGATGATCTTTTCTTCCTTCGCGTCCCAACGGATCTTTCTTCCAGTCATCATGGAGATCAGACAAAGGTGCCCTGGAATGGCCGAGTGATGCCCAACTTCCACAGGTGTAATAGTGGCCTGACGCGTTCTGATGCAGTCCAGAAGGTTTTGCTGGTGATTGGTAGAGGTGTAGAGTTTCACCTTGCGCAGTTCGCGGGGCAGGTATTTGCCCTGCTTCCATGCGGGGTTCGAGGCTTCAAATTTGCCACGATCCACCCACACCCAGCCTTCGGTGCCAATCCACTTTGTGCCCATTTTGATGTCGGGATAGCCGCCCGCGATCGTCATGGTGACGCCCTTCGGATATTTGAGCTCAAAGCGGTACTTCGGCGACGTGTTATATATCGCCGTGGCTGGCGGCAGGACGCCGCTGCCTTCCACCTCCGACGGGCCGGAGTTGTCGAAGTCCAGACCCCAGTGTGCGATGTCGCAATGGTGGCCGATCCAATCCATCAACTGCCCGCCGCCGGTGTTGTAGTTCCAGCGCCAGCCCATGTGTGATCGCGCCTTTATGTAAGGCTCCATCTTCGACGGGCCGATCCATGTCTCGTAATCCAATTGCGGAGGCGGATCGATGGCCAACAGATCCCAAGCCTTCGTACCGGGCACAACCTCTGTCAGGCTCGCTACGGTTACGCCGTTGGCAGCCAGTTTGGCCAGCGCTTCCTTCCCCACGCCACCAAAATCCCCGTGGCCGGCTGGCAGGCCCACCTCGACGTGAGTCACTGTACCGATCAGTCCGTTTCGAACGATCTCTGCGGCCTTGTGAAACGTCGGCTCCGAGCGCTGCCACGAACCCATCTGCCAGATAATGCCGTTCTCCTTGACTGCGCGCACAATCGACTGCTGTTCTGCGATGGTGTGCGCGAGCGGCTTCTCGGAGTAGACGTCCTTTTTGCGCCGAGCGGCTTCGGTGGCGACGATCTCGTGCCAATGATCGGGCACAGCAATCATGACGGCATCAATGTCTTCGCGGGCAAGCAGCTCACGGTAATCGTGGTAGCCTTTGCAATCCTCGTTCCCGTAGTTGTCGTTGATCATCTTGACTGCGTCCTGCAGATGAGTCGCGTCAATATCGCACGCTGCAATAACCCGGCAATCATCCGACGCCAAGAAGCCTTTGGTATCGCCCGGCCCCTGCATTCCCATACCGATTACACCGACATTGATGGTGTTGTTGGGAGAATTGGTGGTGCTGCTAGCTGAATTCGCTTTGGTTTGCGCGGAGAAAGCGGGAAGAGTCGCAGGAAGAACTGCGGCGGCTCCGGCTGCTTTCAGGAAGTGACGACGATTGAACGGACCAAGGCCAGGCATGTCTTTGGAACCAAAAGGCTTGCTCATCATGAACTTTCCTATCCCTCTCACAGATGGATTAGTTTGCATCCTCACAGGCACGAATCGGAGCTGGCAAGTAAATTTACGGTAAGGCGTACGGTAACTGGCTCCTGGACCATTTGGAATCAGATGCTTTCTGGTCGGTCGATGTAACCTTGCCTATCCGGTTAAGACATACAGCGTCTGCATATATTGGTTAGTCGGGGCTTTGGATCGTAGCCCACCACAACATCTAGCAGGTGTGTGCGTCAACCGGACAGGCAAGGATGGAACTGGCCTGCCCAATGATGTGCACCAGTGTAATTGCTGGAGCAGGCAGAGGTCGATAGCTGTCCCATCGACCTTCTGATCTGCCGCGCTTCCGGTGCAGTAGATACGTGCTTATGGCCAACCACGAGATCCTTGGCGCGGGACTCCGGGGTGACTGCCAGCAATGGCGTTGCCGGCTTGCAGTGCCGGCGAATCAGGTCGAGAATGGCTGCAAGTGCGAGCGTGGATGGGATGCCGGTACAATCCAAATAGAGGACTGAGACTGCCATGCAACGTATCTACATGGACTCGAATGCCACAACGCCTCTGCTGCCTGAGGTGTTTGAGGCGATGCGCCCTTACTGGATGGAGAACTTCGGCAACGCGTCTTCGACTCATATTCATGGCCAACTCGCCCATCGCGCCATTGACCAGGCGCGCGAGATCATGGCCACGTTTTTCCGCTGCCAGGAGGCTGAAGTTGTGTTCAACTCCGGCGGAACCGAGGGCGACAATACGTCGATCTTCGGCATTTTGCGTCCCGGCGACCACTTCATCACCACGTCCATTGAGCACTCGGCCGTGCTGCGCGCCGCTGACCGCATGGCTGAGCACGGTGTCGAGGTCACCTTCGTCGGCCCGCTGAAATGCGGGCTCATCGATCCCGAGGCGATTCGTGCGGCGATGAAGCCGAATACGCGGCTGATCAGCGTCATGCTGGCCAACAACGAGACCGGCGTTCTGCAGCCGATAGAAGAGCTGGGCAAAATTGCCGCCGAAGCGGGCGCATACTTCCACATCGACGCGGTGCAGGGCGCGGGCAAGGTAGTGTTTGACATGGAGCGCTACGGCTGCCATCTGCTCTCAATCAGCGCGCACAAGATGCATGGGCCGAAGGGCGTGGGTGCGCTCTATGTGCGCAAGGGAACGCCGCTGGAGTCGTTGATTGTTGGCGGCAGCCACGAGCGCCGCCGCCGCGCCGGCACTGAGAATGTACCGGGAATTGTGGGGTTGGGCAAGGCTGCGGAGCTGGCCATGCACTCGCTTGCAGACGGCGCCATCGACCGGCTGGCCGCGACGCGCGACCGGCTGGAAGCAGGCGTACTGAAGATTGCTGGAACCCGCGTGAATGGCGGCTGGGATGGAACGGTGCGGGTGCCGCGTACAGCCAACACCACCAACATCGCCTTTGACGGCGTGGAGGGCGAGGCGCTGGTAATCGGGCTCGATCTGAAGGGTATTGCCGTTAGTGGCGGCTCGGCCTGCTACTCGGGCGCCACCAAGCCGAGCCATGTGCTGATGGCCATGGGGCTCGACGAAAACGCGGCGCGCGCCAGTCTGCGCTTCAGCCTGCCGAAGACCACCACCAACGCCGACGTGGATCGCGTGCTGGAGGTGCTGCCGGAAGTGGTTGCACAGCTGCGCGCGCTGGCTCCTGCCGGCGCGGCGCGATAAAGGAAACGGGCAAGAATGAGCGAGCAAGGATGAGCGAACAGAGACCCATTGCAGTGGCCATGTCCGGCGGAGTTGACTCTTCGACAGTGGCGGCGATGCTTGTCCGTGAGGGTGAGCGCGTGGTCGGGCTCACGCTGCAACTGTGGGATCAGACGCGGCTGGCGGGCAAGAACGGAATCCCCGAGGCGCCCAAGGCTGGCCGCTGCTGCTCACTAGACGATGTGTACGATGCGCGCAAGGTGGCCGAGCATCTGGGCATTCCTTACTACGTCGTCAACCAGGAAGAGCGCTTTGAGCGCGACGTGGTGCGGCCGTTTGTGGAGGAATATCTGGCTGGGCGCACGCCAATTCCGTGTTCGCTCTGCAATAACCATCTCAAGTTCGACCAACTGCTGAAGACCGCGTGCGGCATTGGCGCAGACCGCATTGCCACAGGCCACTACGCAGTAAACGAGTGGGACGAGCGGCGTGCGCGATGGATCTTGAAGCGGCCTGCGGATCTGGCCAAGGATCAGACTTACTTCCTGTTTGGCTTGACGCAGGAGCAGTTGGCGCACACGCTGTTTCCGCTGGGCAATCTGACCAAGCCCGCAGTGCGCGGCATTGCGCGCGAGCAGGGTTTGCGGCTGGCGGAAAAGCCTGACTCGCAGGAGATTTGTTTCATCCCTGGCGGCGATTACAAGAAGTTTTTAGCCGCCTACCTGGCGGAGCAGGGCAGGCAAATTCCCGATACCGCAGGCGAGCTGGTGACCGCTGAGGGCAAGGTGCTGGGCCATCACGACGGCATCTCCGGCTTTACGGTGGGCCAGCGCAAGGGCCTGGGCATCTCCACGCCTTCGCCGTTCTACGTGCTCCAGATTGATGCGGCGAGTCATCGCGTTACGGTGGGCGAAGACGAGCAGTTGACGACCAAGACCCTGCGCGCGCGGCAGTTGAACTGGATCAGCATTGCGGAGCTGACCGTGCCGATGCGCGTGAAGGTGAAGATTCGCCACCGGCATGAACCGGCCTGGGCAACGCTCGAACCGGGGGGCGAAGGCATGGCCATTGCCACCTTCGACGAGCCACAGCGCGCCGTTACGCCCGGCCAGTCTGCCGTGTTCTACGACGGCGACGAAGTGGTGGGCGGCGGCTGGATTTTCTGAGAACCTGTCCAGAAACTGATAGGTTGAAGGGTACGGGCTTCAGCCCGTACCCTTCAACCATATAAAATTTGCCGGGCCTTAGCCCCTGAGGTAATGCAAACGACCCGAAAGACTACCTCGGGGGCTAAAGCCCATGCCATTTCCGCTTCTCAATGTACGGGCTAAAGCTCGTACCCTTCGACCAAAGCTGAGTTCTTAGTCAGCCTCTGATCGGGGTATGGATCAGACGTACAAGTCCTGATCGTCTTCGACGGAGCGTGGAGCAGTGTGCTGCTGCTGCGGCTCGGGGGCGGTGTGGCGCAGGGAGTCGACGACTGCGCGGGCCGAGGCCAGAATGTTGGAGAGCTGGCGGACGGGCCTGGCGACCGTTTCGGTGACGAAGGTGGAGGCGCGATCAACGGCGTCGAAGATGCTGGAGATCATGGCGTCGAGCCGGGAGCTTTGATGGCGCAGCTTGTCGAGAATGTCGGCTGCGGAGGACTGGATGTCAGCAGTCTGGGTGCGCAGGCCGCGCGCCATGGCGGCCAGGTCGGCAGCCGTATCCTCAATGCTCGGAGCCACGCGGACGAACAACTCGCGGGTGTTCTCAAGGATGGGCATGATGGCCGAGCGAAGGTCTTCGACCTCTTCCTTGATGGAACGGGCCGTCTTGCGTAGGACGACGAAGATGGCCAGCAGCAGGATGGCCTGCGCAACGATGGCCAGCGCCACGACGGCAAGAATGGCGAGCAGGATGGTTTGAGAATCGAAGTTGGGCATGCGGGAAGCCTCGTTCTGGGCATGGAGCAGCTTGCGCCGCGTTCAACGGAACCGCGTCCGCTCAAGCGAAGCGGGGGACTGGCGAATGAGCCGCCCAGGCGGGCTCGTTCGCCAGTCTGAAGATTGGAGCGGTGGATAGCAGGCCAGCCACCGCTCTACCTACTAGTACTCTTTGGTCTCAGGCGGGATGCCGGGATTGTGATAGGCCTGGCGTCCGGCTTCTACCGCCGCGCCTACGCGGCCGGTCTGCTCGGTAACGACGGTCTTGCCCCGCTCCACAAATTCTTCCCACTGGGCGCGTCCGCGGTCAACGGCCTCGCGGCCTTTTTCCACGTACTCAGCCACCTGCTGCTTGCTCTTGTCCACGAAGGCGCTCACTTCTTCAGCGGCCAGCTTGGTGCGCGCGCGGAGGTAGTCACTGCCCTCGCGTGCTCCGTTGGCAAGGTCTTCCCGGGTCTCGCTGCCGCTCTTGGGGGCATACAGAATACCTACCAGCGCGCCCACACCCAAACCTGCCAGAAACCAGGCCAGTCCGTACGATTTGTTTTCCTCTGCCATAACGAAGACCCTCCTCTTGCTGTAACTCAAGGAACCCTGAGCGTAGCAAATCTCCGCATAGCGCAGCAAATGCTGCGAAATTGCGGAGTTGATTCACTCTACACCAAGTGTACTCGTGTTGGAACCGGTGTTTGCTAGCCAATTATGCTCATGCCGGTTCCATCGCGCTACGGTTCGCGGGTTAACTGCCACAGCCGCAATTGTGCGCCAGTACTTCAGCAAAATGCTGCGCTTGGCGATGGCTGAGTTGGCTGATCTGTTTGCGGCAACTGAAGCCGTCGGCGACGATGACCGTCATAGGGCCGGCTGCTTCGACGGCGGGCAACAGCCCGGCGTTTGCAATGGTCTTTGAGACTTCGAATTTGTCGGCCTCAAAGCCGAAGGGGCCGGCCATGCCGCAGCAGCCGGACTCGATGGCTTCAACCGTTGCGCCGGCCTTGCGCAGCAGAGCGATCTCACTGGCTGGGCCTCCGAAGACGGCTTTGTGATGGCAGTGTCCGTGGACCAGAATGTGCGCGCCGTGAAGGCGTCCGGCGGCGAACTCCGGCGCTTCGGCTGTGAGCCAGTCGGCCAGCAGCCAGACCTGCGCGCGGAGCTTTTGTGCGTGGGGATCGTTGGGGAACAGCTCTGGCAGCTCGTCCTTGAAGACGCTGGCGCAACTGGGTTCAAGGAAGATGAAGGGCAGGCCAGCGTCGATCTGCGGGGCCATGCGTTCAAGTACGTTCGCTAGATAAGAACGGGCTGCGGTGAGCAGACCGAAGTCGTAGAGCGGTCGGCCGCAGCAGATGTGGCCGGTGGGGACTTGGACCTGGAATCCGGCTTCGGTGAGGACTTGCTCGGCGGCAGCCAGGGTTTGCGGATGGTAGTAGTTGTTCCATGTGTCCGGCCACAGCAGCACCACCTGCGGCACCTGCGGTGCGGCCAACTGCGCTTCGCGCACTGTAGCCTTCTTGTTCTGAGTGGTTCTTGATTGTATGTAGCTCTTTGCCGCAAGGGCGGGCAGTTGGCGTTCCCGCGCCACGCCTGCGATGCGCTTGACGAGCGGGCTAGTGAGCGGCCCGGTGAGCAGGGCGTTGGTGAGCGCGGGAGTGAGTGAGCCCATGCGCGCCAGCTTGTCGGCAAAGCCGAAGATATAGTGCTGCAGCGGATGCGCGCGGCCCTTGTAGTGCTGGGCCAGGAACTCGGCTTTGTAGGCGGTCATGTCCACCTGCACCGGGCACTCGGTTTTACAAGCCTTGCAGCTAAGGCAGAGGTCGAGCGCTTCCAGCACGGTCTTGCTGCGGAAGCCTTCCTTCCGCAGCGAGCCGGCCAGCATCTCCCATAGCAGGTGGGCGCGGCCTCGGGTGGAGTGTTTTTCGTCGCCGGTGGCGCGATAGCTGGGGCACATGACGCCGCCCGTCGTGTTGCGGCACGCGCCCACACCCACGCAGCGTTCGGTGGCGCGCTCCATGGAGCCCTGATCGGCGGCAAAGACGAAGTGCTTATCGGGGTCGAGGGGAACCACCTCGCCGGTGGCCAGCGGGGTGTAGCGCAGGTTCTCCAGCGGATCGTAGACGCGCTCGGCGTCAGAGAGCTTGCCGGGGTTCATGCGGTTTTCGGGGTCCCAGAGCTGCTTGAAGGTGCGGAATGCGCCCACCAGTTCGGGGCCGAACATCTTGGGCAGGAGAGCGGCGCGCGCTTGCCCGTCGCCATGCTCACCGGAGAGCGAGCCGCCAAAGCTCACCACCAGATCGGCGGCACGGTCGATGAAGGAGCGGAACTTGAGAATGCCGGCTTCGGAGTGGAAGTCGAAGTTAGGCCGCAGATGTGCGCAACCCTGGCCGAAGTGGCCGTAGATGGGTGTGCTGTAGGCGTATTCGCCCATCAGTTTGGTGAGCGCGCGCAGGTAGTTGCCCATGTTGGCGGGCGGAACGGCTGCGTCTTCCCAGCCTTCGTAGCCGTTGGGCTCGCCGGGGATGAAGACGGTGGCTGCGAGGCCGGAGTCGCGCACGCGCCAGATGCGCACCGCCTCTTCCGGCGGATAGATGCGCGCCGAGAGTGTGCCGGGCATGGCGGGCGCGGCAGCCACCAGAGCCTCGGCGCGGGCCTGGGCCGTGGCGGCGTCCCAGTCGCCGATCTCGACCAGCAGAAATCCTCCACCGGGAGGCAACAGCGCCACGTCGTTTATGTGGAGGCCCTTCTTGCGCATGGCCCGGACCATGATGCCGTCAAAGCCTTCCAGGCCGATGGGTTTATGTTCGAGCACGGCCATCACGGCGTCGGCGGCGAGGAAAGCGTCAGGGAAGGCGATGACCACCAGCACGCGATGCGGCGGGCTGTCAGCCAGGTTGAGGGTGGCGGAGAGAATGTTGGCGCAGGTGCCTTCAGAGCCCACCAGCGCGCGGGCTACATGGAACCCGTTCTCGGGCAGCAGTTCGTCCAGATTGTAGCCGGAGACGCGGCGGGGGATGCGCGGGAATTTCTTTCTGATCTGCTCGGCGTACTTGTCGCGGAGGGTGGCTAAACCGGCGTAAAGCTGGCCGATGCGGCCGCCGGAGCGGATCAGCCGGTCAAGCTCTTCGGGGCTGGTGCGGCCCACGGTGAGCCGCGTGCCGTCGTAGAGCGCGAGATCGAGCGACTCTATGTTGTCGGCGACTTTGCCGCCCAGTAGCCCGTGAACGCCGCAACTGTTGTTGCCGATCATGCCGCCGAGGGTGCAGCGCGAGTGGGTGGCGGGGTCGGGCGCGTAGGTGAGCTGGTGCAGCTCGGCGGCGTCGCGCAGGCGGTCCAGCACAATGCCGGGCTCAACCACGGCGAGCTTGGCGGCAGGGTCGATAGAGGTGAGCGCGTTCATGTGGCGCGAGTAGTCGAAGACCACGGCGACATTTACGCCTTGCCCAGCGACGCTGGTGCCTGCGCCGCGCGGCAGAACGGCGGCTCCGGTAGCTCGGCAGGCGGCCAGCGAGGCCTCGACGTCGGCGGCATCGCGCGGATAGAGGACGCCGATGGGAAGCTGGCGGTAGTTCGAGGCGTCAGACGCGTAAAGCGCGCGTGAACCCAGATCGAAGCGGACTTCGCCCCGCACCGATTTCTTCAATAGTGCTTCAAGTTCGCGGTGGGCGGCGAAGGTTTCGTGGGCTAGCTGCGGGTGGCTGGAGACGATGGAAAACGGCGAATGGCTCACGCAGAACATGGTAGCGCGGATGCGCGCGGGCTGCTGTGATGCGGATGGGGAGTCCGCCGCGCGATTTGCCAGCGGTATACCGGAGGTTCTGCGAGAAGAAGACAGGGTGAATTTGCCGCCCCACGCCTGCTGCGGATCGAAACCAAGGTTAGAATTGGCCTATGAAAGGAGGCAATGGTATGGGACGAGCCTATTGGATATGTGCGGGATTCACGCTTTTTAGCGCGGTTGTCAGTGCGGTTTTTTCGCTGCTCTCGCTCCGCATGGCGGGAGGGCATGAATATGCACTGTATGCCGCTTCACGCAGCATTGCACTGCCGCTAGCGGTCATCTATTCCATGACCATGCGCTCGCGCGGGGGAGTGGCGGCGCTTGCTGTAGCGATGACACTGGTGCAACTCTTCGACGGAGTGGTAGAGTGGCGCCTTGGCGATCCGGGCCGAGCCTACGGCCCCATCATATTTGCTGCGATAAATTTCAGGCTCCTTTTATGGATGAACCGGGCAGTATCGGTACCGGAGCGCTGAATCGCGCCTGTAGCGGGCGACCTTGATTGGCGGGAATTCCGGACTGAATTCGCGATACACCCTAGCGCCCCTGCCAGTCTTCGACGACGATGCCCAGGTCGTTCAACTGCTTGATGGCGTCTTCCACATTGCGGCGCACTTTGGGGCGGTCTTTGGCGTTGGGAACGGGCTGCTCGGCCACGGCGATGACGCGGCCGTAACGCCATGCGCCGGGCGGGATGGCGAGGACGGCTTTGGCCAGATCGGCTGGCCGGATGGGCATCTCCTGGCGGCGCGCGGCCTCGGGGCGGAGCATGGTGCCCTGGCCCACCTGGCTGGTATTGGCGTCGGGCAGCAGGATGCGCAGGCTGAGCATGTCAGGCCCGACGGAGAGGAACGGGTTGCCCCAGGCCGAAGGCTCGTGAATATCGACGTACATGCTCTTGGTGGGCAGCGGAATCTGCTCCAGCTGGGCGCGCTGCTGGTCGCGCTCGGTGGCGTTGGCCTGCGCCTTCTGCTCGGCCTTCACGGCGGTTTGGGCAACACCGACCACGGCCTGTTCTTCCTTGTGGCAGGCGGCAACGCCCACAGCCAGCAGCAGGCCAAGTCCTACGAATCCCCGGAAGCGTACAGTATCCATCACAGAACAAAGGATAACAGGGGTTGCGGAAGGATGCGACGCCGATCACCGCCCAGGGCAGGGAATGGCGCGTAAGATGCGCCATTGGAAGGCGGTGTGAGCGATGGCGTCGAGGATTGTGGCGATTGTGGGCAGCTACCGCAGGGGCGGATCGATGGACAGCGCCGTGGAGGCCGTGCTGGCCGGGGCGCGCGAAAAAGGCGCTATAACGCAGACCATCTATTTGACCGAGCAGCATCTGGAGTTCTGCACCAACTGCCGCCAATGCACGCAGACGCCGGGCGAGGAGCGCTCGAAGTGCATGCAACGGGACGATCTGGAGCCGATGCTGGCCGCCATTGAGGCTGCCGATGCGGTGGTGCTGGCCTCGCCGGTGAACTATTACAACGTGACGGCCGTGTTTCGCCGGTTTATGGAGCGGCTGCTCGGTTTCGCCTTTTGGCCGTGGGGGCAAAACGCGCCGGCGATGCGCACCAGGCGAAGGGCGCGCAAGGCCGTGCTGGTGGCGGCGGCTGGAATGCCAGGATTTCTGATTCCGCTGGCCACCGGAGCCGCCAGAGCGCTGGCGTTGACGGCCAGGATGCTGGGCGCGCAGACGGTGGGCCGGCTCTGGATCGGTTTGGCGGCGGGCGAAGCGCACCATGCGCTGAGCGCGAGGACGCTTGCACAAGCGCGGCAGCTGGGATGCAGACTGGCCTGAGGCAGGAGTTCCGTAGGCAATATCGCCCCTTGGGGGCGGAACCCGCGAAGCGGATTCATGGCGAATCCCACCTTCTGTTACCGGCAGATGCGCGTTTGTAGCGTCCAAAAGAATGCAGGCACAACGGGGAATTACCGGCGCGAAAGTCGCTATGATCGTGGCTGGGATTTACCGGGGTAGAAACAGAACTGCAAGAAGCGAAGAAGCCGCCGGAGATCCGGAAGTTGACTCGGACCATGACGGCTGAGCAGGGAAGAGACAGACAGCAAGAGGGAGATCTGGATGCGGAGACATTTGGTTGCGGTTGCAGCAATGTTGGCTTTGGTGAGTTGCAGTTGGGGATGGAGCGCGAGCGCACAGGCGGCTTTGAACCCGCGAGCCTCGTACGTGGATGTATCGGAGCGCAGGGCAGAGTTGGCCGGGGCCAGCGAACGGGTGCGGCTGGCGGTGAAGCAGTTGGACACCTGCAGTGCGCAGGCCGTGGTGGATGCGCCCACCGGCCCGATGCGCATTCCCAGGCATTATCTGAATGGCAGCCACGGGCCCACCAATCCAGCCGAGCACGCGGCCACGGTGGCCTATTCGCGATTTGAGAATCGCGTGACGGCGGGCATGAACCGCTATCTGGCCACGGGCGACCTGGTGGAAGCGCGCTGCGCGCAGGACCAGATTGATCTGTGGGCGCGGGCAGCCACACTGCTGGACTACGACGCGGAGCAGAACTCGCAGTCGTGGTATCAGGTGGAGTGGACGCTGAGTTCGGTGGCCACCTCGGAGAGCGTGCTGGTGAACGATACGTGGCTGGACCGGCCGGAGCTGGAGCGCGACCTGAGCTGGATGAACAAGGTGGCGCACCACATGATCGGGTTCCCGGCCGCGGCCACGCACCACAACAATCACCACTACTGGCGCGGGCTGGGAGCCACGGCCACCGGCGTGGTAACCGGCGACCGGAAGCTGTTCGACTTTGGCGTGGCGGCCTACAAGGACGCGGTGAATGAGATTGACCAGCGGGGCGCGTTTCCGCAAGAGATGCAGCGCAGCGAGCGCTCCATCCACTACCAGTCGTTTGCCCTGCAGCCGCTTTTGACGATTGCCGAACTGGCTGAGCGGCAGGGCGTGCACCTCTACGCGTATAAATCGGCCAGTGGACGGACGATTGCCGACGCCATCGACTTTTTGGGCAGGGCAGTAGCCGATCCGTCTGTGGTGAAGCCGTATACGGCCGATGAACAGATGGTGGACGCCGATGCGACAGACTTTTTTGCTTCATTGGAGTTCTACACGCACCGCTTTCCGGAGCGGAAGCTGCCGACCCCGATGGTTGAGGCGCTCAAATCGCCGGTTTTTGCAACGCGGCTGGGCGGCAGCACCACGGTGATTGCCGGGCGGTGAATGGAAGCTGGGTCCGGGCAGGATTATTGATCCGGACCTTGAATAGTGTGTAGATTTCCCATCCATTTCGCGATAAAGCCTGCGCAATGGATGGGGCACGGTGCTTCCATTTGAGGGCCGGACCAATAGGGCCAGAGGTGATGGCGCAGGCAGTTCTTTTACAATCATATTGGGATGGCGTTTGCAGAGCCTGGAGGGCCCGAACAGGTCAGGCAGAGGCAGCTATGCCCAATGCCGTTGGTGTGAAGCTCTATACCGGCCAAACGAAGCGCCGGAGCAGCAGGAAGGATACCCCCACGATGAACAGCGCTGCCTCCTCCATGCAGCTCACTCGCGGCGCAGATTATGCGATCCGCATCATGATCCACCTGGCAGGTTTGCCGGAAAATGAGCGCGTGTTGCTGCCGACGCTGGCAGCGGCCGCCAATGCACCGGCAAGTTTTCTGTCGAAGGTGCTGCAGGCGCTGACGCGCGCTGATCTGATTGCCTCTCGGCGCGGACAGCAGGGCGGTTTTGAGATTTTGGCCCGCGGTCGCCAGGCCACGATTCTGGAAGTGGTGGAGGCCATCGATGGGCCCATCCGGCTGAACGTTTGCCTTGAGCATGGCGCGGGATGCGGACGCAAGAACTGGTGCGTGGCGCACCCGGTGTGGCAGCAGGCCCAGGATGCGATGGTCGCTGTGCTGCGCACTTCCACGGTGACCGAGCTAGCGGGCAAGGCGGCAACTGGCGCGGTGGAAAAATAAGGCATTTCCCCATTTGGTATCGAGCTTCGGGTGCCCCATCCTCGCCGCGTTCTTGTTTTTGCGGCTAGGGTGGGACCGCAAGGAACTCTATACAGCAATAGGAGAACAGCCCAATAGATCCGGCCCCTTAAATAGTGTTCAGGTATCCCCTCCATTTCCGCAAAAAACGCGGAAATGGAGGGGGCACGGAAATCTACAGCAAAAGCGAAAATGCCCTAGTTCTCGACGATTCTTCCATCGCGCATGTGAATGGTGCGGGTAGCGTAGGTTGCGGCCTCGGCATCGTGCGTGATCATCAGGATGGTCTGGCCTTCCTTCTGGTTCAGCTCTTTCAACAATCCAAGCACGGCGGCGGCGTTCTGGCTGTCGAGGTTGCCGGTGGGCTCGTCGGCCAGCAGAATGGCGGGGCGATTGACCAGCGCGCGGGCGATGGCGACCCGCTGTTGCTGCCCTCCACTGAGCGCGCGCGGCTTGTGGCTGAGTCGCGAGGTAATGTCCAACGTTTCAAGAATGGCGTGGAAGGCCGCAGGCAACGCGGAGTTCTTGCCGGCAGTGGCTTTGTCGCTTTGCGCTGCGATGTAGTGCGCGAGGCGGATATTGTCTTCAGCGGTGAGCGTGGGCAGCAGATTGTAGCGCTGGAAGACGAAGCCGACGGTGTGGCGGCGGAAGATGGTGCGCTCGGCCGGGCTCATCTGGGCAATGTCGCGGCCGCCGATTACCACGGAGCCGGAGCTGGCCGGGGTGAGCGCGCCGAGAATGTGAAATAGAGTGGATTTGCCGGAGCCGGAAGCGCCGCAGATGGCAACGAACTCGCCCGGGTCGATGTCGAGGCTGGCTCCGCGCAGGGCATGTACGTCCACATCGCCCTGGCGATAGATCTTGGATAACTCGCGGACTTCAATGAGAGGAGCGCTACTCATAGCTCAGTGCCTCCGTTGCGTCCTGGCGGAGCGCCTTGGTGACGGGAACGATGACGCCGAGCAGTGCGCCGCCAATGGCGATGAGCCCGGCGATGGGCCACCAGATGTAGACCGTTTCCTGCGTGAGCGAAGCGGGCGAAAAGGTGTGGATGGTCCACTGTGTCACATAAGTGAGAACTATGCCGGCAAGGGAACCGAGGATCGCGAGCAGCAGCGTTTCCCGCACCAACAGCCCGGCGATGAAGCGGGGCGATGCGCCCAACGCTTTGAGGATGCCGATCTCGCGGGTGCGCTCCAGCACTGCCGTGTAGATGGACATGAAGACCGCCAGGAAGCCGACCACCGTGGCCACGCCGATGACCACGCCAATGAAGTTGCGCAACATGCCGACGTTTGAGATGGTCAGCAGCGAGGTGAACTCCTCCATGGTGTAGATCTGGAAGCCGGGCATGCGCGCGCGGAGAGCTTCAAGCACGGCCTTGTTGTTGGCCGGGTTGTCGGTCTTCACGTAGATCTGGCTCAGCCGGTGCGGGTTGCCGGTGATCTCACCCAGCACAGGCAGTGCGACGCAGATGCGCGCCAGCTTGCCGCTCTCAAAGATGCCGGCTACGTGCCAGGTGCGGCCCATGAGCTGCACCCAGCTGCCGGCGTGCAGGTGGCGTTCGCGTGCGTAGTACTCGTCGAGGATCACGTCGTTCGGCGCTTGGAACGGGCCGCCTTCAATGAAGTGGAAACCGCCGCTCATGCGCGAGAAAGCGTTGAGGTCGATGCCGGTGACGGTGTCAAAGCCGGAGAGCGGCTGCACTGCTGTGCCGGTGACCAAGGCCACGTGCGGCTGGTGTGCGACAAAGTCGATGAGGGCATCGCTCATGGGCGCAGAGCTGAGGCTCAGAATCGAGGTACCGGGCGGCCGGATGAGCAGATCTGCGCCAACGCCGCGTGCGCGGCGGGCCGATTCGTCGAGTGTGCCGTAGCTGACGCCGACCAGGGTGAGGATCATGGTGACCTCAAGCGCAATGGCGGCGATGCTCAAGGCCGTGCGAACAGGCCTGTGGGTGAGATTCGAAACAACGAGTGTCAAAATCATGGGCTGCTCCGATTCTATCGTTCGGGGGCTTGGGTTGCTGGGAGCGGCTCCTGGCGGTAGAGCTCGCGGGTGTGGCGGATGGTGGTGACGAGAGCCATCGCGCCCATCCCACCGGTGCCGATGATGCCACCGATATCGAAGAGCAGAAAACGGTGTCCGAAGACGGTGGAGTAGGGACTGTGCAACAGGGCTAGATTGCCTGCGATGAGCAGAAGGCGAATCTCCGTGGGGCCGAAGAGCGAGTGCGCCATCTCAAAGCGGCCGACGGTGTAGGTGGCGAGGTAACTTTCTGCCGAGAGTACGAGAAAGGCGATCAGCATGGAGATGGCGACCCGCGGGTGCAGGAAGCCGGAGAAGGTGAGGCCGGTCATCAGGGCAACCGCGCCCAGGACGTCGACAATGTGGTCGACGTAGAAGCCGTAGCGAGGCCGCTCATGGTGGCGAACGCGAGCCAGCGTGCCGTCGAGCGAGTCGCCCAGCCAGTTGAGCGCAATGCAAGCGATGACTGCGACCAGCGCCAGGCGAAGGGTGTGCGCGACCAGGTAGAAGAGGCCGGCGGCGCATTGAGCCACGAGACCAAGTGCGGTGAGCTGGTCAGAGCTGAGCCAGACGGGCGCGCGAACGGCGATCCACTGCAGGATGCGTTTTTCGAGCGAGGCGGTAAGGGCGCGATGGACGCGTGTGGCATGGTGAAACTCGGGGTTTTGGACGTGCGAAGCCGTGGAAGCCTGCATGGGGGCTCCTTTCGTTATGACTCGGGTTTTGGAAGGGGGTTGGCTCCGTTTCCTAGTTTCAGGATCGAGATCGGGGCCACTCTGAGGATTTTCGGGCTCAGTTGCGTCGGGCGAGTGCGGCGGCGGTGGAGCGGAGAGTGAACTCGAGCGACTCGCGCGGGATGGACTGGATGAACGGTGCGATGGCCCAGCCGAGGCCGCGTGGGATGCCGCGAGTCAGGGTGGCGGATTCGATTTGGATGTAAAGGCCGCCGTCCTGCTCGGCCCAGCTCCAGTAGGTGTCGATGCGCCAGAGGAAGCCGTGCTGTTCCGTGGCAGAGAGGGCGCGCTCTTTGGCGGCGCCAGCGTCTGCGATCTCGCTGACGTGGGTTCCGTGGGAGATGCTGAAGCCGCGCGCAGGGTCGAGCCGAGCGAAGGTGACATCGTAAGTGGTGTCGAGCACCACGGTGAGCACGTGCTTCTGGCGGACACGCATTAGGGCCTGCATCCGGTCGCCTTTCGTGGAGAGAGTGCGGGCGGAGACGACCTGCGGAGCGTAGACGCGCGGGTAGGCGGGGAAGTCGCGGAGCAGGTGCTCGAAGTCGGCTGCATGAGCGCCGGGAATGAAGGCTGTGCCGCGCCAGTGGTGAAGCAGCGCGCCGGGCAGATCGGCGTCGGCCGGGGAATTGAGCTGGTCGGAATTGAGTTGCTCCAGGACCGGCTGCCCTTGGTGCGGGCCCGCCAGCCGCGCGGGGGAATCGAGGCCAGCGATGAAGGTGGCAGCGGCGCGGTGCTGCTGGGCGAGCCGGCCTTCGAGGCGCACCAGATAGTTGTTGTAGGCAGCGGTGGCAGCTGGCACAGGTTCCTCAGCGCGGCTGGCTGTGGCGGCCAGAACCAGCAGGAAGAGCAGAAATGGCAAGCGGACCAATGGGGTGCGGGTCTTCATGGCTCCCACTGTCGCTCACGGTGGGGCAGGAGTGCAATGCACAGGAGGTCAAAATTCATTGAAGAATCCTCACCGGCTAAGGCTCGCAGTTTGTGCTAGGTGCGGAAAGTTCTCCACGCGACAAAGAATCCGGTGTGTCAGTCTCACTGGAGTAGACTGAGGAGCAATATGGTGGAGGAATCAGCAAAGAGGCGCTATCGCTTTGGGGTCTTCGAGGCGGATGCTGCCACAGGGGAGCTGAGGCGGAAGGGAATCCGCGTGCGGCTGAGTGCGCAGCCGTTCGAGGCGCTGGTGCTGTTGCTGGAGCGGGCTGGCGAGCTGGTGACGCGCGAGGAGATGTGTAGTGCGCTCTGGCCCGAGGGAACCTTTGTGGATTTCGACCATGGGGTCAACTCGGCCATGAACCGGATTCGCGAGGCGCTGGGAGACACGGCCGCCAATCCGCGTTTTCTTGAGACGCTGGCGCGGCGCGGCTACCGATTTGTTGCGCCGGTGGAGGTTGTGGGCGCTGAGCAGACGCCGATTGAGGAGAAGACTGCTGAGAGTGATGGGAACGCTCCTGATTTGTTTGTGGAAGATCTACCGCTACGGGAACGGATTCTGGCGCGGCCGGAGGAGTTGCCGCAGACACCGCATCGCGTGGTGCTTACTTTATTTGTATTGCTGCAGGCGATGTATCTGGCGTTTTACGTGAGCGCGTTGGCTAACCTGGACGAGATTCGAGAGTTGCTCGATCCACTGCCACGCTCGACCGAGGTCTTCGTCCTGTTGATCTTTTCAGCGGCTGTGCTGATTCCGGTGCGGGCGTTTACGCTGTTGAGCGTGCTGTTCCGCGCGCCGGGCGGACGGGAGAAGCTGCTGAAGCTGTGGCGTTTTCTGCTCTTGGCAGACGAGGTGTGGGCGCTGGCGCCATTTCTGCTGCTGCACCACATGAATGCGGGGCTAGCGCTGGCCTGCGCCACGCTGCTGGTCTACTCACCCTTTGCGCAGCGCTCGCTGGTGCTGATGGGCGCGGCGGATGGCGGCTTGGAAACTGCCGTGTAGTTTGCAGCTGGCGCGAAGTTTGCCGGTGCCAGCATTCGGAACCAGTGGCAGTGGTGCGGGGAAACGCGCTCCTCGTGGCCGGTATGATGGAATTGGTCTGGAAAGAAAAACGATGAAAATTACACGGCTTGAACCCATTATTCTGCACGCTCCGGTGACACGCGGAGGCATTGCCGATAGCACCCACTCACTGACTCATTGGGGCGCGCCGGGCGTGGCCATTCACACGGATACCGGCCTGGTGGGCTATGGATTTTCCGGCACTCATGCGCATCTTGAGAGCGACCGGCTGATCGTCGATTGCATTGTGAAGAGCTATGGGTCGCTGCTGGTTGGTGAAGATCCGCGTGAAGTGCTCTATCTGTGGGAGAAGCTGCACAAGAAGTCTGAGATTCTGTGGGTGGGCCGCGCGGGGATCACGCACCTGGCGCTGGGCGCAATCGACATTGCGCTGTGGGATCTGAAGGCGAAGGCGGCAGGCGAGCCGTTGTGGAAGCTGCTCGGTGGGTCTGCGCAGAAGAAGGTTGAGGCTTACAACACCGACGGCGGCTGGCTCAACTGGCCGCTGGAAACTGTCGTCTCCGACTGCAAACGGTTGGTGGAAGAGGAGGGCTACCGTGCCGTGAAGATCAAGGTGGGCAGCCCGAGTCCGCGCGAGGATTTGCGCCGAGTGGAGGCTGTGCGCGCCGCGCTTGGGCCCGATGTGCGCATTATGACCGACGCCAACGGGCGGTGGTCTCTGCCACAGGCGATTCAGACTGCGGGCAGGCTGGTGGACTTCGATGTGGCGTGGATCGAGGAGCCCATCTACTTTGACGATGTGGAGGGGCACAGGCGGCTGGCTGAGACCATCGCCACGCCGGTCGCGCTGGGTGAACAGCTCTACACGGCGGCGCAGTTCCGCGACTTCATCCAGGCGGGCGCGGTGCATTATGTGCAGCCGGATGTGGTGCGGCTGGCGGGGATCACCGAGTTCTGGCAGGTGGCCGACATGGCGCGCTGCTGGAATCTGCCGGTTGCGCCGCATGTGGGCGATATGTGCCAGGTACATTCGCATCTGTGCTTTGCACACGCGGCCTGTTCGCTGCTGGAGTACATTCCTTGGCTGAGGGATTGGATGGAGGAGCCGGCGAAGATTGTGGATGGATTTTATGTTGCGCCTGAGAATCCGGGCGCGGGTATGACGCCGAACAAGAGGGCGCTCCAGGAGATCAACAAGGCGTAGAGTGCAGCGGCTACCTGCATAAATATGCATCCAGGGGGGGGT
>Ga0302270_10000205_pt1 | contig 63355 bp, 54 predicted proteins | sample III_Bog_E2_3_FD_198773 | JGI IMG/M metagenome (GOLD analysis project Ga0302270, IMG submission 198773) | Peat permafrost microbial communities from Stordalen Mire near Abisko, Sweden - III_Bog_E2_3 | ecosystem: Environmental > Terrestrial > Soil > Wetlands > Peat | place: Sweden: Abisko... | reverse complement strand
ACTTCCGCCGCATCCAGATCCGCTACGACCGCATCCTCGCTGTCTTCCAGGGCTTCTTCCACTTCACCTGCCTCCTCATCACATTGAGGCATTTATGCAACCAGCTCTAGATGTGGGACGGTATTGCCGCGAAGGTCAGCGTAGGTGTAATGGGAGTTGCTGGAGCGGGTGCAACCTGTCCGCAACCGCAAAGCATAATCGGGAACAAAAGCACCGCAATAATTGATTTTTGCATCGAGCACTCCTAATACCCACTACGCTCAAAGTAGCTGGTGCACATGCTGATAGCCAACACTATACATCCTAATACCTAATCAAGAATGAGCTATGCAGGGTCGGCGCATAAAATTTCATAAGAGTAGAAACTACCGAGTTTCGCAGCATCCGTGGTGAGACTAATTGGGGAATTGGGGGCTTGGTAGTCAGGGCAGCAATGGAGCGGGGCGAGGCACATCTAGTATTCTGGTTAAACGGCCATGGCATATCAAACAAACAACCTCAGAATCCGATCCAGTCGCGTCGTCATTCCTCCTGTCTTCCTGCAGGAGGAGATGCCACTCACGGATTACGCTTCGCGTACCGTCTTTGAAGCACGGCGCCAGATCGTTGACATCCTGAATGGGGCGGACGACCGCCTGATCGTTGTGGTAGGCCCGTGCTCCATCCACGATCCGGCTGCCGCCAGGGAATATGCGGGATTGCTGAAAGAGGCCATCGCAGAATTTTCCGGCGAGCTGATGATGGTGATGCGGGTGTACTTCGAGAAGCCGCGCACCACGCTGGGCTGGAAGGGGCTGATCAACGACCCCTACTTCGACGAATCGTTCCGCATCAGCGACGGGCTGCGCATCGCTCGCCGGCTGCTGCTGGACCTGGCGGAGACGGGCGTGCCAGCCGGGACGGAGTACCTGGACATGATCTCGCCGCAATACATCGCGGACCTGGTGAGCTGGGGCGCCATCGGCGCGCGCACGACCGAGAGCCAGGTCCACCGGCAGCTCGCCTCTGGCCTATCCTGCCCGGTCGGCTTCAAGAACGGCACTTCGGGCAACGTCAAAATCGCGATTGAGGCGATCCTCTCCGCAGGGCATCCGCATACCTTCCTGGGAACTACGGAGACGGGACAGTCGGCCATTCTGCTGACCTCAGGCAATCCTGAGTGCCACGTCATCCTGCGTGGGGGCCGGCAGAGCACCAACTACGACGCCGCTGCCGTGGCGGCCACCGCCGGGCTGATGGAGAAGGCTGGCGTGAAACCACGCATCATGATCGATTGCAGCCATGCAAACAGCGGCAAAGACTATCGCAAGCAGGGCGCCGTATGCCACGACGTGGCAGAACAAATCACGAGCGGAGATAGCCGGATTGTGGGTGTGATGATCGAAAGCAATCTCGTCGCCGGAGCACAGCGGCTGGTCGACGGGAAGGCCCCGGTCTACGGGCAAAGCATCACGGACGCCTGCATTGACTGGCCAGAGACTTACACGCTGCTCAAGGAACTCGCTGGAGCGACTCAGCAGCGGAGAGCGCGCGTTGGCGTGGGGGCAGGGTCAGTTCGCTGAAATTGGCGGCTCGCGATGCTGGTTCGAGGGATGAGAAATGCGCTTCCCGTCAGAAACGGTAGATTCGAGCTGATCCACTGCCGGGGGAGTTGATTGTGCGGGAAACCGGTCTCTGGTTGTTATACTTATAGGATTGCACGGGAGAGTGGGCGGGACGGTTCAGCAGCCTATTTCTGGTCGCGGGGCGACCGCGGTGTGCGAGATTTTTTGTAGCGGCATTTTCCTGCACGACGTCGCGGAACAGGGCTGGATGAGCACCATTCTGGATACTATTGAGTCGCCGGCTGACGTAAAAAAGCTGACGATACCGCAACTGGAAACACTGGCCGAGGAGATTCGCGAACGGCTGATTCTGTGCGTCTCAAAAACGGGCGGACATATCGGGCCAAACCTGGGCGTCGTGGAACTGACGATCGCCATGCACTACGTCTTCGACACGCCAGCGGACAGTTTTGTGTTTGATGTGAGCCACCAGGCCTATGTACACAAGATGCTGACTGGGCGCGAGAAGCAGATGGACAGCATCCGGCAGCCGGGTGGGCTGAACGGGTTTATGCTGCGCACGGAGAGCGTGCACGATAGCTATGGCGCGGGGCACGCCGGTACAGCGATGTCTGCCGCGCTGGGTATGGCAGTGGCGCGGGATATGAACGGCGGCAAGGAGCACGTGGTGGCGCTGGTGGGAGATGCGGCGCTGACCAACGGCATCTCGTATGAGGCGCTGAACAATATTGCAGCGCAGACCAAGCGGCTGATCGTAGTGCTGAACGACAATGCGTGGTCGATTGATCGCAACGTGGGCGCTATCGCTTCGTATCTGCACAAGGTGGTGACGCACCCGAGCTATGTGAGCCTGCATGACAAGGCTGCCGGGCTGGTGGAACGCTTTGGCGGCAAGGCGGCCCGGCAGATGGCACGCAAGGCGGAGGAGGCGGCCAAGGGGCTGCTGGGGCCGTCCATCCTGTTTGAAGAGTTTGGGCTGAGCTACTATGGGCCGCTGGACGGGCATAACCTGCCGCTGCTGATCGAGACGTTCAAGTTTCTGAAGCAGCAGAACAAGCCGGTGCTGCTGCACCTGATCACGCAGAAGGGCAAGGGCTTCCAGCCGGCGCTGGAGAAGCAGAAGAAGTTCCATGGGCTGGGGCCGTACGATCCGGAGACGGGCGAGACCAAGCCGACGGGACAGAAGACCTACTCCGAAGTATTTGCGGAGACGCTGAACAAGCTGGCGGACCGCGATCCGAAGCTGGTGGCGATTACCGCTGCCATGCCGAACGGGACCGGGCTGGACCTGTTCCGGCCGAAGCATGCGGACCGCTACTTCGACGTAGGCATTGCGGAAGAGCATGCGGTGATCTTTGCGGCAGGCATGGCGACCAAGGGATATAAGCCCTTCTGCGCCATCTACTCGACCTTCCTGCAGCGCGCGTTCGACCCCATTGTGCACGACGTCTGCCTGCAGAATCTGCCGGTGGTTTTCTGCATGGACCGCGGCGGACTCTCGGGCGACGACGGCCCGACGCATCACGGACTTTTCGATATCAGCTATCTGCGCGGGGTTCCGAACATCATTCACATGGTGCCGAAGGATGAGGATGAGCTGGCGGACATGCTGTACACGGCACTGCTGCATCCGGGGCCGAGCGCGGTGCGGTATCCGCGAGGCATCGGGCCGGGTGTGAAGGTGAAGGATTTCCCGGTGGCGCTGGAAGTAGGCAAGGCCGAGGTGATGCGCGAAGGAACAGATGTGGCCATCTTCGGGCTGGGCGCTCTGCTGCCACTGGCTGAAGAGCTGGGCACAGTGCTGGAGAAGGATGGACTGTCAGCCGCGGTCATCAATCCACGGTTCACCAAGCCGCTGGATACGGAGCTGATTGAGCGCTATGCGCGGCAGGTGGGCCTGATTATCACGTTTGAAGACCATGTGCTGATGGGCGGATTCGGTTCTGCGGTGCTGGAAGCGCTGAGCGCGGCGGGGCTGGATGTGCCGGTGGTGCGCATTGGCTGGCCGGATGAGTTCATCGAGCACGGCAAGGTAGAGGCACTGCGGGAGAAGTATGGTTTGACCGCAGCGGCTGCTTACGTGAAGGCGCAGCCGTACCTAGACGCGATTGCGAAAAAGCGGCTGATCGCGCAGTAAGAACGCAAAATGCAGGGAGAGGTGTGGACGAGAGTCCACACCTTTTCTATTTAAGGCAATGGTGATTCGTCTGGGGGAGCAGAGTCAGCGAGCGGCACGATGCGGCCCAGAACGACGGGCAGAATCTGTGCCAGCTTGCGCTGCCGCTCTGCGAAGACGCCCTTCATGATGGAGTGGATGACCTGCTCATGCAGGAAGCGGCCCATTTTGCCTTCGCCGCCGGGCGGAACATACTCCAGATCGTCTTTCACCAGGGTGCCCTGAACTAACAAACCGGCCGCATTGGCACGGGTCTCCACTTCAAACGAATGAGTATGCTCCCACTGCTGGAAAGGACTGCGGACAGCAAGGTCCGTGAAGGATTCGTTCCAGACAAACTGCGAGATGTTGCTCTCCCAGGGCATGCGTAACGGGGAGTAGGGAAAGGGACGAAAGCTGAAGGTGATGAAGCTGCCTTTACCAGCGGCGATGGTGTGCACGCGATGGGTGGGATCGGGCGCGACCGGGCGGGGCGGCGGGGGCACAATCGTGGCCTCTTCCAGGCGTACGGACTGCCATTTTTTCATTAATCCCGGCAGGTTGTGGGGATTGGCAAAGAAGGCAAATACCAGGTCAATGGGGTAGGGAATCCATTGATTTGTTTTATAGCGGTAACGCAAGTCGCCTCCTGATTCAGGACTGGTTGGGCGCCGTTCAATGAATGGGGGCGCAATCAGGACTGGAATAGTCGTATTTTAATGTAAACTGGTATACCTCGGACTGAATTGGTCGTAGTTTGAGTCTATTCCAGGACGCGTTCCGAGCTAGCGCGGCCCTGAAGGTGTACCGGGAGCAGCCTAACCCATATCGAAAGGTAATAAAAGGGAAAATGACGCAGAAATTTCAGCAGAGGAAGACACGACGGGGTTGGGAAACGGTTGCGGGATGGAAACTGCGGTCCGCGGGTGCGGTGCTGGCAGCGGTCGGGGTCGCGATGGGGGCTATTCTGCCAGCGCGGGCGGCGACGAACTCGAATTTGAATTCGGCAAACGTGTCAGACCATGAAGCAGCCCCGACCGGACAGACAGGGCCAGCCGCCAAGCAGGCATTCAACATTCCGGGCGGGTTTCTGACGACAGTGCTGGAGGCCTTCCACAAGGCCACCGGGTTGCAGGTTCAGTTGAAGATCCCCGCGGACAAGCTTGCGGGCTTCCACTCCGCCGGGGTGGAAGGGACGTATACGGATGCGGCGGCGCTGAAGTTGATCCTGGATAAGACGGGGCTCTCATTCTCCTTCGAGAGCGGGAACGTGGTGGCGATTGACCTGCGGAACGCGGAGAGTGTGGAGGTCACAACCTCGGTTGCATCCATTGGCCTGCAGCAGTTTTCCGAGCCCTTGCTGGATACTGCGCAGACGGTGAACGTGGTGCCGCAGTTCATCATGCAGGAGCAGGCCGCGACGAATCTGCGCGACGGCCTGCGTAACGTGCCGGGCATCAGCCTGGCCGCCGGTGAGGGCGGCTCGCAGGGAGACACGCTTACCATCCGCGGCTTCAATGCGCGCAACGATATCTTCCTCGACGGTATCCGTGATTTCGGCAGCTATTACCGCGATGCCTTCGACTTCGAAGCGGTGGAAGTGCTGGAAGGCCCGGCGGGTGTGGAGTTTGGCCGAGGCTCGACGGGCGGGGTGGTCAACCAGGAGTCGAAGCAGCCGGAGCTGAGGAAGTTTGTGCATGCCAACGCACAGTTCGGCACCGACCAGATGCGGCGCGTCTCGGCGGACATCAACCAGCCGCTGGATGGGCTGGGCAATGGCGCGGCCTTCCGCCTGAACGTTGTGGGTTCGCAGAACATGGTGGCCGGGCGAAATATCGCGGAGACGCGGCGGTTTGGCATTGCGCCGGCATTCGAATTCGGGCTGAACACGGCAACACGTTACGAGATTCAGTATCTGCATGAGTCAGAGGACTCGACTCCGGATTACGGTCTGCCCTACTTCGGAGCCGCGGTCGCCCCGGTGGACCGGACGACCTACTATGGGTTCGCATCAGACAACTACCTGCGGACGAATCCTGACATTGTGACCGGCAAAGTGGAGCATGACATCGCCAGCCACCTGACGGTGCGCAACGTGCTGCGCTGGGCTAACTATCCACGCGACGTCCGCATCACCGAGCCGCAGATCAATACGGCGGCAACGGTCGCCAGTCCGGCAACAGTTGGTGGCGCCGCGATGGCCACGTGCAATCCAACCACCGCGAACACGGCGACTACAGCGGCCTGTTATCCGCTGAACACTCCGCTGTCTCAGGTGCAGGTGAGCCGCAACCAGCTCACCTCGCGCAGTACGGAGGACATGATCTGGGACCAGGCGAGCGTGACCGCGAGCTTCAGTATTCTGCATATTGCCAATGACGCTCTCGTCATCGTCGAAGGGGGACGTGAGCGTTCTGATCCGGACCGCAACGGCTACAAAGGGCTGTACACGCCGGCGATCAATCCAAACCCGTACGATCCATTCGCTCCGCCGCAGTCGTGGCCGGGGGTGCGGACCTATGTAGCTGCGACATCTTACGGGCTTGGCTTCATCGATACGGTGAAGCTGCGCGAATGGCTCCAGATCTCCGGCGGCGTGCGCTTTGACTATTTCAATACCCACGCGTACTCGGCGGCAAACCCGCTGGCGGTTCCGGCGACGGCAGCCTATGACGTGAACCGGCTGGATGAGCAACCGACCTACCGAGCGGCAATCGTGGTGAAGCCGCGACCGCAGGGCAGCTTCTACTTCGACTATGGCACGTCGTTCAATCCTTCAGCAGAGTCGCTCTCGCTGAGCGCGAATAATGCAGTGGTGCCGCCGGAAGAGAACACCACGTATGAACTCGGAGGCAAGTGGGAGTATCTGCATGACAAGCTCAACATCTCCGGCAGTATCTTCCGCACGGAGAAGAACAACGCCCACGAGACCGACCCGAACAATTCAGCGAATACGCAGACGGTTGGAACCTACCTGGTGAAAGGGGTGCAGCTCGGAGCTATTGGGCATCTGCCGCAGGACTTCGATCTTATCCTCGGCTATGCCTATCTGGATGCGTACCTGGAGAACTCGATACTGAACGCATCGCCGTTCAATGCGGTGAACCTGGCACTGAAGACCCTGGGTGATCCGCACTATAACACTACACCGTTTTTCATCAGTCCGAACGGCATGCCAATCGCTAATGCGCCGAGGAACAGTGGTAACTTCTGGATTACGCACAAGCTGGTCAAGGGCTTCTCCGGCGGCTTCGGCGCGAATTTTCTGAGCGCACGCCGGGCAAGTTCCGGGGCGCTGATCGGGCTCTACAACACGAGTGCGCCGATCGACATTACCCAGGTGCCGCTGGCAGCGAAGGCGATCCCCGGCTACTACGTTCTGAATCTGATGGTGAAGCGGCGGATCAGCCAGAATATCGACTTCCAGGCCAACATCAACAATCTCACCAACAAGTTTTATATCGACCAGCCTCATCCGAACCATTTGGTTCCGGGGGCAGGACTGAATGCGCAGTTCGGGTTCAACTACAAGTTTTGATCGGAGGATGCAGATGTTGATTGTGATTCCTGAAATTTTTCCGAAGGCGCAGGTCCGCGAACTGCGTGCAGCACTGGATGGCGCGGAGTGGGTAGATGGCCGCGTGACTGCCGGTCATCAATCGGCACAGACCAAGCAGAATTCACAGATCCCAGAGGGACACCCGGTAGCACAGCAGGTGGGAAACCTGATTCTGCAGGCGCTGGGCAACCATCCGTTGTTCCGCTCTGCCGCGCTACCGCTCAAGGTCTTTCCACCGCTCTTCAACCGCTACGGCGGCGGCCAGACGTTTGGCACGCATGTGGACAACGCAATCCGCACGCATACGGCCAGCGGCGGACGCATCCGCACTGATCTTTCGTGCACGCTCTTTTTCTCGGAGCCGGACGAGTATGACGGCGGCGAACTGGTGGTGGAGGATACCTACGGAGCGAAGGGTGTGAAACTGCCTGCGGGCGACATGATCCTGTATCCCTCGACCAGCCTGCACCATGTCATGCCGGTCACGCGGGGAGAGCGCGTGTCCAGTTTTTTCTGGCTGCAGAGCATGATTCGCCAGGATGCGCAGCGGACGTTGCTGTTTGAGCTGGATATCGCGATTCAGCGACTGGCGGCATCGCCCGGCGCCGGTGAAGAGGCGGTGAATGCCAGTACGGTGCAGCTGACCGGTGTATACCACAATCTGCTGAGGCAATGGGCGGAGATGTAGAAGCAGGTTTTAGAGAAGAGAGACGGCAGCATTGACAAGCTTTGCCGGGACCACGATGCTGGATAGAGCGATGCAGAATGCTCAGCAAAGCGGGTCAGAAGAGCGGAGTGCGACTCACCACGCACATTCCAAGGGACTGGTAGCCATCGGCCTGTTCAAGCTGGCGAAGGCGCTCTTCTTTTTTTCCATCGGCATGGGTGCGTTGCACTTTCTGAATGCCGACCTGGGCGACGCTATTACCAATACCGCTACTGCACTGAAGTTTGATCCTGAAAGCCACTTCGTCTCCGTATTGCTGGAGAAAGCTGACATGATCGACGACCATCAATTGAAGCTGGTGAGCGAGGCGACGTTCGCGTATTCCGTGGTGGCCACGGTAGAGGGCATTGGGCTGCTGATGGAGCAGACGTGGGCAGAGTACCTGACGCTCATCATCAGCATCGCGTTCCTGCCGTGGGAATTGATTGAGCTGATTCGGCGGGCCACGGTGTGGCGAGCGGGAATCATTGGGGCGAACATGGTGATTGTGATTTACCTGCTGTGGTTTCTGCGAAACTTCAGCACATACGCACAACGGAAGAAGAACTCTCTGCGTGACTGAGACCGGTTTACGGTCCATCTTCGCTTTAATTTCGCCTATCACTGCGCTCCATAATGGGCAAGATGGGGCTTCTGGGTGGAACCCACCTATAAAACACAATATGTAGTGGTAGCCAGCGTAGGTACTCCCACAGGAAGTGATTTCCACATAATCCACAAAATTATTGACTCATTCCAAGGCATTTAAGCCTTTACATCGTCCCCGGTGTGGGCGAGTATGTGGAACGAAGTGGTTAAAAGTGGGCTAAAGAGGATAAGCCTGAGCACATTCAAGGTCAGTTTAGCGCGATCTTCCAAATCAGGGGCAGTTCCAGCTGTGGTTCCTCACTTTTACCGGGGTTTTTATGTTTCGTGGCAACCATCCAACACGCGTCGATGAGAAGGGGCGGCTCAAGCTGCCGGCGGAGTACAAGCGCCGGGCAGAAGAGATGTACGGGCCGCAGTTCTATATCACGAGCACGGATGGCAAACGGGCCGAGATTTACCCGCTGAAGGAGTGGGAAAAGATCGAAGAGCGGTTGGCAGGGATTCCGAAGTTTAACGAGGCGAAGAAGAAGTTCCTCGACATTACGAACTACTTCGGACAGGTGACGGAGATGGATGCGCAGGGCCGGGTACTGATTCCGCAACTGCTGCGCGAGGCGGCGATTTTGCAGGGCGAGGTGGTGGTGCTGGGTATGCAGACGTACCTGGAAGTTGCCAACCACGATGGCTACAAGAAGCAGATGGATGCGAATCCACTCTCTGCGGAAGACAAGAATGCACTGGCCGAACTTGGGTTGTAGGCCGGTACGAGGTTTGAAAGAAGCTCCCCAGTGGAGCGCACATGCAGGACGCGGAGCAACGAAGTGAGCAAACCGCAACATGTGCCGGTTCTTTTCAATGAGGTGATGGAGTTCCTGAATGTGCGGCCGGGCGGCACGGTGGTAGACGCGACGCTTGGGCTGGGCGGACATTCGAGCGGGATAGCACGAAGGCTCGGAGGAAAGGGCAGGTTGATCTGCTTTGACCGTGATCCGCAGGCGATGGAGCTGGGCAAGGCGCGGTTGGCCGAGCTGAAAGAAGAGCTTGGGGACGCGATGCCGGAGGTGGTGTTTGAGCCGCGGGCGTTCTCAGAAGCGAGGGCGCAGCTGGTGGACGGCAGCATCGACGGTTTGCTGGCAGACTTCGGCGTCAGCTCGCTGCAACTGGGCGAGGCACAGAGGGGATTCAGTTTTCAGGCGGATGGACCGCTGGACATGCGGATGGATACGCGGTCTGGGGTCACTGCCGAACAAGTGGTAAATCAGGCGGACGAAGAAGATCTCGCCAACCTAATTTACGAATTCGGAGAGGAAAGGAGGTCGCGGAGAATCGCCAGAGCAATTGTTAGGGCCCGGCCACTACAAACGACAGCGGAATTGGCTGGAGTGGTAGCGGCCGCGGCCCCAACAATAAAGACTCCTGGAGGCCATTCGATCCATCCGGCGACCAAGACCTTTCAGGCACTTCGAATTCACGTGAACGACGAGTTGGGCGAAATAGGGTCGCTGCTACAAAGTGCGCCGCGCCTGCTGAAGCCGGAGGGAAGGGTGGTGCTGATCAGCTTCCACTCCCTGGAAGACCGGCTGGTGAAAGATTCGCTGCGGGAACTGGCGCATCGAGGAGTGTACGAGCTGCTGACGCGCAAGCCGGTGACGGCGAGCGAAGAAGAAGAACAGCAAAATCCGAGGGCACGCAGCGCGAAATTACGCGCGGCCGAGCGGACAAAAGAAGTCTTCACGGAGGTAGTGAAGCAGAAGTTTCCAAGACCGGAGTGGTAAGCCGGTAGCCAGGAAGAGGTAAATCGGGCCGGGATTCGTCCTACCGTTTCAAAGGCGAAAGACAAATCCCGCAAGACAACCCCCTCCTCCCCTAGCGAACCCGGCCCGGTTCGTACTGCAGGCGGGAGAGATTTCAGAAAGAAGGAGAGCGGCCATGGCGACACAAACGATAGCAAGTGAGTCAATGGAGATGATGAGCGCCGTGCAGACGCGGGGCAGCAGCATCGCCGAGCGCAACAGCGCGCTGTTTGAACTGCAACGCCGCGCGCGCCGTGGACCGACTCCGGAAGTTTTCTTTGCCAAGCACATTGATAACAGCCGCATTGTGAAGGCGGACGATCCGCAGCGCCGCCGCGAGATGCGCCGCTTTGCCACGGTGATGGGCCTGCTCTTTCTGCTGGTGATGGTGTATGTGTGGCAGCACTTCAGTTCGATTGAGTATGGCTATCGCGTAGAATCACAGAAGCAGCAGCTGGAAGAGATGCGCGAGCAGAATCGCGATCTGCGGCTGACGGAAGCGCAATTGAGCGATCCGGGCCGGATAGACCGCATGGCGAAGCAGCTTGGGCTGGATGTTCCGCAGCCGGGGCAGGTGGTGCGCTCTGATGGCTCGCTGGACCCGAATGCGCCGGTGCTGGCGCAGGCTGGTCTGCCGGGTGTGCCTGCCGGACAGTAAACAACTGCACACGAAAATTCCTTTTATCGAGATTCCATGAATAAGGCTGCACGGCAAACGCTAACCGCTCCAATACGGCGGATACGTTTCGTCCATGTGGCCATTTTTTTCTGCGTGTGGGTAGGCATCATCGGGCTGCGATTGACCTGGCTGCAGGTGATTCGCCATCACCACTACGTGGAAGTAGCTGCGCGGCAACAGCAGCGGACATTTGAAGTGGCTCCGCGGCGCGGGATGCTGTATGACCGCAACCTGCGTGAACTGGCGATGACGGTGCTGGTGGATTCCATCTACGCCGTGCCGTCTGAGCTGGGCGACAATCGCGAAGAGGCGGCGGAGATCCTGTCGCAGATTGTGCACAGCGATCCCACTGACAACTACACCAGCAAGCAGCAGATGCTGGCGCGCTTTACGGACTCGCGCAATTTTGCGTGGGTGGCACGGCGCGTGGACAGCGAGACCGCGGACCGCGTGCGCGAACTGAACCTGAAGGGCGTTTACTTTCAGAAGGAGTTCAAGCGCTTCTATCCGAACAACGATCTGGCGGCGCAGGTGCTGGGCTATGTGGGCACGGACGACGAAGGATTGGGCGGGCTGGAGCGGAAGTTTGACGACGATCTGCATGGTCAGCCGGGGCACATGCTGACGGCGCTGGATGCGAAGCGGCACGTGCTGGGCAGCGAAGAGAGCGAGCCGCTGCCGGGCGAGAACCTGGTGTTGACCATCGACGCCAACATCCAGTACATGGCGGAGCGGGCGCTGGATGACCAGATGGCCAAGACCAAAGCGCTGCACGGTACGGTGGTGGTGATGGATCCACACAGCGGGCAGGTGCTGGCGCTGGCGGTGGCGCCGCGATTCAATCCGAACGATCAGCGCCATATGGACGCGGATGTGCTGAACAACCTGGCCGTGAGCAATATCTATGAGCCGGGATCGACGTTCAAGCTGGTAGCGTACTCCGCGGCGATTGATGCGGCGGGCGTGGAGCCAGATGACATTGTGGATTGCCAGGGCGGATCGATGACGATGTATGGCCGCACGCTGCATGACGATAAGGACGATCACTTCGGCAAGGTGACGGTGCAGTACGCGCTGGAGCACTCCAGCGACGTGGGCGCGGCGAAGATGGCGCTGAAGCTGGGGCCGGAGAAGTTCTATGCGTATATGAAGGCGTATGGCTTCGGCGACCGCTCGGGAATTGAATTGCCCAGCGAGACGCGCGGTCTGCTGCGGCCGCCGCGGCAGTGGGGCGCGACCAGTATTTTATCGCTTTCGATCGGACAGGAAGTGGGCGTGACGCCGGTGCAGCTGGCGGCGATGGTGAGCACTATCGCGAACGGGGGAACGTATCTGCCGCCGCACATTCTGCTGCAGTCTACCGATGACCAGAAGGGCGATCCGCGATTGAAGCCGTCTGCGTTTCATCCGCAGAACGAGCTGCCGGCGAAGCTGCCGGACGGCGCACATCGCGTGATCAGCGAGATGACGGCGGCGAAGATGCGGCGGATGATGCAGGGCATTGTGGTGGAAGGCACGGGCAAGGCTGCCGCGCTGAACGGCTACAGCGCCGGAGGCAAGACGGGCACGGCGCAGAAGATCGACGTGACGACGCACACGTATTCGAAGAGCAAGTATGTGGCGAGCTTTGCGGGGATGGCGCCGGTGAGCAATCCGGCGATCACGGTAGCCGTGGTGATCGATTCGCCGTCAGTGGGTTCGTACTATGGCGCGGCGGTATCGGCGCCGGTATTTCAGGAAGTAGCGCAGCAGGTGCTGGAGTACCTGGGCGTACCGCACGATGAGCCGCTGAAGACGACCAAAGAGATGATCGCCGCGGCGAAGGCAGCGCAGCATGAGGGACCGCCGGAGGAGACGGGCGATCTGAATGCCATGTTTGCGCAGGCGAACGAACTGCCGGTAGACGATCCGCTGCGCGCATCGCCGAGCGGAGCGCAGACGGCCGCGGCAATGCCGCCGGCAAAGGATGCGAAGCCGGAGAAGGCTTCTGCGATGGAGCGTATGCTGCCGGCCAAGATGGTAGCAGCGTTCAAGGCGAGGGATACGGAGCCGGCACCGGTTACACCGCCGCCGCCACCGCCGCAGATTGCGAGCACGGGTATCGTGGTGAATTCCGGCCGCATGGTGGCAGTGCCGGTGTTTACCGGACAGGCATTGCGGCAGGTGGTGCAGAATGCAAATGGTGCAGGGCTGCGTGTGCAGACAGTGGGCTCTGGCATAGCGCGCGAACAGGCACCGGCAGCAGGCATGATGGTGCCGCAGGGTACGCAGGTCGTGGTGCGGTTTACGCGCTGACGCACGCGAGAGTTTTCAGTTAAGGAACAAGAGACAAACATGCTGTGGAGCGATGCACTCACGGATGTGGCGGCGGTCGCGGACGCGTTCTACTACGCGCCGGTGCAGGTTAGCTGCGTGGAATATGATTCGCGGCGGGTAGGGCCGGGTACGGTGTTTGTGGCGATGCGCGGCGAGACGACCGACGGGAACCGCTACATTGATGCGGCGATTGTGCAGGGCGCGGCGGCGATCGTGACGGATTCGCGCGAGGCATTCGCGGCGGTGCAGGCGAAGCACCCGCGGATGCCGGTGGTGCAAGTGGAGCATGGACGGCGCGCGCTGGCGACCATCAGCGCGAATTTGTTTGGACACCTGGAGAAAAAACTTGCGGTGAGCGCGGTGACCGGGACCAACGGCAAGACGACGACGGCGTTTCTGCTGGAGGCGATGCTGCGCAGCGCAGGGAAGACGTGCGTGCTGGTGGGAACAATCGAGTATCACGTGGGCGATGTGGTGCGGTCTTCGCCGCACACGACGCCGGAAGCGCGCGACCTGCTGGAGCTGTTTCGAGACGGCATTGCTGCGGGCGCGAGCGAAGCGGTGATGGAGATGTCTTCGCATGCGCTGGAACAGGAACGCACGTGGGGCGTGCCGGTGGATACGGCGATCTTCACAAATTTGACGCAGGACCACCTGGATTATCACCACACGATGGAAGAGTATTTTGCGGCAAAGCGGCGGCTGTTTGCGGGTGTAGGCGCGGCTGCTCCGCGGGTGGCTGTGGTGAATGCGGACGATGCGTATGGTTTGCGGCTGGTGGAGTTTGCGGGGGATGGTCGCAGCACGGTGTTGACGTACGGAATTGAGCGCGGAGATTTTCGCGCGGAAGAGATTGTGCTGCGCGCGGGCGTGACGGAGTTTGCGATGAAGACCCCGGCAGGCACGGTGGCGATGCATTCGCACCTGACGGGGCGGGTGAATGTATATAACCTGCTGGCCGCAGCGGCGGCGGCGCGGGCGCGCGGGCTGACGCTGGAGCAGATCGCAGAGGGCGCGGAAGCATTGACGCATGTGCCGGGACGGTTCCAGGTGGTGCGCGAGGCGAAGGAGTTCACCGTGGTGGTGGACTATGCGCATACGCCGGATGCGCTGCGGAATCTGACGGCGCTGGCGCGGGAATTGGCGGGCGGTGCGCGGGTGATTACGTTGTTTGGCTGCGGTGGAGACCGTGACCGGGCGAAGAGGCCTCTGATGGGACGGGCGGCTGGCGAAGGCAGCGATGTGGTGGTGCTGACCAGCGACAATCCACGGAGTGAAGAGCCGGAGGCGATTATTGCAGATGCGCTGCCGGGTGTACGCGAGACGAAGGCGGAGTGCATCGTGGAGGCAGATCGCGCGAAGGCGATTGAGATTGCAATTCACAGTGCGCGGGCCGGAGATATTGTGCTGCTGGCGGGTAAGGGACATGAGACGACGCAGGTGCTGCGCGACGGCGCGGTGCCGTTTGACGACGCCAAGGTGGCGGCGGCGGTGTTGAAGGAGAGGCAATGAAAAGAATTGCGCTGGTATTTCTGCTGTTGATAACTACTTCGGTATTTGCTGCTACACCTCCAATCGCAGGTACGTACAGCAATATGCACTTAATGGGAGAAGATATGGATGATGTAGGCGGATGGGACATCCAGGTTACCCGCTCAGGAGATATGTATGCAGTGACGATTATGTGCGGAGAGGGTGCTCCACTGGGTCCTGTAAAAGCATTCGGCAAACTCACTGGCTCATCTTTGATTCTTCACCCTATGCCGAATTCCTGTGGGGATTCCATCCAATTGCGATTTGTTTCTCGTGGAGCATTCGTCATTGCCGGCGCACCTAAACCGGAATTTGTACCTCGGCACAAACTTAGCGGATGGTGGAACTGGTCGAAAGGAAACAAATGAAGCTGACGCTGGCACAGGCGGCGGAGTGGATAGGCGCGTCTGGCAGTTTTGCGCGGGATGCCGTGGCGACGGGGTACTCGATTGATTCGCGCACGGTACAGGCGGGCGAGATGTTCTTCGCTGTGACCGGCGAGCGGCTGGACGGACACGATTATGTGGCGGCGGCGCTGGAGCGTGGCGCGAGCGCGGCGGTGGTGCTGGCGCATTGGACTGCGCCTGAGGGCGTGAACGAAGCGGCTCTGCTGCGGGTGAAGGGCAATGTGCTGCATGCGATGCAGGGGCTGGCAACGGCGGTGCGCAGGTATTGGGGCAAGCGTGTGATTGGGGTAACGGGTTCGGCGGGCAAGACGACGACCAAGGAGTTTGTGGCGCAGGTGCTGGGCGCGCAGTGGAATGTGCTGAAGTCTGCCGGGAACCTGAACAACAACTTTGGCGTGCCGCTGCAACTGCTGCGTATTGAGCCGGAGCATGACGTGGCGGTGATTGAGATGGGAATGAATCACGCTGGGGAGATCGCGCTGCTGGCGAAGATGGCGGAGCCGAACTGGGCGGTGGTCTCAAATGTGGCGCCGGTGCACCTGGAGTTTTTTCCGGAGGGGATTGCGGGGATTGCGCGCGCGAAGTATGAGTTGGTGGAGGCGTTGCCCCTGGATGGCGTGGCGGTGCTGAACGGCGACGACCCGTATGTGCGGCAGTTTGGGCGGGGCATGGACGCGCGTGCGGTGTACTACGGATTGAGCGAGACGGTGGACGTACGCGCGGAAGATGTAGAAGAGCTGGGCGTGGCGGGGACGCGGTTTACCGCAGTGGCGGGCGAGGCGCGGGAGACGGTGCAATTGGCACTGATGGGCCGGCACAACGTGTGGAATGCGCTGGCAGGCATTGCGGTGGGATTGAAGAGCGGCATGACGCTGGCGGCATGCGCACGTGCGGCAGAGCAGATGCAGCCCACGGAGAAGCGCGGGCAGGTGGTGGAGTGGCACGGCGCGCAGCTGGTGAATGATTGCTATAACTCCAATCCGCGGGCGCTGGATGCGATGGTGGATGCGCTGCTGGTGATGAAGGCGAAGCGGCATATTGTGGTGGCGGGCGAGATGCTGGAACTGGGGCCGGAGGCTGCGACGCTGCATGCAGCGTGCGGCGAGCGCATGGCGCGAGCGGGCGTCAAGACCATGCTGGGCGTGCGCGGGATGGCGAAGCACCTGGTGGAAGCGGCACAGGCGCAGGGGGCTGAGGCGATCTATATGGAAACGCCGGCGGAGGCGGGTGCGTGGCTGCGCGAGCATCTGCAGGAGGGCGACGCGGTGCTGCTGAAGGCATCGCGGGGAGTGCGGCTGGAAGTGGCGTTGAAGGCGCTGGAGATGTAAGAGCGCTATCCCACACATCGCAAACAACGCGATGTATGGAGCACCCAGATTGGTGGCGGGTGATATTCACAAGGCTGGGCTGTAGTCGGGAGTTAAAATAGAACAAGCGCGCCGAGCGCGTGCATACGAGAAGGCGGAAAACATTGCTCTACTGGCTGCTCTATCAAAAACTATTTCCGTACTTCCGGATGTTCCGCATCTTTCGCTATCTGACGTTTCGGACAGCGTTTGCCAGCCTGACCGCGCTGGCCATCGGAATGCTGATTGGCCCGTTTGTGATTGAGAAGCTGCACGATTTCCAGATCGGGCAGTACATCCGCGAAGAGGGCCCGAAGAGCCACCAGAAAAAGACAGGGACACCGACGATGGGCGGCGTGCTGATCTGCATCTCCATCCTGGTGCCGACGCTGCTGTGGTCTGATCTGACAAATCCACTGGTGTGGATTGTGATTTTTGCGACGATGGCCTTTGGCGGCATCGGCTTCATGGACGACTACATCAAGGTGGTGCATCACCGGAACCTGGGACTGTCAGCGCGCGCGAAGCTGGGACTGCAAATGGTGGTGAGCGCGGTGATTGCGATTGTGCTGATTATGATGCAGCGCGGCGGCACCTATTCGACGCGGCTGGTGGTGCCGTTTGCGAAGCGCTTCCGGCCGGACCTGGTGATGGGCTGGGTGCTGAACCTGCATCACCATTGGCTGACGCCGGTGGCCTATCTGCCGTTCATCATCTTTGTGGTGCTCATCATCAGTTTTTCATCGAACGCGGTGAACCTGACGGATGGGCTGGATGGACTGGCGATTGGCTGCACCATCATTGCAGCGGCGGCGCTGGCCGTGCTGACGTATGTGAGCGGCCACGTGGTCTTCTCAGATTATCTGGAACTGCAGCGCATGCCGATGGTGGGTGAGCTGACGATCTTCTGCGGGGCGATGGTGGGCGCGAGCATTGGGTTCCTCTGGTACAATGCGCATCCGGCAGAGATCTTTATGGGGGATGTCGGTTCGCTGGCGCTGGGCGGCGCGATCGGCACGGTGGCGGTGATCATCAAGCAGGAACTGCTGCTGCCGTTCATTGGCGGCGTGTTTGTACTGGAAGCGGTGAGCGTGATTCTGCAGGTGGGAAGCTATAAATTGCGCAACGGCAAACGCATCTTCAGGATGGCTCCGCTGCACCATCACTTTGAGCTGGCGGGGTGGTCTGAGTCGAAGGTGATTGTGCGCTTCTGGATTCTGGCGCTGGTGTTTGCGCTGTTCGCGCTGACCACGCTGAAGCTGCGGTAGACGGGATGATGAATTTACAAAACAAAAGAGCGTTGGTAGTTGGGCTGGGGAAATCCGGTATTGCGGCGGCACGGTTTCTGCGTGAGCATGGCGCAGTGGTGATTGCTTGCGATGCAAAGGAAGAGAAGCCAGAGATGGCGGCGCTGCGCGAAGACGGTATTGAGGTGCAAGCGGGCGCGGCGCAGTGGGACGGACTGGAACAGCAGGAACTGATCGTCATCTCGCCGGGTGTGCCGGTGCAGACGGCGGAGCTGGGGCGCGCGCGTGGGCTGGGGATTCCGGTGATCGGCGAGATGGAACTGGCGTCGCGGTTTCTTGCAGGGAAGATGCTGGCCATCACGGGGGCGAACGGCAAGACGACGACCACGACGCTGGTGAGGAAGATTCTGGAAGACGCCGGGCTGCATACGCAGGTGGGCGGCAATATTGGCACGCCGGTGCTGGACCTGCTAGCAGGCAGCACGGCGGCGACGTGGAATGTGCTGGAGGTTTCGAGCTTTCAACTGGAGACCACGGTGGAGTTCCATCCGAAGATCGCGGTGATTCTGAATATCACGCCGGACCACCTGGACCGGCATGGAAGCTTTGAGCAGTATGTGCGCGAGAAGGAGAAGATCTTTGCGCGGCAGGGCGCGGACGACTACCTGGTACTGAACGCGGACGACAAGACCACGCAGATGTGTGCGGGGCGGGCGCAGGCGCAGGTCTTCTGGTTTAGCGGGGCGCGGCCGCAGGTGAAGCGGGGAACGTTCGTTCACCAGAATGTGATCGTGTTTGTGCCGCTGGAGGGTGCGGCGATGGAGCCGGTGCTGGCGGTGGAAGAGATTCCACTGAAGGGCGCGCACAACGTGGAGAATGTGTTGGCGGCGGTGTGTGCGGCGCGGCTGGCGGGCGTGAGCGCGGAGAGCATTCGCGAGAGTGTGAAGAGTTTTCAGGCGGTGGAGCACCGGCTGCAGTATGTGGCGACGGTGAATGGCGTGGAGTATTACAACGACTCCAAGGCCACGAATGTGGATGCGACGATGAAGGCGATTGCATCGTTTGGCGGCGGCATCCACCTGATACTGGGCGGGAAAGACAAGAATTCAGATTACACGCTGCTGGCACCGCTACTGCGGGAACGGGTGAAGGTTGTTTACACGATTGGTTCAGCGGCGGAAAAGATCACCGGAGAGCTCACCGGTGTGGTGAAGATAGTGCAGGCGGAGACGCTGGAGAATGCAGTGCGCATGATTGAGCAGAACGCGCAGCCGGGCGAGATCGGGCTGCTGGCGCCGGCGTGCGCGAGCTTTGACCAGTTCGACAGCTATGGGCACCGGGGAAGAGTGTTTGTGGAGCTGGTGAAAAAGATAGGGAACAGGGAACAGGGATCAGGGAATAGGTAGCCGGGATGGCGAAGCGCGTTGGCGTAGATAAATGGTTGTTCGGGATCGTGCTGATGCTCATGCTATTCGGGCTGGTCACGGTCTTTTCTGCGTCCGCGGTGATGGCGCAGGTGCGCTATAACTCGCCGTATACGTTTGTGCTGAAGCAGATGGCGTGGGCTGCGCTGGGCATGCTGGCGCTGGTGGTGCTGATGCAGGTGCCGTACCGCTGGTACAACCAGCCCAAGGTGGTGTTTACCGCCATGGCGATTACCACCATTTTGCTGGTGGGGGTGTTTGCATTCCGTGATTCGCATAACACGCATCGCTGGTTCCGGTTTGGCGGCTTCTTCACGTTCCAGCCATCGGAGATTGCGAAGCCGGTGCTGGTGCTGTTCCTGGCATGGTTTCTGCAGACGCGCATTCACCAGATGGAGGATCTGCGCAAGACGATTCTGCCCGCTGTGCTGCCGGCGCTGTTCTTTGTGGTGCTGATACTGGCGGAGCCGGACCTGGGCACGGCGGTAGTGTGCGTGGCGACGGCTGGTCTGATGTTGTACCTGGCGGGCGCGCAGCTACGCTACTTTGGCATTGCTGCGGTGGCTTCGATACCGGTGCTGTACATTCTGCTTTTCCGCGTGGCGTGGCGGCGGGCGCGCATGATGGCATTCGTCAATCCTGAGGCAGACCCCAAGGGCGCGGGCTTCCATACGCTGCAATCGCTGATTGCAGTGGGCACGGGCGGGCTGCATGGGCTGGGGCTGATGGAAGGACGGCAGAAGCTCTTCTATCTGCCGGAGGCGCATACCGACTTCATCTTTGCGAACGTGTGTGAAGAGCTGGGATTGATTGGCGCGCTGATCATTGTGGGACTGTTTGTGGCGCTGGGGTATCGCGGATTGCGTGCGGCGATTCTCTCCACCGATCCATTTGCGCGCTTCCTGGCGTTCGGCATTACATGCGCAATTTTGATCCAGGCATTCTTCAACATCAGCGTGGTGCTGGCGTTACTGCCGACCAAGGGCATTCCGCTGCCGTTCATCTCATCCGGCGGCACATCCGTGTTCATCACGCTGGCGTGTATGGGCGTTCTGCTGAACATCACGCGCGAGATCGATTGAGTATGAGCGAGGCACAGGTACAGCGCTCAGGCGCAACGGCGAAATTACGGGTGCTGATCGCAGGTGGGGGCACTGGAGGGCACGTGATTCCGGCGCTGGCGATTGGGCGCGAACTGGTGGCGCGGTACGGCGCGGAGCTCTGCTATGTGGGCACGGAGCGCGGCATTGAGACACGATTGGTGCCGGAAGCAGGCTTCCGGTTGGAGTTGATCCACGTTGGCCAATTGAAAAATGTGAGTTTGGTGACGCGGCTGAAAACGCTGACAGCGCTGCCGCGCGGCGTGCTGCGCTGCATGGCGCTGCTGCACAACTTCAACCCTGATGTAGTGGTGGGCGTAGGCGGATATGCTTCGGGACCGGCAATGATGGCGGCGATTCTGCTGCGGGTGCCAACGCTGGCGTATGAGCCGAATGCGGTGCCGGGGCTGGCGAACCGGCTGGTAGGGCGATTTGTGACGGCTGCAGCGGTGAATTTTCCAGAGACGACACGGTTCTTTCGCCATGCAGAGGTGACGGGCGTTCCGGTGCGGGAAGAAATATTCAATCTGATGCCGCGTGCTGTGGGCGCTCCGCCGCGACTACTGGTGTTTGCGGGCAGCCAAGGTGCGCGGGTCTTCAACGAGATGATGCCGAAGATCGCCGCTGGATTGCTGGAGGCGGTGCCGGGTCTGACGATTGTGCACCAGGCGGGCGCTCGCCATGTGGATGCGACGCAGGCGGCGTACGAAGCGAGCGGAGCCGATGCCGCGCGGTGGAGAGTATGCGCGTTTCTGGACGATATGCCGGCGCAATATGCAGCGGCGGATCTGATTCTGTGCCGCAGCGGAAGCACGGTGGCGGAACTGGCGGCTGCAGAAAAGCCGGCGCTGCTGGTGCCGTTTCCGCAGGCGGCGGACGATCATCAGCGCAAGAATGCCGAGGTGCTGGCGAAGGAGGGCGCGGCGGTAATGCGCATTGAAGCAGGTTTGACGGCAGAGGAATTGCAGGGAGAACTGGTGGCGCTGCTGGGCGATCCGGCACGGCTGGCAGAGATGAGCGCGAAGGCTAAGGCGATGGCGAAGCCGGGAGCACTACAGAGAATTGCAGAGATGGTGGTGCAGGCGAAGCGATAATTTTTGAAGTCAGATGCAAAAGAAGAGGCTCCCGGGAGCCTCTTCTACTTGTGCTGACAGGATACGGTTAGCGACGTCCGCCGCCGCTGCTGTGTCCACCGCTACTGAAACCACCGCCGCCGGAAGGCCGCGAGAAGCTCTGCGGGCTGCTGCTGCGGGCATTGCTTTGACCGCCTGCATAGCCGCCGTGGCTGAATCCGCTCTGCGGCTGCGCGAAGCTGCGGCTGTTCTGCACGCTGGCGCCGCGGTTGAAGCCACCGCTTTCGGCGCGGCTATAGCCGGGTGAGGCGATGGCATGGTTGCCGCTGAATCCACGGTTCTCAAAACCCTGGCGTGAGAAGCCAGCGGTATTTACACGCTGCTGGTAGATGTTGTGCATGTTGCCTACGTTCACATGGTTGTAGGCGCCATTGTAGAAGAAGCGGCCGCGATCCCAGTATCCGCCGTAGAAGCCGGAACCGAAGTAGCCGAAGCCGTAGTTGATGCCGCCGTAGTAGCCGACGTGACGGCCCCAGTAGCCGGTATGCCAGGCGTAGAACCCGCCGCCCCAGCCCCAGTAACCGGGGGTCCAGAGAGCGCCCTCATAGGGGGCGAGTACCCAGGCACCATCTATCCAGTAGTAGCCATCGTCACCATAGGCCCAGTAGCCAGGCGTCCAGATATAGCCGTCACCGGGGCAGAGAGGTTGTACATAGACCGGGATCGCAGGAGGAGCGACAGCGACGGAAACAAAGACTCCGGCATGTGCGAGCGCAGGGACAGCAAGCAGCGCGGTAGCAAGAAATGTATTGCGAAGTGAGCGTAGTAATTTCATGATGATCTACCTTGCTGACGGCTGCTTCGGTTAGCCGGTGTTGCCTGGCTGCAGCGGCTTGCGAGAAGCCTTCAGCGGAGCTATCGGCCCAATGGACTGGGTCCGGTTTCTCGGTCTATATAGACTCAAATTTTGCCACAAAGTTGCGTAATTGCAAGCAGTGCAAATTGAGCAATATGCATATAGTATGCGGCAGGCGACATGAAAAAGGGACGGCCGATGGTTCCGGCCGTCCCCTGGTAGTGTGCGAAGCGCATCAGCGATGGTGTTCGTCGCCGCCGCCCTGAGGTGCAGGACGCGACTGCGACTGCGGTTGAGCCTGCGGGCGCGCTTGCTGCTGCTGCGGACGAGCCTGCTGCTGCGGTTGCGGACGAGCCTGAGGCTGTGCCTGCTGCTGCGGACGAGCTTGCGGCTGTGTCTGCTGTTGCGGACGGGCCTGCTGTACTCCAGTTGACGGGCGACTGTTGGATTGCGGCTGGTTGCTCTGGAAGCCACGACCTGCCGCCGGTGCACCGTGCGCGGCCTGGATAGCCTGCGGGTTGGCAGGATGCGCCAGTGCCTGCTGGAAGCCTTGACGGCCCGCATGATCAGTAGCGGCTACTGCAGGCTGACCGTGGTTAACATTGGCGAACTGAGCGCGGTTGGAGGCAGCGGCGTGCTCATGCTGCTGCTGCATGGGCACGGAGTTAATGTGCTGTTCGTGCTCAGCGATGCGTTCCTGCGGAGAGGCTTCAGCGCGAACGCCGCCATTGCCACCGTTGAAGGCAACACGGCTGTGATTCTCAATGTTCACGTTGTGCTCGTAGACGTTGTGCACGCGGTTGACGTCAATGTGATTGATGGAGCGGTTGTAGGTGAAGGCGCCGTGGTTCCAGTAGCCGCCCTCATAGCCGCGGCCGAAGTAGCCGTAGCCGTAGTTCACGCCCCCGTAGAAGCCGATGTGCAGGCCCCAATAGCCGCCGTGCCACATGTAGAGGCCACCATCACCGTAGCCCCAGTAGCCGGGGGTCCAGAGGGCGCCGGTGTAGGGCGCAAGCACCCAGGTGCCGGGAACCCAGTAGTAGCCTCCGTCAGGCGAGTAGGCCCAGTAGCCGGGTGTCCACATATACCCATCACCTGGGCAGAGCGGCTGTTCGTAGATTGGCATTTCAGGTGGAGCAAAGTTGACCGAGACGAAGACACCGGCAAAACTGGTAGCAGGAACGGCTACGAGAGCCACAAGAAGCAAAAGATAACGCAGAAAGCGAGAACCACGCATAAGTACCCTTCACCCAGAGTTCTTCGGTTTGGCCGGTGGAGCTTTACATCTGCGGCGTACGAGAACCCAAGGGTCTTGTCCGTCTGGGACGAACACTTGCAACAGACAAGTGTACAGACGCACTTTGTGAGATTCAGTTGCGGTGCATGCTGTTGCTTATCCCAAACATTTAGAAGCATCTTATTCCACTTGTGGTGCATCGTGGGGGGCGATTGCGACGCTGCGCTGGTAGAGTGGAAAGAGGACACCAACCGGCACACTTCATGTTCGCAACTCCTCAGCGCATTCACTTTATCGGTATCGGCGGCATTGGCATGAGCGGCATTGCCGAAATTCTGCTGACCCTGGGCTATACGGTGACGGGTTCTGACCTGAAGCGCACCGCGGTGACGGACCGGCTGGAGATACTGGGTGCGACGGTGCACGAAGGGCATCGCGCCGAGAATGCAACCGGAGCGGATGTGGTGGTGACCAGTTCTGCCGTGTCGCCGGATAATCCTGAAGTGCTGGAAGCGCGTTCGCACAAGGTGCCGGTGATCCTGCGCGGCGAGATGCTGGCGGAGCTGATGCGGCTGAAGTATGGAATTGCCGTAGCAGGGATGCATGGCAAGACGACAACAACATCCATGATTGCCGCGGTATTGGGCGCGGGCGAACTGGACCCTACCGTGGTGGTGGGCGGGCGGGTGGAAGCGCTGGGATCGAATGCGCGCTTTGGGCGTTCGCGCTACCTGGTGGCGGAAGCGGATGAGAGCGACCGTTCCTTTCTGAAGCTGATGCCGATTCTGGCGGTGGTAACGAACCTGGATCGCGAGCACATGGACACCTATCGCGACATGGACGATGTGCAGGACGCGTTTGTCGAGTTCATGAACAAGGTTCCGTTTTACGGCGCGGTAGTGGCATGCACGGATAATGAGCTGCTGCGGGGAATTCTGCCGCGGGTGCGGCGCAAAGTAGTGAGCTATGGTTTCAATGCAGAGGCGGATTGCCGCGTGGAGATGCTGGCCAAGAGTGATGCATGCCATGCGAGTTTTGTGCTGCATGTTGGCGAGAATGCGTTGGGACCGTTTGAACTGCATGTGCCGGGACGGCACAATGTGCTGAATGCGGCGGCAGCAGCGGCGATTGGATTGCAACTGCAGATTGCGCCGGAAAAAATTGTGAGCGGCCTGAGCGGTTTTCGCGGTGTGGACAGGCGTTTCCAGCAAAAGGGAAGCGTACGCGGAGTAGCCGTGGTGGATGATTACGGACACCATCCGACGGAAGTGAAGGCTACGCTGCAGGCAGCCCGTGAATGTGGATTCGGCAAGGTGCATGTGCTCTTTCAGCCGCATCGCTATACGCGGACGCGCGACATGATGGCGGAGTTCACGAATGCTTTCAGTGATGCATCAAGCCTGGAAGTGCTGGATATTTATGCCGCGAGCGAGAAGCCGATCGAGGGTGTGACGGCGCAGGCGCTGGTAAAGGCGATTGCCGCAGGCAAGCATGCGCCGGCAGTGGTGGAGTATGCCGCGAACTTTGCGGAGGCGGCGGAGCGGCTAGCTGCGAAGGCGCAGGATGGCGACGTGATCATCACGTTGGGCGCTGGGAACGTGTCGCAGGCTGGAGCCGTGGTGCTGGAAGCGTTGAAGGCCGGCGCGTAGCACTGAACGGCGAATCCAGATAGTAAACACGGCATAATTCATGAACCACAATGCTTACCTCGCGCGGCGGAATAAGCGGCTGCAACGGTAAAGGTGCAGGGTATATTCAGATTTGGCGAACCTCTCGCGACCTTTGCTCAGGCGTGCGAAAACTTAGCGTAATGAATCGGCAATCGACAGCAGTGCTGGACCATGACGACGTGGATGCGGCGCCTGCGGATAGCTATCGCCCGGATGCGTATGCAGGACGACTGGGCGATCAGCTGGCAGACCGGCAGACGCCGGTGCCCAAGCGCGTGCTGCGCCGGGTGACGCCCGCTGAGGATATCTACGACGATTCTGGCGATGGATCGTTTCTGCGCGCACAGACGCGCATTCGCGTACGCCGCGGGCTGGTGCCGACGAGCCTGTGGGGCAAGATACTGGCGGGCTGCGCAGTGTTCATCATGATATGCGCGATGATCGCGGGCATGCTGGTGGTGCGGAACTTCCTGCTGCATGATTCGCGATTTTTGATCGACTCCTCTGCAGATATTCAGATTAATGGCAATAGCCATGTGAGCCGTCCGCAACTGCTCAGCATTTTTGGCGAAGACATTGGGCGCAACCTGTTCCATGTGCCGCTGGCGCAGCGCCGCGTGGAACTGGAGACGCTGCCGTGGGTGGAGCATGCGACGGTGATGCGGCTGCTGCCGAACCGGCTGCGCGTGAGTGTAGTGGAGCGGACGCCGGTGGCATTTGCGCGGCAGGGCACGGGCATTGAACTGGTGGATGGGTACGGCGTGCTGCTGGATATGCCGGAAGATGATGCGCATGCGGCGAAGTATATGTTTCCGGTGCTGACAGGCATCAACGCGACTGATCCGCTTTCGACCCGCGCGGCGCGGATGAAGATCTACCTGCAGTTTATCCATGAGATTGATTCCAGCGGGCCGAAGCTCTCTGAGGCAGTGAGCGAAGCGGATATCACCGATCCGGAAGATGTGAAGGCACTGATTGCGGACCGCAATGGGGAGATCCTGGTCCACTTCGGCGATGAAGATTTTCTGGCGCGTTACCAGCGCTATGAGCAGCAGATTGGTGCATGGCGGGCGCAGTATCCGAACCTGGCGTCAGTCGACATGCGGTATGACGGGCAGGCTGTGCTGGATATGTCGCATGGCGTGAAAGCAGCGGGCGATGCGCCCTCAACTGGGGGTGCGCCAGATGCCGCATCGGAACCGGCCCCGGTGAGCGTTCCCACGGCAGCGCCTGTTCCTGTGCCAGCGACGGCAAATAATTCAGCGGGCAAGAAATCTGCGGCGACGCCGGTACAGGCTGAAACGAAGCCCACGGCGAAACCTGTGATACCAGTGGCGAAAACTACCGCAGCGGCAGTAGCAAAGCCGGTGGCGCCAGCGGTGAAGACGGCAGCAGCGGCAGCGAAGCCGACTGTGAAGCCTGCCACAACGCCAACGACTGCAGCAGCAAAGCCGGTGGCGGCTGCTCCGGCGACACCCAGGCTGCAGAACCGGAAGCCGGTTGTACTGCCTGTGCTGAACACTGCACAGCCGCCTGCAGCTCCCGCGAAACCCGCAGCGGCGGCAGGCACACCGGCATTCAGCGTGCAACATCCGCTCATGCAGGCGTACGATGTGCCGGTGAAGAAAGCTGCGGAGAAGCCTAAATCTTCCACAAAAGCGAAACCGGTCACAAAAGCACACGCTGCTGTGGTGAAATCGAAGAAGCCGGTTAAGCCGGTATAGGCTCTGCAGCGTGCAGTCGAGTTGCAGAAGCTTGAGCTCGCTGAAGCAACGAAAGGCCCCATGAAGCAGGACCGCGAAAATCTCATCACTGTGCTGGACGCCGGGAGCGCGAAGGTGTGCGTGCTGGTGGCCGAGGTGCAGGATGGCGTGCTGCGCTATCGCGGGCACGGCGTGGGCAAAGCCAAGGGCATGCGCAAGGGATTGATCGCGGACCTGGGACCGGCGGCTGAGGTCATCAACCAGGTGGCGCTGACGGCGGAGCGCGTGGCGAAGGCGCCTATAGAATCTGCCATTGTGGGTATTGGCGGTGCGCATGTACGCGGGGTGAACAGCCGCGGCGGCATCAGCATGGGCAATCGCATGCGCGAGATCAGCCGCGAAGAGGTTCGCGCGGCGGTGGACCGTGCGCGGAGTATTTCATTGCCGCCGGACCGTGAAGTGCTGCACCTGCTGCCGCAGGAGTTTATTGTCGACGACCAGGGCGGCATCCACGACCCCGTGGGCATGGTGGGAACGAAGCTGGAAGTAAACCTGCACATTTCTACGTGCTCCGGCGGCGCTGCGCAGAGCGTGATTACCTGCGCGAACAAGGCCGGGCTGGAAGTGAAGGACACGGTGTACGAAGGCATTGCGAGCGCAGAGAGCGTGCTCTCTGCCGATGAGCGCGAGCTGGGCGTATGTCTGGCGGACATTGGCGCGAGCACGACGGAACTAGCGGTGTTCTTCGAGGGATCGATTGCGCACACGGCCGTGCTGCCTATTGGTGGCGAGCATTTTACGAATGATCTTGCGGTCGGCCTGCATGTGAGCGTGGAAGAGGCCGAGCACCTGAAGCGGGAGTATGGCAACTGTGTAGTGACGGCGGTGCCCACGCTGAATGAAGTGGAAGTGGGCGGAAGCCTGACGGCGGGAGTTGCAGGCGGCGGACAGCCGGCGCGGATGGTGAGGCAGCGGTTTCTGGCGGAGATTCTGGAGCCGCGCGCTCGCGAGTTGATGCAGATGTTGCGCGATAATCTGCGGCAGGGCGGCGTGCTGGAGGCTTTGGGCGCGGGCACGGTGCTGACCGGCGGCGGCGCCCGGCTGGCGGGGTTGCTGGATGTGGCGGAGAGCTTGCTGCGTGTGCCCGCACGAATTGGTTTTCCGGTACCGCTCTCACGCATGCCGCAGGAGTTGGCCCAGCCGGAGTTTGCCACGGCGGTGGGCATGCTGCTGTATACGCATCGCACGCAGATTCGGCGCGCGGCGGAAGAGCAGGGATTGCGCGCGAAGTTACGGGCGATCTTCGCAGGTAGCTTCTAGATCGAAATTACACGTCTGTCGCTCATTTCCGAGAAGTGCCGTTAAATGTCAACTTATAACTTGTCTGTTTATCAAAATTGACAAGTTATAAGTTGACATTTATATGCTGTATTGCTATGTTTAGATTGTCACATTGGATGTGGCTATGCGGGATGAATTTAAACATTTACGACAAAAGCAGTTGGATCGCAGCCTGGAGCCATTCAGTGCAGCGCGTAAGCAGCCACGTCCGCAACTAGGCTGGATCCATGCGATTCGTCAGACCCTGGGCATTTCAGCGGCCGATCTTGCACGGGTACTGGGAAGAAGCAGGCAACTGGTTTTGCAGCTTGAAAAGGCTGAGGCCGAGGATACTATCACCCTGAAGAGCCTTCGCAATATTGCAAATGCGCTTGATTGTGACCTGACGTATGCGCTGGTGCCGAGAGAGGGCACAATACGGGAGATGAACGAGAGTCGTGCGCGGACCAATGCGCGGGAGCATGTGAGCAGAATTGAACACTCCATGGCACTCGAAGACCAAGCGGCAGGACATATTGATGACGCAGTCGAAGCGGAAATTCAGCGTCGCGTGAAACGCTCGGGTAGCAAGAAATGACTCTCTTCATTTCGGGAGGCGGCAACACCCTGTTGACTCCCGAAGAACAAGCCGATCTCATACCTAACCTTATCCACTCGCGAAGAGCTGAATGAATGGGAGCGTCAGAACATCATTGAGGCGAGCGTATGGGCGCTTGATGGAAAGCGGTCAGGCCGGCGGGATCTTTTAACGGACTCCTATGTGCGAGAGCTGCATCGGCGCATGTTTGACCAGACATGGAAGTGGGCCGGGAAATACAGAACTTCAGAGAAGAATATTGGAGTCCAGCATTACCTGATCCGCGAGTCGCTCGCGCAGTTGTTAGATGACGTCCGCTATTGGATGGATCATCAGACGTACGCCGCTGATGAAATTGCAGTCCGGCTTCATCATCGTCTGGTCTCTATCCATTGCTTTCCCAATGGTAATGGTCGTCATGCACGATTAATGGCCGATGTGCTGGCACAGAGACAGGATGTGCCGTTCTTTACGTGGGGAGGGGCAACACTTAATCTTGCGCGGCAGGGAGAGGTGAGGCTTCGCTACATACAGGCGCTGCAAGAAGCAGACAAAAACAATATTCAGCCGCTTCTTGTATTTGCCAGAAGTTAATCCGCGGTAAGCCTTTGGCGTGAACCACGCAAGGTACTGCAAAACTGCGCTTTGGCGCGGTTTTGTTGTTTGCGGGGAGGTTTGGGCGATTCAGAATGAGAGATGCGAATGGCGATTGCTCGACTCCATTTGAAACGCGATATCCTTGAAGAGACGAAGCATTTCAGGAGCAAGGGCTTAGATGACTTTTAGCGACAACGATCCGATCCGCATCCAGTATCACGACGACATGATTCATGGTGCGCGGATCAAGGTAATCGGCGTGGGCGGCGGCGGCAATAACGCCGTAAACCGCATGATCGCGGCCAAGGTGGAGGGCGTGGAGTTCATCGCCGCCAACACCGATGTGCAGGCGCTGCAGACCTCGAATGCGCCGGTGAAGCTGCAACTCGGCGTGAAGCTGACCAGCGGGCTGGGCGCGGGTGCGAATCCGGATGTGGGACGGCGCGCGGCGCTGGAAGATTCTGACAAGATTATTGAAGCGCTGGAAGGTGCGGACATGGTGTTCGTCACCGCCGGACTGGGCGGCGGCACGGGAACCGGTGCGGCACCGGTAATCGCTTCGCTGGCGAGCGAGATGGGTGCGCTGACGGTGGCGGTGGTGACGCGGCCATTTGGATTTGAAGGTAAGCGCCGGATGCAGCAGGCTGAGCGCGGCATGCAGGAGCTGCTGGAATCAGTGGACACGATGATCGTGATCCCGAATGAAAAGCTGCTGGCAGTAGCGCGCGATGCTGGATTCTTTGAGAGCTTCCGCATTGCGGATGATGTGCTGCGCCAGGGCGTGCAGGGAATTTCAGACATCATTACCATCCCCGGCATCATCAATCGCGACTTTGCTGACGTGAAGACGACGATGGCGGGCATGGGCTACGCGGTGATGGGCACGGGCATCAGCTCGGGGCCGAACCGCGCGGTGGAGGCGGCGATGTCTGCCATGGCTTCGCCGCTGCTGGAGGCGGGCGCGATCGATGGCGCGCGAGGCATTCTCATCAACATCACGGCATCAAACTCCATCAAGCTGAGTGAAGTGAATGAGGCGTCAAGCATCATCCAGAGCGCGGCACATGAGGATGCGAACATTATCTTCGGCGCGGTGCAGGATGAGTCGATGGGCGACCAGATCAAGATCACGGTGATCGCGACGGGGTTCAAGCAGACATCATCAGAAAGCATGAACGAGCGGCGCGAGCGCATGCTGAGTGAAGCGTCGCTGCCGGAGTACGTGCCGGAACCGATCAAGGTGCAGCAACGGCCCAAGGCGGCACGCAGGCTGGAGCCGGAGACGCCACGCTTTGCGAGCGAAGAACGGTTCGCCGCAGAGGAAGAGGATGACGAAGTTGCGCCGCCGCTGGAACAGGATGAGTTGCGGCCAGTGCCGGCATCGGTTTTCGATGACGAGTTCTTCCGGTCTACGGTGCGCTCAGTAGCCGAGCGGGAGACGGAGGCGGAAGCCGAGGCGCAGGAGCGGCATGATGACGTTTCACAGGCCTCAGCCGTCCAATATGAGAGGGAAGAGCAGGAGCGCGAGGTTGCACGTATGCAGTCGGAGCTTGCTGCAGAGCGGGAACAAGCCGCCGAGCGCGCAGTTGCACCTCCGCCGCGGGCACCGGAGCCGCTGCAACATGACCAGGAGTCAGACGAATTGGATATTCCTGCTTTTTTGCGGCGTAGCAGTTCGTAGCTACTTAGCTCAGGTTTCGCTCATCGAATAAAATAGAGGAAAGCGAGCGAATCAAGTTATCCCATCCGTATTTCAAGTAACGACAACTTTACGTACACCGAAGCCACTGATGCTTAGACGCACACTTATCTCGACGACGCTGCTGCTGACACTACTGGGCGGGGCTATGGCAGGCGCGACAGTGCATCGGAAGCATAAGGCGGCGAGTGCGACGCAGCGTGCTGCCGTGGCGAGTTCGCATCACGCGGTACGTCACACGGCACACGTTCGGGCAGCAGCGCCAGCGACGCGCACGGTATTGGTGCATGGACGGCGGCGGGTGGTGGTAGTGCGGCATGCGGTGTATGAGCGATTCACGGCGAGTTCTTTCGCGAACGATCTTTCTGCGCTGACGCAGGGCGATCAGACGGCGGGCGAAGTGCCGGAGGTTCGCGAGGCAGCATTGGAAGCGCTGGGCAACATGAACGGAACGGCGCTGGCGATTGATCCAAGCAATGGCCGCATCCTGGCGATGGTGAACCAGAAGCTTGCATTGTCACATGGCGCGGAGCCGTGCTCCACCATCAAGCTGACGGTGGCTCTGGCAGCGCTGGAAGAGGGCATCATCAAGCGCGACACGCCGGTAAACCTGGGCGGCAACTACCATCTGAACCTGACGGAAGCGCTGGCGCACTCTAATAATCTGTATTTTGAGACGCTGGGGCGTTCACTTGGTTTTGAGCGCGTGAAACATTACGCGAATGAGTTTGGCCTGGGCGAACTGGCGGGATACAACATCCCCGGCGAGCAGCTTGGCACGTATCCGGATGAAGAACTGCCGGCATCGTTAGGCGGCGTGGGGCGTATGTGCTCATTTGGCGAGAGCGTTTCCATGACGCCGCTGCAACTGGGCGCGCTGGTTTCGGCGATTGCGAATGGCGGCACGCTGTACTATCTGCAACATCCGCAGACGCCGGAAGATATTGTGATGTTCAAACCTCGTGTGAAGCGCATGCTGAATATCGCGCCGCTGATTCCGGAGATACAGGACGGCATGGAAGCGGCGGTGCAGTATGGCACGGCGCGCTCGCTGCGGGCAAACTTCCGGCAGTTCCCGGTGCTGGGCAAGACGGGCACGTGCTCCAACAACGGTACGCGGTACGGCTGGTTTGCGAGCTATGCAAATACGCCGATGGGACGCATTGTGACGGTCTTCTTCCTGGAAGGCGGACGGCCAACGTTCGGACCGAAGGCGGCAGAGCTGACGGGCGAGTTCTATCGTGCGCTGTGGGACCACAACTACTTCGTGGGCAAACCGGTGGAGCCTGCGGTTGCCGATCCGCTAACGCCCTCGTTGACGCTGGGTGGTAATGGCGGCAGCAGCGAATAGGTTTACGGCAGCACGAACCCTTCTCTTTGCGCTGTTCGCAGCGTACCCTTGCAGATAAATTTGTTGTTCACGGAGCATGACCTGTGAAGATGCTGACGGCGGCCGAGATGGCAGCGACGGACAAGCGCACGGCGCAAGGCGGCGTGCCGCTGGCGACGCTGATGGAGAATGCGGGCGGAGCGGTGGCACGATTTGTGCGTACGCACTACCGCAAAGCGCAGCGTGTGCTGGTCATTTGCGGCAAGGGAAATAACGGTGGCGATGGCTTCGTTGCCGCGCGACAGCTTGCAGGCGATGGGCGGCGAGTGAAAGTACTATTGCTGGGCGATCCGGCTGCACTGCAAGGTGAGGCAGCGACAGCGTTTGCCAATCTGCAAACGGAGCGGCGGGTAAAGATCTATACCGCAAAGGACGAGGCGGAGCTGGACGCTGAAGGGCATCGGCTGGCGGAAGCTGACGTGATTGTGGATGCGGTGCTAGGCACGGGATTCAAACCGCCACTGCGCGGATTGGCCTTGGTACTGCGCGGCAAGCTGGCGGAGATGACGACTCCGGTAGTGGCTGTGGACCTGCCGTCGGGTTGGGATGCGGATTCGATGGACGCGACCAGCGCCACGGCATTTCGCGCAGATGCCGTAGTGACGTTTACCGCGCCGAAGCCGGCACATCTCTTTGGGTATTTTTTCTCGAATGGCGTGGCGGGGCCGGTGGTGGTAGCGGATATCGGCTCGCCGGCGAATGCGGTGCAGTCGGCTACAAAGATATCGTGGACAGGGTCGACGAAGACGCTGGCAGAAGCAGCGCGGGCGGTGAATTCTAACAAGGGAAAGTTTGGCCATGTGCTGGTGGTGGGTGGAGCGCTGGGCAAAGCGGGCGCGCCGGCGATGGCTTCACTGGCTGCGCTGCGAACCGGCGCGGGGCTGGTGACGGCGGCAGTGCCGGAGTGCATTGTGAATACCGTTGCAAGGGTAACGCCGGAACTGATGCTGACACCGCTGACGCAGGTGGCGGGCGGAACAGTTGCAGCGGAGAATCTGAAGCCGAAGAGGCTGACTGCGCTGCTGAAGAAGATGAGCGTTGTAGCTGTGGGGCCGGGGCTGGGAACTGAACCGGAGGCAGCGGAATTTGCACGCGGGCTGGTGGAGCAAGTGAAGGTTCCGATGGTGATTGATGCGGATGCGCTGAACGCATTTGCAGGCAACGCGAATCTGTTGAAAGGCCGTGGGCGCACGCTGGTGCTGACGCCGCATCCGGGCGAGATGGCGCGGCTGCTGGGTATTACGGTGAAGGCGGTGGAGGCGGATCGCGTGGGGCTGGCGCGGGCGTTTGCGAAGAAGCACCAGGTGACGCTGGTGCTGAAGGGATGGCGCACGCTGGTGGCGCATCCTGATGGCAGCGTGGCGGTGAATACCAGCGGCAATCCGGCGATGGCAAAGGGGGGCAGCGGCGATATTCTGACGGGTATTGTCGCGGCAATGTTGGGACAGTATGGGGAGAATTTTGCGGCAGCTGTGGAAGCCGCGGTGTACCTTCATGGATTGGCGGCAGATTTTGCTGCGCGCGCGCAGGATGAACACACGGTGCTGGCGACGGATACACTACGGCACCTGACGGATGCGTTCCGGTATCGCGTACGGGATGAAGACGGGTTGACGTGGATTTGCGGGTTGCGCGCATGACAACTTTATCTGCGAAGAGCTGGGTGACGAATTCGGCTGAGGAAACAGTGCAGGTGGGGCGCGAACTGGCGACGCTGCTGCGACCTCCGAAGCTGCTGATACTGCGCGGCGACCTGGGCGCAGGCAAGACGACGCTGGTGAAGGGGCTTGCCGCGGAGCTGACTTCGGTGGAGCAGGAAGATGTGACCAGCCCGACGTTCACGCTGGTACATGAGTACAGCGGGGGGAGCGTTCTGCTGTACCACCTGGACCTCTACCGGCTGCAGCAGGAGCGCGAGCTGGATGTGCTGGGCATTGACGAGATGCGGCGCGAAGAGACGATTGTGCTGGTGGAGTGGGGCGAGAAATTCGCGTCCATCGTGGCGCAGGCGGATGGAGAGATCGCGATTGAGCACGGCAGCGGGGATGTGCGGACGATCACGCTGCGGCTGGGGTGAAGCGGCGGTAGGATTGCTGCGGTTGGCGCAGTGATGGGGCCATACCTAGTAAACTAGTACCTATGCCACCCATTCTGAACGCGCAGGGCCTGACCAAAGCCTTCGGCTCCGCACCACTCTTCCGCAATGTCGCGTTTCCGATCTCTGAAGGAGACCGCATCGGCCTGATCGGGCCGAACGGCTCAGGCAAATCTACGCTGATGCGCATCCTGGCCGGTGCGGAGACGCCCGACGAGGGCGAGATCGCCATGCGCAAGCGGGCTACGGTGGGCTATGTGGAGCAGACTTCCGTCTTCACGCCGGGACGGACGGTGCGTTCGGTGATCAAGGATGCGCTGATCCGGGCGCATGTGCCGGAGGTGGAGCACGATGCGCGGCTGTTCGATACGCTGGGACGCGCGGGATTCGCAGATGTGGCCGGGCCGATGGGGCTGGCGACGTTTGACGATGAGGCGGCGACGCTGAGCGGCGGATGGCGCAAGCGGCTGGCCATCACCGAGACGCTGGTGGCGAAGCCGGATGTGCTGCTGCTGGATGAGCCGACGAATCACCTGGACCTGGAGGGGATCCAGTGGCTGGAAGGCATGCTGCGGCAGGGCGGATTTGCCTGCGTGGTGGTGAGCCATGACCGCTATTTTCTGGAGAATGTAGCGACGGAGATGGTGGAACTGAACCGCGTATACGCCGATGGTGCGCTGCGGGTGAAGGGCAACTACAGTAAGTTTCTGGAAGCGAAAGAGCTGTACCTGGAGGCGCAATCGCGGCAGCAGAGCGCGCTGAAGAACAGGGTGCGGCGCGAAGTGGAATGGTTGCGGCGCGGGCCGAAGGCGCGAGCGACGAAAGCGAAGGCGCGGATTGACCGGGCGTATGAACTAATCGGCGAACTGGCTGCGGTGAATTCGCGGCAGGAGCGCGAGACAGCAGACATCGGTTTTGCGGCGACGGAGCGCGAGACCAAGCGGCTGATCGAGGCGAAGCGCATCACGGTAGCGATGGGCGGGCGCACGCTGTTTGGGCCGATGGATCTGAGCATTACCGCAGGCATGCGGCTGGGGCTGGTGGGGCCGAACGGCAGCGGCAAGACGACGCTGCTGCGGATGCTGGCGGGGCTGTATCCGCCGGACGCGGGAACCATCAAACCAGCGCAGGGGCTGCGGGTGGTGTACTTCGACCAGAACCGCGTGCTGGATGAAAAGCTGACGCTGCGGCGCGCGCTGGCACCGGACTCTGACGCGGTGGTGTACCAGGACCGGGTGATCCATGTGGCGAGCTGGGCGGCGCGCTTTCTGTTTACGGGCGAGCAACTGAATCAGCCGCTGGAGAGGCTTTCCGGCGGGGAGCGGGCGCGGGTGCTGATTGCAAAGTTGATGCTGCAACCGGCGGACGTGCTGATGCTGGATGAGCCGACGAACGATCTGGATATTCCGACGCTGGAGATATTGGAGGAGAGCCTGCTGGAGTTTCCCGGCGCGCTGATCCTGGTGACGCATGACCGCTATCTGCTGGATCGCGTGTCAACCACGGTGCTGGGGCTGGATGCGAAGGGCGGCGCGGAACGCTTTGCGGATTATTCGCAGTGGGAGCTGTGGCAGGAAGAGAGCAGGGCAGCGGCGCAGAGAAGCGGCAAGCCAGCGAATCAGCCGGACAGCGGGTCAGCAGGACAGCAAGAGAACAGCAAGGCGGGAAAGAAGAAGCTCTCGTACCTGGAGGCGCGTGAATTTGCCACCATTGAGCAGCGAGTGGAAGAGGCAGAGGAGCGGTTGAACGCGGCGCGGCATGCGCTGGATGATCCAGCGGTAGCGACCAATGCGGAAGCGTTGCAGAAGACGCTGGCTGAGCAGGAACTGGCGCAGGACGCGGCGGACAAGCTGTATGCGCGGTGGGCCGAGTTGACGGAGAAGGCGGGTTAGGTCCTGCGCCCTTCGCTACGCTCGAGGGCAGGCTCCCGGCGAAAGGCGCGCTCTGCGCGCAGAAGCAACTGCGGAACGCAGGGATGGGGCACCCGGATTCGTGGCGCGATAAGCAGTCGAGCGTCTATTGGGTGATCTTGTAGTTGGTGTAGTCGATGTCAACCACTGTGGAGCCGGCGAAGAAGCCCGATGCAGTCGCGTGGCTGTGCGTGGCTAGTGGGAATCCTGCTACGTCGTGGTAGTCGCGGATAATCTTCGGTTTGCCGGCGAAGAACGATGGGCTCTGCGGCGGAATGCCGTCAATCCTTACCAGCTCTTTCGTGGCTGCATCCACCCAGATGCGGCCCTTCAACACATAGGTGGCGCTACGCAGAGGCGTAACTGCCAGCACTTCGCAGGGCCTATTGTGGAGTTCTTCACTGCCGGTGTGCGTCATGGCGTAGTTGGCGGAGGTGATCTGCGCGCGCGCGCGGCTGGGATTGATGCTGAGCTTCTGCTCCTCGGCGATCATGGAATTGAGCATGGTGGAGGCCAGCAACGATGGCCCGCTGCGCGAGATGACTTCGTAGTGCTTGCCGGTGTCGCGGGTGTAAGTGACCTTCACCAACGCGACAGCCGGTGTATTGAAGTGGCTGTTGGTGATGGTGTAAAGCTCTTCCACGGTGTAGCCGGCGAGGTCGGTTTCGCGATGGTTGTCAGCACGGTCAATCTGGGCAAGCAACGCCTGGTCACCGGTTGATTGCGCCGTGGCGCGAACGAAGGTGAACAAGACAACAGCGGCACACAGCAAGGCCGTTCCGCTGACGCGAGAGAAGGTCATGCTGATTCTGATGTAGGTTGGGGCTTGAAGGTAGCTTAGAAACCCATGCGATCGTCTGCGGTGGGGCCGTAACAGGGTGGGAGTGGGATATCCAGCAGACGCAGGTAGACCAGAAGCTGCGAGCGATGGTGCAACATGTGGTTGAAGAAGAGGTGACGCCACGCGTACATGCGGGACTCGTCACTGATGACGCGCTCGCCGAAGGAGAACTTCCATGGCTGCTCCAGCTCGGCATCGCTGCGGATGGCCAGGGCGTGACGCGCTTCGTCAGCGAACTGCTCAAACAGCGCGAGCGTGTGCTCCGTGGATTGGTAGGTAATGACGGGCAGCTTCTCCGCGGCCATGTCCCACGAGGGCTTGGTCATGATGAGAGTGCCGAAGCGCGGCAATGTGGCGACGTGCAAAGCCAGTTTGGAGAGGGTGGTGGATTTTTCGTGCGGCTTCCAGTCCGCCCTGGCATCGGGAACCAGTTCGATGACGCGACGGGAAGAGGCAATTTCGGTGTCGTAGTCAAGCAGAAGTACGTCTGCAATTTTCATGGTTTGATTCCTCGGAAGAATCTTAGAGCATTTGCAGGACGGCGGCGTGTACGTTGGAACAAATTTGCGCGCGCCGCGCAGGACCTAACCCATGATGTTGTAGCCGCAATCGACGTAGATGGTTTCGCCGGTGATGCCGGTGGAGAGGTCGCTGGCGAGGAAGAGGGCGGTGCCGCCAACTTCTGCAAGCTCCACGTTGCGCCTCATGGGGGCACGATCGGCGTGGGCCTTGATCATTTCGCCGAAGTTGCCGATGCCGCGGGCGGCGAGCGTCATGACGGGGCCGGCGGAGATTGCGTTGACGCGAATCTGGGTAGGGCCAAGATTGCTGGCAAGATAGCGGACGGTTGCTTCCAGCGCGGCCTTGGCTACGCCCATGACGTTGTAGTGGGGAACGACCTTCTCCGCGCCAAAGTAGGTGAGGGTCATGATGGAGCCGCCGTCCGTCATGAGGGGAACCGCGGCGCGGCTGACGGCAATCAGCGAGTAGCAGCTTACGTCGTGCGCAATGCGGAAGCCTTCGCGGGTGGTCTCCAGGAATTCACCCTTCAACTCGCTGGCGGGGGCATAGGCTACGGCGTGGACGACGGTATGGAGGGTGCCGTACTTCGCCTTGACCTGTTCGAAAACCTGGGCGATTTCATCGTCGCTGGAGACGTCGCACTGGAAGCCGGAGGCGTTGGGCAGGTCGGCGATGAGGCCGTCGGCCTCAAGCTTCATGCGCTCGTTCTGATAACAGATGGCAAGCTGCATGCCGGCCTGAGAGAGCTTCTGGGCAATGCCCCAGGAGATGCTTCGCTTATTGGCCAGGCCGAAGATGATGGCGACGCGGCCTTTGAGATTTTCCATGCGGGAGGTTCCTTTCACTGCAACCGGCAAAGTGCCGCTACATACTTAGAATATCAGGGCTTAAAGCATTTTTCCTGCGACTAGCCCCCGAGGTCGACGTGCTGGACCTGGGCGATGGGCTGGCCGAGGAAGCTGGAGCCCAGCCGCTGGAATTTTTCTACGGAGTCCGTGGCGAAGAATTCGCAGCTGGGGGCATCAGTTTTTGAGAGCGGAGTGGCCATAAAACGTGCGGCAACGCGCTGCGCTGTGGCGGCGGCAGAGTCCAGAATGCGGATGGGCGGGGAGCCGGGGAGGGGCGGAAAGTGTTTGTAAAGAACACGTTCGAGCAGAGGCTGGAGCAGGGGATAGTGAGTGCAGCCAAGCAGTACCGTGGTGGGCAGGATGCCCTGCGCGCGCGCGCCGCTCAAGGCTTCCTCAAGGTACAGGCGAAGAACCTCTTCGGTGACGGAGTGATCGGTCCAGCCCTCTTCAACCAGGGGAACCAGCAAGGGGCAGGCTTTCTCATAGGCCTGCAGGCCATGGGCGGCACAGGCACGGGCGTAGGCATGGCTCTGGACGGTGGCCTGAGTGGCCAGCACGAGCACGCCGGAATGGCCGGGCGTGGCGGCGCGGGCTGCGGCGTCAGCTCCGGGCTCAATGACCCCGAGGACGGGGATTTTGGCCTCGGCCTCCAGGGCATCAAGGGCAAGGGCGCTGGCGGTATTGCAGGCGATAACGAGCAGGTCGGCACCGTGGGCTTCAAGAAAATGGGCGGAGCCGACAGCGTATCGGGCGATGGTCTCGCGGGATTTGGAGCCGTAGGGCAGGCGGGCGGTGTCGCCGAGGTAGACGTAGTCAGCCTGCGGAATGAGGGCAAGCAGCGCGCGCATGACGGTCAGGCCACCGAAGCCGGAGTCGAAGATGCCGATGACGGGGCGGCTCACTGATTGCCGTCCGCGGGTGGGGCGTCGGGGTCGGCGGGAGTGGGGGTGTTGAGGTCGGCCATGGAGTAGAGGCGGGAGAGGTCAGCGTGGCCGGCGAGAGTGGCGACCTGCTGGCCGTCTACCAGGAAGCGCACCTGGGTAATCTGCGGCAGGTTGGCGTGCAGCGTCTGCAGAATGGATTGGACGGTGAGCATCTCCGGCAGTATGCCGGAAGGGTGGCCCTGAACGAAGCTGCCATGCAGATTGATGACGGCGAGCATCTGCTGATTTTCAGAGGGCTCGGCGGCGGCGTAGAGCGGGGCGGCGGGCGTTTTGGGTACTTCGACGGGAAGCAGGAAGACATCATCGACTGACTGGCCACCGGTCAGCGGGTGCCCGGATTTAGGCAGAGCGTAACCGGAGAGGAGACGTTCAAGCAGGGCACGGGCGCGGGCGCTAGGCTCGACGGGGAGCGCAACCAGTTCGGGGGTGACGGTGATGCTGGCATCCGCATCATTGGCGATGGCGAGGGTGACGGATTCAGCGTCAGTATTGTCTGGCGCGGAGAGGGGCGTGGGATCGCCGAGGGCGGCGAGCTCTTCCATGCGCTTGTGGTGCAGACGGAAGAGGAAGATCGCCATCAGAACGCTGGAACCGAGCAGGATGCCAAACAGGATGCGCTGGTAGCGTGGGATCATGGCGTGACCCGGGCGCGGCTGGAGCGCGTGGCGAGAAGTGGCGAAGCGACGGGCAGGGCGGCGGAGGGGTTGCTCTGGCCGCGCCAGAAGACGAGGGCAGTGGCCAGCGATTCAACAACGCGAGCCTGGTAGCCGGGGTCGCTTACGTCAATTTTGCTGCCGTCATCCGCGGACTGCGACGGGGCAATTTCCACGGCAACGGCGGGGCAGGTGAGGTTATCCAGCGGGGCTACGGCGGTCTGTGCCTGGATGACGGTGAATTGCGCGTGGGTCAGCGCGGTATTCAACTGCTTCAGAAGCTGCGCGCTCTGCTGGGAGAAGGCGCTTTGCGCGGTGGCCCAGGGCAGGACGGTGTGGTGAGAAACATCCTGCGGCAACGATGAGGTAAAGAGATGGATGCCGTTGCCGGTGCCGGTAGCGTGCAGCACCAGGCAGGCGATGGCGCCGGAGTGGTTGGCGATCTCGGCGCGCTGGTCCGTGGTGAGCACATTGGCGGGGTCAGATTCGCGCGTGGTCAGCACGGTGAAGTTGTGTGCCTGCAGGGCAGAGCGCAGGCGGACGGCCAATGCCAGGGTGACATCTTTCTCAACGAGATGATCGTTGATCTGCGCGCCGTTTTCCGGGCCGCCGTGTGCGGGGTCAAGCAGCACGATGGTGCGCTGCGGAGCCGGCGGCAGGATGCGATGCGGGATGGCGGCATCTGTCGGGGGGGGAGCGGGAGCGGTGGCTGCCGGTGCGGCAGGATGTTGCCAGGCCGGTGCTGGGCGTTGCTGGGCGCGAACATGGATGGTGGAGACCAGCGCGGTAATCAGCACCAGGTTCGCAACGCAAAGCGCAAGCAGGGCTACCCAGCGAAACAGATGCCGGGGAGCCGGGCTTTGCAGTGCAGAACCGGTTGATTCTTTTCTAGTCCAACGCATAGATGGCGAGGCCGCTAAGCAACTTGGGATAGAAGTCAGTGGACTTCTGAGGCATTACATCCAGAGCAAAGGCCACTTCCTTCAGTTGGTCCAGCGTACACGGATTGATGAGGAAGGCAATATCAGCGTCGTGCCGTGCGATCTGGTCCAGGGCTTCCTGGGCATCGCGGAGGTAGCGGAGATTACGCTGCTCACGGACAGATTCCGGAGTAAGGCCGAGGATCTCTTCCAGAATGAGCGAGTGCAGTTGCACTACGTCAAGCTGGCGTTGCAGCTTGGAGATGTTGGCGAGCGCAGAGGCAACAGCGGCTTTCTTGCCGGTGAGGATGTAGTTGCCTTCGCGGGTGGCGGCGATCATGGAGACCAGCTTGGGCTGGGTTGCAGCGGCGAGCATGGGCATGAGCGTGGCAGCATCGGCTGCGGGCAGCTTCTTGACGTCAAAGAAGCGGGTCACGCGGCCGAGAAATTCTGAGGGGTGGAAGTTGTTCAGGCCGAAGACGACGCGGTGCGTGGGCAGAATGGTGATGCCGGGCGCATCCATGTTGACGAAGGTCATCATCATCGCGGCTTCAGGGAATGCGGGTTCCGGCAGCTTGCCTTTGGCGGGCGTGGGCGGCGTTGTCTCCTTGCCCAGCTCGGCGGCGCGCTCTTTGGCGTAGGCGACGGAGGTCTCATAGCGGTGGTGGCCGTCTGCAATGATGAGCTTCTTGTCTGCCATCACGGCACAGACCTTCTGGATGACCTTGGGATCCGCTACCTTCCACAGGCGGTGGATCACGCCGTATTCATCCGTCACTTCGACTTCGGCGGCTTCGCCGGTGAAGAGCAGCTTGTCCGCGGCGAATTCGGGATCGGAGTAGAGGAGGTAAATCTGCTCACAGTAGGCGCGAGTGGCCTTGAACAGGTTCAGGCGGTCCGACTTCGGCTTGGAGAGGGTCTGCTCGTGGCGGTAGATAACCTCTTCGGCATAGTCATAGAGCTGGCCGAGAGCGATAAAACCGCGGCGCTCGCGCACTTCGTCAGAGCCGGGAACGGTATAGGTCTGGCTGTAGGCATAGATCGCGGGGTCAGACTCTTCCTTGAGCACGCCTTCTTTGCGCCAGGCGGCGAGATCGGCCGCGGCACGGGTGTAGACGTTATTGGAGTCATTGTCTCCGGGTTCTGCCTTGCCGAGAATGACGCGCACCAGGTTGTAGGGGCTGCGGTCATAGTACTTCTGCTGCATGGCAGGGGAGATCTTGTCGTACGGCTGGGTTACGACATCCTGGGTCTGGACTTTGGCGGGGTTGTAACGCAGTGCTCGGAAAGGGAAAATGCTGGCCATGCGGCTGGGATTGCTCCGGTGCTGGGATTTTGGGCGCCGGCAGCGCAAGGAGTGGCTCCGTGCAGACGAACGCGCTGATTTCATTGTAAACCCGCGCGCTGGGCAGGGAAGCAGTAGCGGAGGCTGAGAATCGTGCCTGAGACTGCGATACTGTATCCAGAGTGGACCTTTTACATAACTTCATGCTGCAGGATGTGGCAGGCAGTCTGGTGGCTGTGCTGGCGTTTGCTGCTGTGCTCTATGCGCCGGGTTATCTGGTGGCCTATGCAACGGACCTCTTCGAATTCAGACAGATGGGGTTCACCGAGCGCTCGATGTGGGCAATCGCCTGCTCGTTCTGCGTGGTGCCGATCGCGTTGTATCTGGTGGGGCGGAGTGCGGGCCTAAGCGGCATATGCTGGCTGCTGGCTGGGACTGCAATTGCGACCTTGTTGCTGCTGTGGCGGCGGGGCAGCGGGTTGGGCTGGTCTGAGCGGGATAGATGGGTGACCACCCTGCTGGTGTGCGGGTGGATCGCATTTGTGCTGCTGATGCTGGTGGATGTACAGGTAGGGAAGAAGCTGTACTTCAGCGTGGTGATGGCGGACCAGAGCTACCGGATCGCGTTTACCGATGCGGTGATGAGGACAGGTATTCCGCCGGCGAATCCGTTGTATTTTGCGGGGTCTCCGGCGTCGATGCGCTACTACTACTTCTGGTACGTGCTGTGCGCAGCGGTGGCAAAGCTGGCGCACGTTTCAGCGCGACAATCCTTTATCGCGAGCAGCATATGGGCCGGGTTCGGACTGCTGGTAACGGTGAAGCTGTATACGTGCCACTTCTTCCGGTGGGAACGGCGGCAGAGGTGGCTTGCACTGGGACTGCTGGCGGTGATGGGCGCTGGTCTCATCCCCTCGCTGGGCAACGCTATCTTGCAACCCTCGTTGAATGGCGACATTGAATGGTGGTCAGTCGATCCTATTGATGCGTGGCCGGATTCACTGCTGTGGGTGCCACATCACACCGCGAGTGTACTGTGCTGCCTGCTGGGATTTCTGTTCCTGTGGCGCACCCGGGAGGCAATGAGCCGCAGCGGCAGAGGGTGGGCCATTGTGCTGGCGGCGCTTGCGTTTGCCAGTGCGTTTGGACTGTCAATCTATGTTGCATTCGGTTTTGCGCTCCTGATGATTGCATGGCTGGTGCGGCTGGCAGTGTTGCCGCATCCGGAACGTACTGCACTATGGCGGCGGGTGGCGGCGATTAGTTTGTTGAGCGCGGCGTTGCTGGCGCCGTTTGTATATGAGCTGGCGGGCAGCCTGACCCATGCTTCAGCCGGCAAGGTGAGCGGAAGTGCTGCTCCGGCACCGCATATGTTCTCACTGAGCGTGAGGCGGATGATCGATTCCGAGTTGCTGACGGGGCTGCCGATGCTTTCGTCCTGGCATCACGCGCATCCGGTATTGCTGGACCAGACGATACGGTTGCTACTGCTACTGCCGGGGCTGGCGATGGAACTGGGACTGTATGGAGCCGTGCTGGTGCTGCTCCTACTGGCAAAGCGGCGCTGGCCGGTGATGCCGACAGATGAGCCACGGGACACCGCGCTATTTTTCACCTTATGCGGCCTGGTGCTGACGCTATTTATCAGTTCCTCCGTAATGAGCAATAACGACTTCGGCTATCGAGCCGTGATGCTGCCGCAGTTCTTTCTGATGCTGCTGACGGCGGAGGTGCTTGGCTCGTGGTGGATTCCGGGAACGGTGGGTGTGGTGCCGGTGACACCGGGCAGGCGAAGGTTGGTATACAGCCTGCTGGTGCTGGGAGTTGCGGGGTCGATCTATGGGGCGGTTCTGCTGAGGGCCTGGTTGCCGCTTGAGACACCGCAGGTTCAGAACGGCTTCAGCCAGCTACCGGAGGACGAGTTCGAGATTCGGGAGGCGTTTGCTGCACTGAACCGTGTGGCTGCACGGGACGCGGTGGTCAGCTTCCGCCCTATCGACCCGACGGTTGACCGCAAGGGAGAGGTCATGTCGCCGAGCGAGTTCTACCAGCGGATGATGGTGATGGATACGGGGAGGCAAATCCTGAATGCAGAGAAGGATTGCGGTACCCACTTTGGCGGCGACCCGGCGGCGTGCCCAGCAATCCAGGCGGAGACGGCGCTGCTGTATGCTTCGCCTGCTCCGAGTGCAGCGTGGGCCCGGGATTATTGCAGCCGGTTTGGGGCACAGTACCTGACGATCAGCCATCGGGATCCGGGCTGGGGCAGCGATACGGGATGGCCGGTGACACTACCGGCTGTAGCGCAGGAGCCGGGGTTCAGGATTTTGCGGTGCGTGAAGGATTAGGCTGGCTAGCCCGGTCGTACAACGGCAGAGATTGACGTACATTGATGGAATGCTGCATCCAACGGATGAGCAGATGCGGATGCGAAGAATGAACTTACGGCAGCGGTGGATATGGATGGCGTGCATGGTGCTCGGGCTGGGCGTGTGCGCCCGCGCGCAGAATGCGCCTCCGCTGACGGTAGACCGCGATCCGATTGCGGCGCCGGAAGGCGACGCGCCTGCTACTGCGCCACCTGCAACGGCGACCCAGGATGGAGCGGTATCGCGGGCAGGGAACGGGCAGTTCATCTTGCGGCGCGATGCCGGCGAAGTGGTGCTGAATGCCACGGTAGTGGACCAGGGGCTGCACCTGGTGGAGAACCTCGACAAGTCAGCCTTTCATGTTTATGAAGACGGCGTGCCGCAGACGATCCTTGGCTTCCGGCATGAGGATATTCCGGTTTCACTCGGCATCCTGATTGATAGTTCCGGCTCCATGTACAACAAGGTAGAAGCGGTGCGGACGGCGGCGATGGACCTGGTGCGCGCGTCGAACAAGGAGGATGAGACCTTCATTGTGAATTTTTCCGATGAAGCGTTCATCGACCAGGACCTGACATCGGATGTGAACAAACTGGCTAGCGCGCTGACGCGCTTCCGGCCAGCGGGCGGCACGGCAATCTACGATGCAGTGGTGGAGTCCGCCGACTATCTTTCGCAGAACGCGAAGAAGCCGAAGCAGGTACTGCTGGTCATCACCGATGGCGACGACCGGGATTCGACGTCGACGCTGGAATCTGCGATTCGCCGGGTGCAGGATTTGGATGGGCCGGTGGTGTATTGCATCGGGCTGCTGTTCGGGTCAGACGATATGGACCGTTCGTCGCGGAAGCACTCACAGCGGGTGCTGCAGGACCTGGCAGACAAGACCGGCGGTATCGCATTCTTCCCGAAAAACGTGGAAGATGTAGACGCGATTACCCACCAGGTGGCGCAGGATATTCGGAGCCAGTACACGATTGCGTATCACTCGACGCGGCCGTATACCGAGCTGGGCTATCGCGAGATCCACGTGGATGCAAAGGCGAAGGGGTATCCCAGGCTGGTGGTGCGTACCCGGAGTGGATACTTCCCCAAGCCGCAGAACAGTGCAACACCTGTCCCGGTGAGTGCGCCGAATCTGAAGGGCCCGCCGGAGCGATAAATCTTCCGGTACTCTTAGGAACGATATGGCAACGATGATCCGTGAGGCGCAGGAACTGGTGCAGCGGGTGCGTGAGGGCGACGTGCGTTCGCTGGGCCGTGCCGTTTCCCTGGTGGAAGAAGGCGGCCCTGCTGCGATGGCGGTGCTGAGCGCATGCCATGCGGCGAATGCAGCTGCGAAGACGGTGCGTATTGGATTTACGGGGCCTCCGGGGGCGGGCAAGAGCACGCTGGTGAACCGCTATGCGCGGCTGCTGCGCGCGCAGGGCGAGACGGTCGGCGTGGCGGCGGTTGACCCGACGAGCCCGTTCCACGGCGGCGCCATCCTGGGCGACCGCATCCGCATGCAAGGTGAGCAGGAGGATGCCGGGCTGTACATTCGCAGCGTGGCCACACGCGGTATGCTGGGCGGGCTGGCAGCGGCAACGGCGGATATCTGCACAGTGATTGAGGCGAGCGGCAAGAGCCGCATGCTGATTGAAACGGTCGGAGTGGGGCAGGACGAGGTAGAGATTGCGCGGCTGGCCGATGTGACCGTGGTGGTGATGGTGCCGGGCATGGGCGATGACGTGCAGAGCATCAAGGCCGGACTGATGGAGATTGCCGACATTTTTGTCATCAATAAGTGCGACCGCGAGGGCGCAGAACGCGTGGAGAGCGATATCCGCGCGATGCAGTCGCTGGCGGAAACAGATGTGTGGACACCGCCGATCGTGCGCACCACAGCCATCGCGGGTGAAGGCATTGCCGAACTGGAAGCAGGGGTGCAGCGCTACCTGGCGCAGCGTGCGGATGGGTTGCAGCGGCGCAGGCAAAGCGCGTGGGGTGGGCGTTTGCTGCAGATGGCGCAGCGCGAATTGCTGCGGCAGGGGGAGGCGCGCGGAGTGAATGCAGCGAACATGGAGATGCAGGCGGCGAAGGTGGCTGCGGGCGCGAACCCGTATGAACTGGTGCAGGACGTAGTGAGAAATGCGTTGGGCGCAACGGAGATGCATCTGGATCACCTGGGCGTAGCGGTGAAGAGCATTGCGGAGGCGCGGCGTTTCTACGAGACGTTGGGGCTGCGCGTGGAGCACGAAGAGACGGTGGAGCATGAGCAGGTAAAGACCGTGATGCTGCCGCTGGGGGAGTCGCGCATTGAGTTGCTGGAGCCGACAGCGGCGGATTCGGTGATTGGGAAATATCTGGCGAAGCGCGGCGAAGGGCTGCACCACATCGCTGTGCATGTGGCCGATGTGGATGGCACGATGCAGGCGATGCTGGCTGCGGGCATCCGGCTGGTGAATGCGGAAGTACGCACGGGCGCGGGCGGGCACCGGTATTTCTTTGTGCATCCGGCAAACACCGGCGGCGTACTGCTGGAGATCGTGGGAGTGAAAACGGCATGAAGATGCTTCTAATGGATCTTTGCGGAGTGGGCGGCAGTTTGGCGCTGGCGGATAGCGGGCGGGAACCTGCGGTATTTGCCCAGAGCACGCTGGCACCGCGCAGTGCGGCAGCAACGCTGCTGCCGGCGGTGCGCACGCTGCTGGAAGAAGCAAAGTTGAGCGTGGGTGAACTGGATGCCATCACGGTGGTGCATGGGCCGGGGTCGTTCACCGGGGTACGCATTGGGGTGAGCGCAGCCAAGGGCTTGAGTGAAGGCGCGGAGGTGCCACTGATTGCGATTTCGCGGCTGGCGGTGCTGGCGAGCCTGTGTCCCGGCCCGGCGGGCAGAGTGCATGCCGTGCTGGATGCGGGCCGTGGCGAATTCTACCTGGGCAGTTATGTGCATGCGGATAATGCCTGGAGCTGTGAGCGTGAGGTGCTGGCGACGCGGACTGAACTGACGGCAGCGCTGGCAGACGCGCCCGGTATGGTGTGCGTTTGCGAGGCCAAAGTTGGCGATGCGCTGGTCGAATTTGTGCCATTGGCGGTAGCGGAGCCGACGGCGGCAGATGCGTTTGCGCTGGCTGCAACTGCGTTTGCAGCGGGTAAATTCGCGGATGCGGCCGCGCTGGATGCGAACTACCTGCGGCGCGCGGATGCGGAGATGCTGGTGAAGCAGAAGGCCGCGATGGCGGCGCGGCAGGCGGAACGACGATGATCCGGCTGGCGACGCCAGAGGATGCGACCGCGATCTTTGCACTGGAGCAGACGGTGCAGGAGGCGGCGCACTGGAGCGCGGCGGAGTACGCGCAGATGCTGCAGCCGCAGGATGAGAAGACAGCGCTGCGGCGATGGGTCTACGTCTGCGAAGACGGCGGCGTGGCGGGATTTATTGTGGTGAAGCTGCTGCGCATGGGCAAGGAAGCGCAGGCGGAGATTGAGAATCTGGCAGTTTCGCCCGCGGCCAGGCGGCGCGGAACCGGCTCTGCACTGTGCCGCAAAGCGTTGCAGGAATTGCACCGGGAAGGGGCCAGGAGGGTGGAACTGGAGGTCCGGGCAGGCAATCTGGCGGCTTTGGCGCTCTATCGCAGCATGGGATTCGAGACAACGGGCATACGGCCGGATTACTATTCGAAGCCAAAGGAAGACGCCCAGCTTTTGTGTGCCCGTTTGCCTGTGCCAGATATTGAGAGTGCAGGACTTATAATGAGGATCGATGGTTAAAGACGGCTATTTCTACGGGTTGGGCCTCCTTGTGACGGCGGGAGTTGCCTGGTACCTGATACATTCGCGCAGCATGACGGGCATTATTGTCCTGCTCGCCCTGTTTTTCCTGTGGTTCTTCCGCGATCCGCACCGCACCATACCAACCGAAGCCGATATTGCAGTCTCGCCAGCAGATGGCAAGGTGACGGAGTGCGAGTGGATCCAGACGGAACAAGGGCCAAAGGTGCGCATCAGCATCTTCCTGAGCGTATTTGACGTACACGTCAACCGCACGCCCATCGCGGGTACAGTGACGGACGTGGAGTATCGCAAGGGCCAGTTCATGAACGCGATGAACCCGGAATCAGTGATGTTCAACGAGAATACGCTGGTGGTGGTGAAGGATGGCAGCATGGAAGTTGCATTCAAGCTCATCGCCGGCCTGCTGGCGCGACGCATCGTATGTAATGTGCGGCCGGGAGATGTTCTGCAGCGCGGCCAGCGGATTGGGCTGATCAAGTTCGGCTCGCGGGTTGACGTACTGCTGCCCGGCGATGCCCAGTTGCGCGTACACAAGGGCTCGCGGGTCAAGGGTGGAAGCAGCGTGCTGGCGAAACTGGTTTTGCCCGCTCAGGTATAGCAGCACAACGTAACGCGGAACTTCCCAGAGGAAACCGGCGCATGGCCATGCAAGACGCAGACGAAGATTTGAAACAGACACGAGGACACCGCCGGCGCGGCATGTACATTCTGCCGTCGGTTTTCACTTCGGTGAATATTGCGTTCGGTTATTACGCCATCACCCAGAGCTTGCAGGGCTCGCTGGCGAGTCCATCGCACTTTGATCATGCGGCGCTGGCGATCGGGTTGGCGATTCCGTTTGACGCGCTGGATGGCCGCATTGCGCGGATGACGAAGACCACGAGCGATTTCGGCAAAGAGCTGGATTCTCTGGCTGACGTAATTACATTTGGCGTAGCGCCCAGCATTCTGGCGTGGTCGTGGGGATTCCGCACACTGCATCTGCTGCCGGACAGCATTGCGTATCAGAAGCTGGTTGCACTGGGTGCATTTGTTGCTTTCATGTTCCTGATCTGCGGGGCGTGCCGGCTGGCTCGGTTCAATATCAGTTCGGACCCAGCACCCTGCAATCCGGGCCGTCCGGACCGCAAGTATTTTGTAGGCATGCCGATTCCCGGTGCTGCAGGAGCAATTGCAGCCGTGGTGCATTTCTTTCAGGGCAACCCGATCTACCAATGGTGGTGGGCCCTGGTGTGGCTGGTATTTGTAGGATCTGTTGGGTTGCTGATGGTGAGCCGCTGGCGTTTCTGGAGCGGCAAGGAGATCAACCTCGGTGAGCGGCATCCGTTCCAGGCGATGATACTGGTCTCGCTGGTGATCTGGCTGATCGTGCTGTATTCGGAGTGGGCGCTGATGCTGATTGCGCTCAGCTACATGTCTTCCGGCCTGCTGGCGCGCGTGGGCTATAGCTGGCACCGGGGACGAGCACTTCGCGGCGTATAACACGGGTTCCAGCTAAAGCATCTCATTGCAATCCGACCGCTGCACTTCAAAACTTCGAGACGAGATTTCGTATGACCAAGACGACGTACAAGATAGCAATCGTGGGAGCCTCCACCCTGGCAGGCAAAGAGCTGAGCGAGGCACTGGGCGAGTCAGCATTTGCCGCCTCAAACTTTGTGCTGCTGGATACGGACGATGCGGTGGGCAAGCTGGAGAGCGTGGCCGACGACGTAACCTTCGTGCGCAAGCTGGAAGCCGATTCGTTTGAAGGCGCGGACTTTGTCTTCTTTACGGGCGCGCCGCAGATTACCGATGCGCATTGGCGCACGGCGCAGCAGATGGGCGCGGCGGTGGTGGATATGACGTTCGCGCTGGAGAGCACGCCGGGCGTTCCGGTGCGCGCGCCGTGGGTGACGGAACTGATGCCAGATGGCAGCGATACCGCCACGCATCCTGACCTGCAGACGCCGGCCGTGGTAGCGGCGCATCCAGCGGCGGTGCTGCTGGCTACAGCGCTGGCGCAGTTGCAGAAGCGGCACAGCGTGAAGAGCGCATCAGCCACCGTGCTGGAGCCGGCATCGCAGTACGGGCGCGAGGCAATGGACGAGCTGCATCAGCAGACGGTGGCACTGCTCTCATTCCAGACGCTGCCGAAAGAGATTTACGACACGCAGACGGCTTTCAACCTGACGCCGGAGCTGGGCGCGGAATCGAAGCTGCGGCTGGCGGAGACGGAGAAGCGGATTCGGCGCCACTTTGCCGTGCTGGCGGGGAACGCATTGCCGGTTCCTGCGCTGCAGTTGGCGCATGCGGCATCGTTCCACGGAACCATCGCATCTGTGCTGGTGGAGCTGGAAGCCCCGGCGAGCGAAGAAGAGATGGCAGCGGCGCTGGACAGCGAGCACATTGACGTGTTGCTGGATGAGTCAGAACCGCCGACGAATCTAAGCGTGGCCGGGCAAGCGAATATCCAGGTAAGAGTGCGTCCGGAACCTCCAGCCGCAACGCCGGGCAGTGGGCGGTCAACGCGCTACTGGCTCTGGATCGCGGCAGACAATTTGAAACTGGCTGCGCTGAATGCCATTGCCTGCGGGGCAGAGTTGGCGCGTCTGCGGCCACAGGGCAAAGTGCAGTAAGCCGCACGGCGTATTGACCAGGTAATCAATACGCAGCAGGATTCGCGCTGAATTTCATCTGTGATTCACAGGAATCCCCACAGCGTATTGCTGCAGAATAAAACCTGCTCTGAACGATTCTTCGCGGCCCGTCTTGCGGGATATCTGGCCGTAGCTGCTGTGAATACGGCGCTGCGGCCAGCCCCGGAGAACCACTTTTGAGACACCTTCAAATATTAATGCAGTGCTACGGCACGCTATGGCTGACAATAAAGATGCGGGTTGCGGACCAGGAGGTCCAAACCGGCATCTTTTAACGCAATAAGGAGTGATTCGTGCCGCGCATCCATTTCCAGCTACAACTGGCGGAACTAAAAGAACGGCTGCTCGCCATGGCGAAGCTGGCGCAGCGCGCGCTGGAGACCTCAGTGGAGGCGTACCTGGGCCGCGACGAAGCGCTGGCGCGGGAAGTGGAAGAATTGGAAGCCGCCATTAATGCCGCTGAACGCCAGGTATATGAGATGGCATATGAGTTACTGGCGAAAGAGCAGCCCATGGCAATCGACCTGCGGTTCATCTTCTCAGTGATCAAGATCAATGCCGACCTGGAGCGCGTCGGAGACCAGTCCATCAACATCTCAGAGCGAGTGGCCACGCTGCGGGAGTTTCCACTGCTGGATGTTCCGCACGATATCATCAGAATCCGCCAAATGGGTGAGCATGCCGGGCGCATGATCGGCATTTCTATACAGGCGCTGCTGGAAGCGGACGCGAAGCTGGCTGAAACGATCCTGTTGATGGATGATGAGATTGATGCGATGAACACGGAAGCTGAGGCCTCCATGATGGAGGTGATGGAAAAGGATCCGAGTACGACAATCCAGGCACTGAACGCAGTGATTGTGGCGCGCAACCTGGAACGTGCAGCCGACCATGCGACCAACATCGCAGAAGATGTGATCTTCTGGGTGCGCGGCAGTGATGTGCGCCACCGCCTGAGCCTGGCAGATGCGGACTAAGTAGTGCAGGCAACAGGCTTAGTGACTGCGAGGTTGAATTCTCGTTCACTTCGTGCCGGAAGTGCCAGCGTGACTGTTTCCTTGACGGGCGAGGGCCGCCAGATTACCCTTAACACGATGAGCATTGGCCCCATTCAGGCATGTCCGTGTCGCGCATTCTGTTGTGGAATGTAGCGCTGCTGCCTGTGGCTGAGAAAAATCCAACCGGATTTCAAGACTCACTCCAAGACAGAAAGCGCCCACGGTCAACACGTGGGCTTTGTTCTTTCAACTCCGCATAAAAAAGGAACTTCCCTCATGAGCAGTATCGAAGCGACCACTGCAACTACCACCCCGGCCAAGCCCGCGAAAGAGACCAAGGCCCAGAGGTCTGAGCGGCTGAAGCTGGAAAAAAACCCGTGGGAGGCGTGGCAGGAGGTCCGTGAGTTTGCGCGTCAAGGCATTGAAAGCGTACTGCCGGAGTGGGCGGGTTTCTACTTCAAGTGGTGGGGAATTTATACGCAGGGTGATGGCGTAGGCGCCGTTGGCGGCGTTGGCGGCGAAGGCAAGGCGACTGAATACTTCATGATGCGCATTGGCATTCCCAACGGCATTGTGAAGTCGCACCAGCTGCGCGGCATTGCCGGCATTGTGGCGCAGCATGCACGCGGGATTGCTGACATCACCACGCGACAAAATATCCAGATGCACTGGCTGACGATTGAGTCGCTGCCGGTGGTGGTGGATACGCTGGAGAAGCTGGGGCTGAGCCCAAAGGGCGCGTGCGGCGACGTGGTGCGCAACGTAACCGGTTCGCCGCTGGCCGGAGTGGAGAAGGGCGAGATACTGGACGCATCTCCGCTGGCAATCAGGGTAGCGCAGCATCTGACGGCGAATCCGGCTTACTTCAATCTGCCGCGCAAGTTCAAGATCTGCATCACCGGCTCGACCTCGTGGGACTGCTATCCCGAGATCAACGACATTGGCCTGACGCCCGCAGTGCGCGAGGTGAACGGCAAGCAGGACGTGGGCTACTCGCTGCGCGTGGGCGGTGGACTGTCGCGCGAGCCACACATCGCGGTGCGCCTGGATTGCTTTGTGCGCCAGGAGCAGGCGGAAGCCGTGGTGTACGCGGTGGCAGATATCTTCCGCGAGCAGATGGCGCTGCGCGAGAGCCGTACGCAGGCGCGCATGAAGTATCTCTTCCTGAAGCAGGGTTGGACGGCAGAGAAGTTTCTGGCCGCACTGGAAGCGAAGCTCGGCTACAAGCTGGACCCCGCCGTACCGGAGACGGTGCCGGATGACATCTACCGCGACCACGCGGGTATTCACCAGCAGAAGCAGGAAGGCCTGAGCTATGTGGGCGCGTCTGTGCTGCGAGGCCGCTTGACGGCAGACCAGCTGCACGCGGTAGCTGATCTGGCGGAGCAGTATGGTTCGGGCGAGATTCGCTGCACCGTGATGCAGAATTTTGTGATCATCAATGTGCCCAATGCGAAGACGCAGGAGCTGGCGGCAGAGCTGAAGAAGATCGGCATTGAAGTGCAGGGAACCAATTTCTTTCGCGGCACGGTGGCTTGCACAGGTACTGAGTTTTGTAAGCTGGCGATCACTGAGACCAAGGGCTTTGCCAAGTGGCTGGTGGAAGAGATGGAGGGGCGCATGCCCGGATTCGATCAGCAGTTGCGCATCAACGTGACTGGGTGCCCGAACAGCTGCGGCCAGTCGTGGATAGCGGATATTGGACTGGAAGGCAAGAAGATCAAGCATGACGGCGTGATGCAGGATGCATACTACTTTGCTGTAGGCGGCGCGCTGGGTGAGCACGCAGGCATCGCGCGGCAAATTGGATATCGCGCGCTGGTAGAAGATGTGCCGCAGGCGATTGAGCGCCTGCTCCGCGGCTATCTGCAGCAGCGTAGCGAGGGTGAGAACCTGCGCAGCTACTTCCGCCGCAAGACAGACGAAGAGTTGCGCACACTGATCGCGGGCGAGCAGGTTGCAGCGATCGAGCACGATAAGCCGATAGGACGTCCGCCGGTGGGAGTGAATTAAGAATCTTTTAGGCGAGCGATTTTTAAAAATACTATGAGCCTTTTTCCCATCTTTCTGAAGCTCGCAGGCCGGCCGTGCGTTGTGGTCGGGGCGGGCAACATCGCCGAGTCGAAGATCCGCAGCCTGCTGGATGCAGAGGCGCGGGTGACGGTGATTGCGCCGGAGGCGCTGCCCACAGTGGCGGAGCTGGCGGCTGCAGGGGAGATTGCATGGGAGCGGCGCGCATATCGTGAAGGCGATCTGGATGGAGCATTCCTGGCAGTGGCGGGAACAGCGACGGCTGAAGTGAATCGTGCGGTGTTTGCAGAGGCGCGTGAGAAAGAAATATTGTGCAACGCGGTCGACGATCCGCCATTCTGCGATTTTTATTTTCCATCGATCGTGAAGCGCGGCGAGCTGCAGATTGCTATTTCAACGGCTGGAGAAAGTCCGGCACTGGCGATGCGTCTGCGCAAGGAAATTAATGCCGCGCTGCCTGCCGATGGCGGTGAGTGGCTGATGGAGCTGGGACGGCTGCGGCGCGAGGTGATTGCCGCCGAGCCGCAGAGCGAAGAGCGCAAGCTGCTGCTGCATAATCTGGCAGAGCGCAGTGTGTGCGGCGCTGAGTTTTGCCCGTCGCGGAAAATTGCGCGCGAGCACGCTGCGGCGGTGGCTGCAACGACGGAGGCCGCGCGATGAGCAGAGTGCGCGGAGTTCCGCAGACCGCAGCGCGCAAGGGCGTGGTGTACCTGGTGGGCGCGGGGCCGGGCGATCCCGAGCTGTTGACGCTGAAGGCGGCGCGGCTGCTGGCAACGGCGGACGTGGTGCTGCACGATGACCTGGTGCCGGAGCAGTTACTGGCCGCGGTAAATCCGCTGGCCTTGCTGAGTAGTGTAGGCAAACGCTGCGGACGGCCGCGCGTGACGCAGAGCGAGATTCATGCGCTGATGATCGATGCGGCGCGGCGCGAGTTGAGCGTGGTGCGGCTGAAGTCGGGCGACCCGCTGATCTTTGGGCGCGCGGGCGAAGAGCTGCAGGCGCTGCGCGAGGCGGGGATAGAGTTTGAAGTGGTACCGGGCGTGACGGCTGGGGCTGCGGCTGCGGCGAGCATCGGCGTTTCACTCACGGACCGGCGGCATGCATCGAAGCTGATCTTTGCGAGCGGATACCATGCTGCGGGCAAGGACCAGCAGGCGCCGATCTTTGCCGAAGCGCCGCCGCAGGATGCGACGCTGCTGATCTACATGCCAGGACGGGATTTTTCTTCACTTGCGGCGGAGCTTGCGCGCCATGGCTTCGCGGTGGATATGCCTTGTTGTTGTATCTCACACGCAGCTTGCCCCGAGCAGCAGGTGAAGGCGACAACGCTTCAAAACCTGGCGACTCTGGAACCAGGCCCCGCTCCCGTAATCCTGATGATTGGCCGCGCTCTGACCAGCGCGCTTGAGCAGCAGGAGGCAACGGGAAAGGTCTTCCACGAGACGGTCAAGGAATTTGAAAAGGAAATCGGCTTCGCTCTCCAGCAATAAGTGAAGCGCGCGCAATGCGTGCGCTTCGCTTCCACACAAGGAGACGAATCGCATGAGCGCAGAAATTTCGACAAAGAAAAATTGGTTTACCACCATCTCTCTGGATGCGTGGGCGGTAACGCTGGCGTTGCTGCTGGCCCTTCTGGTGCGCCTTGGCGTGATCAGCAAAGTGGCCTGGTAGGCACGCGCCCGCTGGTCACCACCACCCCACGAAAAGCATGCAAGACATCCTAAGGAGATAGACCATGGCCACGAACGCTGTAGTGACGCAAACATCTGGTGAGAGCGTAATCAAGAAGCTCTTGCAAACCATACCCGGCATACTGCTGCTCGCCGTTGTCGGCTACGCCGGCAAGTTTATTGAGCAGTTCATTGGCCGCTACGGCAAGGCTCATCATGTGACGCTGCCGAATATTGAATACGTGCTGTGGGCGATTCTGATCGGCCTGCTCATCGCAAATACGATTGGCGTGCCGCGGCTGTTTCGCGCGGGTGTGGCGACGTACGACTTCTGGCTCAAGGTCGGCATTGTGCTGCTGGGCGCGCGTTTTCTGCTCGGCGACATCCGGCATCTGGGCGGCATCAGCCTGCTGCTGGTGCTGCTGGAACTGGCGCTTGCACTTTCGCTGATGACGCTGCTGGGACGCATCTTCAACCTGAAGCCGAAGCTGGCGACGTTGCTGGCGGTGGGTTCTTCCATCTGCGGCGTATCGGCGATCATTGCGACGCAGGGCGCGATTGATGCCGATGAAGAAGATTCGTCGTACGCAATTGCGGCGATCCTCGCAGTGGGCGCGGTGTCGCTCTTCCTCTTCCCGTTGATCGGCCACGCGATCCACCTGAGCGATCATGCGTATGGGTTGTGGGCCGGGCTGGGCATTGACAACACGGCGGAAGCAACCGCGGCGGGCGCGCTCTATTCCGATGCGGCGGGCAAGCTGGCCGTGCTGGCGAAGGGCACGCGCAATGCGTTCATCGGCTTCATCGTGCTTGGGTACGCGATCTACTGGGCATCGAAGGGGCAGGCAAAGGTGTTGGAGAACAAGGCGAAGTTCCTGTGGCAGAAATTTCCCAAGTTCGTACTTGGCTTTCTGCTGGTCTCTGCGCTGGCATCGACTGCATTCTTCGCCAAGCCGCAGGTGGCGGTGCTCGGCAATCTTTCGCGCTGGGCGTTTTGCTGACGTTTGCGGGCGTTGGGTTGCGGACGAACCTGCGCGAGCTGACCAGGCAGGGAAGCAGGCCGCTGATCGTGGGCGCGCTGGGCGAAGTGCTGATTGCGGCCATCACGCTGGGCCTGGTCTTCGGCGCGGACCGCATCTTCACGCTGTGAAGGCGTGATCAGTAGAGGCGATATGGCAGCGCGCGCTTGCGAAAGTCTTCAAGCGCGGGCTGCCATGCGCGTGCGATGCTGCGTGGATCATCACCACGGCGAAGAGCTGCGAGCGTGGCCGCGTTCACGATGAGGGGCGCGGTCTTCTCCATCAGAAATTTATCCGGATAGAGATGGTGCAGCGCGGCGATCAGCTCAATGCCGAGTTCGGGGGAGTCGAGCACATTGCGATCCGTGAGCGTGATGCGAACGCCTTGGCAGCCTATGGTGCAGAGGTAGGGCTTGGTCGCGGTGAAGATGGTTGGCTCAAAGCTGACGCCGGGAATCTTCCGCGCGTTCAGGTAGGCGGCGAGTTGTGCGCCGTCGATCCACGGTGCGCCGATCTGCTCGAAGGGCGCGGAGGTGCCGCGGCCAACGGAGACGTTGGCTGCATCGAAGAAGGCCACGCCGGGATAGAGCGCGGCGGCAGTGATGTTGCGCAGGTTGGGCGAAGGGTTGGTCCAGGGCAGCGACGTTTCGTCGAACCACTCTGCGCGCTGCCAGCCCTGCATGGGGACGACGGTGAGCTTTGCGCCGAGGTGTTTTTCGCCGTTGATGTATTGCGCGAGCTCGCCGAGGGTGAGGCCGTGGCGCACCGGCAGCGGCAAGTAGTTGATGTAGCTTTCGCTGCCTGCGTCGGAGACGGGGCCCTGCACGGAGACGCCGTTGATGAGGTTGGGGCGGTCTAGGAGGATGACTTCGATGCTGGCTTTGGCGGCGGCTTCGAGGAAGTATCCGGTGACGGTCTCGTAGGTGTAGAAGCGGACGCCTGCGTCCTGCAGGTCGATGACGACGGCGTCAAGCTTGCGCAATGCGTCGACGGAGGGGCGGCGCTGCGCGTCCTTTGCGCCGTAGAGCGAGACGACGGGGAGGCCGGTGGCTTTATCGGTTGAGTTGGTGATGTCGGTGGTGTCGACTGCGCCGGCGATGCCGTGTTCGGGCGAGAAGAGCGTGATGAGCTTTGCGCCGGGGATAAATTTGGCGAGGTCAGTGTTGAGGATGTCGATGGTGCGGCGACCGTGGGCGTCGAGGCCGGTCTGGTTGGTGAGCAGGCCGAGGCGGAGGTTGCCGTTGTGCTTCGCGGCGAGTGCTTGCAGTTGGGCGAAGTGGGTGGATTCGAGGACGTCGATGCCGGTGAGGACTGAACCAGTCGTTGTTGGCTGCGGATTACTATCGAATACGCATCCGTACGCATGTGGGCATACGTCCAGATTGGCATGAAATGCATTGCCCGCTACCGTGGCAATCGCGCTGCGAAGGCTGGAGATGCTGGTGCCTCCATTCGGATGGACACGATTCGTAAGAATAATGACGTAGCTCGCGCTGTTCCGGTCAATCCAGAGGGAAGTTCCTGTGAATCCCGTATGCCCAAAAGACCTGCCGCGGGAGAAGGCATCGCCTCGCGGCGAAGAGAAGGCCGTATCGATGTCCCAGCCAATGCCGCGTATATCTTTGCCGCCGCTGGGCTGCATGGGATGAGTCATGGTGATGACCGAAGCTGGACTTGCCGGGAAGGTTTCCGCCCAGGCGATCAAGCTGTCCAATATCGCCTGCGCGTAAAGGGCCACATCGCCTGCGGTGGAGAAGAGTCCGGCGTCACCGGCGACGCCGCCCATGCGGCGGGCGGTGGGATCGTGTACTACGCCGCGGAGCATGGTGCCGTCATCGTCGTACTGCGTTGGTGCGATGTTCGGTATCCACGCGGCGGGCGGCAGGAAGCGAGTGTGATCCATGTGCAGTGGCTGGTAGATGTTCTTGGCGGTGTAGGCGTCGAGCGTGGTGCCAGTCAGGGTCTCGATGAGCTGCTGCAGGACGAGGTAGTTGATGTCGCTGTAGACGAAGACGGTGCCGGGTGCGGACTTCAGCGGAGAGGCATCGGCGCGGGCGAAGCCTTCCTGCTTGCCGAGCCATTTTTCTTTGAGGTCAAGATCGGGGGGCAGGCCGGAGTAGTGCGTGGCGAGCTCGCGAATGGTCACAGCTTGCTTGCCGTTGGCGGCGAAGGCGGGGATGTACTTGGCGACGGGATCGTCGAAGCTGAAGCGGTGCTCTTCGTAGAGCTGCATGAGCGCGGTGGCAGTGGCCATGCACTTGGTGAGCGAGGCCATGTCGAAGATGGTGTCTTCGGTCATGGGCTCGATGTGCGGCTTGTGATCGATCTCCAGTGAGCGATTGCCGTAGGCCTTGTGAAAGACGACATGGCCGCCGTGCCCGATGACGACGACGGCTCCTGGGATCTGGTGGGCGTCGATGGCTTTCTGCACCAGACCGTCGATCGGAGTGAAGTCCGGCGCGGACTGCGCGCGGGCGGTCTGCGTGGCGACGAACAGAAGCAGAAGAGCGACGGCGGTCTTCGCGCGCGTCGAAGATGATCCAAAGAGCAGGCTGGCGAGGTAGCCGAGCACGAAGGTGACAATGGAGCCGATCAGGACATACCACGTCCACGCAATGAGCGGCAGCGCGAAGTGGTGCGCGTGGATCGTGATGCCAAGCGTGTGCGTCTGCCGTATCCAGAGTGCGATGTTCAGCGCGAAGCCGGTGACCATGCCGACGATTGCGCCTGCCTGTGTGGCTCGCTTCGTCAGTGTTCCCAGCAGAAAGACGCCGAGCAGCGAACCATACGAGACCGAGGCGATGGAGAGGCCAATCTCCACAACATGGCCGCCGCCGCGAGAGAGCATTGCAAGCGCGAAGAGCACCAGCGCCCACATTACCGTTGATGAACGTGAAATCATGCTGCGCTCCGTGTCGCTGGCCTGCGGCCGCCAGCGAAGATAGAAGTCGAAGACCGTGGTGGAAGAGAGCGAATTGAGTGCGGCGCTAAGATTCGACATGGCGGCTGCCAGGATGGCAGCAATAAGCAGACCGGCAGCGCCCACGGGCATCTGCTGCACGATGAAGGTGGGAAAGATGCGGTCTGCACTGGCAAACGGGACCACCGCGGGCCGCTGCAGATAGAACACGTACAGTCCAGCCCCGATAAGCAGGAAGAGCGTGAACTGCATCAGGATGACGAGGCCGCTGGAGAGCAGGGCGAGGCGGGATTCGCGCAGGTTTTTGGCGACGAGCAGGCGCTGCACCATCAACTGATCGGTGCCATGGCTGGCCATGGTCAGGAAGGTTCCGCCCAGCACACCGGCCCAGAAGGTATACGTCTGCGAGAGGCTGAAGGCGAAGTGCAGCACGCGTAGTTTGCCCGCGCTGCCGGCGATGTGGTGGATGGCGGTCCAGCCGCCGTCGACGTGATGGCCGAGCGTCCACAGCGCGACGAAGGTGCCGCCCACGTAGATGAACATCTGCACCACGTCTGTCCAGATGACGGCTGCAATGCCGCCTTCGAAGGTATAGATGAGTGTGAGCAGGGTGATGATGGCGATGGAGAGAATGTCGCGCGTGCCAATGGCGATGCCGACCACGATGGAGACGGCAAAGACGCGCACACCCTCTGCCGCCGCGCGGGTGATGAGGAAGAGAAGCGCGGTGATCTTGTGCAGTGCGTTGCCAAAGCGGCGTTCGATGAGCTGATAGGCGGTGTAGAGTTCTCCCTGAAAATAGCGCGGCAAAAAAATGGCGCAGACAACGATGCGGCCGATCATGTAGCCGAAGACGATCTGCAGAAAGCCAAAGTCGCCCGCGAAGGCGACGCCGGGCACGCTGATGATGGTGAGCGTGCTGGTCTCTGCCGAGACGATGGAGAGCGAGATGGCCCACCAGGGGATGGTGCCGCTGCCCAGGAAGTAGGACTTCAGGCTGCGTTCGCCACTGCGGAAACGCAGGCCGAAGATGGTGATGGCGACCAGATAGACGAGGATGAGAGCGAGGTCTGGCATACGCAGGCGGACACCTGGCAGACCAAGAGCGAGGAAATGAAAGTATGTAACCGGCAGTATCAGGAGACGCCCCTCTCGCATACAAATGCGCGAAAGGTTATGATAACCGCCCATGGGTTATTTTCTTGCACTGGATGCCGGCGGTACCAAGACAACCGCTCTGCTGGCTGATGAAAACACTGTACTGGCGCGGGCTTCGGCCGAAACGATCAAGCTGCTGCGAACCACCGAGCAGGAGGCCGAGTCGCGGCTGACCGCGCTGCTGCAGGAGCTCTCGGCAAAGGCTGGGGCGCCGCTCACAAAGATAGACGGTACCTGCATGGGAACAGCGGGTTTTTCCGTCGATAAGGTGCGCGAGTGGTCCTACGCCACGCTGCGGAAACTAGTGGGCGGCACGGTAAGCGTTTGTGGCGACGAAGAGATTGCGCTGGATGCAGTCTTTCCCGGTGCGCCCGGGATTCTGGTTATTGCCGGTACGGGCTCTAACATCATGGGCCGCTGCTCCAATGGCACGCTGCATCGCGCTGGAGGATGGGGCCCGGTGCTGGGGGATGAGGGCAGCGGTTACTGGATTGGTCTTGAAGCGATTCGGTCAGCACTACGCGCGCAGGATCGCGGTGTGCCCAGCTGTCTGCTGGCGGAGATTCTGCGCTACTGGAATTTGCCTGCGCTACAGGACCTGGTCATGTTGGCGCATCGGCAACCCGCGCCGGACTTTGCATCTCTGGCGCGGATCGTCGCGGAGTGTGCGGAACGTGGCGATGCACTGGCGCTTGGCCTGCTGAAGCGGGCAGGCGAAGAACTGGCGGATGCTGTTTCGGTGGTGCATTCCAAGATGCAGGCATCAGGGTGCGAAGATCCGGAGATACTTGGGGTGGCATGCACGGGTAGTGTGATCACGCATAGTATGCCGGTGCGCCGTGCGATGGCGGAGCAACTGCAGCACACAATTCCGATTGCGAAGGTGCTGGAGGCTCCAGTTGATCCACTGGATGGCGCACTATGGCGGGCTCGCAGGTTGCCGCGCGGCTAGAGCATTTTCCTGTAGGTGTAGAGCGAAACCTGGGCTTTTGACGCCGTTTTCGCAATAAAAACGGCACTCGCATGCTCTATCCGGTTCACAGTAACAGGGAAAATGCTCTAAGTGCTCTGCTGCAGCGTTCCGCGCAATATTGTGGCAACCAATGCGCCATCCTGCGCCAGTATATTGAAGCTGGCTTCCTTGCCCGCTGCGAGCGTACCTGCATCCACACCAAGCATCTGCGCAGGATTGTGCGAGGCCATGCGTGCAGCGGTCGCCATGCTACAGCCGGTGAAGGCTGCAAAGTTCATCACGGCGCGGTCGAGCGTGAGTACGCTTCCGGCGAGCGTGCCTTGGTAGGTGCACACCCCATTTGCGACTTCCACTTCAAGATTGCCGAGCATGTACTTCCCATCTGGCATGCTGGTGGCGCTAATGCTGTCTGTTACGAGGATGGTGCGGGCGTGCGGCTTGGCGTGGAAGTACAGGCGGACTGCAGCGGGCGCCACGTGGATGCCGTCGCAGATGATCTCTGCAAACAGATCTTTGCGGTCCAGCACTGTACCCAGTATGCCGGGCTCGCGATGATCCAGCGGACGCATCGCGTTGAAGGTATGCGTGGCGGTGGTGGCTCCAGCGTCAATGCCGGCGAGAGTTTCCGCAGCCAGAGCATTACTGTGCCCGAGGCTGATACGCACGCCGAGCGCACTGGCATGGGCGATCAGCTCGAGCGCGCCGGGAATCTCCGGAGCAATGGTCATGAGCCGGAGATTGCCATGTGATGCCTGCCAGAAGCGATCAAAGACTGCAATGCTGGGAGGCAGAATTTCAGTGGGGGGGTGTACGCCGCGCTTGGCGTGGGAAATGAAGGGCCCTTCGAGGTGAATACCCAGTGGCCGTGCACCTTCGCTGCCACTTCCAATCGCGTTGGAGATGCCATCCAGCGCGCGCAAAGTCTCGTCCATGGGTGCCGTGACCGTAGTTGGCAGGTAGGCTGCCACGCCGTGCAGAGCATGGTGGCGGCCAACGGCAGCAAGCGCCGCAGCAGAGCCTTCCATCACATCATGTCCGGCAGCTCCATGGGTATGAACATCCAGCCAGGCGGGCGCAATCGCATAGCCACGATAGTCCAGATGGCGTGCGCCCTGCGGCAGGCTGACAGCATCGCGCGGCCCGATCTGGGCGATGCGGCCTTCATCGAGAATGAGGACTGGCTGCTCGATGGTTTCGAGCG
>Ga0302270_10000201_pt1 | contig 63829 bp, 54 predicted proteins | sample III_Bog_E2_3_FD_198773 | JGI IMG/M metagenome (GOLD analysis project Ga0302270, IMG submission 198773) | Peat permafrost microbial communities from Stordalen Mire near Abisko, Sweden - III_Bog_E2_3 | ecosystem: Environmental > Terrestrial > Soil > Wetlands > Peat | place: Sweden: Abisko... | reverse complement strand
TGCAATTCGGTCATGCTCGTCCCCGGCTCACTCTGCGTCACTCGCGCTCACGCTGCTTGGCCTGCTGCCAAAGCGCTTCCAGTTCATCCGCGCTCAATGTACTAAGGCTAACCGATTCCACGCCCCGGTTGCCAACCGATTCCACATTGGCGCGCTCCATGGCGGCGAAACGGCGGCGAAACTTCGCGTTTGTGCCGCGCAATGCTGTCTCTGTATCCACCTGCAAATGCCGCGCCAGATTGGCCATGGTAAACAGCAGATCGCCAAACTCAGCCGCCACCGCATCCTCATTCGCGGCCCCTTGCGCGCGCTGTACCACCTCAGCCTGCAACTCGGCGGTCTCTTCCGCGAGCTTGGCGAATAAGCCGCTGGCCTGCCCGTCCTCCGGCCAGTCAAAGCCCACTTTGGCAGCGCACGAACCCAGCTTGCCCGCCTCCATCATCGCCGGCATGGTGCGCGGCACGTCATCCAGCAGCGACTCCCTCTGCTGCGCCGCTTTCTCCGTCTGCTTGATGGCGTCCCAGTGCCGCAGCACCTCGCCGCTGGTCTGCGCCTCAGCCTCGCCAAACACATGCGGATGCCGGCGCACCAGCTTCGCATTCAAATTCTCAATCACGTCAGCGATGGTAAAATCGCCCGCCTCGCCGGCCATCTGCGCATAAAAAAGGACCTGCAGCAGCAGGTCTCCCAGCTCGTCTTTCAGGTCGGGCCAGTTGCGCCGCTCGATTGCATCGAAGACCTCGTAGGTCTCCTCCAGCGTGTACTTCTTGATGGTGTCAAAGTTCTGCTCGCGATCCCACGGGCAGCCGCCCGGGCCGCGCAGCCGCGCCATGATGCGCACCGCCTCGGCAAAGAGCTGCGCCGCATTCTCCGTCGTGTCGCTCATGGCTCTATGCTACTGGAAAGCTCTCCGTCAGCCGCCGTCATATACTTGCAGCAGCCATGCCGCTTGCCTATCTCATTGCTGCCCTCCTCGGTCTCGCCTTCGGCAGCTTTCTGAACGTCTGCATCTCGCGCCTCCCGGCCGATGAGTCCGTCGTGCGCCCGCGCTCACGCTGCCCGCTCTGCCGGCATTCCATCGCGGCGTATGACAATATCCCCCTGCTGAGCTGGTTCCTGCTGCGCGGCAAATGCCGCCACTGCCGCTGGAGCATCCCCGCGCGCTATCCACTGGTGGAATTCAGCCTCGCCGCGTGGTTCGTGCTCAGCCTCTGGCGCTTTGGCCTCTCGCTCGAAGCCGTAAACTGCGCCGTCCTCGGCTTCTTCCTGATCGGTTTGCTGGTGATGGATTGGCAGACGCAGATTCTGCCGGATGAATTCACCCTGGGCGGCATGGCGGCGGGCTATCTGCTCTGCTCCGTCCGCGCCTTTCTGCTCCCCATGGATCGCGGTCAGGTGGTGCTGACCGGCCCGGAACGCATTCTGCTCTATCGCGCTCTCGCCATCCTCGCTGCCGCGCTTCTGCTGTGGACGATCCGCGCGCTCTACCGCCTGCTGCGCCGTCAGGATGGGATGGGGCTGGGCGACGTGAAGATGCTGGCGATGATCGCCGCTTTTCTCGGCCTGCGCCACGCCCTGCTGGCGCTCTTCATCGCCGTGCTTGCGGGAACGGTCTATGCCATCGGTCTGCTGGCGCGCCGGGGCACGGCAAACAGCAAGACGCGGCTGGCCTTTGGCAGCTTCCTCGCCCTCGGCGGACTGGCCGCGGCAATCTTCGGCTCACCCCTCATCGGCTGGTACGCCAGCCTCTTCCGCTAGCTTTACGTCGTCATTCTGAGCGCTGCGACTGACCGCTGTAGCTGTATTTGATTTGTCATTCTGAGCGCTGCGAATGACCGATGTAGTTGTATTTGACTTGTCATTCTGAGCGCTGCGAAGGACTGATGTAGCTGTATTTGACTTGTCATTCTGAGCGCAGCGACTGACCGCTGTAGCTGTATTTGATTTGCCATTCTGAGCGCAGCGAAGGACCGCTGTAGCTGTATTTGATTTGCCATTCTGAGCGCAGCGAAGGACCGCTATAGCTGTATTTGATTTGTCATTCTGAGCGCAGCGAAGGACCGCTGTAGTTGTATTTGACTTGTCATTCTGAGCGCAGCGAAGAATCTCAAAAGCTTATGTCAGCTACAGCCCTAATTCCGTCCGTATGGCCGCCATCTGTCTGGCATGGTGATGCCCGTGGACGCGGTGAAAGCGCTGCCAGTCATCCACGCTCATGGGTCCCAGCACAAAATGGCTGACGCAGCGGCCCTGTCCCCACGCATTCTCAGCTTCAATAAAGATCGTCTTCAGCGCCTGCAGCCGCGCCGTGATGCGCGCAAAGGCCTGGTAGCCGTTCTCCGGCTCCATCTTCTCCGGCGGGCAGGCAAAGTCCGGCGATTTGCGCCCTCCCGGAAAATATCCGAATCGCGTAATGATGATCTGCCCCAGCCGCTGCTGCAGCGTCGGCGTCGCCTTGGTGCAGCGCCCTTTCAGCAGACGGCCTTCAAAGACGCTCAGCGTCGCGTCATAGGTATACAGCAGGTGGGTGGCAATCTGCTGTATGTTCCATGCCTCGCGGCGCTCGCCGGGATGGCGCTGCATGGTGTTCTCATCCAGCCCCGCCAGCATCGCGCCCAGTTCGTTCTGCAAATCGTCTAACGCACTGCTCATCGTTCTCCTGCTGTCGATTTCGTGCTCGTCTCCGGCTGCAGCTCTTTCAGCATCTTCAGTGACTCCTTCGCATGTCTGCCTTGCGGATCTGCCTTCAGGCACGCTTTGTACTGCTCAATCGCCTCAGACGTTTTTCCTTGTCTGTGCGCCATCTCCGCCAGCCCAAAGTGTGCGTCCGGATCGTCGGGATTGAATTCGACAGCATCTTTATACCGCAAATACGCGCCCGCATAATTCCCGTCCTTGGCATAGAAATCCGCTACCCGCAGATCTTCTTCCGCGCGCCCGGTATCAATCCGCCCGGAACTGCCCACGTCCTGCAGCGTCAGCTTGCGCCGCCCGGAAGGCTCACTCCCCGGCACCGTGCTGGGCGCTGTATCGCTGCTGGAGCTGAATCCCCCGCCCGCCGGCTGCGGCGCGGCATCGCCGGGAAACGGAAACTTGCCCGCATCGCCCGTTCCCTGCCCGCCCCTGGGCGCAGGCGCTCCCGGCAACGGAGCATCGGGCGCAGGCGCAGTATGCAGCTCCGGTATCTCCTTGGCCTTTGAATCGTCTTCCGGAAACGGAAACTGCTGGGCCGTGCTGGGCGACGGTGTGCTTGGCGGTGGCGTGGTGTCTGCCGGAGGCTTGGCCGCTGCGGGAGGGCCCGTCTGCTTCTGCGGATCGGCAGCCGGAGCGGTCTGCGCCTGCGCCACCGGAACGGCTATCGCCGCTGCCAGCACCATCGCCGTCAGAATCCCCTGTCGCAATCCAACCATCTCTCAATCTTAGACGTTCCCAGCGGCCAACGCGGGTGCCTGCTGCCCCGTTGACTCGCTCACTCGCTGACCTGCTGACTCGCTGACTCGCTGACTCGCTGGTTTATACTCATGCCAACGCCACTGCCAGGGAAACAACTTTGATTCCGTCGCTTATCATCCGCTCTTCGTCGATCCACGCCGCCGGCTGCTGCACCACCCGCCCCATCCGCAAAAATACGCGCATCGTCGAGTACGGCGGCCGCCGCATCACCAAGCAGCAGGCTGACGAACTGTACTCTGACCGCATCGTGACCTATCTCTTCGGCGTGGATGGCACCAACCTCGTCATCGACGGCTACGGCACGGCCATGTACATCAACCACTCCTGCGCGCCCAACTGCGAGACGGTTGAGCACCGCGGCAAGATCTGGATCAAGGCCATCCGCGACATCGCCCCCGGCGAAGAGCTCACCTACGAGTACAACCTCTACGACTCCGACGAAGACAACTGCGACTGCTACTGCGGCGCCAAGCCATGCCGCGGCACCATGTACTCCGAAGAAGAAGTAAAACGCCGCGCCCGCAAAATGAAACGCCAGGCGGCGAAGAAGCAAGTTGCGAAGAGCTCAGGGAAGAAGAAGGCCGCCTAACCCTGTCATTGCCCCCGCCACTCTTGTCATTCTGAGCGCAGCGCGAAAGGCTCATGCAACCTACCCCTCCTTGTCATTCTGAGCGCAGCGAAGAAAAGCTCATGCAACCTACCCCTCCTTGTCATAACCTACCCCTCCTTGTCATTCTGAGCGAAGCGAAGAATCTCAAAAGCACATAGCGCCACAAATCCGGGTGCCGCGGGAGGCAGGGGCCACCCGCCATCAAAGTGCTGAAGAGCCCCAGCAGAACGCCGACAGCGAATGCTTACTGTGAACGTCTGATCGGAACCATGCGCCGCGAATGCCTGGATTACCTGATTCCGTTCAGCCGGTCGCACCTGCGGAGAATACTGGCGGAGTGGATCGCCCACTACAACCGGGGCAGGCCACATTCCAGTCTCGGTCCGGCTGTTCCTGAGTCCAACCCTGAAACTTTGATTCCATCCAGCAACGGAAGGCACGTTCTATCCGCGGATGCCAGAATTCACGTTAAAAGCGTACTCGGCGGCCTGCACCACGAATATTCACTGGAAAAGCAGGCCGCATGACACCTCGGATGGAGTTTTTGCGTACCACAGTTATGTTCATGACGAAAAGCGGTTCGAACTTCGTTCGAATGTCCCACTCATCGCGATGAAACTGCGATGAATGGGGCACCCAGTTTATTCAGGGTTCTGGATGTGTGGGCCACCCGCCCACAAGTTTTGGCGAGGCACAACCCGCCCACAACCCGTTTATTTAGGGGGCGCGGATGTGTGATCACCCGCCCCGCGCTTATTCTTTACGTTCGACCAATTGTGGTGCAGAGCACCAAGGATTTGCAGCAAATCTACCCCTTTATCTGGATATTGAAAATCAACAAATACCCACCGCGCATTTCTGTATGAGATATCAGCAACAACATCTGGCTGCGTCGATCTTTCGCCGTATCTCGTCCCAAAAATCGAGACCAAACAACTATCGCCGTTTGGGGAAATGCCTCCAATATCGTATCGATCGCTTGGATCCTGAGTGTTCAGGAATGGATCGAAATCCAAGCCAACTACATAGCCATCTGCCTTTGCTTCTGCGGCCGCATCTTCCTTAAGCAAGGCTAACAATCCTTTACTAAAAAAAATGCCTCTCTCTCTGATTGCCACGCTGGACGCGGGTTCTTTGGCCTCCCCCTTGGCCAAAGGAACATACCAGTCGTAAAATCGCTGAACAAATAAGTGCGCTGATTCTGCACAATGATTGGCAGGGATTTGCGCGCACAGCTTGCCTGGTAACACGAGAAAAAACAATATATAAAAAAAGGTTGTAATGAGTTTCATTTGTGACATCTTCTCTCCGCGAAGATCATTGGCCCGGAAAACGATAAATTGTGTAATTGGGACTATTAGTTTTATAAGGGGACATAGAATTCTGATGAAAATCAGACACCCAATGCCTGCCGTCAAAAGCTGCAACGTGGCCATCTAGATGAGGGAAATTCGCATCAAATACTACAAAATCGCCCTTCTTTGGAGTGTAGTACTGATGGGGAGTCACGAGTGGCACTGCACCGAGTTCCATTAAGATCGCCCCCATATCCCTTGCATGGCCGGTATGTGTTCTTCCAGTTAAACCTAATTGATCTAAACCATTACTGCAGGCACGAGCACACATATGCTGAGGTTTATTTTGCGCATGAGTGTCCATGTATTGCATCATCTTGTCTATGTTTAGCTTCTCGCCTCCACGGTTTTGAGCGACCTCGTTATTCTGCTGTTGGGCCGTGTCGACATATCTAGTATTAGCGTTTTGTGAATATCCAATCTCCATAAAATTGCTAATCTCGATAAAAGTTCTCATCCCATCATCGGCATCACATTGTGGACAATCACCGCCACCGCCACCGGGACCACTGCCGCCACCACCGGGAACACTGCCGCCACACCCACCAAAAGCCACACAAGGGCGGGAAGGGGAATAGGAAATAGATTGTCAATTCCGGATTCAAAATCTTGATCACAATCACCGCTAGACATTGATCCACAAAGCCCATTGGAATCAATCGTATTGATCGGATTGTTCTGCACATATGCATAAAGATTCAGGCTTTGCGGATTGGTAGGATCAGCAAACGTAAGTCCACTCGGATCTGGATTCATCCAGCGCCCGGTACCTGTGCTAAGATAGCGAGCCCCAAAGTAATTCAGCCCGCTTTCCGTGTCATATTCCTTGCCGGTAAAGTGTTGCTCCGTTGCGCCAAGATTCGTATCCGATGGAGGAATTGGCTCGCCAAACGGCAGATGACCAAATGTGCTTTCGACAACCCCGGCATAATCCGGGAATACGGGGACAGCATACATATTCACCTAAATTATGAGACACATCTGGGCGGGTGGCCCATACATTCCTTGAGAATCGCACCATTCTAACTCACCACTAGTCTGGGTGCCCCATTCATCGCGTACTATGCGATGAGTGGGAGATCGTCGCGGCAGCGGCGACCGCCTTTGGTTCAGAGCGCCACGAAGTGATTGGTGACATGGCTTTGCGCGAATGTCACACGCCGAGGCCGTTACCATGGATGCCGGAACAGTAGTGGCGGCCTGGATGAGTACGGTTCGCGCTCACGCGCGAATGTCCCACTCATCCCGCGATAAAACTGCATGATGAATGGGGCACCCAGAGTAGTGGTGCCCAGGATATATGGGCCAGCCGTGCCCCTACCGCGCAAATATTGAGTTCCGCGCGCCCCCGCTATCCACACCCTCGCCTCGCAGTACAATCAAATCCACAGCAATGGCTTACCAGGTTCTCGCCCGCAAATATCGCCCGCAGCGCTTCTCTGACGTCATCGGTCAGGACCACGTCACGCGCACGCTGCTCAATGCGCTGACGCAGGGCCGCGTGGCGCACGGCTACATCTTCAGCGGCCACCGCGGCATCGGCAAAACCACCATCGCCCGCATCCTGGCCATGGCGCTCAACTGCGAGCGCGCCGTCGGCAGCGCCGAACGCCCCACGCCCGAGCCCTGCGGTGAGTGCGTCAACTGCCGCGAGATCTCCGCCGCCTCGCGCACTGAAGCCGACATCTTCTCCGAATCCCACAGCTTTGACGTGGAAGAGATTGACGCCGCCACGCGCCGCGGCATTGACGACGCCAAGCTGCTCACCAGCAAGATTCAGGGCCGCCCCATCAAGTCGAAGTACAAGATCCTCATCCTCGACGAAGCCCACCAGATCACTGACGCAGCGTGGAATGCCCTGCTGAAGACACTGGAAGAGCCGCCCGAGTGGGCCGTCTTCATGTTCGCCACCACCCAGCCGGAGGACATTCCGCAGACCGTCCGCTCGCGCTGCCAGCACTTCAGCTTCCACGCCGTCAAGCTGGACGACATCCTGAAACAGCTCCACATGGTCGTCGAAAAAGAGAACCTGGTGGCCGACGCCGATGCGCTGAACCTGCTGGCTGAGGCTGGCGACGGCTCCATGCGCGATGCCCTCTCCATCATGGATCAGGCCATCGCCTCCGCCCCGGTTAAAGACGGCCGCGCCGTGCTGGAAGCCGCGCAGATTCGCGAGCTGATGGGCTCGGTGCCCAACGCCGTCTTTGAAGAGATTCTGGAGGCCGTGAGCGCCAACCAGAGCGCGCAGGTAGTGACCACTGCCAACCGTCTGCTTGACGCCGGCAACTCGCCCGCGCAGCTGGCGCGCCAGTTTGTTCGCTACCTGCGCAACTGCCTGGTCGCCAAGATCGCCGGCATCACACCGGAGAATGACCACACCGAGCTGCTGCAGCTCTCGCCCGACGAACGCCGCCGCGCCGCACGCTCGGCCATGCTCTTCACGGAAGAGGACCTCGCGCGCTTCCTGCAGGTCATGCTGCGCACGTTTGACGAGCTTGGCTACCGGCAGGAGCAGCGCTTCCACTTTGAGCTTGGCCTGATCAAGCTGGTGCATCTGCAGCGCCTGATTCCGGTGGAAGAGATTCTGAGCGGCCTGCCCAGCGGCGGCGGCAATGCGCGCCCTGCAGCGCACGCCGCAACTCCCCGCGCCACCGTGCCTGCCCCCCCAACACACCGCGCCACCGAAGCGGGTGCCCCAGGTCTCGCTTCTGAGACCCGGGTTCATCACGCGCCGCCCACCGCGCCCTCCAAGCCCTCGTTCTCTCCCTTTGAAGCCGACCGCAGCCGCAAGATGTCCAGCGAAACCAGTGAGCCCACAGGCCGCGCCCCGGTCACAAGCGCGGGTGCCCCAGGTCTCGCTTCTGAGACCTGGGATAACCATCCGGAATCCGTCGGCGCCCTGGCCCTTGCGCCGGAGCCGCCGCGTCCCATCGCCGTTCCCACCCCGGTAAAGCTCGAAGAGCCGCCAGTTGCACCGCCTGTGCAAACGCCCGTGGCCCAGAACGCCGTGGCCGAGCCGCCTGCCGAAGCCGTCACCGGCAATGTTGAATCCGCGCAGCACGCCGCCTGCGCCGCGCTGGAGGCGAAGAAACACACCAGCGCAGCGCACGAGCTGGAAGAATCGGCGTGGACGATTACGGGCAGTGAGCTGCGCATCCAGACCAACCAGCCGAAGAGCGTCTTCAACATGATGTTCAATGCCGAAGCCGAGCGCATCCTCAAGGGCGCACTGCGCGAGAGCGGTCTGGGCACGCTCAAGCTCACCCTGCTGCCCGCCGATCCCGCCGCCAAAGCCGTGGAGAAGAAGCCCCGCGCCCCGCGCACCGGCAGCGTGCAGGCCAAGGCGATGGAGCATCCGCTGGTGCAGCAGGCGCAGAAGCTCTTCCACGCCGAGATCCGCAACGTGACGGATCTGCGCCCCAAGGATTAGCCCGCCCGCCGCGGCAACGCATCCAGGAGCATCAGGAGCAACCCAATGGACTTTCTCAAAATGAAAGAAGCGCTGGCGCAAGCCGCCAAAATGAAAGAGCAGATGGACCGCACCATGGCCGAAACGCAGGTGGAAGCGTCGTCGGGCGGCGGCATGGTCACCGTCCGCATGAACGGCAGGAAGATCGTGCAGAAGCTCACCATCGATCCCACCGCCATCGCGGGCACCGGACCGTCTGAGATCGAGATGCTGGAAGACCTGGTCACCGCCGCGCTGAACGAAGCAGGCCGCAAGGTGGACGAAGCCATGCAGTCCAACGTGCAAGGAATGCTGGGCGGCCTGAACCTGCCCGGACTATAACCAGTAGTATTGTCATTCTGAGCGTAGCGAAGAATCTGCTTTTGCAGTTGTTTCTGAGGTAGGTGCGGGCTTCATTCCGCACCCTAGAAAATGGACGATACGGGGCTTGAGCCCCTGAGGTATTCCGAAGAACATGGCAAGATTCGCAGAACCCATGGCACGGCTGATTGAGGAGCTCCGCAAGCTCCCCGGCATCGGCTCAAAAAACGCGCAGCGCCTCGCCTTCCACATCCTGCGGGCCAGCGATGCCGACGCCCAGGCTCTCGCCGCCGCCATCCACGAGCTGAAAGCCCAGCTTCGCCTCTGCTCCATCTGCAACAACGTGACTGACGTGGACCCCTGCGCCTACTGCACCAGCCCCACCCGCAACCAGCAGCTCATCTGCGTGGTGGAGGAACCGACCAGCGTGAATGCCATTGAGAAGTCGCGTAATTTCAATGGGGTATACCACATACTGCATGGAACGCTTTCGCCCTTGAACGGCATCGGCCCGGAGCAGTTGCGCATCGCCAATCTGCTTACCCGCGTTCAGGGCCGCCCTGCGGATGCTGAGGCAATGGAGATCATTCTGGCCACCTCGCCCACCATGGAAGGCGAGGCCACCGCCAGCTATATTGCCGGGCTGCTGCATCAGTCCGGCCCCGCTCTGAGCATTACGCGCATCGCCACCGGCATCCCCGCCGGCAGCGATATCGAATACGCCGACGAAGTCACCATGTCCCGCGCCCTCGAAGGCCGCCGCTCCATGTAGCCCGCTACCTTCTCATCTGATTTGTCATTCTGAGCGCAGCGAAGAATCTCAACTTCTATCCCCGCCACCAAACTAAAAGTCGAATACGAAAGCACTCTCCCTCAAGTTCGTTAAATGAAAATCGCCGCGGATTGCTCCGCAGCGACTGTTCTTGCCTTTGCACCGAAGGCGTCTCCGCCCGTCCGGCTAGGACCGCAGTTTGGCCAGCAGGTCGGTCGGGTGGACGGGCTTGGCCAGTATCTCGAACTCGTGGCCCTGTGCACGCGCCTTCTCCAGCAGATCGGCCGTGGCAGCCTGGCCGGAGAAGAGCAGGATCTTGCAGCTGGGCAGCTTGGCGCGGACCTCGATGGCCGCCTCAATCCCGGTGATTCCGGTCATAATGACGTCAGAGATCAGCATATTGGGCTGAAAACTATCGGCCGCTTCAACGGCCTTTTCGCCGCTGTAGACGGCGCGGGCATCGAATCCTGCCTGGTTCAAAATGATGGCGAGCGTGTTGGCAATAACCTGTTCATCGTCCGCTACAAGTACGCGCGGCTTGGTCGAAGTGTCTGGCATGCTTCTCCTGAGGTAAATAGGAAGATTCTGGGAGTCAAAAAGGAGCCCGCATCCGTCGTGCGCAGGTTGGGAATGGCCCGCGTTCTCTTTGATTTAAACTAATACATTACAACTGCTTACCGCAACTTGCTTCCACTGGCACGCATGTCCTGTATTGACCGGACAAAAGCCGTTTACTGTGTTACGGGAAAGGGCACAAATTTGTCGCTGCAACCCGGCAGGTTTCCCGACCCGGCCTTCCCGGCCACCGTAGAGTCCGTTCCTCCCATTGGAATATTCACCGGCCCCGGCCCCAGCGTAACATCAGCATGCTGGGCAGATACCTTGTACTGCGCCGGCCCATCCGTCAGCATCACGCCGTCCAGCCGAATGCCCACCCGGTGCGTTGCATCGTATCCCTCCAACTGGATCTTGCCTCCTCCGCTAATGCGCACATTATGCAGCAGTATCCCCTCGTATGTCGGCAGGCTGTTCGCCAGCTTCCCCGTCAGGAAGTAATCCGTGGTCAGCGCGATTGGGTACTTGGCATTGCGAATGCACAGGTCGTCATACTGCGCCCCCTGTACCAGCCCGCCCCGCGTGGTATTGCTCTTGATGCGGATACCCGCCGTCGTCCCATCCAGTGACAGATCGCGCACCAGCAACCCGCTCACCCCGCCGCTGGTCTCGCTGCCGATGCTCATGCCGTGCCCATAGTAGAAATGGTTGTGAATCACCGTCATATGCGTCACCGGCCCATCACCTGCCTTGATCGCGATATTGTCGTCACCATCGCGAATGTAAGACTGGGTGACGGTGATGTTCGATGATGCCGATGGATCGAATCCATCCGTGTTCCGTGCCGTCGCCGGCGTATCGATCTTCAATCCCCATACCGTCATGCCGTTAGTGCTATGCGGAACCAGGTGAAAGTTAGCTGAGTTCTTCAGCGTGATCCGGTACACCGTGAAATCGTCGCAGTGGTCGGTGTTGATCAGCCGCGGAACCTGTTGCCGCGCATTCTTGCCCGCATCCACCGCCAGGTCCCACCAGCTCTTATTGCTGCCCAGCAGCTTCGCTCCGCCGCGCCCATCAATTATGCCGTCGCCTATTATCCCGATGCCGTTCGCGTTCTTCGCAGTGATGAAGGGCTTGCAGCCGCTCTTCTCGTTGTTCACCACGCCGCACGTCCCCGGCCCCAGGTCATAATCCCGCGGATTGCGTGAGGCATACAGCGTCACGCCCTTATCCACCAGCAGCGTCACCCCGGCGCGCAGTTCCAGCGGCGCGCTCAGAAATGCATTCTTTCCGCCGTCGCCTTTCAGCTCCACTGCATGTCCCTTGGTGCACTGGTCCATCGCCCCCTGGATGCGTGCAGTATCCAGCTTCGCCTCATCTGCATCCGCAAAGCTTCCATGGTCTGAGCTAAGCTGTGCCGTCAGCACCGTACACGATGGCGGAATCACCGGCTCGGTCACATTGCGCGTGTCCTGCGCATAGCCCCGCGCGCAGCATAGTGCAGCCACCATCAAACTTATTTGGACGGACCGGTCGAGACGCATACGCATTGAAAATTCTCCCTGGAAATCAAAGTCAGCCTACCAGATGCTGCATTTCTTCGCCCATCCTCTGCTCCCTATTCCCAAGTACGCACTCGCTGGTCTATATTTGGTCTGACCAATTCAGGTCCGAGATGACACTATGACCTCACGCACTACCCTGCTTGCCCTCGCCGCCGCGCTGCTCGTCGCTTCCACCGCCTACGCCAAAACCTGCGAGGTTCGCACCTTTGGCGCCAAGGGAGACGGAACCACGCCGGACACCGCCGCCATTCAGAAGGCCATCGACACCTGCTCGGCGCCGGATGCATCGGTTGAGCTGACGGCCCCGGGCACCTATCTCACCGCACCGCTCACCCTGCGCAGCCACACCCATCTGCAGATTGATGCAGGAGCCGTGCTGCTGGGCTCTGCCGTGAAAGACGATTATCCGCCGCGCACTGAGCCGGGGAACGAGTGGCGCCGGGTCGCGCTGCTGCACGCTGACAATGTGAACGACGTGGCCATCACCGGCACCGGCGTGATTGACGGCCAGGGCCAGGGATGGTGGGAGTGGGCGCAGGAGGGCCGCGTGAAGGGCGATACCAGCGGCAATGCACCCACCCGCATCCGCCCGCTGCTGACGGATTTCGTGAAGACCACTCACATCCTGATCGACGGCGTCACCCTGCGCAACTCGCCCATGTATAACCTCACCTTCTTTCAGTCGAGCGACATCACCATTACGAATGTGAAGATCCGCAATCCTGAACACTCGCACAACACGGACGGCATTGACCCATTCTTCTCGTCGCACATCAAGATCTCGCACGTCTCCATTGACACCGGCGACGACTGCATCGCCATCAAGAGCGGCCTGGTGGAACGCGGCGAGCCCAATATCCCAAGCTTTGACATCACCGTGACGGACAGCGAGATGCTGCACGGCCACGGCCTCTCCATCGGCAGCGAAGTGGCTGGCGGCGTGCATGATGTGACGGTGGACCGCGTGACCTTCAAGGACACGGATACCGGCATCCGCGTGAAATCGAACCGCACGCGCGGCAACGATATCTACAACCTGAAGTATTCCAACATCTCCATGCGCGATGTGAAGCTGCCTATCCTGCTGACGGAGTATTACCCCAGGACGCCGGACAGCGACACCGCGCAGCCCATGCTGGAGCACACACCCCGCTTCCGCGACATCTCCATCAGCAACCTGTCAGCCACCGGAGCAACCACCGCCATGCAGATCGCCGGCCTGCCGGAGAGCCCGATCCTCAATGTGACGCTCACCAATATCTCTATCTCTGCGGTCAAGCCGGCGACGGTACAGTATGCGGATGTGACCGAAAAGAATGTGGTGATCAAGACGGAGACGCAGCCCGCAACCATCACCCGCGCCGGAGCCAACATAAGGCAGGCAAAATAACAACCAACGGAGGCAAAGAGACGCCACCCTCTATCGGGTGGCGTTTTCTTTTGGCAAAGGCTGCCCCAGCCAGAGCATCTGGCTGGCAGTCCCCTTCTGTATTTGTCATTCCGCAGCGCAGCGGAGGAATCTGCTTTTGCTTTGCGCACAATCTCGCACTTCCACCGTGACGGCGAGCGCACTACCCTGCCACAATAGAACGATGTCCACCATTCCCGCGCAAGCTCCAGCCCCTCACATTGACAGGCTCTTCACCCGTGGCCGCAAGATTTGGCTCGTCCTGCTAATTGCCGCCGTCGCACTCTGCGCGGGCTTTGCGTGGCGCACGCGCGATTCCATGGCGCATCTCTCGTTTCTGAAAGCCGGCAGCAAGGCGCAGGCCGTCCAGCACCAGAACACGCTCGTCGATCTCAGCCCCTGGCTGACGGCAGAGGCGCTTACGCCGCTGGCCGTGAGCCGCGAAGAGAAGGAAGACGCGCACACAGCCGAGCACCTGGCCGATCACGATGTGGACCAGGCCTTCGCCGCTGCCCTGCGCACGGCGGAGATGCAGCGCCCCGTGCTCACGCCCGCCGCCAAAGCGCTGACCGAACGCGTGGAGCAGTTACAGGCAGCCGTGAAGCAGGATAAGGCGCAACTCGCCACGCTGAAGCCGGACGCGGCCAGCAGCAACAATGACTCCTCCGATCCACAGAGTGACGACATTGATATCGCCAAAGCGCAGCTCGGACTGGATTCAGACGAACTGGACGATGCGCAGCAGGACCTCGCCGCCGCGGTCGGTGATCATCGCGCGCGCATTCAGCAGGAGTTGGCCGCGCACGAAGCGCTGATGCAGAAGTATGACAGCCAGTCCGGCGATCTCGGCGAGGTGGCCGTCATCTCGTCGCAACGCAATACCTCGCTCTCCAGCCGGATTGCCGCGTGGTACGGTCAGCGCTCACGCTATGCGCTTCTGCAGCAGGCGCAGCAGGATGCACTCACCCGCGCCGCTGCTTTGACCTCCACCCACCAGACCGTGAAGGCGAAGGAGACACCGCAGTCAGACGCAGGTCCCCAGGATGTAAATTCTCCGTCGCCCGCCATATCGCGGCTTGCCGATCTTAAATCCCGCACCCTGCAGCGCCAGCTTCTCTCCATCCTGAATGACCGTATTCTGACAGAGCAGCAACTCGCCGCCGTCTATGCCAAATGGTCCGCACAGATCACACTGCAGCATCGCATTGTGCTGCACCTGATTCTGCGTTCGCTCGCTCTGATCGCTTTTCTCCTGCTCTGCCAGTTCCTGCTGGACCTGCTCATCAGCTATTGGACGGGACGGCCAGGGCTTGACCAGCGACGGCTGCACACCATGCGGACGATCCTGCGGGTCACAGCGCAACTGATCTGCCTCGGCATCATCCTCATCATCATCTTCGGCAAACCGCAGCAGATCTCCACCATCGTCGGCCTCGCCACCGCCGGTCTGACCGTCGCGCTGCAGTCTTACATTCTGGCCTTCTGCGGCTGGTTCGTGCTGATGGGAAGGCACGGAATGCGCGTGGGCGATGCGGTGGAGATTGACGGCGTCGGCGGTGAGGTTGCGGAGATCGGTCTCTTCCGCACTACGCTGCTTGAGACCGGCAACTGGACGGCGAACGGCCATCCCACCGGCCGCCGCGTCACCTTCATGAATAACTTCGCCGTGACCGGCCGCTTCTTCAACTTCTCCACTGTGGGCCAGTGGATGTGGGACGAACTCACGCTCTCCATCCCTGCCACAAGTGAAACCTACAGCGCAATTGAGAGCATTCACCGCGCGGTGGCTAAGGAGACAGAGGCTGAGGCCCGAGGAGCAGAATCCGAGTGGAAGAGTTCCGGCCGCGGTCATGCGCTCAGCAAATTCACCGCCGAGCCGACCGTGAACCTGCGCCCCGCATCCAGCGGTGTTGACGTGATCATCCGCTACATCACGCGCGCGTCGCGCCGGCTGGAGACGCGCAATCACCTCTACCAGGCCGTGCTGGAGGTGCTGCACCAGTCGCCACAGCCGGAAGAGCCGCCGCAGAGTTGAGAAGAAATGTGGTGGCCCGGGCAGGAGTCCAACCTGCGACCTTCGCGTTAGGAGTGCGCTGCTCTATGCAACTGAGCTACCGGGCCCTCTCTCTACTCTATCGCGACTCCACACCTCACCGCACAAACCGCCGAACTGTTGAACCGGATTGGCGGGTAATATGTATGCTGTCCCTCGGGATTCTCAGGCGCTACTGAACCCGGTCGAGTTGGAGGCCGCCGGTCAACTTCAGTGTGTCCAACGTGAGGCGTGTCCCGGAGAGAATGGCGATGCGGTGAGCGTCGGCAGAGCAAGCAACCGTTGCACGGTTCGGGTCTCGTGCAGCAGGATCACGCCACCAATCAATGGGAAAGTTCTCGAGAAGCGTACCGGAGGGAATCGCATAGACTCCTAGAGCGTGTCCACCCGCTAAGACAAAGTGACCGGTGTCTCCGCAGAACGCACCGCTCATCTGACCGTAGGCAACATCGTCTGGAACTGGCACATCGATCCTGCCACGCACAGCACCACTTTTGCCGTCCTTGATGAGGACTTGCCGGGGTGCGGCGGCGTCTTGGAAAGACAGGTCTGGCAATTCGACTACCCAGCGTCCATCGGGCGATAGAACGGAGTCGCGGCCAAAGGAAGCAATGACTCGGCCCGTCTTGAGATCCGTCAACTTTGGCCCCGCTCGGCCACTGTCAAATTCCATGGCTTGCCCGTTTGGAGTGATACCACCGTCAAAGCCACCACCCGCTGCCGTAAATGCACTCATCTGTTTGGTGACGACTGCCTTCGTTCGCCAGTCGTATACAGTGACGACCATCGGACGATCCGCCGATCCAGTCTCAGAGTAGACCGAGAGTAAGCGCCCATCTCTCGACAGCCTAGCATCCGGGTCATCGCTCTTGGTGTCATACCAAGCGACCGGAACCGGCTCTGCTTTACCCGTGTCGGTATTCACTACAGAGAGAACCGTGTGCCCTTGCGAAGAAGTCGTGATGATTGCGTTTCTACCATCCGATGTCATCGAGAGAATAGTTGTACCGTGTGCAAAATCGACATGGTGTAGTGGGGTGCCCGTTCGAGCATCGTAGGTGATCGCCTCAACGTGCTGCGTATCGGAGGCTACAGGGCTTATTCCCACCACATAGAGGACACTGCCATCGTTGCTGAACGCGATCCGAACTTCCGATAACCCGACACTAATACCCACGGTTTGAGCAAAGGTCTGGAACGGACAACACCACACCAAAGCAGTGACTAGGAGTGCGCTGGCAAAACGGGTCCACGACTGGTGGCAACTCATGTTGTGCATCCTCAGTTAAGGCCGAGGCTTGGGAGCGGCAAACAATATCGCAAACGAGCAGCGATTCATGGATGTCCCTTGATTGGAAACTCGACCGTGTTCCTTAGACCAACACACTTTGCGCCATTAACGCAAATTCGAAGCAATCCGCGATTCGGTACGGTGGTCAAGATTCTGTTGGATGAAGTGGGGAACGGTAATTCCGGTAATTCGGTGACAGCATACATATTCCCTACTCCACTCAGGCTCAACTCCGTGCCTGCTCTTATAGTCTTTTCCATGGTTTGAGCGGCGGGTGGCCCACACATCCCGACTCACCACGGAGCTGGGGCCCCATTCATCGCGGCTTCATGCGATGAGTGGGATATTCGTGCGTGAGCGCGAACCGTACTCCTCCAAACAGAAGCGAGCTGAAAAGGTGGACTACATCCACTTCAACCCCGTGCTGTCACCATACTTTCGCGGCATTCGGAGCAAAAGGCGGTCGCCGCTGCCGCGACGATCTCCCACTCATCGCAAAGTACGCGATGAATGGGGCACCCAGTTCGGTGGCGAGTCAGACAGGCCAATCAGCGCGAGGCAGCCTGCTGTCTGCGCAGCGCCTGCTCAAACGTCTGCTGCGCGTCAGCGACAAAGGCCTTGTAGCCTGCGGGATCGATGAAGACGCTGGGGCCCTGCTGCGGGTAGCGCGCCAGCTTGCTGAGTAGGTCGAAGTACACACCGTGCGCGCCCAGAAACACGTCGCACGGCAGGCTGCGCAGGGTGGCAAAAGTCTGCTGGAAATCATCCGCGATGCCGGGATAGCTTACGGCGTGGCCGGGTGTGGCCACGAAGTGATACTCCGACCAGAAGCTGACGCCTCCCACGATGACGATGTTGCGCAGCGTTCCCGCCGGCTCGCCCGGCAGATGCGCGCGCATGGTCCAGGTGGTGCAGCCGCGGGTGTGGCCGGCGCTCTTGTGCGCGGTCAGCGTCACTCCGCCCAGGGTCACGGTGTCTCCATCGTGCAGCACGCGGTCCACATGCAGGGGCGCGTATCCGGGCACGTTGGGCGAAGGCGCCAGAAAATCTGTCCGCGCGCCACTTTCCATCACGCTCACATCGCCATCCATCACCATGTTCTGTGCATGCGTCTCGCGGACCACCTGGGCCGCGCCGCCCACGTGATCGAAGTGCGCCTGGCTGTTCAGCAAAATTCTGATGCCCTGCCAGCGGAAGCCCAGCTTCTCCACGCTGGCACGGATCTGCGGCGGCGAACTCGCGAGATTGGCATTGATCAGGATATTCCCCTTCGGCGTCACCACCAGGTAGCTGGCCAGGTCCTTGCTCCCCACGTAATAGAGGTTGTCGGCGATTCTGAAGGGAGCAACCGGCGTTGTCCACGCGGGGTTTGCGTCTGCATAGGCCAGTGCGGACAGGCAAAACAGGGAGAGCCATAAGCGGGAAAGAAAAGCGCGCATGGCTTCACTTTATAGCGCACTCCGGAGGACAAACACGCCTGAATGGTAAAATTGCAAGAGTTATGCCCTCGATTAACCGCAGAAAATCCGCCACCGTCACCATCGGCAAAGTCCGTGTAGGCTCTGCCGCTCCCGTCGTCGTGCAGTCCATGACGAACACTGACACCGCTGACATTGAATCCACCGTGCAGCAGTGCGCTTCACTGGCGCGCGCCGGGTCAGAGATGATCCGCGTCACGGTGAACAACGACGATGCCGCCAAAGCCGTGCCCTATATTGTGGATGAGCTGGCAAAGAAGGGCTGGAACGTCCCCATCATCGGCGACTTCCACTACAACGGGCACCTGCTGCTGCGCAAATATCCTGACTGCGCCAAGGCGCTGGCCAAGTACCGCATCAACCCCGGCAACGTCTCCGTGGGCCGCAAGAATGACGACAACTTCCGCACCATGGTCGAGTGCGCGGTCGAGTACCAGAAGCCCGTCCGCATCGGCGTGAACTGGGGCTCGCTGGACCAGGCGCTGCTGACGCGCATGATGGATGAGAACTCAAAATCTGCCGCGCCGCTGGACGCACGCGACGTGATGATGGAGGCCATGGTGGTCTCCGCGCTGGACAACGCCGCCGCCGCCGAACGCTACGGCCTGCGCCACGACCAGATCATCCTCTCCGCCAAGGTATCCGGCGTGCGCGACCTGATCGACGTCTACACGGAGCTCGCCAGCCGCTGCGACTACGCTCTGCACCTCGGCCTGACCGAAGCCGGCATGGGCATGAAGGGCATTGTCGCCTCCACTGCCGGCCTGGCTCCGCTGCTGCTGGCGGGCATCGGCGACACCATCCGCGTCTCGCTCACTCCCACACCCGGCGGCGACCGCTCAGAAGAGGTTCGCTGCGGCCAGCAGGTGCTGCAGTCGCTCGGCATCCGCAGCTTTATGCCGCAGGTCACCAGCTGCCCCGGCTGCGGGCGCACCACCTCCACCTACTTCCAGGAACTGGCCGAGCAGGTGCAGAGCTACCTGCGCGACACCATGCCGGAGTGGAAGCTGAAGTATGCCGGCGTGGAAGAGATGAAGCTCGCCGTGATGGGCTGCGTCGTCAACGGCCCCGGCGAATCCAAACATGCCAACATCGGCATCTCGCTGCCCGGCACGTTTGAAGATCCGGTCGCCCCCGTCTACATTGACGGCAAGCTGGCAACTACGCTGCGCGGCGATAACATCATCAGCGAATTCAAGGTCATCCTGGATGACTACGTGGATTCGCACTACGGCAAACGCGAAGCGCTGGTCACGGCCAACGCGTAGGGCGCATCCCCAAGCAAGCTTGAAAATGATTCAAAACAGATATGGCGTCCATTCGGCATGGACGCCATATCTGTTTTGAATCAATCACTTAACAAGCAATCCACCGAGTTCATACTTTAGTACCCTGTACATGGTTACTCTTAGGGGAGATCATCCAGAAAGTATTCGGGCTCCCATCTTGAGAGGTACTTATGACCATCTGGTATGCCGCATTCTCGCTGATCGCACTGCCCGGAATCCTGACAGTGTTCCTCCCCTCCGACAATACGGTGCTGGAAGATGAAGAGGCTGCGCCTGCCAATCTTCCGCCCGTGCGCAAGCCGGTCGCCATTCCTCAGGGCAGGATGCCCTTGCATGATATGCAGCCCATGCCGATGTATCGTGTCTTCTTCCGGACACCGGCGCATCGTTTCTTTTAGCTCACCCCAAAATCCCGTGCTCTAAAGAAACGGCCCCACATGCCGGCGAAGTTCTGCGAGCGTGTAGAAGGTGCCGCGCCAGCGCACGCCTCCCTGCCGCCACGTCAGCCAGGCAGACCGTAGCATGGCGAAGACCATCACCACACCCGCCACCGGAAACAGCAAACCGTACCACGCGGAGATGCCGCTGTAGCGCCCGTATGCGCGGTAGGTGAGCGCGACCGCCGCCGCTGTGATCAGCCCCGCATAGCGCAGTGCGCCACCGGCGACGAGCCATCCCGCAGGCGCCACGCAAAAGAGCAGCATGGCCGCACAGCCCGCCAGCAGCAGCGCCGGCTGAAAGCGGAAGACGGCAAACATATTCTTCATAATCACGCGCAGCAGACCGCGCGCGCCGGTGGCCCAGTGGATGCGCACCAGGCCGCGCCCGAATACCATGCGCTGCGAGAAACCTGCACGCTTCAGCAGAATGCCGAGCCGCACATCCTCCAGCACCTCCATGCGCAGCGCGGTGAAGCCGCCAATGGAGTCGTACGCTGAACGCCGCACCATGTTGAACGCGCCCATCCCCGCGCAATCATGCTTTGCCGCTGGGTCGGGAATCCGCCAGGGCCGCGCCACCATGAGCGATACCGCCTGAAAGAAGCCGAGGATCACGCCTTCGTCCCACTGCCGCAGTTCCATGGTCGGGGTGAGCACGATGTGGTCTGTAAATGTCTTCTCCGCGCAGACCAGCGCGCGCCGCAGCGCATCGGGCGCGAAGACCACATCGCCGTCGGTAAACAGCAGCCAGCCGGATTCGCTCGCCTGCGCGCCCTGCACCATGGCATGGGTCTTGCCTACCCAGCCCGCGGGCAGCTCCGCGATGTGAATCACCTTCAGCCGCGGCTGCCCCTGCGCCAGCCGATCCATGATGCTGCCGGTATCATCGGCAGAGCGGTCATCCACCGCGACAATCTGCAGCCGTTCCAGATCCTGCGCCAGCAGCGAGCGCAGAGTGGCTTCAATATTCGCGCCTTCATCGCGCGCCGGCACCACCACGGTCAGCGAGCCCTGCGGCTGCGCATCGTATTCAGGCTGGCGCACATCCGGTATGCGCGGCAGATGGATCAGCGCCGTCAGCGCACGCTGCAGCCACAGCAGGGCCACGCCCGCCGCCACCAGATCGCGCAGCATCCCCAGGCCGGGGCTCATGCTTCAACCAATGGCAGGCTGGCGGTTTCATCTGCCTCCAGCGGCGGCGCATACTTCGCTCCAGCCCACAGCAGAGCAGCGGCAATCAACATGCTGACCAGCGTAATGATGAGGCCGATGCGCAGATTGCTTGCGTCCGACACCTTACCGATCACCCAGGGCGACGGCGCATCGCCCAGCGCGTGAATCAGGAAGAGCTCAATCGCAATCGCACTGGCGCGCACCTGCGGGCCAACCGAATTTACAATGGCGGCGTTCAGCGGACCGTTGCCCAGCATGATGAAGAAGATGGCCAGCGCAATGCCGGGCAGCATCAGGCCGCGCGGCCCCATGAAGGCCACCAGCGCGGGCGGCACAGCCAGAAATGCGGACCACGCTGACAACAGATATAGCGCGCGGTCATTGGTGCGCAGCCAGCGCTGCGCAATCCATCCGCCCACGCCCGTTCCGGCCAGCCCGCCAATGGCCGTCACCGCGCCCACCATCAGCCCAGCCTGTCCCAGCGAATAGCCGCCGATGCGGTTCAGAAACGTCGGCATCCACCAGGAGATGCCACCCAGCGAAAACACCACCATCGCCATGCCCAGCGTCGCGGTGAGGTAGGCCGGATTGCGTGCCAAGCCAATCACGGTGCTGCGCGAGGGCGTCGCTTTGCGGTGTTCACTCGCCCCGCGCGCAGGCTCGCGCATGAAGAAGAGGATCAGCAGCGCAATGATGATGCCGGGGACCGCGCTCACGATGAAGGGCACGCGCCAGCCGTATCTCCCGCCCAGTTCCCCGCCCATCCCATAGCCGATGGCAGCGCCTACGGGAATCGCAATGTAGAAGATGGTCAGGATGCGGTTGCGGTCGCGCTCCGGAAAGAAGTCTGACAGCAGCGCCGGGGCGAAGATGCCGAAGCTCGCCTCGCCGATGCCGAGCGCGGCATGGCGGACATTGAGCGCCAGATAGCTATGCACCGTGGCGGTGAGAATATTGCATGCGCTCCAGAAGAGTGCGCCGACGACGATGAGCGGCTTGCGCGGCCAGCGGTCGCCCATCCATCCGGTCAGCGGCGCGGCCAGCATATAGGTGACGAAGAAGCAGAGCGTCAGCGCGCCCACGCTCGCATCCGTCAGCGAGAATTCCTTCTGCACCAGCGTCTGCACGCCGGGCAGGATGTAGCGGTCAGTGTAATTGACGAAGTTGAGCGCCGTCAGCAGAACAAGCGCAGTGGTCGCGCCGGCGATCTTGGTCGGGGATGCGCTCATCTGGAAATGAGGATATCAGGCTGCTACTTCTTCGGCCTTGGGTAGCGCGCCGTCACAATGGTCGAAATTCCGCCGCGCGGGCGGAAGTCGCCCTTCACCTCGCACCACACCGGGTTGGTCGCCTTCACCACGTCGTCCAGAATCTGATTCACGATGTTTTCCTGAAAGATTCCCAGGTTGCGATAGACGAACAGGTACTCCTTCAGGGACTTCAGCTCCAGGCAGCGCTTGCGCGGCATATAGCGGATCAGAATCTGGCCAAAGTCCGGCAGGCTGGTCTTGGGGCAGACGGAGGTGAACTCGGGATCGTCAATCAGTATTTCGTAGCCGTCAAACTGGTTCTGCCAGGTCTCAATCGCGGGGAAAGCGGTCTTCAGTCCCGCCTTGGCGTGGTCGTCAGTGTAGCGTGGCTGCGTTGCGGTCTGTTTCGTCTTCTGGGCCATGGAGGTATTTTACGTTTTTTTGGCGAAATGCACGCAAAGCGAGCCGCATATGGCGCCCGGAAAATAATTTGCTTCCTTCTGCATCCACGCGAGTCTTATATACTGTCTTTTCAAGATAATGCGAGTGACCCAGCCAAACCGATACAATACAATCGCTCTCGTGCTCGGAATTCTGGCCATTGCGGCCTTCGGAGCCATCGGCCTGCACTACCTTCTCCGCGACAAGGTTTCTGTCCGCGTTGCAGAGGCCGGCTATCAGAATCTGCTCAGCACCATCAGCACCAATGGCAAGGTGGAGCCGGACCAGGATTTTGAGGCCCACAGCGGCCCCGGCGGCACCGTGCAAAAGGTCTACGTCACCGAAGGCCAGAAGGTCCACAAGGGCGATCTGCTGGTGGTGATGAATTCAGACGACGCCCACGCGCAGATTGCGCGTGCCAATGCGCAGGTGCAGGCGGCGAAGCTCGGCCTGCAATCCGTGCAGAGCGGCGGCAGCACCGACGAGCAGATCAGCCTGGCGAACGAACTCGCCACCGCACAGGCCACCACCGCGCAGGCTCAGCGCGATCTGGCCGCGACCCAGAAGCTGCAGCAGACCGGCGCAGCCTCTGCCGCTGAAGTAGACGCGGCACGCCAGCGTCTGCAGATAGCCCAGAATGCCCAGCACGCACTGGAGCAGCGCAAGAGCGCACGCTTCACCGCGCTGGACCGCACGCATGCGCAGGCCACACTGGGCGAAGCCGAAGCCAGCTACGCCGCGGCCAACGCCAGCCTGAAGCAGGTGGAGATCCGCGCACCGTTTGACGGCACCGTCTACTCCGTTCCCGTGAGCAACTATGACTATGTAGCGCCCGGCGATGTACTGGTGGAGATGGCGGACCTCACCCACCTGCGCGTCCGCGCCTATTACGACGAGCCGGAGATCGGCAAGCTCTCCGTCGGGCAGGCCGCGAAGATTGTGTGGGACGCGAAGCCCTCACTCGCCTGGCACGGACACATCATCCGCGTTCCGGATACCGTCATCACGTACGGCACCCGCACGGTGGGCGAAGTGCTGATCTCCGTGGAAGACTCTGACGGCCAGCTTCTGCCCAACACCAATGTGAATGTCACCGTCACCACGCTGGCGCGGGAGAATGTTTTGACCGTGCCTCGCGAAGCTCTGCACACTGACGGCGCTGCTACCTTCGTCTATATACTCGAGGGCCACACGCTGGAGAAGCGCGCCATTCAGATTGGCGGCGTCAACCTGACGCAGGTGGAGATCGTCGGCGGCTTGCGCGCAGGCGATATGGTGGCGCTCAGCATCTCCGGCATCCAGCCCATAAGCAACGGCATGCATGTGGACACAATCCAATAGAGCAAGGAGCCTGCGCATGAAATTTCAGTCTGCGGTCCTCTCTGCTGCTGCCCTGCTGTTTGTCTTCTGCGGTGCAAACGCCGCATCTGCCCTCACGCCTGCTGCGGCACTGGCGCAGGGCCGCGTGGATGAGACCATTGCCATGCTCTCGCCCGCAAAAGATGCTGCCGCGCACAATCTGCTCTGCCGCGCCTACTACGCTGAAGAGCATGTGGACCAGGCTATCCACGAGTGTGAAGCCGCGGTGTCATCCGCTCCAGCAAACTCCAGCTATCAGCTCTGGCTCGGCCGGGTCTACGGCATGAAGGCCGGCCATGCCGGCAGCTTCAGCGCCTTCGGCCTGGCCAAAAAGGCGCACGCCGCCATGGAGAAGGCCGTGCAGCTTGATCCGCACAACGCTGACGCCCTCAGCGATCTCGGCGATTATTGCGTGGAAGCGCCCGGCATCGTCGGCGGCGGAACGGATAAGGCGAATGTCCTGGCGCAGCGGCTGCTGGCGCTGGATGCGCCGCGCGGCCATCGTCTGCTGGGCGAGATTGCAGAGCACCAGAAGAATCTGCAGCAGGCGCTGCATGAGTACACCGCCGCTGCTACCGGCAACCATGCCGCCGCAGGCTTTGTCGATCTCGGTTCGTACTTCAAGCGCCATGGCAATGCATCGCAGGTGCTGGCCGCGGTCCGGAGCGCGGTTGCGGCTGACAAGCAGCGCGACTATTCCGTGGCCGACGCCGCAGGTCTGCTGGTGGAATCCAGTCAGGAGCCGAAGCTGGCGCAGCAGCTCTACCGCAGCTATCTGGATGGCCCCTCGCGCAGTGAAGATGCGCCGGCCTTCCGCGTCTACACGCAGCTGGGCCATAGCCTGGCAGCAGACGGAGACGCTGCCGCCGCCCAGAAGGCCTATGCCGCAGCGCTCGCCCTGGCAAAGAATTATGCTCCCGCTCAGAAGGCGGCGGCCGGCAAGTAACTCGCCGTAGTATGGATGTACGCGTTCTCGCGTTGAAAGGTACTGTTTGAGGCTCGTCACGCGCAACACCCGATTCCTGCTCCTCACTCTCGTGTTCTTCTGCGGAAGCGCCGTGCTGCGTGCGCAAATGTCGCTATCTACCGTGGTCGATCTGGCACTGCGCAACTCGCCCAAAGTGAAGCTGGCGCAGGCTGACCTGGACCGCGCCACAGCCGCGCTGCGCCAGACCAAGGCCGCCTACATTCCCAATCTTGTCGCCGGATCGGGGCTGGGCTACACCTACGGCTTCCCCGTCGGTCAGCCCACGCTCTTCAACTTCACCTCGCAGGGACTGGTGTTTGACGCGTCGCAGTTCAGTTATCTGCGGGCCACGCGCGCGGGCATCCAGGCCAGCCTGTTCTCACTGACCGATGCGCGGCAGCAGGTAGAAGAAGACGCGGCCGCCAGCTACATTCAGCTCGACAACGATATGCAGCAGCTCGCGGTAATGACGGAACAATCCGGCGCAGCAAGCAAACTGCAGAGCATTGAGCAGCAGCGGCTGGACGCGGGCGTAGATTCGAAGATGGAGTTCACCCGCGCGCGTCTGGCCGGGGCGCAGGTCCACCTGAAGCAGGTTAATCTTGAGGGCGAGATCTCCACGCTGCGCGATCATCTCGCGCGGCTCACCGGGCTTCCGGCAGACAGCATTGTGACGGACAGCGCCAGCATTCCCAGCGCGCCCGTCTCCGCCGCGTATGATGGCACCGGCGTTCCGCCCGCGGTGCAGGCTGCCTTCGCCAATGCGAAATCGAAAGCGGAGCAGGCCCGCGGCGATAGCCGCCAGCGCTATCTGCCGCAGATTGGCTTCGCAGCCCAGTATGCACGGTATGCCAGCTTCAATAACTACTCGCAGTACTATGGCGGAGCCAACTTCCAGTACAACAACGCCGCCATCGGCATTCAATTGACGTGGCCGCTCTTTGACCGTGTTCGCGGCGACAAAGCTGCTGCCTCTGCCGCCGATGCGGCCCACGCGCAGCACGAAGCGGAGATTGCCCGCGATACTGCCGCCGAAGGCAGCGAGAAACTGAGCCGCTCCCTGGAGCAACTGGCCGCACAGCAGGATGTCGCCGCGCTGGATCGCGAGCTTGCGCAGGAGCAGCTTGACGCCATCATGGTGCAGCTCACCGCCGGCACCGGCAATCCCAATGCGCCGCAGCTTACGCCGCGCGATGAGCAGAACGCGCGCATCGCCGCGGGGCAGAAATCGCTGGATATGCTGACCGCCGATTACCAGCTCCGCCAGGCCCAGCTCAACCTGCTGCGCGCCACCGGCGGCATGGAAGCCTGGATTCGCTCCGTAAAGTCGGTTAGCCCCTCCTCTGCCAAGCCTTAAAGTGCGGGGGGAATCAGCCTGAGCACCTGATTCCATGGCACTTTCACCGTCTCGAAATAGAGCGCCGAAGTGGGCTGCCAAAATGGTAAAATTACCCTTGATTATGCCACTTAAAACACTCTTCCTGAATCCGCCTTCCTTTGAGAAATTTGATGGCGGCGCCAGTTCCCGCTGGCCCGCAACCCGTGAAATCGAGTCCTACTGGTACCCGGTCTGGCTCGCCTACCCCGCAGGCATGCTGGAAGGCTCGCGCCTGCTGGATGCCCCGCCGCACCACGTCTCCTGGCAGGAGGTTGTAGAGATCTGCAAGGACTATGAGTTCCTGGTGCTCTTTACCTCCACCATCGGCTGGGCCGGCGATCAGCGCATGGCTGAGAAGATCAAGGAGACGCACCCGAACATCAAGATTGCGTTCGTCGGGCCGCCCGTAACCACTGACCCTGACCGCGCCCTGAACGAGTGCTGGGCCATCGACTTCATCGTGCGCCGCGAGTTTGACTTCGCGGTGGTGGAGTTCGCCCAGGGCAAGCCGCTGAACGAGATTCTCGGCATCAGCTATAAGGTGGACGGCCGGATCATGCACAACCCCGACCGCCCGCAGGTGGAAGACCTGGACGCCATGCCGTGGGTTACAGACATCTACGCGCGCGACATGGACGTGACCAAGTACAACGTCCCCTTCCTGCTGCATCCTTATGTCTCGCTCTACTCCACCCGCGGCTGCCCGGCGCAGTGCACCTTCTGCCTGTGGCCGCAGACGCTCAGTGGCCATGCGTGGCGCAAGCGGTCTACAGACGATGTGGCAGCCGAGATGGCGCACGCCAAGAAGCTCTTCCCTCACGTAAAAGAGTTCTTCTTTGACGACGACACCTTCAACATCCAGAAGGTGCGCACCATCGAGCTCTGCGAGAAGCTGAAGCCGCTCGGCCTCACCTGGTCCTGCACCTCGCGCGTCACCACGGACTATGACACGCTCAAGGCCATGAAGGATGCGGGCTGCCGCCTGCTCATCGTCGGCTTTGAATCCGGCGATCCGCAGATCCTGAAGAACATCAAGAAGGGTGCCACCGTGGAGCGCGCTCGCGACTTTGTGCGCGACTGCCACAAGCTCGGCCTCATCATCCACGGTGACTTCATCCTCGGCCTGCCCGGCGAGACGAAGGAGTCCATCCGCAACACCATCGACTTCGCCAAGCAGCTGGACGTGGAAACCATCCAGGTCTCCATTGCCCACGCCTTCCCCGGCACGGAGTTCTACGACTACGCCAAGAAGAACGGCTTCATCACCAACGAGAACAAGATGACCGATGACACCGGCCATCAGATGGCGCACATCGAGTACCCCGGCCTGCCGGTGGAGTACGTGCTGGAGATGGTGCACCGCTTCTACGACGAATACTACTTCCGTCCGAAGGCGGCCTTCCGCGTTGTATGGAAAGCCTTCGTCAACCGCGACCTGCCCCGTCTCTACGTCGAGGCAAAGTCTTTCATGAAGCTCCGCGGCGAGCGCAACAAGATGGTGAAGGCAGCCAAGGAAGCCAATGCCATCAAGGCGCAGGAATCCGTCAGCATGAACGCGTAAACCGGATGGAATGCAAAAGACAAAAGCGGTCAGCCTCGGCTGGCCGCTTTCTCATTGTCCAATTAATGGCTTGTCATTCTGAGCGCAGCGAAGAATCTGCTTCTCTACCGCATTATTCGCATCCCCACAGAAGCCATTTCTCAACTTGCGACGCCAGCAAGCCCCGCAGGCCGAATATCTCTTCTAAAATGAAGAAGCAATGAAGCACACCCTCACTCCGCAACGCTGGCTCATTCTCATCGCCGTCATGCTTACCGCATCCATCGGCGACACGCTGCTCTCACACGGTATGGCGCAGGTCGGCCCCGTCTCCATGGCGCATCTTGGACTGCTGCTGAGCGCGATGCGCAATCTGTGGGTGGTTGGCGGCATCCTCTGCCTGCTGGGATTCTTTGCGTCGTACCTTACCGCGCTGAGCTGGGCTGACCTCACCTTCGTGCTGCCCTCCACCGCGTTCGGATACGTCGTGGTCGCGCTGCTCTCAAAGTTCTGGCTGCATGAGCAGATCTCCATCTACCGCTGGCTGGGAATCATCCTGATCGTCTGCGGCGTCGGCTTTGTGGCCAATGGCCCAGCGCGCACCGAGCATCCCGGCGCAGAAATGGACCCGCTGGCATGATGATCGCGCACGTGGGCAATGTGGAAACCTGGGCGACCATCATCACCGTCGCGGCCACCGCCGTCGCGGGCGATGTGCTGACGGCGGGAGCCATGCGCAGCATCGGCGACCTGGATGACATCCGCGCGCAATCCGGACTAGTGGGCGCCATCAAAGCCGTGGTCAGCAGCCCGATGTTCCTGCTGGGCGTGCTCTGCATGGCGGGCAGCTTCTTTTCGCTGCTCTTCACCCTGAGCAATGTGGACCTGTCGCTGGCAGCGCCCGCGTCCGCCTCACTCACCTTCATGGGCAATGCCTTCGCCGCCAAGCTTTTTCTGAAAGAAAATGTAGACCGCCGCCGCTGGCTGGCCGCGATCTTTGTGTGCGCCGGGGTTGCGCTGCTGGCGAAGTAACCGGCAATGCACCCGCTCAAACCCTGTCATTCTGAGCGCAGCGAAGAATCTCAACGGTCCATCGAGGCACGCCTCTACCGCGAGATCGCTGCAATGCTCTTCGGCTTGGCCGCAGGCACGTACTCCTCCAGCGGATAGCCCGCCGTCTTCCAGCCATCAAATCCGCCGCGCAACGGACGCACGCGCGTGATGCCGATCTTGCGCAGATCCATCGCCAGCTTGGCACTGGTCTGCTCACTGGGGCAGGTGCAGTACAGGATCACGTCGCGGTCGCGCGGCAGCACATCCACATGAGCGGCCAGATCAGCCGGGCCAATGCGGACCGCGCCGGGCAGAACGCGCGGGTCAGGCAGATAATCCAGCGGGTGACGCAGATCGACGATGAAGGGGCGAGCGCCGTCGTCAAGCATCCGTTTTACCTCATCCAGCTCAATGCGGTTCTCGCGCACGTAGCGCAGAAAGCGGCGCTGCTGCACCACGCGGTAGATGACAAAGCCCAGCACGCTGGCTACAAACAGCAGCAGCGCGAAGTGGCCCATCAGCCGCAGCAGCACGGTGCTCTGCCGCGTGATGTCGCCGAAGAAATATCCCGCAGCCAGTGATGCGCCGGCCCATAGCAGAATGCCCAGCGCGTCAAACAGCGCAAACTGCGCGAACGGCATCCCCATCTCGCCGGCGATGGGGGGCGCAACCGTGTTGAGCCCCGGCACGAACTTGGCAATGACCAGAGTGGCGATGCCGCGGCGTTCAAAGTAGCCTTCGGTCTTGGCCACGCAGGTGTCCGTCTCAAACGAAAAACGGCAGAGCAGCTCCAGCACGCGGTTGCCGTAGCGGCGGCCCATGGCAAACCACACGCTATCGCCAATGAGCGACGCCAGCAGTACCCAGAACACTGAAGCCGCTGCATTCATCTTGTGCGTGGCGATCAGCGTGCCCGCGGTGATGAGCAGCGGCACCGACGGAACGGGCAGCCCCAACTGCTCCACCAGTACCCAGGCGAAGAGGATGAGATAGCGGTAATGGAGGAAGAACTCAAGCGCCGGCATAGCTTACCCTGAATCTGCTTGCGTATAGCTTAGATGAGATGGCAGAAGCCGTCGATGCGGATAAGCCGTGGATAAAAAAAGAGCCTGCGGCACCGGCCACAGGCTCCCGGTTCGGAATCGTGGATGGAACTACTTCACGCTGACCTTGGGTGTGACCGAATAGCCCGGCCGCAGCAGGTGATCCTTGTTCTGCTCCTGCAGGTTGGTGAAGTCAATGCGCACGGGCAAGCGCTGCACCACCTTCACATAGTTGCCGGTCGCGTTCTCCGGCGGGAACAGGCTCAGCTTGGAGCCGGTCGCGCCGCCGATCTGGGTCACGGTGCCGTCGTACTTGCGGCCACCCAGCGCATCCACTTCAATGGTGACAGCCTGGCCGCTGTGCATCTTCTCCAGCTGCGTCTCCTTGAAGTTCGCCGTCACCCAGAGATTGTCCAACGGGATGATGGTCAGCAGGTCCTGGCCGGGACTCAGGTTTGCGCCCACCACCACGCTCTTCTTGTTCACAATGCCCGCGGCCGGAGCCAGTATATGGGTGTAGCTCAGGTTGAGCTGCGCCTGTTCCAGCTTGGCCTGTTGCTGCCGGACGGCGGCTGCAGCAGCGTTTGCCCGCGCCTGCTCCGCCTTGCGCTGATCGCCGGCGTTCTGCACGCTGGCGCGCGATTGAATCTGCGACTGCTGCAGCTTCTGCTGTGCCTGACGCACACCGTCCTGCGCGCCAATCACATCGGCCTGCGCCTCCAGCACCTGGCTCTTCGCAGCCACGGCCGCAGCGACGGCTGCGTCATACTGCTGCTTTGAGATGACGTCGCGCTGCACCAGCGGCGTGTAGCGGTCCACATCATCCTGCGCCTTGGTGGCATTGGCCTTGGCCTGTTCCACACGAGCCTCGGCAGCTTCAACCTGCTTGCGGCTCTGGGCCAGGCCTGCATCCGCGCCCAGCACCGTGGAACTGGCCGTATTCACGTTCGATGAAACATTGACATTGGTGATGGGCACGTTGACGCTGGCCTGCTCATAGTCAGCCTCAGCACTGGCAAGGTTGGCCTGTGCCTGGTCGAGCGCGACCTGGTAATCCTTGGGATCAATCTCCGCCAGCGGCTGGCCGGCGGTGACTTGCTGGTTGTCTTCCACGTAGACCTTGATCACCTGGCCGCCCACGCGCGCGCTCACCTGGTACAGATCGCCGTCCACCTGCGCGTCGTCCGTATCTTCGTAGTAGGTGGAGTGCCAGTAGAACAGCAGCGCAATGACAGCCAGCAGCGCAACGATGCCGATGACGAGTGCTTTGCGGCCCGATTTTTTCTCCGGCGCATCGTCTTCGGGCAGCGTGCTGCCATCGTCGTCCGGCAACTTGCCACCCTGAGGCTTAATCTGCACCGTGCCGGTGATCTGCGCGGTCTGAACCTTCTCATCCGGGTTCTGGCTTGAATTCTGGTCTGGAGTCTCTTCGCTCACGGTTGTTTCCCTCCGAAATAGTCCTTGTAATTCGATTGCGCTACGCCCAGCGCACGCGCCAGGGAAAGCTTGGCGATGTTGTGCTGATACAGCGCGCTGATGTACTGGTCGCTGGCCTGTTCCGCCTGCGATTGAGCCTGTGAGACGGCCAGATTATCGGAAACACCGGCCTTGAACCGCTGCTGCGCTTCGCTCAGTGCCTCGTTGGCGAGATCGACGTTGCTGCGCGTCACCTCCACCAGCTTGGCCGCGCTCTGGATGTCCAGAATCGCGTCGCGAACATCCGCGTTCACCTGCTGCTGCATATCGCTGGCCTGCGCCTGCAGCTGGCGGTAGTGCGCGTCGGCTACCTCTTCGTCTCCGCGTGTCCTGGCCACCTGCAGAATCGGAGCACTGATGACGCCGTTGGCGGAATAGGTATCGTGCGAGTGCCCGGGCGTGTTGCCGATGTCGCCAAAGTCGCCGGAGAAGCTGGCCGACGGCAACTGCTCGGCAAAGGCTGCTTTCTTCTGCGCGGAAGCGCCCTTCAGCTGCTCCTCAATCGCCTGCAGGTCTTTACGATTCTTCAGCGCCAGTGCCACGGCCTGGTCCGGGTCCACCTGATCCAGCGGTGCGAAGGGCGCCGTATCCGTAAGCAGGAACTGCTGCGCCAGCGGCAGGCCGATGGTGCGGGCCAGCGCCAGCTTATCTTTCTCCAGCTGATTCTGCGCCACGATCAACTGCTGCTGCAGATTCTGGTTATCAACCTGCGCGCGCAGCACGTCCAGCTTAGGGCTGGTGCCGGCTTCGTGCGCGGCATTGGCCTGGTCCAGCGAGACCTGCGTGGTCTGCATCTGCGCGGTTACGCTCTGCACCCGCGCGGCATCGGCCACGCAGAGCAGGTACGCATTGCCCACGGTAAGCACCACCATGTCGCGAGCATCCTGCGCGGAGAGCCGGGCTCCCTCAAAATTATGGTGCGCCGCGAGGTAGCTCTCCAGCGACGAGACGTTCAGCAGCGACCACGAGAGATAGGCGCGGAAATCCACCACCTGATACGGCCCGACGATCGGATTGACCCCGGGAAACTTGAAGCCCTCAGCCGCAAGATTGATCTGCGTGACCGATATGCGCGCCTGGCCATCCACCGTGGGCAGCAACGCCTGAAGCTGCTGCAGGCGCTGACCGGCAGCGGCCTGTTGCTGCGAGCTCTGCAGGATCACGCCCAGATTGCTCTGCTCGCCCCGACGAATGGCGTCATCCAGCGAGAGGTCAAGTACGCCGGCGGTCGGCTTCTCCGTGACCAGGCTGCCCTGAAACGAACTGGGGCTGACGCCTGCGCTGGTTCCTGTGCCCTGGGGCAGGGTGGGCGCGGCCGCAGACCCTCCGGAGGCGGTCTGCGCCGCCAGCGGCACTGCCGCAAGAGCCGCGAAGAGTACGAACTTGAGTCCACCGCGGGCTGCAGCAGACGGGCTAAAACGTTCCAAGACTTTCATCCTTATATGAATGTTACCGTCTTTCCGTTCTTCAAGTTAGAAGCATCCAGGAAAAGTTCACCGCTTTGGGATGATCGCCCCTGCATCGGCACGGGCTTATCCTATTGGAGTCTATGTTTTGATGTTTCAGCTGTCTGAAGTATGCAAAATCTTTTAACATTCGCCCGTAACCTGCTGCTCGTACACTAGGTACTTCGTATGCCGCGATTCCGACCGACAGCTCAGCAGCACTACCTCAGCCGCGATGATTCCTGGCTCTCCTTCAACCAGCGCGTTCTGGAGGAGGCCGAAGACCGCGCCAATCCGCTGCTGGAGCGCATCAAGTTCCTCGCCATCACCGCAAGCAATCTGGACGAGTTTGTGGAAATTCGCGTGGCCGGTCTGCTGCAGCGGATGGAGGACGGCCACGGGCGCGTGGTGCTGCACGACGACGATCTGGGCCAGCCGCCGGAGGTGCGGTTTGAGCGCATCTCGACCCTGCTGCGCGAGTTTGTATCTGCCCAGTACGCCTGCTGGAACAAGCTGCTGCCTGCTCTGGCGGCGGAGAAGATTCACGTTCTGGAGTGGAACGACCTGGACAAGGCGGGCCGCGCCTTTGCCGTGAACTTCTACCAGACCGAGGTCGATCCGCTGCTGACCCCGGTCACGATTGACCCGTCGCACCCTTTCCCCCGGGTGCTGAACAAGGCGCTCTGCATCGCCCTGCTGCTGCGCCGAAAGCGCCGCGGAGCAGGCCGCGCTGCCGAGAGCGAGCTGGGCGTGATCACCGTACCGCGTTCCCTGCCGCGCCTGATCCAGCTGCCCGCGCCCGCCGGCGAACACCGCTTCATCTTTCTGCATGACCTCATCCAGGCGCAGGCTGCCAGCATGTTTCGCGGCTATGCCGTGCTCTCGGGCGCGGCCTTCCGCGTGACCCGCAACAGCAATCTCTACCTGCAGGAGGAAGAGTCGCGCTCCGTACTGGAGAGCGTGCGCGCCGAGCTGCACAATCGGCGCAAGGGCGATGCCGTGCGCCTGGAGATTGAAGCCAGCGCCGACCCCGCCATCTCCGAACGGCTGCGCACTAACTTCGAACTCGATCACGCACAGGTTTTCCCCACGCACGGCCCGGTGAATCTGTGGCGGTTGATGAACATCTACAGCGCGGTGCCGAATCCGGAGTTGAAGTATGCGCCCTTCCAGGGCGTGCAGCACGCGCTGCCGCCGGAGACGCCGGATATCTTCGCCGAGCTGCGCCGGCACGATCTGCTGCTGCACCATCCGTTTGACAGCTTCGATACCGTGGTGGACTTCATCGAAGACGGAGCCAACGACCCCAACGTGGTCTCCATCAAACAGACGCTCTACCGCACCAGTTCTGACTCCTCCATCTTTCAGGAGCTGGTGGAGGCTGCACAGGAGAAAGACGTCACCGTTGTGGTGGAGTTGATGGCTCGCTTTGACGAAGCCTCGAATATTCGCTGGGCGCGCACCCTGCAGGACGCCGGAGTGCAGGTCTTCCACGGCATCCTGGGGCTGAAGACACACTGCAAGCTGGCGCTCATCGTGCGCCGCGATGAAGACGGCGTGGTGCGTCGCTATGCGCATCTGGGCACGGGCAACTACAACCCGGTCACCGCGCGTTTCTATACGGACATCAGCCTGCTGACGGCTGAGCCGAAGATGACCACCGCCGTGCACAACGTATTCAACTATCTGACGGCGCATGCTGACGCGCAGGATTTCCGTCCGCTGCTGGTCGCTCCGCTGACCCTGGCCGATGCGCTGCTGGAGATGATCCGGCGCGAGATTCAGCACGCCAAGGCCGGCCGCAAAGCCCGCATCATCGCCAAGATGAATTCCCTGCTGGACCACCGCGTTGTGGATGCGCTCTACCTGGCATCGCAGGCCGGCGTCAGCATTGACCTGATTGTGCGCGGCATCTGTGCGCTGCGCCCCGGCGTGCCCGGCCTGAGCGAGAACATCCGCGTGCGTTCCATCGTCGGGCGTTTTCTGGAGCACAGCCGCATTGTTTACTTCGCCAATGGCGGCAAGGAAGAGATCTACTGCGGCAGCCCGGACTGGATGCCGCGCAATCTCTATGAACGCTGCGAGACCGCGTATCCGGTACACGATCCCACGCTGCAGGCGCGGTTGCGCGATGAGATTCTTGCAGCCTATCTGGCGGATAACGTGAAGGCGCGCCTGCTGCAGCCGGATGGAAGCCATACCCGCCCGCCGGGGAACGGTGCAGCCTTCAGCGCGCAGGATTTCCTGATCGCTCTGGCTGCGGGCAAAGCTACACTGGCTGACATCCCTGCCGACCCCGCACTACCGCACGCAGCCAAAAAGGCAGCCGCAAAACCCGGCAGCAAGAAGAAGAAAAAGCACTAGGGAAGGTCTGAACAAGTGATCAGCATTCCCTCAGTGGCTAAAGCCACATGGATGGGATTGGACTTGCGGCGGGACTGAAGTCCCGCCCTTTCAAAACTGAGACTTGTTCAGGGCTTCCCTGGGCTGCGGCGCTCTGTGGCGCGCTATGCCTCTGCTAGTTCAAAGCTGATTTGTAGAATGCATCCAGGTCGGCACGGAACTGCTTGAGTGCCTCGGTATTCAAATACACCATGTGTCCGGACGGATAGTACGCCAGCTGCACGTTGCCCGTCAGCTCCTGCGGCAGCTGCATGTGCGCCAGATCGTACTCGGTTGCGAAGAACGGCGTGGCGAGATCGAAGTATCCATTGGCAGAAAACACCTTCAGCTTAGGATTCTTGCGCATGGCCGACGCCAGATCGACGGCAGTATCTGCCGCAGCCTGCTGCCCGCCGTTATCTGCCGGGTGATGCTTGAACTCCCACGCACCGATCACGCCGGGAGCCGAGGTGAAGTACTGTTCCGCGGTGTTGAATTTCAGCTCATGCTCAAGATAATCATGAAACTGCGCAATGAATGCGCCGCTGATTCCGGTCTCTGCCGGATCGGAGTCAGGCGTCTCACCCGCGGCATCCGCATCCCAGCCTTCGAAGCGCGCATCGTAGCGGCCCAGGATGCGCTCATCTTCTCCGCGCAGCAACTGCTTGCGGAAACGCGCAGGCGAAACGCGCAGCTTCGCCTCCTTCACATAGGCAACCGGCAGCCCGGTAAATTCCGCGACGCGCTGTGCCATGGCATCAAACTCCGCCGGTGGCAGCTTGTCACCGGCGAATAGCGCCTGCGCATAGGGTCCACGCGCAAACACACGCGCCTGCTGGACAAAATCTTTCATCTCACCGGTGTGCTTCACCTTGTGGAAGTACCATGCGATCGCAGCGTAGCTGGGCAGGTAGGAGATGAATTCGCGATCATACCCTGGTGTACGAATGCCGTAGTTCAAAATGCTGGAGAGCAGGATCACGCCGTTGCACTGTACGCCGTCTGCCTGCAGCGCCGCCACCAGTCCGGCCGAACGCGTGGTGCCGTACGATTCACCAAAGAGAAAGCGAGGCGAGTTCCAGCGGTGATATTCGGTAAGGTAGCGGACGATGAAGCGGTCAAAGGCATGGATGTCCTGGTCAGTGCCCGCGAAATCCTTGAGCGTTCCGTTGCCCACAGCGCGCGAGTAGCCCGCCAGCGGCGCGTCAATAAACACCAGGTCACTCTGGTCCAGCAGGCTCTCAGGGTTGGTGATGAGCTGATACGGCGGACCGGCGGTCGGCTTCGGGCTATCCGTAACCACGCGCACTGGGCCGAATGAGCCCATGTGCAGCCAGAAGGTCGCAGCCCCCGGACCACCGTTGTAGAGGAATGTCACCGGCCGCCTGGCCGCATCGGCTCCGTCTTCTGTATAGGCGACGTAAAAGATGCTGCCGTTCGGCTTGTCATTCTCATCGCGGATCAGCAGATTGCCCGCGGTCGCCGTGTAGTGTACCGTCCGGCCGCCGAATACGCCTTCATGCGCCGTCACGCTGGTGGTCTCAGGCGGAATCGGCGTACTCTCGTCGGTCTTCTTCTCACTCGGCGCCTGTTCCTTCGCGGGCGCGGCTTTTGCGGCAACAGCAGGAGGCGGTGCAGCGGCAGTGGGCGGCTGCGCAAGCATTGCAGCCGGTGCGCAGAGGGCGAGCACGGCAACGGCGGAGAGTGAGACGCGGATCAAGGTCATGGCGGCGCAGACAGGATACCGCGTTTACTGCAGCGAAGCGAGAGGCATCTGCGGCGGCACTGTCTGGGCCCTCGAATCCACAGGCGTTTCCACTACCCTTGAGGAGTACGCACTCCTGCTGCAGATTGGAAACTCCGAACCTGGCCACCCACGCATCATTGCTTCCTCTGCTGCAAAGCAGTTTCGGATTCTCGTGCTTCCGCGCGAATCAGGAGGCCGTGTGCCGTGCCGCCATTGACGGCAATGACGTTCTTTTGGTCATGCCCACGGGCGCAGGCAAGTCGCTCTGCTATCAGCTGCCCGCCATTGCGCGCGGCGGCACTACGCTGGTCATCAGCCCGCTGATCGCGCTGATGGAAGATCAGGCGGCCAAGCTCACCGCGCTGGGTTTCCGGGTGGCGCGGATTCATTCCGGGCTGGATCGCAGTGAGGCGCGGCAGGCCTGTGTGGAATACCTGAATGGCACGCTGCAGTTTCTCTTCATCGCACCGGAGCGCATGCGCGTTCCCGGCTTCCCGGAGATGCTGGCCAAGCGTAAGCCATCGCTGATTGCGATTGATGAGGCGCACTGCATCTCGCAATGGGGACACGATTTTCGCCCGGACTATCGCATGTTGGGCCAGCACCTGCCCGCCCTGCGGCCTGCGCCCATCATCGCGCTCACGGCTACGGCTACGCCCGTCGTGCAGGATGACATTGTGCAGCAGCTCAACCTGGCGCAGACCTCGCGCTTCATCCACGGCTTCCGCCGCGAGAATCTCGGCATAGAAGTGGTTGAAGTGCCGAAGTCAATGCGCTCGCAGTACGCGCTGGAGATCCTGACAAATACGGAGCACCGGCCCGCTATTGTGTATGCGCCTACGCGCAAGGAATCTGAAAGTCTGGCACGCGAGCTCTCACACCATTTTCCTGCGGCCGCGTATCACGCCGGTCTGGAACCGAAGGTACGCGAGAGTGTGCAGCATAAATTTCTGGCGGGCACGCTGGATGTCGTGGTGGCGACTATCGCCTTCGGCATGGGCATTGATAAACCGGATGTGCGCACGGTGATTCACACGGCGCTGCCGGGCAGCCTGGAAGCGTACTACCAGGAGATTGGACGCGCAGGGCGCGACGGCGATCCCAGCCGCGCCATCCTGATGCATGCTTACTCTGACCGCCGTATGCACGACTTTTTCTTCGAGCGCGATTACCCTGACGCTGCCGAGCTCGCGCGTATCTACACCACGCTCTCCAATGAGCCGATGGAGGTGGAGCATCTGCGGCACAAGCTGAAGATGGAGCAGACTGTGCTGGACAAGGCGCTGGAGCGTCTGACCGCAACCGGCGGTGCTCTGCCGGACTTCAACGGCGACGCCGTGCGCGGTGAGAACGCTGCCTGGCGCACGCTCTATACCGAGCAAACCAAGCGGCGGCGCATGCAACTGGACCGCATGGCGCGCTTTGTGGAATCCAGCCAGTGCCGCATGGCCACGCTGGTGGAGTTCTTCGGCGACGTGGACGACGCCCGCAAGCCGTGCGGCCAGTGCGACGTGTGCGCGCCCCAGCGCTGCGTGGCCCAGCAGTTCCGCGCGCCCACGGATGACGATCAGCGCCACACCCGCGCCATTCTAAAAGCGCTGGGCAATGGAATTTCGCAATCGACCGGCAAGCTCTACAAGGCCGTCTTTCCCCGCGAAGAGATTGGCCGCAACGGTTTTGAAGATATGCTGAACGCCCTCTCCAGCGCGGGCATGGTAGAGATTGAAGACACGTCGTTCGAGAAAGATGGCCGCACCATTCCCTTCCGCCGCGTCTCACTCACGCTGCGTGGCGAGAATGCGGAAGAAGAGGATGGCGTAGAAAGCGCGCTGAGCGGCGTACGCTTCAGAAGCGAGCGCCCCGCCGCCAAACGCAAGCGCACGCTGGTGCGTGATGCCTACCACGGAGTCGCGCCGCCGGAAAAAATTGTGCCGCGCAAACAGGCTGCGGAGCCGCTGAGCGCTGCATCCGCCGCCTGTGAAGAGCGGTTGCGCGCGTGGCGGCTGGGCGAATCGAAACGGCTTGGGCTGCCGCCGTTCTTCATCTTCGGTGATAAGACCATGCGCTCCATTGCGATGGAGCGCCCGCACTCAGTGGATGCATTGCTCACCGTACCCGGCATCGGCTCCGCCAAAGCGGATAAGTTTGGTGAGGCGATCTGCAGCCTCTGCCGGGAATCTTAATCCGGCTTTGCGATGAGCTCTATCATCGCCGGTACGATCTGCTGCACGTCGCCCACAATGCCGTAGTCCGCCACCTGGAAGATGGGCGCGTCCGCATCGCGGTTAATGGCGACGATGGTTCCCGCCTTGTTCATGCCGGAGAGATGCTGTACCGCGCCGGAGATTCCTACCGCAATGTAGAGCTTCGGCTGCACCGTCTTTCCGGTCTGCCCTACCTGCTCGGCATAAGGCCGCCAGCCGGCATCCACCACGGCGCGCGTTGCGCCCACCGCAGCGCCCAGCTTGTCCGCCAACCCTTCCACCAGCGTGGCAAAGCCCTCAGCGGAGCCGACTCCGCGCCCGCCGGAGACGATGGTGTCAGCTTCCACCAGTGAAATACGCGCGGTCTGCGATTTGGTTTTTCCCGTCACCTGCACCCGGGGTTGCGGCAGTTCTACGTCCACATCAAACTGCTCTGCACTTTCTGCCGACGGTTGCGCTGCGGCAAAGATGCCCGGCTTCACCGTGACCACGATCTGCGGGGCGTTCGCTTCTACCGTCTCCGTAACGCGCGCCAGGTAAGTGTATCGTTGCGCGCGGATTACCGCGCCCTCCTGCCTGAGCTGAATGACGTCTTCGAGCAACGCCGCATTCAGCTTCACCGCAACGCGCGGGCTGTACTCGCGCCCGCTGCGGCTGCCGCCAATCAGGATCAGCTTTGCCTCGCCTTCCGCGGCAACAAATGCAACCGCCGCGGCCCACGTCTCCGGCGAATACTGCGCCAGCGCGGGCGTATCCAGCACCAGCACCTGCTCAGCCAGCCGTGCCGCTTCCGCTGCAATGGCTGCCACGCCGGAACCCAGTACCAGAATCGTCACCGGGCCATTCACAGCCGCGCCGCGCGCCGCAGTCACCATCTCCGCGGCGCTCTTGCTTAGCTTGCCGTTCGCATACTCCGCCACGATCAGAATCATGCGATCACCTTCGCTTCCGTGCGCAGCAGCTCCACCAGTTGCGCTGCCGCGGCTCTGGGATCGTCCTTCGCCTGCAGAATTTTTCGCAGCCGTGTGCGCGTCTGCATCTCTGCCGCAACGGTCTTCACCTTGCTCTTCACCTGGAACGAAGCGATCTGCTCCTTGCGCAGCTCTTTCTTCTTGGCTTTCATAATGTTGGGCAGGGTCGCATAGCGCGGATCGTTCAAGCCCTGCTGCGTGGTGATGACCGCAGGCAGCGCCACGGTGAAGCTCTCATTGCCGTCATCCACATCATGCCGCCCGGCCAGTTGCCCGCCGCCCAGCTCCAGATGATTTGTCCAGGTAAGTTGCGGCCAGCCGAGGCGCTCCGCTACGGCAGCGCCCAGCGCATCACTATCCCAATCGGCCTGGCGGCCGCCGCAGAAGATCAGCGTCGCTTCTTCTTTCCGTGCCAGCTCCACCACCACGCTGCTCAGAGCGATTGCGTCCAGCGGCTGCTCGCTTTCCACGTGAATGGCGCGGTCCGCACCCATGGCGAGCGCGCTGCGCAGCGCCTCTTCATTCCGCGCCGGGCCAACGGCGGCCACAATAATCTCCGCGGGCGCGCCGGCATCACGAAAACGCAGCGCCTGCTCCAGCCCATACTCATCCATGGTGTCCAGCACCAGCTTCGCGGCTGCGAGCGAAACCGCGCCGTTCGCAATGGCAATGCTCGCTTCAGCATCCGGCACCTGCCGGACATAGACCAGAATCTTCATGCTCGAAATGCCTCCTGCGGGGTCAGAAAGTCTTTCCAGTTGCCAATCATAGAATGCCTGGGCCAGAATGAATGGGCATTCAGTTGCTGGAATACTGTAGCATTTGCCGCAGACGTACCGCACTACCCTTCGCAAATTTACCTGGAGACCCCGGCCATGGTTTACGAGACGATTCTGACGGAAGAGCGCGGGCGTGTTGCCCTGATCACGCTGAACCGTCCGCAGGCCCTGAACGCGCTGAACTTTCAGGTGATGCGCGAGTTGACGGACGCCCTCTCATACTATGATGCGGCCCCGGCCATCGGCTGCATAGTGCTCACGGGGTCAGAAAAGGCCTTTGCCGCCGGAGCCGACATCAAAGAGATGCAGCCGCTCACCCCAACCGATCTTTATCTTGAGGGACGATTCACCGGCTGGGATCGCGTGGCCGCGGTGCGCAAGCCCATCATCGCGGCGGTAGCCGGCTTCGCCCTGGGCGGCGGCTGCGAACTGGCCATGATGTGTGACTTTATTCTCGCAGCAGACACAGCAAAGTTTGGCCAGCCGGAGATCAAGCTCGGCGTGCTGCCCGGCATGGGCGGTTCACAACGTCTGACGCGCGCCGTGGGCAAATCCAAAGCGATGGAGATGTGCCTGACCGGCCGCATGATGGATGCGACCGAGGCCGAGCGCGCCGGATTGGTGGCCCGCATTGTGCCCGCTGCCGATCTGCTGCAGAGTGCGCTCGCCACCGCAGACGCCATTGCAGCCATGTCATTGCCGGCTGCGATGATGGTGAAAGAAGCCGTGAATCGCGCCTTTGAGATGCCGCTCAGCGAAGGCCTGCGCATGGAGCGCCGGCTTTTCGAATCCGCCTTTGCCACCGAGGACCAGAAAGAGGGCATGGCCGCCTTCATGGCAAAGCGGCCCGCCAACTTCAAACATCGCTAGAGCAGCACGGAGACTGGCTTGCTTCCTTCCTCGCAGAAACTGATCTTCCTCATCTTCGCACTTGTCACCACGCTCGCGGGCGTCCGCGGATTCTATCGCCTGGCTCTGCGCATCCGCCGTGGCCGCCCGGACATTGAGCCGCGCACGGATCACCTGCTCAGCCGCGCGTGGTACGCACTGCGCACCACCCTGCTGCAGACGCGCACCTTCAGGAAGCGCATCACTCTCAGCATCTTCCACTCCTTTATCTTCTACGGGTTTGTTTTCTACATCCTGGTCAATCTGCTTGACGCGCTGGAAGGCTACGTCCGTTTTTCCATTTCGTCATCGAGCGCGGCTGGAGCCATCTATAATTTGTGCGCCGACATCCTGAGCTTCCTCGTTCTGCTCGGCGTAGTCGCGCTGGTGCTGCGCCGATTCGCTCTGCCGCAGCGCCGCGATTTCCGTTTCAACGCCCGCACCCTGCTGCATGAAGATGTGCAGCACGGCAAGATTACGCGCGACTCCATCATCGTCTCCGCGTTCATTCTGTTCCATGTGGGCAGCCGCGCGCTGGGTAGCGGAGCAAAGCTTGCCATGGAAGGCGGCGACCGTTGGCAACCATTCGCAACGCTGTTGTCGCACCTGTTTACGCCGCAGAATGCACGCGCCTGGGCCATCTTCGGCTACTGGGGCGCGCTGGGCAGCGTGCTCCTCTTCCTGGCCTACTTCCCTTACACCAAACACATCCACATCTTTATCGCACCACTCAAATATCTTTTCTGCCGCTCGGCAAGCAGCGGTGAATTGCCGGCGATGCCTCTCGATCTGGAACAGATGGCAGAAGACGCGCCACCCATTGGCGCAGCGCTGCTTGAAGAACTCGCGTGGCCCCGGCTGCTGGATGCGTACGCCTGCATCCAGTGCAACCGCTGCCAGGATGTGTGCCCCGCCGCCGCAACCGGCAAATCGCTCTCGCCCGCGGCGCTGGAGATTAACAAGCGCATGGAACTGAACCGCATTGCCGAGGGCAGAGCGGCAGGGGCTGAAGCTCGCAGCGCCTTCTCCTTTCTGCAGCAGATTCCGTTTGAAAGCGGTGGAGACTCGCCGCGCCCGCTGCTGGATTTTGCGCTCTCGCGCGAAGCCGTGTGGGGCTGCACCACCTGCGGCGCATGCATGGATGTGTGCCCGACGGAGAATGAGCAGATGCTCGACATCATCGACCTGCGCCGGAATCTGGTGATGGCTCAGGGCGAGTTCCCGGTACCGCTGCAGAATGCGTTTCGCGGCATGGAGCGCGCGAAGAATCCCTGGGGCATCAGCCACGACAAGCGCATGGCATGGGCCGATGGGCTGAACGTTCCCACCACCGACGATAATCCAGACCCGGACGTGCTGTACTGGGTTGGCTGCGCTGCCAGCTACGACCCCGGCGCGCAGAAGACTGCTCGCGCGTTTGTGCAGCTGCTGACTGCTGCGGGAGTGAACTTCGCCGTGCTGGGCAAACGGGAATGCTGCACCGGTGACACCGCGCGCCGCGCCGGGAATGAGCTGCTCTACACCCAGCTGGCGACACAGAATGTGAGTACGCTGAACGATGTGCATCCGCGCACCATCGTTGCCACCTGCCCGCACTGCATGAACTCCCTGGGCAACGAGTACAAGCAGATCGGCGGCAACTATCACGTCGTGCATCATACGGAGTATCTGCAGACGCTGCTCGGCAGCGGCCGCCTGCAGCCTGCACGAATCGATGCTACCGTCGCCTTCCACGATCCCTGCTACCTGGGCCGCCACAACGGCACCTACGATGCACCCCGCGCCGTGCTCTCTGCACTCGGCATGAACATGGTGGAGATGGAGCGCACGCGCAGCAACTCCTTCTGCTGCGGAGCGGGCGGTGCACAGTTCTGGAAGGAAGATGAGCCGGGCGAGGAGCGCATCTCCGAGAATCGCTACCGCGAGGCGCAGCAGGCCCTGAGCACAGCGCCGCACGATAAAGTGCTCGCCGTCGGCTGCCCCTTCTGCAAGAGCATGCTCAACAGCACACCATCCGCCGGCAGCGCTGAGATTGCCGTCAAGGACGTCGCCGAGTTGTTATGGGAAGCGCTGCAAGCAGCTAAGGGCAGCTCACCGGAATCAGAAATGCGTGCGCTGCCGCAGCCCGTGATAGAACCTACCGTCAACGCGCCTGTCGCCCCGGTTCCCGCGCCAGAGCCGATGCCGCCGCAGGCAGAATTAGAGCCCGCCATCACGGCGGAAACCACTGCGCCCGCTCGCAAGAAATGGAATCCCAGGGCGGTCGAGTCGCAGGCAGAAGCGGCGTCACCAGCGGTTGAACCGGCGACGCCGCAGCCTGAGCGTAAAAAGTGGAATCCGAAAAAGTAGAACCAGCTAGCTGATGTCAGGCGGGTCAATGCCCAGCGCCGTGGCCAGTGCATTGTGGTGGTCCTGCTCATCCACCAGAATGGCGCGCAGTTGCTCCGCGAGCGCATACAGGCTGAGCGCCTCCGCCTGCCGGACGCGGATCCGATAGTTGCGAATCGTCTCGCCCTCATTATTCAGATCGAAGCGCAGCATGTCCTCTGCCTTGTCTGAAGTCTTCACCGGCTTGGGCGTCACAGTCGGTTTCCCGCCCAGATAATCAATCTGGTCGGCGATGATCAGTGCGTGCTTCAGTTCTTCGCCCGCATGAACTTCCAGCTCGCCCGCAATGTTCATAAACTGCGCGCCTTTGATCGTTTTGGAGTACACGGTATAGGCGATAATTGCCTGGTATTCGCGTGAGAGATCCTCGTTCAAGCCCTGGATCAGCTCGTCCTTACTCAATGCATCTTTTGCTTTCACGTTCCCTGCCATGATGTTTGTATCCTCCGCAAAATTAGATGCGGATTCCGGGCGATGCGGCCAATCCTCAGGCGAAAAGTATGAACATGGGCGCTGGCAGGGCGACGGAGTTGTCCGTGTCCTTCAGCTGACCGCTCCTGCGATCCCGTGTGAACACAGCTACATTCGATGAATCCTGATTCGCGGCAAGCAACGAATTTCCATCCGGCGAAAGCGTGATCTGCCGCGGCGTCTTGCCTCCGCAGGAGATCCGCTGCACCAGGGTGAGCTGCGGCGCAGCGCCCTTCGCTGCGGAGAGGCCAAAGACCGCAATCGAATTCTCCCCGCGATTGCTGGTGTAGAGAAAACGCCCATCCGGCGACACCATGACCTCCGCCGCGGTGTTCGTGCCCTTGAAGTCCGCGGCCACGGTGGATACGGGTTGTCCGACCGTAGTCAGCACACCGTCTTTCGCATTCCAGGCGAGCACGTCGAGCGTGGAATCAATCTCATTCACATTGAACGCGTAGCGCCCGCCGGGCAGGAATGCAAGATGTCGCGGCCCCGAACCCGCACGCGCTCTCCAGGCGGCGGGAGAGTTCGGCGTCAGCAGCGCAGGGCGCGCAGCATCAACGCGATAGATGTGAATCTGATCCAGCCCGAGATCGTTGATGAGCAGAAAACGTTCATCCGGCGAGAGCAGCGCACTATGCGCATGGGGGGCCTCCTGCCGCTTCGGATTTGCGCCGTGTCCGCTGTATTGAAAGTGTGAGACTGGCCCGGCGAGGCTGCCGTCAGGATGAATATCGTAGCTGCTGATGCTGCCGCTAAAGTAGTTCGCAACGTAAGCGGCTTTGCCGGTGGAATGAATCGAGATGTACGCCGGTCCAAAGCCGCCCGCGGGCACCGCGTTGATCTCGCTCAGCGCACCATCAGCATGGCGTGCCAATGCGGTAACGGAGGCAGCGTCGCTGGCCACCGCATTCACCGCGTAAACATGGTCGCCATGCATCGCCAGAAAGCTTGGCCGCGCGGTCGCAATCGCAAGCGCGGGTTGGCTCAGCGTACGCTTCGCTGCATCCCACGTCGCGGAGTAAATTCCCTTCGCCCCGCTGCTGGTATCGCATCCGAAATACACCATGCCACCGGCTTGCGGTACTGCGGCGAATGCCTTGAAGGCATAGGGTAGCGCGAGCGATGCGCCCAGAAATCTTCTGCGGGATAGTGCAGGCATAAGAGGGTTCTCCGCTCACGATGCTATCGCAATTCAGGCGGAGGATGCACACTCACTGCGGATTGATGGCGATGCCGGCGGGCGCACTCCCGTCAGTGTAATTGCCCGCAGCATCTCCCGATGAACTGAACACGCTCACCGCCCCGCCACTGTTCGCCACCCAAATATAGCCCGCGGCGTCGATAGCGATCCCCTGCGGTCCACTCAGCCCGTTCCCGCTCACCGTCGCGCCGATCATGCCCGCACTACTCACCGGCATAATCGTTGCGTCGCCGCTGTTCGTAACCCACGCATCTCCGTTCGCGTCGATAGCCAGCGCAGAGGGCGTACTGCCGGCAGCGCCCATGGCAATAAACTGCCGCTCGCCCACGGGGTCCAGCATCACCACGCTGTTATTTCCTGCACTGGCGATCCACACATTGCCGCTCGCATCGTTGGCAATGCCCGCAGGCTGTTTCAACCCGGCGACGGCGTAGTTCACCATCAGCGTCCAGGCTGCGGGCTGCGTGTAGCTGGTAGGAAACGCCGCGCCAATGCTGGGGATGAGCTGGTAAAGCGCCGCCACATTTACCGCCGGATGCAGCGCCATATTCAGCGCAGCGCCGATGGTATCCGTCGGCGCGATTCCATTCACCGCCGTGTCGTGAAAGAGCGTGCCGCAGGGGCTTCCATCGCCGTCCGCACCACCGGCGGAGTTCACGCAGGTCGCCAGAATGTCGCCCAGCGCGGCAATCTCATCCGTCGGCACCGTCGTGCCTGCCGGCAGATTCGCACCGCCCGCATTGCCCGATGCAATATCGGCAAGCATGTTTGCCGTGGCAAATGCGTTCTGCAATCCCACGGTATTGGTTGCCGTGGTGCCAACGTGGTCAAAGCCCGCGGTGAACGGCGCCAGCGCCCACACCGCAGCCACCGTGGTTAATTCATTCACATTCACAAACGGAATGCTGCTCAACCCGTTGCACGGTCCCAGCGCTGCCATGAGCGCGAGATTGAGATTCTGCTGCCCGGGAATGGAGTAGCCCTGCGTGATCGTAAGGTACACGGGCGTGTCAACGGTCGCTGGGCAGCTAAACGCATCCGTAATGGTGAACTCGCCGTAGGCGTTGGTCGCAATGGAGTTGCTCGGCATGCTGGTCAGCAGCGTTGCGGCAGAGCCGTAGCCCGTACTCCCTGCGGCCCAGAGCTGCACGCTGCCATAAGCCACGGGCAGCTGGCCACCCATCGCGCGTCCGGTGATCGCGCTCCCGTGAGCCGCGACATTCGCGGCAGTGCCTCCGCCTGCGCATCCCGCAAGCAGCCCACACAACGCTGCAAGCAATACGCCGGTGGCCTTGTTCATGGCCGCACCCCCAGCGTTTTATTCGCCGCTCCGGTCACCAGCGGTGGAACCGGCTCGGCCCCACCGATGATCTCCGTCACACTGTCATTGCCCGCGTTCGTCACCCACACGTTGCCCGAAACATCAATGGAAATGCCTGCCGGCGAATTCAGCCCGCCGCCGGTGTATCCCGTTGCCGGCGAGAGCAGGCTGCCGCTGTTGCTGAGCGCAGAGACGCTGCCGTTGCTGTTCGCCGTCCACACCGCGCCCGCTCCATCCACTGCGATCGCAACCGGCAAATTGCCTGCTCCGATGCTGAACCCTGCGCTCAGCAGGCTGCCCGCGCTGTTCCACTCACTCACGCTGCTGCCGCTTGCGCTCGCGGACCACACATTGCCGGTGCTATCGACCGCAATGCCCTGCCCGCCGTTGTGCATAGCCGATTTGTAAACCGTGCCGTCAGGATTCAGCGCGGCCACCGCCGTACCATTCGCCGTCCAGATGCTTAGCGCAGCGCCCGTCACCGTCAGGGTCTGAAACTGGCCACCGGCAATGCCCGCTGCCGCCAGCAGATGCTGTCCGCTCAACCCGAGCGCCTGGACAGGGCTCGCAGTGGTGGCCGCATCCGTCACAATCACAGGCGACGTGGGTGACGAGACATCGATCATGGCCACGCCCGTGGACGCGAAACATCCTACATAGGCATAGCTGCCTGTCAGTATGATCGGCAGCGCCTGGCATCCGAGCGGCAGCGTTGCCGCAAGCGTGGGCGCGTCTGGCCTGGTGACGTCAATGATGTCCAGGTGTTGCGCGTCAAAGTTCGTCATGTACGCATAGTTGCCGCGCACCACCAGCCGCTGCGGCGAGTGAGCTACCGGCAGCTCGCCCAGCGCCTTCATGGTTCCCGTTGCGGTAAAGATCTGGAAGTAGGATTGCGTGGGCTCTGAGCTGCATGCACAGTACACGTTGCCCTCGTAGACGTAGACGCCGTTCGGCGACGTTCCTGCCTCCGTCGCCACACTGCCGTCAATCACAGGGGCTGCCGGATGAGACACATCCACGCGATAGATCGCAGCGCCGTCATGCGCGGGCACATACATGTGTGTGCCTGCCAGTGATATGCCGGGATACGGCCCTTGCAGCCCGCTCACGCCGCCCGCGATCGCCAGCACCGGCGCGGACGGAACGGTATTGTCAATGCTCAGCACATACAGCGTGCTGGTGTCGTAGCAGGTAACGTACAGATAGTTTCCGGCGGCAAGGATGCCGTTGGGAGCACTGCACGGCAGCGCGAATGTGGTCAGCACCACGGGAGTATTCGTTGCTGCATTCAGCACGATGACGGCTCCGCTTGCACCCTGTACGGTCAGATAGGCGTAGCTGCCTTCGGTATCCATTGCGATGGGGGTTAGCGTTGCAGAAGGAGTGACGGAACCTTGTGCCACAGGACCGGTCTGCGCATGGCCGCCCGCAATGCAGGCGAACGCCAAGCCGGTCAGCACCGCTGCGGTCCGTGCTGCATGGTGAAGCTGTTTATTTGACCGCGCTGTCGCGGCTCCCAACCATTGCAGGATCAATGGAAGCTCTCTCGTGAAGAAAGATTTATGGCATCATCATACGCTGCTCATGGAGCAGCCCTTGCATCGATCATCGGCGAATCGCAAGATGATTCCACACAAATTTCAGTTGCAATTGTCATGTGAACGCTAACCGTTCAGCAACTCCTGCCAGTTCGCGGGCACGCGGCCTTTCGGTCCCGGCACTGGCTGATTCAGCGGATGATGCTGTGGCGGCGCGAGTTGCGGGCCGTCGAGAAACTCCTCGCTGCCGAAGTTCCAGTACCACTCTTCGCCGGGTTCAAAGCTGCGCATCACCTTGTGCCCCGTCGCTTCAAAGTGCCGCCGCGCATGCTGGCTCGGCGAACTGTCGCAGCAGCCCACATGCCCGCACGCCGCGCAACGCCGCAGATGCAGCCACCATCCGCCCGTCTTGCCGCACTCCACACAGCCCGGCCCACTCGGCGGAATTGCTGGATCAATCTCTTTCATCGCAGAACCTCGATTGGGGAATAATCGATCACCATAGGCTTCTCGTCCCGCCGGAGTTTGTCATCCCGGGCACAACGGAGGAGCCCTCTTTTGCCCGTAGGAATTAATTCAATCCCGGCAGACTCTCATCATCTTCCTGCGCGTTCTTCATCGACTCCGCCATCTGCTGGATGGAAGCCTTCACATCGCCCTTGGTGATCGATTCCAGGATGCGGCGATGCACGGCTGCGATCTCACTCAGTTTTTTCGGTGTCGGGTCAGCCTTCTGAATAATGCTGAAGGTCAGCAGCTTGGGGACGAGCTGTTCCAGGCAGGTGCGCAGACTGTCATTCTGCGCCGCCTCCCACAGGGTGCGGTGGAAGGCCAGGTCGGCCTGGTAAAAATCAAACGCCTGGCCCGCGCTCGCGGTCTGCTCCATGCGCTCAATCTCCTGCCACGAAGCCTGAAGGTCCGGCTTGCGCTTCGCCACCAGCTCCACCGCCAGCGTCTCCAGCCGCACGCGCACCAGGTAGATGTCACTGATGGCGCGCCGCGAAAGCAGGGTGACGCGCGTTTTGCGTTTGCCCTGGCGCTCAATGAATCCCAGGAACTCCAGCTCCAGCAGAGCTTCGCGGATGGTAGGCTGCCCCACGCCCAACTTGCGCGCCAGCCCCAGCTCCGTCAGGGTCTCGCCGGCCATCAGCTCACCGCGCTCAATCGCCTCACGAATGCTGGCAACGGCCTTATTCTTCAGCGAAACGCGCGGAATGACCTGCAATCCTGATTCAGATTCTTGCTGCATTTCCAGTGGCATGGGGCCTTCCCTTGTGTTTAACGTTAAATATAATGAACGTTTCCACATTAACGTTACTAGAATTCAGCCAGCGGTGTGACCTGAGCGCTCGCAGGGAGCGTGAAAGCCAGGAGCAGGGCCAGACACAGAATCCATCCTGAACACCGGGAGAAGCGAATAGGCGACATTTCCTTGAAAATCTTCACACTCTGCTCCAAATCCCACCATAAGGTGGGGTCAGCACACTGGGATTTCAATAACGTTAATAGATAATCGATATTACGTCCAGCAAAATATCTAAGGCCTCCGCAACTTTCAGCTCCATCGCGGTTCTTTAGCCTGATGGTCAGACCATTTGACGCAGAGAAGTATGGAATGCGCACTCCATGAATGTCAAGCGCCCTGTGGTGTTTGCTTGAAAAGCGGTGAAAGGCAGGGTTATCTCGTGCTCACCAACATCCGGATATCCCGCAGATTGTTCCCTGTTGGCCCGGTCACAATGGCGTCGCCAAGCGCCTCAAACAGGCTTCCGCTGTCGTAGTGCAGCAGCACGGCCATGGGATCGATGCCGAGATCCCGTGTCCGCTGCATGGTCGTACCATCCACCACGGCTCCGGCTGAAGCGCTGTTGCCGTCAATGCCGTCTGAGCCTGCGCTCAGCACAGCCACGCTCTGACCCTGGAAATACTCGTCGAGCTGCGTGGCGCAGTAGAGCGCGAAGTGCTGGTTCCGTCCACCAGTGCCGGCGGCGCCGCTAACCTCCACTGACACCTCGCCGCCGGAGAGCAGGCAGACGCGTTCATGCACCCGTGCCAGCTCGCGCAATCGCCCCAGCAGATACTCTGCCGCCTTGCGGTAGGGCCAGTCATCGCAACAGTTGTCGATGACCACGGTATAGCCGTCCATCTCTGCACGTGCCGCTGCGCAGCGCAGCAGGTGTTCGTTTGACAGCAGGCACACCCAGCGCGCGCGGTCGAAGATAGCGCTTGATTCCTTGGGCGTCTCCTTGCCATGGCCGCCCAGCAGATACTCTACCGCCGCCGCGGGCAACATTCTTTCTAAGTTGTGCGAGCGCAGCAGCTGCGCGCACTCTTCCCGGGTGGAAGGGTCGGGCAGCGTAGGGCCGGAGCTGACCATGTGCGGAAATCCGTCCGGCACGTCGCTCACCAGCACCGTGCATTGTGTTGCAGCACCCGCCGCTTCTGCCAGCCGTCCACCCTTTACCGCGGAGAAGTGCTTCCGCAGTGCATTCATCTCCACGATAGAGAGACCGGAGTGCAGCAGGCCGCGGTAGAACGCGGCCGTCTCCTCCACCGATATCTCCGGCATCGGCTGCTCCACCATCGCCGAGCCGCCGCCACTGATCAGAAAGAGCACGAGCGAGCGTTCATCCAGCGAGTTCAACAGCCGCATGATCTCTGCTGCGGCGTTGCGCGAACTTGCATCCGGCACCGGATGGCTGCCATGAAAAAACCGTATTTGCGGCGGCAGCTCGTACGAAAGCGCGCTGCCCACGGCGATTCCCTCAAGCTTCTGGCTGTTCGCAAGCTCAGGCTGCAGCGTCTGCACGAAGTAGTTGCACATCGGCACAGAGGCCTTGCCGATGCTCACCAGCACGATGCGGTCGAACTCCGCCAAGCGATATCGCAGTTCGCCCACCGTGAGCACACCGTCATCGCAGCGGACGGTCTGCTGCAGCTCCGTCATAATCTGCACCCGGTTCAATGTATCGGTGAACAACGTGCGCAGCTGTGACCGCAGATCGTCGGATGTCACGGGCAGTGTCTGGCTGAGTCCATTCATTCGTGCGATCCTCGCGGTGCTGAGCCCTACTGGATATACGGCGCCAGCTCCGGAACCTGAGCCTTTGCCATCGCTGCAACGGCGGCTCCGATCTCCATGCCGCCCTTTTGATTCACATGGATCTCGTCAATCGATCCATCTTTCTTGATCGCCGAGTCCTGGTTCATCTTCTCCGGTCCCTGCGCGATGAAGAAGTCGTGGGTGATCGTCTCCACATCCAGCAGCTGCACATTCATCTCTTTGGCCACAGCGCGCGTCTGCTTCTCATACGGTCCCACCGCATCCACATAGCGTAGTCTATTCGGGCCATCCCAGCGGCGGAAGGTCTCGCACGTCATCAGGATCGGCTTTATTCCCGCGGCCCTGGCCTCCTGCACGAACTGCCGGATATTTACCTTGAACTGCTCCGGCGTCACGTAGGCCTCCGCCTTCTTCTGGTTCGAATCATTATGGCTGAATCCGATCAGAACGTAGTCCGGCTTCAGCGCCAGGGCCTGCGCCCAGCGTCCTTCATCGCGGAAGCTCTTCGTACTGCGTCCGCCCCGGGCCAGATTCAGCCCCTCCGCATTGGGCTTCAATTTCGCAATGAATCCCGGTCCCCAGCCGGAAGAATCCTGCACCGTAGAATCGCTGACCAGCGCGATATGCACGGTAGAGGCACTCTTCCAGTGCACATCCTGCAGCTTCGCCGTGTGCGGCGTGCCATCCGGATTCACATAGCCGCCCTGCGCCTTCGCAACGGTCGCTCCTGCAAATCCCAGTAGCAGCACGGCTGCCAGCCCCGTAATACTTCTCCATTTTTCCTGCATCGCATCCCCTTCATTATCGGGCTGATTATCAGACCATTTGCCATCCCACAATACACACCATGCAGGAAGACAATCCAGAAAATAATTCCGGCACGCCCCTGCCTTCACTTTTGGATATCTTTTAGCTTCTGGATTTCATGCCGCGCTTGTACCGCACCAGTGCTTCCTGCAGATGCGTCTGCATCTCATGGCGCGCCAGCGTCTCATCCCTTTTCTCAATCGCGCGCAGGATGGCGCTATGTTCCTTGTGGGAATACTGCGCGGCCTGCGGCAGCAGCAAGACCTTGCGCAGCCCCTGTGCCAGCTGGTTGCGCAGCATCAGCACCAGGTCAGAGAGCAGTTTATTGCCGGAGAACTCCGCAATCTTCAGATGAAATTCAATATCCAGTGCGCCAAAGCGCTTCTCGTTCTCTGACTGCAGCGCGGCCTTCATCTCTTCCACCAGGCTCTTGAGCAAAGCGATCTCATCCTCAGTACCGCTGGCTGCAACGCGTGCCGCGGTCGATCCCTCCAGCGCAATACGCGTCTCCATCAGATTCTCAATGTCGTTTTGCTCGCTGATCAGACGCCACTCGCACACTTTGCTGAAGAATTTTGAGCCGTCTTTCGCCACGCGCGTTCCGTCGCCCACACGCGCAGAGAGTACCCCCATAATCGACAGACAGCGCAGTGCCTCGCGCAGCGAAGACCGGCCAACATCGAAGCTCGCGCACAGGTCCCGTTCTGAAGGCAGACGCTGCCCGGGCTTTAGATCGCCATTGGCAATCAGCGTCATGATCTGCTCGGTTACCGCCTCGCACACTGACGCACGCGGAACCGGCTTGATGCCCAATCCCGGGCGGCTGCTCGGCTTCTTACGCGATTTAATGCTGGTGGCCACTGGGTTCATTCCCTTCCCGCTGCTTGCAAGGGCACAAAGTTCGTTCAGCCCTCTGCAGGTATCGTAGGATGCTCGTCAGACCAATGTCAAAGAATGCCTATGCTTTATGGTCACAAAGTGAGCCAGCCTCTCACTTCCGGATTTGACAATGGTCTGATTGTCTGCCTAAGCTTTCCTTCACATCCGGACGAGCTGAATTGAAATCTCGCGCATCTATTCTGCGCATACTTTACCAGTGCCCATCCCAAGGAGAATCCTGTGCGTGCAATGCAGTGGAGCGTATCGCAACCCTGGTTACAAGGCTACGATCCATTCCATCACTGGTGGCTCTCTGCGCTGGCGGCTGCGCTGCCTATCGTTGTGCTGCTGGGCGCCATGGCTGGGCTCAGAATCAAAGCGCATCGCGCTGCGCTGATTGCGCTGGCCACGGCGCTTGCGCTGGCTCTCTTCGCGTTTCACATGCCCGCCAAACTCGCCGTGCTGGCCATGGGATTCGGCGTTGGCTATGGCCTCTTCCCTATTTGCTGGATCGTAGTCCCCATCCTGTTTCTGTATCAGCTCACGGTGCAATCCGGGCGCTTTGACCTGCTGCGCAGCAGTCTGGTGAACGTGACGGAAGACAGCCGCCTGCAACTCATCCTGATCGCCTTCGCCTTTGGAGCATTCTTTGAAGGCGCAGCCGGATTCGGCACGCCGGTTGCAGTCTGCGGCGCAATTCTCATCGGACTCGGCTTCCGCCCGGTGCAGGCAGCGGGACTGGCGCTGCTCGCCAATACGGCTCCCGTTGCCTTCGGCAGCCTGGGCATTCCCATCGTCGCGCTGCACGGCGTCACCGGCTTTGACATGCTCGTGATCAGCAAGATCATCGGCCGCCTGCTCACACCGTTCTGCATCCTGGTCCCCTTCTGGTTGATCTGGGCGCAGGCCGGCTTTGCCCGCATGGTGGAGATATGGCCCGCTGCGCTGGTCGCGGGCACCACCTTCGGCCTTACCCAGCTTTTTGTGTCGAACATGCTCGGCCCGTGGCTGGTGGATATTATTGCCGCGCTGGTCACCATCATCGTCTTCACTGCCTTCCTGCAGGTCTGGAAGCCGAAGCACATCGTCGATGCTGCCGGCAATGTGAAGCTGCCGTCCCAGGCAGCCATGGAGCGCCCCAGTGCCCGCCTTATCTGCAAAGCATGGTTTCCGTGGATACTGCTTACCGCTTTCATCATCCTGTGGGGGTCGCCGCATCTGGTGGCGATTGCTGACCGCTTCACCCTCAAGTTTCCAGTACACGGCCTCAACCAGATGGTGATGCGCACCCCGCCCATCGTGCAGAGCATCGCCGTGGAACCGGCGGTCTACATTCTGAACTGGCTCTCTGCCGCAGGCACCGCAATTTTTCTGGCCGCCGTTGCAGCAGGGTTGCTGATGGGCGTCACACCCGGTGCAGTGGCAGGAACTTTCTTGCGCACCATCACCGGCGCGCGGCTCGCCATACTGACCATCACATCCATGATGGCGATTGGCTTCATCAGCCGCTACTGCGGGCTGGATGCAACGCTCGGCCTGGCCTTCGCGCGCACCGGCGTGCTCTACCCCTTCTTCGGCACGCTGATTGGGTGGATCGGCACAGCCTCCACCGGTTCGGACACATCCTCCAACGTGCTCTTCGGCGGATTGCAGAAGCTGACGGCGCAGCAGATCGGCATCTCACCCGCGCTGATGGGCTCAGCGAACTCCTGCGGCGGCGTGATGGCCAAGATGATCTCACCGCAGAGCATCGTCATCGCCAGCACGGCAACGCAATCCTACGGAAGCGAAGGCAGCATCCTGAAGTTCGTCTTCTGGCACAGCCTCGCGCTGGCCTCGCTCATGGGGATTGCGGTTACGCTGCTCGCGTATGTCTATCCGCTCACACGGCTGGTGCCGCGCTAGAGATGCCATGGTGCCCGGAGGGGGACTTGAACCCCCACGACCGTTTCGGGTCTGCGGATTTTAAGTCCGCTGTGTCTGCCGATTCCACCATCCGGGCGATGCTGCTTCCCTGCTCGCTCGCGCGCGGAAAGCACCTCTATCATCCTAGAAGAAACCGCTGCGCTGCGCTGCATTTTCCATCAGTGCGCTGGATAAAGTGCGCGATACATCTCGCGGTTGCGCAGGATGGCCTGCACGTAATCGCGCGTCTCAGTGTACGGAATCGACTCGACGAACTCGGCAATATCCTTGTAGTCGTTCGTCCCCATCCATTCCTTCACCGGTGTATCGCCCGCGTTGTACGCGGCCAGCGCATACTCCGGCTGGCCGTTGAAGCGCGCCAGCACCTGCCGCAGATTATCCGCGCCCAACTGAATATTCGTCGCGGGCTGCAGAAGCTGCGCCGCGCTAAAGTGCTTGTCGCCCTCCTGCTTCGCCATGGATTTTCCCACCGGCGCGAGCAGCTGCATCAGCCCATAGGCATTCGCCTTTGACACTGCACCCGGGTTGAACTCTGACTCCTGCCGGATCAGCGAAGCCACCAGATACGGGTCCAGCCCGTTGCGCTCGGCGTTGGTCACAATGTCCGTCCAATACGGCTGCGGAAACAGAAGATGCCAGTATGCGACCGGCACATCGTTGCGTTCATAGGCGAAGAATTGCAGGTGGCTGTGCTTCATCGTCTGCAGCGCGCGGAAGTATTCACCGTACGACGCATAGATCTCCGCCTGCGCCAGCAGACCCCACGTCGCGCTGCCCGCGCCCGCCTGCATCTCCGGCGCAATGTATTCGTTCAGCGCCGCATTCGCCAGCAGCCGCGCGCGGATCAGATGGATATCATTCTCCGGCAGCTCATCGGTCAGCGGCACAATCTCCGGCGCAGTGACAAACGCCAGGAACGGGGCCGGGGCCGCGGGCGTCTGATTGGCCAGCGCACTCAGCCGTTGCCGCGCCAGGATCGCATAGTAGTAGTTGGGATAGTCCGTGGTCAGCGCATGGTAATAGTTCAGTGCCTGCGCGCCGTTATGCTCTTCGTCTTCGTAGATGCGGCCGCGCCAGTAGAGCGCGCCCGGGATCTCCTGCCCGCCGGGATAGCTTTGCAGCTGCTCATCCATCAGCCGCGCGGCTTCCGGATAGTTGCGCAGCCGGTAGTTCATCCACGCGGCGCGCCAGTGGGCTGACGGAGCGTAGCTGCTGGCGGGAAAGAGTTTGACCAGCATGGCATAGTGGTAGATCGCCTGCCCATAATCGCGGCGCAGCAGGTACATATTGCCGCCGGAGTAGAGCGCCTCCTCCAGCCAGTGACTCTGCGGAAACTGCTGCATCATCTGGTCCAGTATCTGCCGATGCAGCACGATATTGTTGTCTGCGCGCGAGAGCTCGGCCAGAATGTAGAGCCGCGCCGCGCCGCTGTCATCGCTGGTCTGCGGCAGCTCGTCTGCCTCGCGCTGGCTCAGCCGCTTCGTCTTTAATTGGCAGACCGCCTGATAGATCGTCAGCGCACTGCGGTCCGCTTCAGTCAGTGAAGCATCGTTGCGGCTGATCGCTCCATACTCCGCCTCAGCCTCGCTGTAACGATGCGCCAGGAAGAGCTGATCGGCGTGGGCTTTGCGCTCGCCTGCTGTGAGCGGTGCAATCTGGTCAAGCTGGGTGCGCGCGGTCGCGCTCTCCGGCGATAGCGGCAGCGACACATACAGACCGCGATAGATCCGCGATGCAGCCTGCGTATTCCCAGCCAACTGATTGGCGCGGCCATACGTCGAGAGAAAATCAGCATGAGAACCCTGCGGCGTATTCGCCAGCGGAGTGAGCACGCGCAGTGCGCTCTGCGGATCGCCCTGCTGCATGAAGGCATTCGCCAGCAGGATGGGCGCATTCGCCACAAAGATACTTTGCGGATGGCGTGCAGCGAATCCGTTCAGCAGGGCGAAGGCCGCGGTCCCGTGCCCAGCCTGCAACTGCGCCTGCGCACCCAGATAGTCAGCATAATCAGCCAGCGCCGTGCCCTGCCGGCTGGCGATCTGGAAGTTCTCCGCAGCCTCGGCGAAGTGATGGTCCAGCATATTCGCATGACCCAGCGCAAGGTAGGCAGCGGCGGCGGCTTCGCCCGTATGGCTGTGCGCGTAGCCGGTGACGCCGTTGTAGGCAGCGGCAGAGCGTGTAGCCGCCAACTGCTGCGCCATCGGCCGCAGTTGCGACGATGCCATGAACGCGCTGTGCAGCTTGATGCTCTGCGCCGTGGCCGGCACCTTGGGCACTACGGCCCGCCGCCGTGCGTCAGAAGTCTTGCTCGCAGCGCGGCTCCGTGCTCCGGCCGGCGTGTGGGCTGCGGTCTTGCCGGAACCCGAATGCGCAGCGACAGGCTTTTTACCCGCAGGCTTTTCCCTGGACGCAAGAGAACCGGCGGCAGCATGACTGGCCGCCGTCGTGGAATGCCCCGCGCTCGGTTTTTTCTTTGTCCTGGCGTCAGACGCACTCTGCGCAGCCGCGCCCGCCACCAGACCGGCACACACCAGCGCAACCCCAGCCAGCCGCCGGAAGCCTGCGGAATGCCCACTCCGGCTGGCCTGCGCCTCAGGTCTCCGGTCAAAGAAAAGCGGTTGGGGAACAACGTCCATCTGTTCCATTATGATGCTCCGCACTGTGCATTGGCTGAACCCATGATGCGGAAGCACTTAGCCGAACCATTCAAGGTACGTCGGCCCACGACTTATTCACATGCCCTGGTAGTTGGGTAGTGTCCTGATTTGTTTTTGGGATTACCCCCACGGCATTTGCTTTTGGGATTAAGCCCACGGCTTCAGCCGTGGGGTAAAAAACTGAAAGTAGCGGGGGCTTTAGAGGGTGCTGAAAAAGTCGTCGCTTTGAAAGGGCGGGACTTCAGTCCCGCCGTAACCTCAATCGCTCGAATGCGGCTTTAGCCGCTGAGGGACTATTCCCGGAGAGGACTGACTTTTTCAGCACCCTCCTTAGCCCCGGAGTCATTCCTGCTTCAACTTAGGACACTACCCGGCGGTTGTCGGCTTTGAACTTCCCTCTGCGCCCGGTTACTATGGGGAAAGCATCTGCAAAATATTTCTGCACCAACTGACCTATGGCAGCCATCCAATCCACAGCAACGGAAGAGATACACCCCGACGTAGCTCTGGTCGAGCGCGCGAAGGCCGGCGACGAAGCCGCTTTCGAACAGCTCATCCGCCAGTACGACCGGCAGATCTTCCGCATTGCGCGGCACATTACGCAGAACAAGGAAGATGCCGAGGACATTGTCCAGGACACCTTTCTGAAGGCGTATCAGAAGCTTGAGCAGTTCCAGGGGAATTCGAAGTTCTACACCTGGCTGGTTCGCATCGCGGTCAATGAAAGCCTGATGCGGCTGCGCAAGCGCAGAAACAGCAAGACCGTCTCCATGGACGAGGATGTGCAGACGGAAGATGGTTCAGTACCTCGGGATTTTGCGGATTGGACGCCGAACCCCGAGCAGCAGTACGGACAGGGCGAGATGGGCGAGATCCTGCGCAAGACCATACAGGGCCTGCCTCCCGGATTTCGCAGCGTCTTCACCCTGCGCGATATTGAAAATCTCTCCACGGAAGAGACCGCGGAGGCATTGGGCTTGAGCGTTCCAGCCGTGAAGTCGCGGCTGCTGCGCGCACGGCTTCAGCTGCGAGAGCGGCTGAGCCGTTATATGAAGGTAAAGGATGATGAAGCGAAGTGACCTGCACTGAGTTTCTTGCCAAGATGACGGATTACTTTGACGGCACGGTGGAGGCCAGCCTGCTGGAAGAGGTCCACGCCCATCTGGCCGAATGCAGCCACTGCGAAGTGGTGGTGAATACCACGCAGCAGACCATCCATATATATCGCGATCAACAGCTCTACGAGTACGAGATGCCGGAAGCCCTGCGTGACCGCCTGCGCGCCGCCATCATGGAAAAATGCCGCGGCAAGCGCTGCAAATAAATCCCCTGTAACTTTCCTGTTGACCATTCTCGTGCCGGAACGGCATCATTCTGCTTAGTCCCAAGAGCTGCGTGAATCAACTTTCCCTTCCCCAAGGGTCTGTCGAGGCCCCATGAAATATAACGCCGGTAATCCCAACTCCAAAGGCATCGATCCTACCCTGACCCGCAAGCGCGGCACCCTGAGCCATCCGGGCAGCATCATCATCGGGCTCATCGCCATCGCCTTCACCGCCTACATCTTCGGCTACCTGCCCCAGGCAGATACCCTCTTCAACAGCCTGGTGCAGGCGATCAACGGCCAGCGCGATACGGCAATTACCATCTACCAGCTCGCGCCGCCGGTCGGCATCGGCATTGTTCTGCTCATTCTGGCGATTTATATCTGGAACCGGCTGAACGACGCGCGCAAATCGATGTCAAAGCGCAGTCTGGTCAGCGGCCGCCCCACCGTAACCGAAGCGCAATTCGCAGCCATAGCCTCCAGGCACTCCATCACCAGTAAGGTTGCGCACCACACCTACAAGCAACTTCACCACGATTACGGCCACAAGATGCAGATCTTCCTGAACGACGATCTGCGCTCTGACCTGCACTGGAACGATACGCATGTGCTGGATGTGATGGGAAATCTGGCGCGGCGCGCGGACCGCAGAAAGAATCTGAAGGCATCGCCCGATGCGATCCGCACCGTGCTGGACCTGCTGCTCTATGTGGAGAGCTGCCCGCAGCATTCCTTGACGGCTTCCACCATCCGCCGCCGTCAGGGTGGTGAACCTTCCGGTGTGCGCAAGGCCTTCTCCACCATCACCCGCATGGTGAAGCCTCTGCACAAGCGCAGCGGCATAGTTCGCGCCGCACAGACTCCGCCCCCGCCGAGTTCTCCGCCCCGGCCACCGGTTCCCTAGCGAGACCCAATCCAGCCTTGATAGCTGGATCAAATGCTGTCTTCCCAATACACGCCGTCATCCTGAGCGCTTTGGCGAAGGAGTCTCAGTATTTATTTTCTCTCCCCTGGGGTCACAAGCCGTGGGCTCGGCTCTAGTCGCTGCGCGGATGCAGCGTGGGCCGGTCGCTTCCCTGGTCGGTTCCGGTGCCGCTGGTGCCGCCCGTGCCGGAGTCGCTCGGCCCGCCGACGCGCCGCAGGGTGGGCGATTTGCCGCCCTTGCCGTCGTTGGTCTTTCGCTTGTTCTCAATGCGCGCCAGCCGCGCCTTCACATCATCGAACTCTGATGTGCTCACCACGTAATCTGGCCGCGCCGGCAGGATAGTCGCAATCTCATTCTCAATGTTCACAATGCGGTCGCCGGTCGGCGGGTGGTCTTCAAACGCCTTCGCCAGCGTGCCGGGCTTCTGCTTCTCCAGCGCTTCCAGCTTTTCGAACATCGTGATCATGCCCTGCGGATCGTACCCGGCTTTATACATGTACTGCACGCCCAGATAATCCGCCTCCGCCTCAAACGTGCGCGAGAACTCGAGGAACGTGAGCGGCACCGCAATCTGCTCCGCCTCGTACACACCGTAGCCCGTCCAGCCGCCGAGGAAGATCATCGGCCCGATGGAAGCGATCTGCATATAGTTGGCGCGGGTCATCTCACGCGCGGCGTGGTGCGCAATCACATGGCTGATCTCGTGCGCCATCACACCGGCCAGCTCTGACTCATCATCCGCCGCCAGGATCAAGCCGCTGTTGACGAAGAAGAATCCGCCCGGCAGCGCGAAGGCATTGATCTCATCCGAATCGATCACCCGAATGGTGAACGGCACCTTCGCATCAGAGTTCTTCACAATGTTCTGCCCGATGCGGTTCACATACTCCGTCACCACCGGGTCCGTGATCATGTGCGAAGATTTCATCACCTCGTCTGAATACTGATGCCCCACGCCGATCTCCCAGTTGGTGGAGTACCAGTTCCCCAGCCCACGCTGGCCGATCGCGCGGTCGCCAATGGCGCTCACATCCTCTTCGCTGCCCTTGGCAATATGCGGATCGTAAGCTTCACCCGGCGAAGGCAGCGGCCCCTGCGGCAGCTTGGCCGGCGCAATCGCCGGAGCAGGCTTGATCGCCTCGGCCGCCTTCTTGTCGTCAGTCTTTTTGTCAGCCGGTGGAGTCTTCGCGTCGGGCGCAGCAGGCTTCGCCGTGTCACTGGATTGCGCGGCAGGGGCGTCAGCCGGTAGCGTCGTCTGTGCGAAAGCAAATTTCGGCAGGAATGCCAACAGACAAATCGCTCCGGAACAGATTGCGGTAAGACGGAAGTTCTTCATCGGCAGCTCCAGCGCACAACTCTACGTCTGATTAGACGTTCGCAACCTCATTTTCGCACTTTCGCCCCAGGGTCAACAAAAGGCCTGTTTCTGACATCGAAACAGGCCTTTTTGGGACAGCAAAATGATGCGTTTTTAAGCGTTTCAGTCGTAGTATTCCAGCCCCAGATGGGTGATCAGATCCTCGCCCATAATGTGACGCAAGGTGTTTTTCAGCTTCATCGACTGGATAAACAGATCGTGCTCCGGATAGACACCCGGGGCCGAGTCCGGCGCCTTGAAGTAGAAGCTCAGCCACTCCTGGATGCCCAGGCCGCGCAGGCTCGGGGTCCGCGCCGCCAGGTCCATGAACAGGCAGAGATCCAGCGCCAGAGGAGCCGCCAGAATGGAGTCGCGGCAGAGGAAATCGACCTTGAGCTGCATCGGGTAGCCGAGCCATCCAAAGATGTCGATATTGTCCCAACCCTCTTTGTTATCACCACGTGGCGGGTAATAGTTGATGCGAACCTTGTGATAAATCTCCTTGTAGAGATCGGGGTAAAGCTCCGGCTGCAGGATCATCTCCAGCAGGCCCAGCTTGGACTCTTCCTTGGTCTTGAACGACTCCGGATCGTCCAGCACTTCACCGTCCCGGTTGCCCAGAATGTTGGTGGAGTACCAGCCGCTCACGCCCAGCATGCGCGTCTTGAAGGCGGGAGCCAGCACGCTCTTGATCATGGTCTGGCCGGTCTTGAAGTCCTTGCCGCAGATGGGTGCATTCATCTTGCGGGAGAGCTCGCGCAGCGCAGGCATATCCACGGTCAGGTTGGGCGCGCCATTGATGAACGGAATGCCCTCCTTCAGCGCGGCCCAGGCATAGATCTGTGAGGGCGCGATGCCGGGATCGTCATCCACCAGCCCCTTTTCAAAGGCCTCCAGCGTCTGATGCACGGCGGTCGGCTGCAGGAAGATCTCCGTCGAGCCCGTCCAGATGATGACCTGACGGTCGGTCTTCTGCTTGAACTCCTGGATGTCTTCGCGAATCTTGTTGGCCAGATCGCACTTGGAGCGGCCCGTCTTGAAGTTCTTCGGGGTCAGGCGCTTCACGTAGTGCTGGTCAAACACAGCCGGCATCGGCTCAATGCTTTCGAGGAACGGACGAATCTCTTCCAGCTGATCGCGGTCCAGCACGGACGCGGTCCTGGCAGCCTCATACAGGTTGCCGCCGAAGATATCCCATCCGGTGAAGACCACATCGTCGAGTCCGGCGAGCGGCACGAAATCCTTAATCAGCGGGGTGCGGTTATCTGTGCGCTTGCCCAGACGGATGGTGCCCATCTGCGTCAGCGAGCCGATCGGTTTGGCCAATCCTTTGCGGACTGCCTCTACGCCGGCGATGAGCGTAGTGGAAACGGCGCCCATGCCGACAGTCATAATGCCTAATTTTCCTGTTGCTGGCTTAATGCTCGCCGCGCTGTTCTTGGCGGCGCCGGGTGTGGACATTGCGAGTGCGACCTTTCTTCTGCTTGTTGCGGGGAATCTACTCAGCCAAAACACTAGTATCGCAAACCGTTCACGGCAAGCGCAAACCAGCGCTCAGGCGGCCCTGGTGCGGTTCTTCCAGTGGGTCCAGACGAACCAGATGATTGCCGCGAGCAGAAAAGCCTCCACGGCAAGGTGAAAACGGTGAAATTCAAGCTGGAATCGCGGGTCAGTGTTCCAGGCCGCGCCCAGCCTCATGCCAATGTACGCCAGCGCATAGCACCATGGCCATGAGCCGATGAAGGTGTAGATGTGGAACCGGGCCTGGTTCATTCTAGCGACGCCCGCCGGGAAGGCGATAAACGTGCGCACAATGGGCAACATGCGGCCA
>Ga0302270_10000199_pt1 | contig 64121 bp, 70 predicted proteins | sample III_Bog_E2_3_FD_198773 | JGI IMG/M metagenome (GOLD analysis project Ga0302270, IMG submission 198773) | Peat permafrost microbial communities from Stordalen Mire near Abisko, Sweden - III_Bog_E2_3 | ecosystem: Environmental > Terrestrial > Soil > Wetlands > Peat | place: Sweden: Abisko... | reverse complement strand
CTTCTCCGCCACCGACCGATACACCCGCGCCCGGCGAACTGGCCGCTTCCTGTCTGCATAAACCATGCACTCATCGTTCACCGCCCCGCCACGGACAGTCCAGATGGAAACTTAGGACGCTTACGCTCTTTGGGCCTGTCTCGAATCCGCAATGGAATCTGATTCATGGCGCGATCCGCAAGAGCGGCCACTTCTTCGGATACGGCTTTATCGGACTGGCCTGGCTGCGCGCCTGGTGGATGACGCTGCCCCACTCGCACTTTCCCGAAGACGCCTTCCTGGCGCTGCTGGGAACATCGCTGATCGCCAGCCTCGATGAGTACCATCAGACCTTCCTGCCCAACCGCACCGGATCAATCTGGGATGTGTTGCTGGATTGCTGCGGCGCGCTGACACTGCAACTGATCGTCTATCTCTATCTACGCATCTTCCGTCCCAAGCAGCTGGCGCGGGCGGAGTAACCAAAGGCGCGCCGCCGCCCATAAACGGAGCAGTGAAGCGAATCATGGACAGGGAACCGCTCTAATCTTGAATTGTTTCGATCGATGTTGCGGTGAGTGGAATGGAGGCGGACCAGAATGTACTCAGCGTGAATGTATAAGTAACCTTTACCTCGACCTGGCACCCCTGAGCGTAGGCTGCGCACGGGACGCCGGCTACGTTGACCAGCATCGGGGTGGGCGTAACTAGGATATTCGCTGTGGTGAGGCCGGGATGCGGCAGGCTCTTGACGTAGCTTGTCACATTGGCCGGAGTAGCCTCGCAGTCAAAGCTGCTCACCGGATTGCACGGAGTTGTTGTCCAATCCGCGCCGCGCACCATCCAATAGCGCGTTCCTTGCTGAGCGGCAACCCTGACAAAACTGCCTGCATTCATGAATAGGCTGAACTCAACGATGCCAAAGATCAATAGCATGAGAGCAGTGGCAGCGAAGGAAAACTCCACCATATCGTTGCCGTCTTCGTCACGAATAAGACTCTTCAATCCTCGCATCCTGATCCTCCGCATTACTTCAACGACGTCTATCAATTCTTATGATCGTCCGGCTAATTGCCGCGTACGGCGGCGGTCTTGGTAAACGTAATGGTACTGGGTATGCCTGGCCACGGCATCAGCGGCGTATAGGTTGCCGAGGTTGTCACCTTCGCCATGTAGACAGGAATGCCGCTCCGGGTGCCGTTTGCGACGCACGCCGGCGGAGCAGCGCTGCAGTTTGAGCTGGAAACAACATTGCTGCCATCGCTGCATTCGCAGCTATAGCTTACCGTCGGCGTAGCCAAACCCACATCCGGAGCCGCGGCCTGAGCCGCCGCTCGGATGTTAGCCGTCGAGGCTGATTGACTGTACGATGCATACTCCGCTCCCGCATGCGCGGCGTTCGCCACCTCCAGGCCCACGTAATACGCCCGGCCAAAGTCGACGGCCCCAATCACAAGCAGCACAAGGAATGGTGCGACAAAGGCAAGCTCAATAAAGCTATTGCCATCATCGGCTCGACAGAAAACGCGAAGACGCGCTGGAAGTTTCATCGAATGCTCCTACTCCGCAAGTACGTTTATCATGGCTCCGCCACCGGCACCGCCGCCGCCGCCAGGACAGCCATTTGGCATTCCGCTGCAGCCTAGCACGAGTTTAGCGTTATTGTTCAGCGAATACGAAACGATGCTGCCATTGGCGTTCACAGTGGCGGAGCCATTGATCTGAACCTGTCCGTTGGGGGCGTAGACCGCGCCATTCAACGTCGAGTTGGTGTTTGCATCCAGGATAAAATTGTCGCTCGTATCGCCGGTCGTTCCAGGCTCCCAGATCAGTATCCCGTTGTATGCACCATTCGTCAACGCGCCATTCGCCAATGCGCTGACGCTTGGCGCGGAGACACCGAAGGTTACGCCGCTGTTCAGGGTCAGCTGCGCATTGGGCGCGAAGATGAAGGTCACGCCGCTTCCGGTAACAGAGTTTCCACTTCCGACGGTGTTGCTAAAGATAACGTTGTTGCCAAAGTAATATGTGCCTGCTGAAAAATTCACGGTATACGTGCCGCCATTGGTGGTAAGACCGTTGGGGTAGTAGCCGGGACTCAAAGTCGTGGTACTCCCGAGGGGACCCACACTTCCTCGATTCGTCAAAGAGCCGGTAGTGGGCGGCACAAGGGAGGCGAAGGGATTTGGCACTGCTGATGCGTTTTGTTGGGTATTGCTGGGAACAGTTGAGCCGCCATTTTCGCAGATGCCTCCAGCCGCAACGAGAGCGCTGGTTGTTATCGAGCCATCGATCATCGCGGATGGCGTCCCACCCGTACAGGTTCCCGGCGAATTCGAGTCAGAGACAACTTCACAATTGGCTCCCGCAGCATTGGAGATGGATGAGCCACCGTTCTCGGTAATGTCTTGGCCGATCCCGCCCAGGTTAAGATCGCAGGGAGGGTATCCTGGGAGTGCTTTGCCGGCTTCCGCGCGGGCTGAGATTTGCAATGTTTTGACGCCGAAGATGAACGCAAAGTAGGTTGGCACATTCTCGCTGACCACTGCTTCCACGTAATTCGCTTCCCCGCTATTCGGATCGCCAGCGACCGCGCAGGGGCCGTTATTGATCGTCAGCAGCAATCCCGTCCCGGAGGCAGCCGCGCATTGTTCGAACAACGTGGGCGCTGCATATCCTGACTCCGTGATCGCCGTCGATGCCGCTTTCTGCATCACGGCGCAACTGCTTGAGCTGGCCGTCCCGCCGCATGAGGTAATCTCAAGCGCTCCCGCCATGGCGGCGGCGTCGGCAAGCGTCTGCAACTGGCGCTGCGTGTAGTAGAGGTTGCCTACATCGACACCGAATGCCAGGAATGAAAAGAGCAAAGTCATACTCAGCGCAGCCATTGCGAGTATGTTTCCTCGTTCGTCTCTCAGAACTCTCATCGTCTTCATGGTTTCCGCCCTCATCCGACTGAACCTGGCCCTCACGCTTGACTGCCCTGAGTCGAATCAGATCAATCCACATCAGTCATCCGGCCCGAATTATACCATGGGCAGGATATATCGGACACGATGGAAAGTCTAACAGATTTTTAATCGCATGAAAACTTTCTAAAGTAATATCGGCCGATTACCGCTCAATCGACTGCGCAGACACGCACGGGCACATCTCACGAGGAGATGCGCCCGCTGGTGCGACTGCACCAAATAGTCCTCCGCCTGGACGGCCAGTCCTAGGCGGCTTCTTCCTTGGCGTCTTCGACTTCCTGCTGCTTGGCCTCTTCCATCTGCTTCTCGAGATCGGCGCGCTTTTTGGCCTTGATCTCGTCGCGCTTCTGGCGCTTGGCATCGAGCTGCTTTTCGGCGCCAAGTAGTTCAATAAAGGCCTTTTCGCCGCCGTCTCCCTTGCGGAAGCCGGTGTGAATGATGCGCAGATAGCCGCCTTGGCGGTCGCTGTAGCGCGGGGCTACGGTGTCAAAGAGCCGATCGACCGAGGCGTCGGTCATGAGAAAGCTGAGGGCCTGGCGGCGCGAGTGAAGATCGCCCTTCTTACCCAATGTGATCATCTTTTCCACCAGCGGACGGACGGCCTTGGCCTTGGTAAGGGTGGTCTCGACGCGGTCTTCGAGGAGGACGGAGGTCGTCAGATTGCGCAACAGCGCGCGACGATGGCTGGTATTCCGTCCAAGTTTGTATCCTGCATTGCGATGGCGCATGATGTGTTACTCTCTTTCGAATTTTCTTGAGCTTTCAGCTCTCAGCCTTCAGCTCTCAGTTTTCCGTACCCAGAATTGCGGCCTGAATCGCCACGTGGTGATCGTCCGGGCGGCTGACAGCTGAAAGCTGATGGCTGACAGCTGCTTCTAAAAGTTTTCCGTCTCGGTGGGCAATTGCAGGTCCACGGAGTCCAGCGGCTCGTCCTCGTCGTCGTAGTGGCTGTAATTGGCGGCCAATGCGGTGGCGGGAGGAATGCTGGTGGGTCCGGGGACGGCGTTGCCCTGTCCGTCGATCTTCATGCCCAGCGACAATCCCATCTGGGCGAGGATCTCCTTGATCTCGTTCAGGCTCTTGCGGCCGAAGTTCTTGGTCTTCAGCATCTCGGCTTCGGTCTTCTGCACCAGCTCGCCGATCGATTGGATGTTAGCGTTCTTCAGGCAGTTGTAACTGCGGACCGAAAGCTCCAGCTCTTCGACGGAGCGGTTGAGATGATCGTTGCGCAGCATGGAGCGGCTCTCGTCGCCGCGGCCATCGGCCTCAATTTCCTCTTCGAAGTTGATGAAGATGTTCATGTGATCTTTGAGCAGCTTGGCGGCCAGGCCGACGGCGTCGGCGGGCAGCACGGCGCCGTTGGTCCACACCTCCAGGCCGAGCTTGTCGAAGTCGGTGATCTGCCCCAGGCGGGCGGCTTCGACGATGTAATTCACGCGTCGTACAGGCGAGTGGACCGAGTCCACCGGAATGAAGCCGATGCCCAGATCCGCGTCGAAGTTCTTATCGGCGGAGATATAGCCGCGGCCGCGCTTCAAGCGCATCTCCATGTCCAGCTTGCCGCCTTCGGAGAGAGTGGCGATATAGATGTTCTTATCGAGGATCTCGACGTCGCCGTCGGCCTCGATCATGCCCGATGTAACAACTCCAGGCTGGTCGGCTCTCAGATAGAGGGCCTTTGGGCCTTCGCCGGCGAGCTTGAAGGGAATCTGTTTGAGATTCAGAATGATGTCGGTCGCGTCTTCCACGACGCCCGAGATCGATTGGAACTCGTGGAGCACGCCCTCGATGCGGATCGCGGTAACCGCGGCGCCTTCGATCGAACTGAGCAGGGTGCGGCGCAGCGCGTTGCCGATCGTGGTGCCGAAGCCGCGCTCAAAGGGCTGGGCGCTGAACTTGCCGTAGGTGTTGGTGAGCGTCTCGGCATCGACCGCCAGCCGCTTGGGTTTTTGAAATCCTCTCCAAAGCATATCTGTCTCTCTTTTCCCGCACGGCTAGTACGTCGCGATGCATTTTGCGGCGGCCGCGCAAGTTCTCCTTCGTGTTGAGTTGTCAGTTCTCAGTTCTCAGTTCTCAGTTTCCTCGCATGAGGTTCTTAACTAAGAACTGTGAACTGAGAACTGTTCACTGTTACTTCGAGTACAATTCGACGATCAACTGCTCATTGATGGGCAGGTTCACGTCCTGACGCTTGGGCAGATGGAGGATGCGGCCGGACATATTCTCGAAGTTGGCCTCCAGCCACGTGGGCACCGGATTCTGCGCGGCGTACTGCGCGCCCTGCTCGATGATGACCAGCTTCTTGGCGGCGTCACGCACCTTGATCTCGTCGCCCACATTCACCTGGTACGAAGGAATGTTCACCTTGCGACCATTGACTTCGACATGGCCGTGGCGGACAACCTGGCGGGCCTGGCGGCGCGAAAGAGCGAAGCCGAGGCGGAAGGCGACGTTGTCCAAACGGCGCTCCAGTTGCTGAATCAGCAGCTCGCCGGTGACGCCCGAAGCCTTATTGGCCTTCTCGTAGTAGGCGCGGAACTGACTCTCCAGCGTGAAGTACATACGCTTGGCCTTCTGCTTCTCATGCAGTTGCAGGCCGTAGCCAACGATCTTCGCCTTGCGGTCCTTGCCATGCATGCCGGGGGGGAAGTTGCGCTTCTCCAGCGGGCAGCGGTCAGAGGCGCATTTCGCGCCCTTCAAAAAAAGTTTGGTCGCCTCGCGACGGCAAAGGCGGCAGACTGCTCCGGTATAACGTGCCATTTCTTCTCCTAAAATCGGATGACGGCCGGTTTACGTGTCCATGGGAGATTTCATCCCGGCCCAGTAAATGCGTGAGTGTGAGTTCAGAGTGTGGAGTGTGAGTGTGAAGTACAGAGGCTTTTCACACTCACACTCACACTTCCTTACACTCTGCGTCTCTTCGGCGGACGGCAGCCGTTGTGCGGCACCGGCGTCACGTCGCGGATGGTACGCACCTCGATGCCGGCTGCGGCCAAAGCGCGGATCGCCGACTCGCGGCCCGAACCCGGACCGGAGACGCGCACATCCACCGCGCGCAGACCGTGATCGCGCGCCATGCCGGCGGCTGTTGTTGCCGCCTGCTGCGCCGCGAAGGGCGTGCCCTTGCGCGAGCCGCGGAAGCCCAATGAGCCGCTGCTCTTCCAGCTCAAAGTGTTGCCCATCTGATCGGTGATGGTGACGATGGTGTTGTTGAAGGTCGCCTGCACAAAGGCAATGCCAAACGGCACATTCTTGCGTTCGCGCTTTTTGAACTTCTTGTTCTTGCCAGCCTTGCCGGCAGCGGATTTACCGGCCTTCTGCTCTGCTTTCGCCATTAGGTTTTACCCGTCGCTTTCTTTTTGCCGGCAACTGTGCCCTTGCGCGGGCCCTTGCGGGTGCGGGCGTTGGTGTGAGTGCGCTGGCCGCGAACCGGCAGACCACGGCGGTGACGCGTGCCACGATAGCTCTGGATGTCGATCAGACGCTTGATGTGCATCTGGACGTCCTTGCGTAGGTCGCCCTCCACATTTCCTTCGTCCTCGATCACCTGGCGGATGCGGTTGACCTCGTCTTCGCCCAGATCCTGGATCTTCTTGAAGGCGTCCACATTGGCCTTCTCCAGAATCTTGAGCGCGCGGGGATCCCCGATGCCGTAGATGTAAGTGAGCGCGATGCGTGCCTGCTTGTTGCGAGGCAGATCGACGCCTGCAATACGTGCCATGGAAATTCCTTTTGGACTTCGGTTGTGCGCCCCCGGAGCTAGCGCCGGTTCGCGCGGGTTGTGCGAAGAGTCTCCAGAGGTTCATCGCAAGCCTTGACTCAGGCTAACTAGCCTCTTGCCGAGTTCTCAGTTCGTAGTTCTCAGTTCTCAGTTCTTAGTAAAGACTTCTTTGTACCATCGTGTTTGCTGAGAACTGTGAACTGATGGCTGAGAACTTCCGTGGAGCTTCCGCCGTTTACCAGGCTCTCAACTAGCCCTGGCGCTGCTTGTGCTTTGCGTTCTCGCAGATCACCCTGACCACCCCGCGGCGGGTGATGACCTTGCACTTCACGCAAATCTTTTTGACCGATGCTCGGACTTTCATTGTCTGTTGCTACCCTTCCCAAAAGCTGTTAGCTATTAGCTTTTAGCTTCTTTCTTGTGATTCCTTCGTTTTTCAAATTCCCATGAGCAGCTAATAGCCAAGAGCTAAAGGCTATTTGTACCGGTAAACGATCCGGCCGCGATTCAAGTCGTATGGACTCAACTCGACTGCCACGCGGTCACCGGGAAGAATTTTGATGAAATTCTTGCGCATTCTTCCCGAGACATGAGTCAGCGCCTCGTGATTGTTCTCGAGCTTGACCTTGAACATGGCATTGGGCAGCGTCTCGGTGACCACCGCCATGACCTCGATCATGTCTTCTTTCGACAAACCGCATCCCGCTTCCGCCAGTGCGCTTTTGAGCGCCCTCCGGCCTGTTGTTCCGAGCGTGCTACTCGGTCAGAACTCTCGCTCCGGTAGCGGTCACCGCCACCGTGTGCTCAAAGTGAGCACTCATGCTTCCATCCTCGGTCACTGCCGTCCAGCCGTCGCCCAGTACCACGACATCATGCTTGCCGGCGTTGACCATCGGCTCGATGGCGATCACCATGCCGGCGCGCAATTTCATGCCCCGCCCGGCTACGCCAAAGTTCGGCACCTGGGGATCTTCGTGCATATGCGAGCCGATGCCGTGGCCCACAAAATCCCTTACCACCGAAAACCCCTCGGCCTCGACAACCTTCTGTACCGCCCAGCCCACATCGCCCAGCGTCGCGCCCGGTTTGACCACCGCAATCGCAGCGTTCAACGAGGCCTCGGTCACATCAAGCAGCCGCGCCGTCTTCGGGTCGATCTTCTCGCCCACCGGCACCGTGATGGCTGCGTCGCCGCAATAGCCGTCGACAAAGGCCCCAAAGTCGACGGAGACAATCTCGCCTTCCTTGAGCACCCGCTTGGCCGATGGAATCCCGTGAACCACCTCACTGTTGACCGAAGTGCAAAGCACACAGGGAAAACCGTGGTAGCCCTTGAAGGCCGGCTTTGCGCCCAGTTCATTGCAGCGGGCCTCGGCTGCCTTTTCCAGATCGAGGGTTGTTGCGCCGGGCCTGACAAGCCCCCGCACCAACTCCAGCACCTCGCGGACCACTTGGCCCGCACGGCGCATCTTCTCGATCTCCTGGGACGACTTCAGTACTACCGCCACTCAACCCGCTTTCAGCGGACAGTGGACAGTGGTCAGGGGACAGGGACTGCCGATCCGGGCACTCAATGTTCACTGCTCACAGTTCACTGACACAACACAAACCCGCCGTCCGGCTGCGCTACTTGCGCAACCCGTCGACAGCGGCAACAATTCCGGTCGCAATCTCCGCGATCGGCCGGTCTCCATCCACTTCGGCAAAACGCCCCAACGCCCGGTAATGCTCGACCACCGGCGCGGTCAAAGCCTCGTAGGCGCGCATCCGCTCCTCAAAGACCTTCTCCGTATCGTCGGCTCGCTGAACCAGCGCGGCACCATCTACGTCGCAAAAGCCCTCCTTCGCGGGAGGCTTGCCATAGAGGTTATAAATCGTCTGGCAGACAGGGCAATTCCTGCGCCCGGTAATCCGGCGCAAGAGTTGATTATAGTCCACCTTGATACTGACGGCAACCAGCGGCAGCGCGCCGCCCAGCGCGGCAAGACGGTCATCCAGCCATTTGGCCTGCACCAGTGTGCGTGGAAAACCGTCGAGGATATAGCCGTTCGCCGTGTCCGGCTGCGTCAGGCGCACGGCCACCATCTCGTTGACCAGCGTATCGGGAACCAGCTCGCCGCGACCCATAATCTCTTTGGCGGTCTTGCCCAGCTCGGTGCCCTGAGCGACATTGCCGCGCAGCAGATCGCCAGTCGAGATCTGCGGAATGCCCCAGACCTTGATCAGCTCCTTAGCCTGGGTTCCTTTGCCCACTCCGGGCGCGCCTAACAAAAGGATGGGGCCGGGCGAGCTTTTGCGAGCTGCGCCTTGCCCCTGAAGAATGGAATCAGAAGAAGACATTACCAGGTTTTCCTTCCGCGAATGCGACCGGAGCGCGGCGAGAATCCGTCATAGTGGCGCATAATCAACTGCGATTCGATCTGGTTGACAGTATCCATGGCCACACCGACCACGATCAGCAGCGAGGTGCCGCCAAAGTAGAAGTTCACACCCAAACCGTGCGTCATCCAGAGCGGCATCCTGCCGAAGAAGTCTCCGATGAGCCAAAGCTTGTCGAGACGAATGCCAGAGAGCAGGAAGGTAGGCACCAGGGAGATGATGATCAAATAGATGGCGCCGACCAGCGTGATGCGCGTGAGGATGTCGTTGATGAAATCCGATGTCCGCTTGCCGGGCCGAATGCCTGGGATGAACGACCCCGACTTGCGGAAGTTGTCGGCAATGTCGTCCGGCTTCATCACGATCGAGATATAGAAGTACGCGAAGAAGATGATCGCAAAGATGTAGAGCGCCTCATACCAGGGGTAGCCGGGCCGGATCGCATCGAAGATCGGCAGCAGATATTTGCTATTCTGCACAAACTCCGTCTGCATCAGCATCAACGGCGCCGAGAGGATGGAGGCGGCGAAGATGACCGGCATCACGCCGCCGGAGTTGACTTTGAGCGGCAGGTGGCTGGATTGGCCGCCCATCATGCGCCGGCCGACGATGCGCCGGGCGCTCTGGATTGGGATGCGCCGCTCGCTGCGCTCGACAAAGACGATGAAGGCCACCACTGCGAACATGAAGACCAGCAGCAGTGCAATTGCAATGATAGTGAACGAACCCCAGGCGTTGGTCTCGACCTTCTGGTAAAGCTCGTAGACGCCGCGCGGCAGGCCGGCGACAATGCCGGTAAAGATCAGCAGGCTCATGCCGTTGCCGATCCCTCGTTCAGTAATCTGCTCACCCAACCACATGATGAAGGCCGTGCCGGTGGTCAGCGTAAGCACCGTCATCAGGATGAAACCGATGCCGGGATTAAGCACCATGCCGCCACGTTGCAGCATAAAGGCAATGCCGACCGACTGCAAGGCCGCCAAGATCACGGTCATGTAGCGGGTCCACTGGGTGATCTTGCGACGTCCCAGCTCGCCTTCCTTCTGGATGCGCGCCAGAGGCTCATAGACCACCGTGAGCAACTGGAAGATGATCGAGGCGGTGATGTAAGGCATGATGCCCAGCGCGAAGATTGTCATCTTGCGCAGGTTGCCGCCGCCGAAGAGGTTCATCAGGCCCAGAGCGGAGCCGCCCTGAGCATCGAACATCCGGCCCAGCGCAGCGGCGTCAACGCCCGGCGTGGGAATCCACGCACCAAAGCGATAGACAGCCAGGATGCCAAGCATGAACAGAACCCGCTTGCGCAGGTCGGGGATCCGGAAAATATTGGCGAACTTCTCAAACATTTCAGCCATGATTGCTTATCCGCTTCAGGCGTTTGCCGCCGCTTGAATCATTGTCACTGACCATCTTACTGGTTCCGTGCACTGCTGCGTTTCAACAGGCGTCTCGGTCCTCTACTTCTTCGAGGCCTTGGCGACCAGCTTGCCCTTGGGCGCCACCGTCTCGCCGCCCAGAACCACAGCCTTGCCGCCGGCCTTTTCAATCTTCTCAACCGCCGACTTGGAGAACTTGTGCGCGTGAATGGTCAGCGCCGCAGCCAATTCGCCGGAGCCGAGAATCTTGATCAGCGCATTCTTGCTCGAAGCCAGACCCAGCTTCTTGAAATCTTCCAGCTTGATCTCGGTGAGCGTGAGGCCCTCCAGATGCTCGACCAGACGGTCCAGATTGACCACCGTGTACTCGGTGCGGAAGATGTTGGTGAAGCCGCGCTTGGGCAGGCGGCGATGCAGCGGCATCTGGCCGCCCTCAAACCCGCGCATCAAACTCGTACCCGTCCGGCTGCCCTGACCTTTGTGGCCGCGCGTGGAGGTCTTGCCCATGCCGGAGCCCATACCGCGCCCGACACGCTTGCGCCCAGTATTAGCCTTGCGGGGCGCGCGTAAATTCGATAGATTTCTCGTTGCCATTTTTTTCCTCGCTCTAGCGCCGGAGGGGTTGATCCCCGCCGACTCGCGTAAATGCAGTTCTCAGTTCCGAGTTGTCAGTTCTCAGTCGTTCGTTCCGGTCATATCCAACTGAGAACTGAGAACTGTGAACTAATTCTCCAGAATCCTCACCAGATGTGGAATGGCCTTGACCATGCCGCGCGTGGATTCCGTATCGACGCGCTCTACGATTTGATTGAGCCGCGTAAAGCCCAGCCCCTTGACCACCAGCCGGTGCTTGACCGGCGTGGAGTTCTTCGAGCGGTAATACTGAATGCGAATCTTCTTGGTCTCCGCCATGGCTTACATCTCCTCCACGGACTTGCCGCGCATATTGGCCACTTCGGCCCGGTCGCGCAACTGAATCAAGGCATCGAATGTGGCCTTGACCACATTGTGCGGGTTGGGCGAGCCGAGGCTCTTGGTCAGCACGTTCTGCACACCGGCCGAGGTCATCACCGCGCGCACCGCGCCGCCGGCAATCACGCCAGTGCCTTCCGGAGCCGGCTTCAGCAGCACCTGACCGGCGCCGTAACGGCCCAGAACCAGATGCGGAATCGAGGTGTCGGTCAGGTTGACCCGGACCAGATTCTTCTTGGCCGACTCGATCCCCTTGCGAATCGCCTGGGGGACTTCCTTGGCCTTGCCCGAACCGTGGCCCACCACCCCGGCGGCGGGGTCGCCCACCACCACCAGCGCGGCAAAGGACATATTCTTGCCGCCCTTGACCACCTTGGTTACACGGTTAATGGCCACCACCTGATCCTTCAGGTTGTACTGGTTGGCATCAAGCTTCTTCTTCAAGATCGTCATTGCTCTCTCGTCTCTGATTGAGTTGCGAGCGACTAGTCCCTAGTCCCTCAGTCCCTAGTCCCTACTAAAACTCCAGACCTGCCTCGCGCGCGGCATCGGCCAGCGCCTTGATGCGCCCGTGATAGAGGTAGCCGCCGCGATCGAAGACCACCTTCTTGATGCCCTGCTTGACGGCCAGCTCGGCCACTGCCTTGCCAACCTCTTTGGCCGCGGCGATATTGCCGCCGGTCTTCAACTTGATCGACGAAGCCGCGACCAGCGTCTCGCCCTTCTGATCGTCGATGAGCTGCACGTAGAGGTGGTTGAGCGAACGGTTGACATTCAGCCGCGGCCGCTCGGCCGTACCGGCCAGCTTGCGGCGGATGCGCTGGTGAATGCGCTGGCGAATTGCGTTTCTCTTGGTCTGCGTAATCATCGTCTCTCGTCCTATCAGCGGAGCTGCCCTGCGGCCCCGTTCGGTTGTGTTTCAGGTTACAGGTTACTGGTTGCAGGTGACAGTAGAACCGTTGTACCGGCTGTAACCTGTAATCTGTCACCTGCGACTTACTTCGCGCCCGTCTTGCCGGCCTTCTTCTTCAACTTCTCATCCGAGTAGCGCACGCCCTTGTTCTTGTACGGATCGGGCTTGCGCAGCGAACGCATATCGGCGGCCACCTGGCCCACCTTCTGCCGGTCGATGCCGCTGATCGTCAGATGAAGCTGCTTGGGGTCGATCGCCACTTCAATGCCCGAGGGTAGCGGCACTTCGATCGGGTGCGAGTAGCCCAGCGTAAAGACCACCGTGCCTTTGCCCTTCAGCTCGGCGCGATAGCCGATGCCGACGATGTCCAGTTCCTTCTTCCAGCCCGTGGTGACGCCCTGGACCGCGTTCGCGACCAGCGAGCGGGTCAGTCCGTGCATCGCCGCCTGGCTGTCGTTCTCGCGGTTGACGTGCAGCACGCCGTCTTTGGTCTCCAGAGTGATGCCCGGCGCAATCAGCGCCGAGACCTTGCCCTTGGGACCCTCGACCAGAACCGTGTTGCCCTCGACCTTGTACTTGACGCCCGCGGGCAGCGGGATGAGCTTCTTTCCAATACGCGACATCGATTCAGTCCTTCATCTGGCTTGCGAGTCCCGAAGAACAGCTTTCAGCCTTCAGCTATCAGCTTTCAGCCAGCTAATTCCATCGTTCCACTGCAGCCCGTGCCAGCTTTCAACTCCATGCCGCAAGCTGAAAGCTGACGGCTGATAGCTGATAGCTGCTCTTACCAAACTTCACACAAAAGTTCGCCGCCCACGCCCTCGCGGCGCGCCTGACGGCCGGTCATCACGCCCTTGGGCGTGGTCATAATCGAGATGCCCAGTCCACCCTGCACGCGCTTGATCTCATCATGGCCGATGTAGACGCGGCAGCCGGGGCGCGAGATGCGCGCCAGATCGCGGATGGCCGCTTCCGTGCCGCCATACTTCAGATAGACGCGCAACACGAGCCGGCCTTCTTCTTCCTGGGTCTTGTAGTTCGAGATGTAGCCCTCTTCCTTGAGAATGCGGGCAATCTCGGTCTTCAGCTTCGAGGCTGGAACATCCAGCTTCTGGTGACGCGCGCGGATTGCATTCCGGATGCGCGCCAGAAAATCGGCTACTGGGTCGGTCAGACTCATTCCTTCTCCTTCATTCCCCGTTCGCTTCCGTCTTGCTAAAGCGGAAGAACCAGCGGAAATGCATGTAAAAAAACTTCTAGCTTTTAGCTGATAGCTCTTAGCTCTCTGCTTGGCGATCAACCCTTTTTGTGCTCATCGAACAGGCTGAAAGCTAGAGGCTAATAGCTATACTTACCAGCTCGACTTGACGACGCCGGGGATCTCTCCCTTGAGCGCCAACGCGCGGAAGCACAGGCGACAGACGCCGAACTTGCGCAGGAAGCCGCGCGGACGTCCGCAGAGCTGGCAGCGGTTGTGCTTGCGGCAGCTGAACTTCGGCTTCCGCGCGTCTTTCACCCTTTTTGCAGTGGTTGCCATAAATCCTCTTGATTACAGCTAACAGCTTTCAGCTATCAGCTTTCAGCTTGCTCCTTGAGCTACAAACTTCCACGCTTTCAGAACAAAACCAATTTCGTTCTGCCTCAGATGCCGGCTTCGCCTGAAAAAAACTGAAGGCTGAAAGCTGACGGCTGAAGGCTGTTCTTACGCGCCCTGCCGGAAGGGCATCCCAAAGTGCTTCAACAGCGCCTTCGCCTGGTTGTCGTCCCTGGCCGAGGTCACAATGGTGATGTTCATGCCCTTCATCTTCTCCACCTTGGAGTAATCGATCTCCGGGAAGATCAACTGATCGCGCAGACCGAGCGTGTAATTGCCGCGACCATCGAAACTCTTCGTCGAAACGCCGCGGAAGTCTCTCACGCGCGGCAGCGCCGTCGCAATCAACCGGTCCAGAAACTCGTAGGCCTTGTCGCCGCGCAGTGTCACCATCGCGCCGATCGACATTCCCTCCCTGACCTTGAAGGCGGCAATCGACTTCTTCGCCTTGGTGGTCACGGGCTTCTGCCCGGCAATCGCCGCCAGATCGGCCACCAGCGGGTCCAGCAGCTTGGTGTTCTGCGTCGCCTCGCCCAGGCCCATATTGACGACAATCTTCTTCAACTCCGGAACCGCCATCGGATTCTCAAGCCCCAGCTCTTTTTTGAGAGCCTGCTTGATCTCCTTGTGATACTTCTCTTTCAACCGTGACGCCATGATGCTTTCTCTCTCTCTTCCGGACCCGGATTGGCCTCAAAGGCCGTTTACCGTTGCGGAAGTGCTTGCCGCACGGGCGGAGATTTACTCGTTCCGTGCCGACTTGGATTCTTTCTTTCTTCATCTGAGCAGTGGTTCCAGCTCTGTTCACTGTCCACTGTTCACTGACAACTGTGTTTACTTCTTCGTCGGCATCGTCTGCCCGCACTTCTTGCAGATGCGAACCTTGACGTCGCCTTCCAGCTTCGATCCCACCTTGGCGGGGCCGCAATTGGGGCAGATGAGCACGAGATTGGAAACGTTGATGGGTGCCTCCTGCTCGGCAATACCACCCTTGGTCCGCTGCCCGCGCTTGCTGGAGACCGTCTTCTTGACCACGCGCACGTGCTCCACAAGAACCGTGCTCTTGTCGGGGAAGACGCGCAGCACGCGGCCCGTCTTGCCGCGGTCCGAGCCCGTCAGGACTTTAACCGTATCGTTGCGATGAATATTCAAACTCGGCATCTTAACTCCAGTTCTCAGTTATCAGTTCTCAGTTATCAGTTCGCGCCTAGCGTAATTCAGTGTCTGTCTCTCATATCGTTGACTGACAACTGAGAACTAACAACTGTGAACTGCTAAACCACTTCCGGCGCCAGCGAAACAATCTTCAAGAACTTCTTCTCGCGCAACTCGCGCGCCACCGGCCCGAAGACGCGCGTACCCACCGGCTCGTGCGAATCGTCGATCACCACCGCGGCATTCTCGTCAAAGCGGATATACGTTCCGTCGCGCCGCCTGTGCTCCTTGCGCGTGCGCACGATGACCGCCTTCACTACCTTGCCCTTCTTGACGGTGCCGTCGGGCGATGATTCCTTCACCGCCGCGGTTACAATGTCGCCCAGGCCGGCCTTCTTGCCCAACCCGCCGCCCAGCGGCAGAATCACTTGCAGCTTGCGCGCGCCGGAGTTATCGGCCACCGCCAGCATGGTTCTCATTTGCACTGCCATGAGTTCTTCTCCTCGGCTAGCTTCTAGCTGCTAGCTCCTAGCTTCCCGTCTTGATGGCGGCATCTTCGATCTGGCCGAGGGCCGAGCGGCGGACAATCTCTTCCAGAGACCAGCGCTTCAGCTTGCTCAACGGACGCGTCTCGCGAATGCGCACCACGTCGCCCATCCGCGCTGAACTCTGCTCGTCATGGGCATAGAACTTCTTCGTCGAGCGCACAATCCTCTTGTACTTCGGATGAGCCTTGCGCATTTCGACCGCGACCACGATGGTCTTTTGCATCTTGGTCGAAACCACCTCGCCAACCTTTTCGTTGCGTCGCGCGCCGACGGTTGCCGGCGCCTGTACTGCCTCTTGAGTGGCCGTCATTTAGCGGGCTCCCTTCTTGTCGTCTGCGGCGAGATTGGCATCCTTGGCCGCGCCGCGTATGCCCAGCGCGCGCTCGCGCGCCACGGTCTTGATCTGAGCGATCTCCTTGCGCAGCAGTTGCAGCTTGCGCACTCCTTCGTTGGGTTGCAGCGCAACCTGAAAGCGGCTGCGGAAGAGCTGCTCGGAGGCTGTCTTCTCCTGGCGCGCCAGTTCTTCGTCGCTCAAGTGTCGAATCTTTTCCAGTTCCATCTCTGCTTCTCTCTCTGGCTAGCCGCTAGCTTTTAGCTTCTAGCTCGTTCTCGGTAATCCAGCTCCATCGTCTTTGCAGGAGCGGCTTTTGGCTAGAAGCTGACAGCTCATAGCTAAAAGCTGTTTTACTTGGCCGCGGCCTCGGGCCTCACGGCGCCCGGGCGCATCACAAACTTGGTCTTGAGCGGCAGCTTGTTCGAGGCCAAACGCATCGCCTCCTGCGCCGTCGCCGGGTCCACGCCCTCCATCTCGAAGAGGATCTTGCCGGGCCGCACCACCGCGACCCAATGATCCAGCGCGCCCTTGCCCGAGCCCATGCGGACTTCGGCCGGCTTCTTCGTGATCGACTTATCCGGGAACAAACGCAGCCAGATCTTGCCGCCACGCTTGATGAAGCGGGTCATCGCGATACGGCTGGCTTCGATCTGCCGGTCGGTAATGTAGCCGCACTCCATCACGCGCAAGCCGTACTCGCCGAAGGAAATGGACGATCCGCGCCAGGCCTTGCCCCGGCGCTTGCCCTTCTGCTGCTTGCGAAACTTCACCTTCTTTGGCATCAACATAGCGAAAACCTCGAAAACCTGTTCACAGTTCTGAGTTCGCAGTTCTCAGTCTCGTGATTCAACAGCGCTTCCGGCATCTGTGAACTGCGAACTGTGAACTTTGAACTGCTCTTAAAACACGCTCGTGCCCACCGGGGCCGGCTGGCGGCGCTTGGCCTCGTAGATGTCGCCGCGATAAATCCACGTCTTGACGCCGATCACTCCGTAAGTCGTATTGGCCTCGGTGAAACCGTAGTCGATGTCGGCCCTGAGCGTGTGCAGCGGCAAGCGGCCCTGCAAGTACCACTCCGACCGCGCGATCTCGTTGCCGTTCAAACGGCCAGAGACGCGCACCTTGATCCCCTTGCAGCCGAAGCGCAGCGCCGAATCCACACTCTTGCGCATCGCCCGGCGGAAGCTGACCCGCTTCTCCAGTTGCAGCGCGATCGCTTCGGAGACCAGTTGCGCATCCAACTCGGGCTTGTTCACCTCGATGATGTCAATAAAGACTTCCCGATTGGTGCGCTTGCCCAGCTCGATCTTGAGCTTGTCGATCTCGGCGCCCTTGCGGCCGATGATGATGCCCGGACGCGCGGTGCGGATCAGAAAGCGCAGCTTGTTGCCGGGCCGCTCAATCTCCACCGAGCTGACGCCGGCGGCCTTCAACTTCTCGCGCAGCTCAGCCTTGAGCTTCACGTCCTCAACCAGGAGCTTGTCATAGTCGCGCTCCGAGAACCAGCGCGAACGCCACGGCTTGTTCACTCCCAGCCGGAATCCGTAAGGATGGACTTTCTGTCCCATAGTGCTTCCTCTCAAAAACTCGAACCGGTCTCATAAAAATGACCCCGATCCCTTTGTTGCCTGCTGTGAGACCCGCTATCAAGGCGGGGCTCATGGTCTACACATGAAAATACCGCCCGGTTTATGAGACCGGTCTAGGCCTGCTTTACGGCCTTCTTCTTGGTTGCCTTCTTGGGTGCAGCTTCAACTGCGGCCTTTATTTTGGCCGTCTTCTTGGGCGCAGCCTTTGCCTTGGTTGCCTTGGGCTCGACCGACGGCTCTTCCTCAACCTTAGTCACCAGACCCTTGGCCGCCTCGCGCTCCGCCACCGAAAGTATGATGTGCGTCAGCCTGCGCTGATAGCGGAAGGCGCGTCCCATTGGTGCGGGACGGATGCGCTTCATGCGCGGACCGTCGTTTGCCAGAGCCGTCTTGACGTAAAGCGAGTCCACGTCCAGATCGATGCCATGTTCGCCGGCGACGTACTTCGCGTTGTCAACGGCTGAAGTTAAGAGCTTGTGAATCACCGGGGCGATACGCTTCTTGGTGAAGGCCGCCGTGGTGAGCGCCTCTTCAACTCCCCGCCCTTTGATCAGATCCAGCACCAGCCGCGCCTTCTGCGGCGATACGCGCTGAAACCTGGCCTCGGCCCTGTATTCCTTTGTCTCGACTGCCATCGTCTCTTCCTCAAACTTGAGCTTTCAGCTCTCAGCTTTCAGCCTTCAGCTGGCCGATTGCCAAACTGACTGCTTGCCATTGCCCTAACCAATTCCACGCCGCCTGGAGCTAAAAGCTGATAGCTGATAGCTGCCCTTCGTCTACCGCGGCTTGGCGCCCGTTTCGGCTGCCTTGCTGCCGCCGGTGTGTCCCTTGAAGACGCGCGTCGGCGCAAACTCGCCCAGCTTGTGGCCCACCATGTTTTCGGTCACGTACACCGGAACGAACTTCCTACCGTTGTGCACCGCGATCGTGTGGCCCACAAACTCGGGAAAGATCGTCGAGCGGCGCGACCAGGTCTTGACCACCTTCTTATCGTTGGCCTGATTCAGCACCTCGATCTTCACGGTCAGGTGCGCATCCACAAACGGGCCCTTCTTTGTCGAACGTGCCATAAAAACAGCTCCTAGCTCTTAGCTCTTAGCTCTTAGCTTGGCGTATCTTCCCGCCTAAGCTAACAGCCAGCTATCGCCTAAAATCTTTGACCCCGCAACCAAATAGCTAGAAGCTAAAAGCTAATAGCTAAAAGCTGCTCTTCTACTTCGCCCGGCGGCTGACGATAAACGCATCGGTCCGCTTATTGTTGCGCGTCTTGTAGCCACGTGTCGGCTGGCCCCACGGAGTTACCGGATGGCGTCCACCCGAGGTCTTGCCCTCGCCGCCGCCATGCGGATGGTCCACCGGGTTCATCACCACGCCGCGATTGGCGGGCCGTATGCCCTTCCAGCGGTTGCGTCCGGCCTTGCCGATCGAGATATTCTCGTGATCCGTATTGCCCACCTGGCCGATCGTCGCCATGCACTCGACCAGCACCTTGCGGGTCTCGCCCGAAGGCAGCTTGAGCAGGGCGTACTCGCCCTCCTTGGCCACCAACTGCGCCTGCGTTCCGGCCGAACGCGCCATCTGCGCGCCCTTGCCCGGCCTCAGCTCGATCGCATGAACCGTCGTGCCCGAGGGAATGTTCTTGAGCGGCAGTGCATTGCCAACGAGAATGTCGGCATCCGGACCGGAGCTGATCGTCTGCCCCACCTTCAGCCCAACCGGCTGCAGGATGTAGCGCTTCTCGCCGTCCAGGTAATGGATCAGCGCGATGCGCGCCGAGCGGTTGGGATCGTACTCGATCGTCGCCACCCGTCCCGGAATCCCATACTTCTCGCGCTTGAAGTCGATCAGGCGCAACATCTGCTTGTGACCGCCGCCCTGGTGGCGGATGGTCAGATCGCCCTGGTTGCGGCGTCCGCCGGTGCGCTGCTTGACCGCCAGAAGCGGCTTGTGCGGCTTGGCCGTCGTCAGGTCGTCGTTCACCTGCGTGGTCTTGAAGCGCAAGGTCGGCGTAATCGGTCTGTATGTCTTGATTGCCATTGTCTTTTGTCCCGGAAAGCCAGCGCCCAAACATCTGTCGCCGCTCTCCCATTTCTCCGGAATCCATCCGTTGCTACCGGATTCCGATAATCTTTCCTGATGAGCCTTCCAGTTTCCAGTTCCAGGAGGCTTTCTAGTCCCTTGTCCCTAGTCCCCGTCTTTACAGGTTGCTCACATACTCCGGCATTTTTTCGCCTGCCTTCAGCCGCACGTACGCCTTCTTCCAATCCGGCTTGTAGCCGGTAAACTTGCCCCTGCGGCGCTCTTTGCCGACGACATTGGCAGTGCGCACCGCGGAGACCTTCACCTTGAAGAGAGACTCAACGGCCTGCTTGACCTCGGTCTTGGTTGCCTCCGGCGTCACGTCGAAGACCAGCGTCCCTTCAGTCTCCTTCACGCTCAAGCCTTTTTCGGTAATCAGCGGACGGCGAATTACGGTATACAGTGTCGGCATTATGCGGCCTCCGTCTGCGCGGCAGTCTTGCGTTTCGACGCGTTCTTTTCCAGCATCTCGGTCAACTGCTCGATCGCGGCCGTCGAAAAGATGGCCCGCTCATAGCGCAGCAGATCATAGGGATGCACTTCGTTGTTGAGCACCAACTCTACGCCCTTCAGATTGCGCGCGCCCAGAACCAGCGCCGGCGTCAGAGTCTTCGAGTTCTCCACCAGCAGCGCGGTGCGCGTGACATCGAGCTTGGTGAGCGCGGCGCGATAGAGCTTGGTCTTGGCGTCCTTGATCTCCAGCGTATCCACCACCGTCAGCTTGCCGTCGGCCAGCTTGGCTGCCAGCGCCGAGCGCAGCGCACCCAGCAGCTTCTTGCGCGGGAAGGCGTAATCGTAGCTGCGCGGCTGCGGTCCGTGAACCGTGTAGCCGTGACGCCACAGAGCCGAACGCACCGAGCCGATACGCGCTCTTCCGGTGCCCTTCTGCTTCCACAGCTTCTTGCCGGAACCGGCAACTTCGGTGCGGCTCTTGGTCTTGTGCGTGCCCTGGCGCAGCGAGGCGCGATAGTGCTTGACCGCCTCCCACAACAGAGCCTCATTCACCTGATCCGGCCCATAGAGCGCGTCGGATAGCTCCAGCGTGCCCACTTTGTCGCCGTTCATATTCACTACATCCACTTGTGCCATCGTCTTCTTCTTCTGCCAGTGAAATCTCTCACCGGCCTTCAATGTCTATGCGCCGCAAGGCGCAGTTGGCCGCACCGCAGGTGCTTACTTTCTCTTGCCGCCGGCCTTCTTCGATGCCTTCAACGGATCGACCGTACCCGATCCGGCGAATCCGCGGCGCTCGCGCGGCGGCGTCTTGGCCTTCGAGATCAGCACGTAACCCTCGCGCGATCCGGGTACCGCGCCCTCGACCATCAACAGATTCTCGTCCAGATCGATGCCGCGGATGCGAAGATTGCGCACCGTGACTTGCTCCGCGCCCATGTGACCCGGCATACGCTGGCCGGGAAAGACGCGCGAAGGATAGCTCGAAGCGCCGATCGAGCCTTGCACCTGGAACATATGCCCGTGCGACTTCGGCCCGCCCGCAAATCCATGCCTGCGCACCACGCCGGCAAAGCCACGGCCCTTCGAGGTGCCGATCACATCCACAAACCGCGCTTCCGAAAAGATGTCCACCAGCACGCGGTCGCCAGCCTTGGCCGCCACCACGCCGTCGGCGTCCAACTCCAGCGCAACTTCCTTAATGACCTTCACCGGCGGCGCTTCGCTCTTGGCAAAGTGGCCCTTCTGCGGCTTGGTCACATTCTTGTCCTTGACGAACTCGACCAGTCCAATCTGCGCGGCCTCGTAGCCGTCGTTGGCCAGCGTCTTCAACTGCGTAATCACGCAAGGACCGGCCTGCAACACCGTAATCGGGTGCACATCGCCCTTTTCGTCGAAGACTTGCGTCATGCCGATCTTTTTACCTAAAATTCCAACAACGCCCATGTTTTCCTTTCCTCATCATGCGATTTCGAATCCATCGCACTGCCGGGCCCTTCGCGGGCTTCAACTGTTCACTGTTCACTGACCACTGCCAACTATTTCTCGAATGCTTTGATCTCGACATCGACACCGGCCGGCAGATCGAGCTTCATCAGCGCATCCACCGTCTGCTGTGTCGGTTCGAGAATGTCGATCAGCCGCTTGTGCGTACGGATCTCGAAGGCCTCGCGCGACTTCTTGTCCACGTGCGGCGAACGCAGCACGCAGTACTTGTTTTTGATCGTCGGCAGCGGAATCGGCCCGGCCACCGTTGCCCCGGTGCGCTTGGCCGTCTCCACAATCTCGCCGGTCGAGGTATCCAGCACGCGATAATCGTATGCCTTCAACCGGATGCGAATCCTTTGTCCTACCATCTTCTTCCGTCTTCCCCGTGGTGAGCTTGTCACTCATCCACGCACCTGAATTTTCCGAGACCGGCAATCAGTGCCGCTTGCTCAGGCCGCATACCGCTCCGGCCCTGTTCCCCGGTCCTCGGGTAGCCTACTTAATGATCTCGCTCACCGTTCCGGCGCCCACCGTGCGGCCGCCCTCGCGGATCGCAAAACGCAATCCCTTTTCCAGCGCCACCGGCGTAATCAGCTCAACCTCGAGCTGCACGTTGTCGCCCGGCATCACCATCTCCACGCCCTCAGGCAACTGCGCCACGCCCGTCACATCCGTTGTGCGGAAGTAGAACTGCGGCCGGTAGCCCTTGAAGAACGGCGTATGACGCCCGCCCTCCTCCTTGCTCAGAACGTAGACCTCGCCCTTGAAGACCGTGTGCGGCGTGATCGAGCCCGGCTTGGCCAACACCATTCCGCGCTCCACGTCTTCCTTGGCAATGCCGCGCAAGAGAAGGCCCGCGTTGTCGCCCGCCAAACCTTCATCCAACTGCTTTTTGAACATCTCCACGCCCGTGACCACCGTCTTGCGCGTCTCGCGGAAGCCGACGATCTCTGCGTCTTCGCCCACCTTGATCTTGCCGCGCTCGATCCTGCCCGTCACCACCGTGCCGCGGCCGGAGATCGAGAAGATATCCTCGATCGGCATCAGGAAGGGCTTGTCGACCGCGCGATCGGGGCGCGGAACAAACGCGTCCACCGCCGCCATCAGCTCGTCGATCTTCGCCTCCCACGCCGGGTCGCCGTTCAATGCCAGCAACGCCGAGCCGCGGATCACCGGTACATCGTCGCCGGGGAACTGGTACTTGGAGAGCAGTTCGCGCACTTCCATCTCCACCAGATCGATCAGCTCCGGATCTTCCACCGCGTCGCATTTGTTCAGGAAGACCAGCACGCAGGGAACGCCCACCTGGCGCGCCAAAAGCACGTGCTCCTTGGTCTGCGGCATCGGGCCGTCGGTCGCCGCAACCACCAGAATCGCGCCGTCCATCTGCGCCGCGCCCGTAATCATGTTCTTGATGTAGTCGGCGTGACCCGGGCAATCCACGTGCGCGTAGTGACGGTTGGCCGTCTCGTACTCCACGTGCGCCGTCGCGATCGTAATGCCGCGCTCCCGCTCTTCCGGCGCGTTGTCGATCGAATCGAAGGAGCGGAACTTGTTCTTCGGGTTGTGCTTCTGCAACACCTTCGTGATGGCCGCCGTCAGCGTCGTCTTGCCGTGATCGATATGACCGATCGTTCCCACATTCACGTGCGGCTTCGTGCGATCAAACTTCTCCTTGCCCATGGCCTGCTCCTAAATCCCTTTCGTTTCCTTACTACCCGTTTCATCCCGGGGCGCCGGCGTTCCGGCTCCAGCCCCCAAAAACCAGCTTATTTCCCTTGCGATCGCCCGATAATCTCGTCGGCGATCATGCGCGGAGCCTCTTCATAGCGCGCAAACTGCATCGAATACGATGCCCGTCCTTGCGTTGACGAGCGAATGTCGTTCACGTAGCCGAACATCTCCTTCAGCGGCACAATCGCCTTGATCACCTGCGAACCGGCCAGATGCTCCATGCCCTCGATCCGCCCGCGCCGCGAGTTGATGTCGCCGATGATCGTTCCCATATGCTCTTCCGGAACCGTCACTTCAACCGCCATCACAGGCTCCAGCAGGACCGGTGAGGCCTTGCGCGCCGCTTCCTTGAAGGCGATCGAACCGGCAAACTTGAAGGCCATTTCGTTGGAGTCGACCTCGTGGTAACTGCCGTCGAAGAGGGTCACCTTCACATCCACGATCGGGAAGCCGGCCAGAATGCCCAGCTCCAGCGCGCCCTGCACGCCCTGATCGATAGGCTTGATGTACTCTTTGGGAACCGAACCGCTCTTGATCTCGTTGATGAACTCATAGCCCGCGCCCGGCGTATTCGGCTCAACGCGCAGCTTGCAATGTCCGTAGTTGCCCGAGCCGCCGGTCTGGCGAATGTATTTGCCTTCAGCTTCGGCCTTCTTGCGCAGCGTCTCGCGGAAGGCGACCTTCGGCTCGCCGACATTGGCCTCGACCTTATGCTCGCGGCGCATACGGTCGACCAGAATCTCCAGGTGCAGCTCGCCCATCCCGCTGATGATTGTCTGCCCTGAATCTTCATCCGTTCGTACCTTGAAAGTAGGGTCCTCGTCGGCAAGGCGCGCCAGCGCAACGCCCATCTTCTCCTGATCGGCCTTGGTCTTGGGCTCAATGGCGACCGAGATGACCGTCTCCGGGAAGGTGATCGCGCCCAGCGCGATCGGATGATGCGGAGTCGAGAGCGTATCGCCGGTCTTCAACTCCTTCAGACCCACGCAAGCGCAGATGTCGCCAGCCAGAACCTCGGTCACATCCTCGCGCTTGTTGGCGTGCATCTTCACCAAGCGGCCGACGCGCTCCGTCTTTCCGGTGCGCGGATTCAGCACCGTGTCGCCCGTCTTGATCGAGCCGGAGTAGATGCGGACAAAGGCCAGCTTGCCGAAGGGATCGTTGATGATTTTAAAGGCTAACGCCGCTAACGGTTCACTGTCCTCGGCCTTGCGGTATTCGATCTTGTCGGGATGATGAGGATCGATGCCCTCAACCGGCGGCTTGTCGAGCGGGCTGGGAAGGTAATCGACCACCGCATCCAGCAGCGTCTGTATCCCCTTATTCTTGAATGCTGTACCGCAGAGCGCCGGAAAAATCTTCAGGTCGATTGTCGCCTGGCGGATGCCCGCCTTCAGCTCGGCAACCGTGAGCGCCTCGCCTTCCAGGTACTTCTCCATCAACACGTCGTCCGTCTCGGAGATCACCTCCACCAGCTGCGTACGGAAGGCCTCAGCCTTCTTCTGCAATTCGGCGGGGATCGGCTCGACGGAGAATTCGGCGCCCATCGTCTCGTCGTGCCAGACGATTGCCTTCATCTCGATCAGATCGATGACGCCCTTGAAATTCGCTTCCGCGCCGATGGGGATCTGCAACGCCACGGGACGCGCGCCCAACCGCTTGCGAATCGTATCCAGAACGTGTTCGAAGTCGGCGCCGTTCTTGTCCATCTTGTTCACAAAGCAGATGCGCGGCACCTTGTACTTGTCGCCCTGCCGCCAGACCGTCTCCGACTGCGGCTGCACGCCGCTGACCGAGTCAAACAACGCCACGGCGCTATCCAGCACGCGCAGGCTGCGCTCGACCTCGGCCGTAAAGTCCACATGGCCGGGCGTGTCGATGATGTTGATGCGGACATCTTTCCACGTGCAGGTCGTTGCGGCCGAGGTAATCGTAATACCGCGCTCCTGCTCCTGCTCCATATAGTCCATCGTCGCTGTGCCTTCATGCACTTCGCCGATGCGATGGGTAATACCCGTATAAAAAAGGATGCGCTCTGTCGCAGTCGTCTTTCCGGCGTCAATGTGCGCCATGATTCCGATATTCCGGCAGCGATTCAGAGGTACGGTGCGAGCCACGGTATTTTTCCTTGCGAGCGTCCGGCCCGCGGTTAGAGATATCTGTCCTACTAAGTCCCTTGGTCCCTAGTTCCTATGTGCTACCAGCGATAGTGAGCAAAGGCGCGATTGGCCTCGGCCATGCGGTGCACGTCTTCCTTCTTCTTCATCGCCGCGCCGCGGCCGTTGGCCGCATCCAGCAGCTCATTCGACAGCTTGTCGGTCATGCCCTTCTCGCCGCGCGCTCGGCCATAGGTCAGCAGCCAGCGAATGGCCAGTGAGGTGCGTCGGTCGGGATTGACTTCGATCGGCACCTGATAGTTGGCGCCGCCCACGCGACGGGTCTTCACCTCGAGCAGCGGCTTGCAGTTTTCCACTGCCTTCTTGAAGAGCTTCAAAGCGTCGTCGCCGCCGCCCTTCTCTTCCAGGTTCTTCATCGCCTGGTAGAAGATGCCCTGGGCCGTCGACTTCTTGCCGCCCCACATCATCGAGTTGACAAACTTGGTAACCAACTCGGAGCCATAGACCGGATCCGCCGCCACTACCCGCTTCGCAATGTGCCCTTTTCTTGGCATAGTTCCTCAAGATCCTCGCGCTTTGAGCGCCGCTTCTCGTGCCCTAGTCCGGATTCTCAACCCCGCCCCGGAACCGTTGACTACTTCTTGCCCTTGGCCGGAGCCGCTCCGCCCTTGGCGCGCTTGGCTCCATACTTCGACCGGCTCTGCTTGCGATTAGCCACACCCACTGAATCGAGCGTACCGCGCACAACGTGATAGCGAACGCCGGGAAGATCCTTCACGCGGCCGCCGCGGATCAGCACAATCGAGTGCTCCTGCAGGTTGTGGCCGATGCCAGGAATGTAGGTGGTGACCTCGATCCCGTTCGTCAGCCGGACGCGCGCAACCTTGCGCAGCGCCGAGTTAGGCTTCTTGGGCGTCTGCGTGTAGACGCGGGTGCAGACGCCGCGCCGCTGCGGCGAGGCCTGCAGGGCCGGTGACGCCGTCTTGTACCGCGGGGCTGTGCGCCCCTTGCGAACCAACTGATTGAATGTAGGCAAACCGCAACTCCTTACCCGTCAAAAAACCTGATCCAGCTTCAACGTCCACAAACGCGCGCAAGCCTCAAAGGCCTTCCGGTGCAAAAGCGCGACGAAATGCCGTCACGCGCGCACGGAAGCTCCATTCTGCCGCTTCGCGTCTGCCTTCGTACCAATCTCAGACGAAAACCGGGACGGTGGTTGAGCGTTTTCCCCGCATGCGCGGATCAAGCCAACTCCGTTTCGCCAGTTCCGGCCCGCATAGCCCTCCAAGGCGGAGAACGCGCGGACGCCGATGCTTGTGTCTCCCTGCCCCTGCAAGATGGAGCTATTTCGGGAGCTTTACGGGCAGACTATACAGCCCAGCCCTGAGGCCGATCCCGCACCCAATCCACCTGGCCGGACCGCCCAACCGCCCACATTCGTCAAGACACACGAACAGAGGCGTTCTTGCGCAACCTTTTTACAATACCAAGAAATCCCGCCGGGGTCAACAAATTTGCTCTAAACAATCCTTTTTCAGCAAATCACCCCGTTCAACCGCCTCATCAAGGCGCCGTATAGTTGCCGCTGTTCGCAACCTCCGTGGTCGAACCAGTCGTCGGCCACGTCCCTAGGCATAAGAAATTCCCCTCGTAGATCCCTGCCGACCAATCTACCGGACTTTTGGAGGCTGGTGGAGGGAGGAATCCCGTCAGACCGGAGAGGTTGGGAATTGCCAAGGTAGTCGATCCATTCAGGTAGTTTGCCGTGGCAGTCACGTTGACTTCATAACCTGCATTCGCCGGATTGGGTGTCCAACTCATACCCACCGTTCTGCAAACACCTTTATTACCTGAGTACCCCGCATATGAAAGATCAAAAGAAGGCCAAGTGACCGCCGCCGGACCCGTGTAAGTCCATCCGGCAGGAAAATCAATCGTTAGTGGGCCACCTGAAGTCGAGGTCGTGTAGTTGATGACTTCCTCATAAGTAGTCGATACGCCGGAGGCAGATGTTGCAACGAAAAGATAGTGGTCTCCGCTTTCCATCGCGCCTGCTGGCAGGGCAGGATACCCGGTGGTAGCGCCATTTTTGATAAAGAAACCATTCGTGCCCATTACGTAATCGGCATTTGTCGTAGGGGTGCCAAAACCCGATGGAACATTGTTATACGTAATAGGCTCGGAGGTTGTCTGGTCAGCTGCGCCAAACACGACGGTGCTACCGCCGTTCAGCGCACCAGGGACCGTAACGCCACTGAAGCTCTTTGCGGCTAACAGGCTGGTGATCGTCCCTTGGCCTGTCTGAGTATTCTGGTAGGCAAGCACCTCAACCCGGTCACTCCCCTCTGGCGCGCTGAAGCTGATATTGGAGCTCAGATTGAATTCAGGAAACGTGTCATTCGTACCGTTCAGAGCATAAATTCCAACATACGAAGCCCCGGCGATCGGCTTGCATCCACGGCTCCCGTCAGCGTTCCTGTCGCTTCATTGCTTGACCCGCCCAAGCACCATTCGGAGAACGAGGTTCCGTCCAGGGTACTTGCTTCATAGACATATTGTTCCGTCTCAGGCGGAGTATATGAAGTTAAAGGAGGGCAGACGAAGGCCACGGCAAAGTTTGTCGTGCCACTGGGCACGCTGAGCGTGAGGCTGCCGCCAGAGAGCGTCGCGCTCGTAAAGGCCCCGGAGCCGATCTGAGTGGCAACCGCCGTGGGCGTCCCGCCAGTGACGGTGAAGGTAACGGTGGTCGGATTGTTCCCGCCGCCGCCACCGCCGCCGCCGCCCGTAGTGTTTCCCGAGCCGCTACCGCAGCCCGCCAACAAAATGAATACGCCGCCGATCGCAGAGAACCGAAGAAAGCCAAAAGACACGGGGGAGTCCTTTCTCACTTCTATGGGGCCCGATACTGCATCTGGTAATCTGAAAATCATTATAGAGGCTCGGATACAAGTTCTCTAAGTTCTTGACAAGAAATATTCTCATCGCACCCGGTCGGCCGGAGCGCAATCTCGCTGCCGTCATAAATCTCGTAACGAAATATCTTGAATCACTGCAATAGAGAAGGGGCGGGGTCAACCGAAGTTGCCCCGCCCCCTGATTTTCCCGCAACGATGATCCCGCAACTATTTGATGGCTTGCAGAACCCACGCTCCATTTTCATAGGAGAAATCGGCATGGCGCTTGGTGCTCAGCCGGTTGCCTGGGTTATGCGCAATATCAACCAGCGTCTGCGGCACGCCGTCCATGTTCACGCCCTCGGTAAAGTCGACGCCCTTGGCCGTCGCCACGCCGGGCAGCGTCTCGTCCTGCACATCCTTCAGATCGTGCGCTCTCAGGTGATTGGCCGCCACCGTCACCACGATCACCGAAAAGCTTTTGTCCTCCTGGCTCTCGGGCCGCCACTGGAAGACATCGCCGCTGCTGGTGAGCCTGAGCGCCTTCTTGCCGTCGGCCGTCAGCGTAAAGTCGGCCCAGAAGCGGTTGGGAAAGAGCTTAGTCCGCTCCCAATACTTGGCCTCGACGCCCTGCGCCAATCCCTGCTCGTTGACAACAACGTTGGCGCCCACCGCCGGCGTCTGGTCATATTTGGCTTGAATCAAGGCCTGTGCGCTAGCCTGCGTCAGCTCCGGCGCCGATTTGCAGCCCCCCAGCATCCATCCCGCGCTCACGAATCCCAATGTCCCCAATACCAGCAGCATCCCTTTGCTCTTCACATACCCTCCCTGGACAGCCCTCAATGGAAATGAATACGTACCGCCCATTTTTCTCCTACTCTACCCCCGCTGTCAATGGGGCAGAGGGGTGGACTTCGAAACAAATCTCCGACGCCCAGCGAACGCTCGATTGCAGCAAGACCTTCCAACCGTTTCAGGCAGCGACTCGCAGCATGGTTACCAAAGATTAATTATTTCCGTAACACAACCGTATATCTCACCCGCTAGAATCTTCCCGAGTCGCATCTTCGGCTCGGCGTGTCGTGAAATCTGCGGAGAGAATGCCGCAGCGTGCGCGTAGCTCATCAACTGCAAGGATCGCACCCATGCGCAAGCCATTAGGTCAATTGGGGGGGGGGGGCAATTCAAGAGCCTTTCCTCCGCGATGTTAAACTTTTCTTCACGATATTGTTGATGTTTTTTGCAACCCTGAGTGCCATCGGCCAGAATCAATCGTCATGGTCGCTCGATCAGGTTGTTGCGGCGACTGGGAACGGGAACCCCACGACACTTCCAACTCTTAAGCCCTCTCAAAATAACGAGGAGGCTTTCTTATTTTTGTGGACAAACGGCGGAGGCTGGAGTTGTGTTGGACCTTTGCCTTGTTATGACACAGACGATTTTCCTCATGAGGATTACCTTATAAGCCTCTCGTCCCCCTGGCAAACTGCTCCAATAGGGGACCAGATTGATATGCCTGGTGGAATACAACCAGCACCGTCAAACATTTTTCCAGAAAGATTTATGACTGGAGTATATAACTTTTGGGATTCGAATTCTACTCCTGTCGGCGTTAACGCGACCAATGTTTATGATCCTACAATCATAGGTACAAATTGGGCTGCAATACTTGCACTTATTAAGTATCAAGGCAATGTTGCAGTAAACGGCCGCAGGTTGCTGCAACTTTTACTCATGAGGTCGATTACGAGACGTTCAGCATGGCCGGTTCTCCGAATGGAGCTTACAATAATCCTGGATTCTTGACATTCAGCAATGATAATCCAGGATTTTTAATCGGTTTGATAGCTATCTCTATGTATGATGGGAGCAGTGGACCGCAAAACATAACCGATCCGGCTGGAGATAAATGTCAGGTGATAGCCGATGTAACGAGTCCAACCGGTTGTACCGATTTAGGCTCTGATGGTGAAGGGGGGCCCCCTCCGTACTGTGTAGGACTTGGAGGACATTGGCAGATATTTACTTGCTCAAATTACACCGATCCGAGCGGCAGCCTGACAATCACTCCTGTCAGCCCTTGGGCGTATGATGTTTCTGTGCTGGCCATCGGAGGGTCTTTCTCCCGCATCAGCGCAATCATTACTGATACCAGTGACATCAAGAACGGCAATGTGACGGTCAACTTATCCGCACCCAGCGGCACAACCGGCGACCTGATGCTGGACTTCAATGGGTCTGACGCATCGGGGCCGGAACTTGCTCAAGCGCCGTTTCCTGCGCTATCTCCGGGAACACAAACACTTCAACTTACTTTTGATTCCATCGATCCGGGAATCTATCCCATGGCTAATGGAACATGGGATGCAAATGTTCCTGGTGCATCAGGGGTTCAATCCGTGACCGTCCCGGATTACACGCTGCCCACGCCATGGACGTACTTCAGGAAAATATTTTACACGCAGTATAATGTGCCGCATGAAAGTGCCTGCTCCGGTGGCGATGCGGACGCGTGGCTCGTCGACACCAGTTGCAATTTCACGAAGATCAGACTTAACTCCGCGTTTATCACGGCTGTTTGGACGAATGGCACTGGAATATCTGAGCATTATGGAACACTGAAGAATGCCGCTGGAGTCAAACTGGGTAGTGGCAACGGTCAAAAATGCCAAAACAAATACCCGTCCGGAGCAATTGGGTCTACTCCAAAACTGCCAAACGGAAAGAATGGAAATGGAAACACTTTTGAAGTTGTTTCCTCTATTACCGGTAGTTGCAATACAACTCTTGTCGCTGACCAATCTCTTGCAGCACCTTCATCTATTCTGTCCAGTGTTCAGGTACTCAGTTGCGGAGACCAATTAAATCTTGACGATGGCGACTACACGACTGCGTCTACTCGAACCGTATCCGACTTATGCCCATACTGTAGCAATACATCCCCGTTTAACAACCCTACATCCCCGATGTATGGGGCCGATGGACACATTGACGCCTTTTCATCAAATCCATCATGTACAGGAAAGAGTGTAGGAAGCCTCGGATTCTTCTACACTTCCTATCCAACCAATTGAGAGGAAAACAGATATGAAATCACAGACAGTTTATGACGCAAAAGGGATGCACTGGAAGTCCATCATTCTAATCTTCGTATGTCAGCTTGTTTTAATATTCAACGCCCCTGTTTTCGCGCAGAATTGTCCAATAACTACAGCCGTACGCACAATCTGCAAGCAGATCGGCAATGCCGAAGTTGTGTCTGTATCTTCGCCGTTTGGAGCATACCCAAAATCACAGCCTGTGGTTTATTGGCATGACGATGAATGGAAGATTGATATGCTTCCAAATCTCACTTCCGATGGTGAACTTAGCATGAAGATAACACCGCATAATGGAAGTATGAAGATTGTAAACTTTGACGCGGTGCTCTTTGTTCAGGTTGATTCTATCACGCGCAATCAAGGAGATGGAGTCATCGTCATTGGAGAACCGAATGGGATGTCCTCAGTTTTCAGCATTGTTGATCTTAAATTAGGAAAGATCATGGCTGGAGGCCTCCTGTATGAGCCATCCATCTCGCCTGACAGGCGCTTCCTCTTGTATAAAAATTGGTATCTGCCTCATGTTGGCGGGGAAAATCAGTACGTACTCTATGACACATTGAAAACTCTCGAAGAGAATACCTGCGGTTACGGGGAAAATAATCCTGAATACAAAAGGAAAAGTGACCAAATCGGAATCACTCAAGTTTATCCTTACCAGGCGAACTGCCTGGAAGAAGAGGGCGACACAGATGACAATAATGGCATATCGAATTTCATTTGGTCCTCGGATTCGAGCAAGGTAGTCTTCGCGGATGTGAAGAGCGGGATAATAAGCTTGATCCTGGTGAAGATGCCGCACGACGACAGTGACAAGAACCTTGACAGAGACAAAGAACATGAAGGAGACCGTGACAGAGGCCGTGACAGATACAACGACCGGCCTCAAACATTAACCTACAAGTTTGTCGGTACACAGAATGTCTGCGCAGGCGCGGCAACCTGTGATTCCAATAATGTCCACTCCATTGCCTGGAATGGCGACTCAGTCAATGTTTCCCTGGTTCAAGCGAACTCCACTGGGCCTGCCATTGTGAAGAACCTGACCATTCCGCTCTCGAAGTTCGTCCCTCTGGCCAAGTAACAATCCCACTCACACTCATCTCCGCCCCGGACGCGCCAGCCGCCTCTGGGGCCGGGTTTTCTCGTCTCAGGGCAGCATGCGTACGGCATAGAAGCTCAGCGCCGCGTCGCCTTGTTCCAGCAGTCGCCTGCGTTCCAGCGCGCCGTAGCGGTCTTCGAGACGCTCTTTGCGGCGATGTTCGGCGATGACCATGGCCTCGGGCGCAAGCACTCCAGCCACCGAGCCGCCCAGCAGCCCCAGCGTAGCCGCGTACTCCGCCGCCGCATCCCAGGGCGGATCGAGAAATACCAGATCGAATTGCCGATTCTCTTTGATCAAACGTTTCAATACCGACGCAACGCTGGCGGATTCGATGCGAAATCCGCCGATGATTCCCAGTTTTTCCAGATTGCAGCGCAGGACTTTGAGCGCCGCCGGAGCGCGTTCCACAAACTCCACTCGCGCGGAGCCCCGGCTGAGCGCTTCTATGCCGACTGCGCCCGAGCCCGCGTAGAGATCCAGAAAGGCCGCTCCCTCAATGCACCCGGCAATCACGTTGAAAAGCGTCTCGCGCAGACGATCGCTCGATGGCCGGGTAGCCAAGCCCGGCGGAGCCTGGAGCGTTCGGGAGCGGAATCTGCCGGCAATGATGCGCACAGAAACCAGCATACGGGATGGAATCGCCCGCGGGCCGCATATCCTCCTCAGCCCTACCCTCTACAATCATCTGTATGCGTGGCTGGTCAATTCCGTTGGGCCGTTGGATGGGCGTGGAGGTGCGCGTTCATCTTTTTTTTCCTCTTCTGCTGGTGGTTTGCCTGATGCTGAGCGGGGCGGACGGGAAGATGTGCGGCATCGGGCTCTTTCTGGTCCTGGTGGCCGCTGTCGCGGTGCGCGAGACGGCGCGGCTTCTCGTTGCCGCCTGGCTGGGATTGCGCCTGCGTGCGATTCTGCTGTTGCCGATCGGCGGGCTCTTTGCCTACGCCGATCCGGAGAGCCAGGAGGGATCCTCGCAGGGCGGCGGGCAGTTTGCCCTGGCGCTGGCCGGTCCTCTGGCCAATCTGACGACGGCTCTGATGCTGGCCGCGGCCTTTCTCGGAGCCAGCGGAGAGATCAAGCTCTTCGACCTGCCGCTGATCTCTTCCGTCTATCTGCTTCGCTCAATGGTATGGATGCAGGCTGGTCTCGGCCTCCTGCATTTGTTGCCGGCCTATCCGCTGGACGGCGGGCGCCTTCTGCGCGGCAGCTTTGCCCGCAAGCATGGATTCACTCTGGCTGGCCGGATGGCCGCTGGGCTGGGTCAGGTGCTGGCGCTGAGTGCGATGGCGGGCGGTATGTACCTGCACGATTACTGGCTGGTTATCGCCGGCTTTTTTATCATGATTGGCGCGCAGATCGAAGACCAGGGCGTTTTCTTCCAGTCCGTGGTGGACACGGTGCATATGCGCGAGGTAATGCTCACCGACTTTGCCACCCTCTCGCCCTCTGACACCTTGGCCGACGCGCTGGTGCGCTGCGTTCATTCGCTGCAAGAGGATTTCCCCGTGGTGCGCGGCCCGCAACTGGTGGGCATCATCAGCCGCCAGCGCATTGTGGATGCCCTGCGCAACGAGGGTAACGGCTACGTTCAGGCGGCCATGTCCAAGGCCTTTCAGGTAGCGCGCCCCGAGGACACGCTGGGAACCACCATTCGCCGCATCCAGACAGGCCACGGACTCTCACTGATTCCCATCACCGACAGCGGCCGCGTCGTCGGCATCGTCAGCGTGCAGAACCTGATGGGCGCCATGTCGCTTCTGGCCGAGCAGCGCCGCCTGGAGCGCGAACAGGCCATCGAGGATGCCCGTTAGCAATCCGGAGACTGACCATGCCGATGGCCGCCGATCCTGAATCTCCGCTCACCCCCGGCCTCTATCTCGTCGCCACGCCCATCGGCAACCTGGGCGACATCACCCTGCGCGCCCTCGACGTGCTCAAGCGCGTCGACCGCATCGCCTGTGAAGACACTCGCCAGACGCAGAAGCTGCTCAACCACTTCGAGATCTCGACGCCCACCATCAGCTGCCACCAGCACAACGAGCACGCCCGTGCCACCGAACTGATCCAAAACATAAAGGCTGGGAAGGCCATCGCCATCGTCTCCGACGCCGGAATGCCGGGCATCAGCGATCCCGGAGGCTGGCTCGTCACCGAGGCCATCGCCGCCGGTATTCCCGTCATTCCCATCCCCGGAGCCAACGCGGCGCTCAGCGCGCTTGTCGCCTCCGGGCTGCCCACGGATGAGTTTCACTTCATCGGCTTTCTGCCGGAGAAAACGGGCGCGCGGCGAACCCGCCTCGAATCGCTGGCCACCGAAATTCAACGCAATCAAACCCCGCGCACACTGATCTTTTACGAGGCTCCGCATCGCATTCTGGAGACATTGACCGACCTGGAAAGCATCTTTGGTCCCGCCCTACGCGCAGTGGTAGCCCGCGAGCTGACCAAAATCCACGAGGAGTTCCTCCGCTCGACGGTCGCCGAGGCGCGCCGCGAGCTGGCCGGCCGGGATCGCATTCGCGGCGAGATCGTCCTGCTGGTCGAAGCGCGGCCGCTGGGCCCGTCGCAGCTCGCTGGCGCATCCATCCGTATCGCCGATCGCATCGCACAGCTTGAGGCCGCCTCCGGCATCGACGAAAAGGAAGCCCTCAAACAGATCGCGCGCGAGCGCGGCCAATCCAAGAGCGAGGTCTACCGCGAGCTGCAGCGGGAGCGGGCGCGGCGATAAGAATTGCAACTCAAAAGGAAGCCGAATCGATTCCCGGCAATTTCGCTGGGAAGAAGACGGGGGGAAAGGCTAGAATTTCACTATGACCGACCGCATCTCTCTCACGCTCGCCCAAGCCGACCCCGTCGTAGCCGCCGCCATCGACCACGAAACCCTTCGCCAGCACGAGGGGCTGGAGATGATCGCCAGCGAAAACTTCGTCTCCGAAGCCGTTCTGGAGGCCGCCGGCTCGATCTTCACCAACAAGTACGCCGAGGGCTATCCGGGTCGGCGCTACTACGGCGGCTGCGAGTATGCTGATGTCGTCGAAAATCTGGCCCGCGAGCGCGCCAAGCAGCTCTTCGGCGCAGAGTATGCCAACGTGCAGCCCCACTCCGGCTCTCAGGCCAACGCCTCAGCCTACGGCGCGGTCATCAAGACCGGCGACACCATCCTCGGCCTTGATCTGGCTCACGGCGGCCACCTGACCCACGGGCATAAATTGAGTTTCAGCGGCAAGCTCTACCACACGACCTTCTACGGCGTGCGCAAGGACAACGAACGAATCGATTACGACCAGATGGAAGAGGTAGCCGAGCGCGAGCGCCCCAAGCTGATCATCGGTGGCGGCAGCGCCTACCCGCGCCTCTGGGATTTCGCGCGTATGCGGGCGATCGCCGACAAGGTCGGCGCGGCCTATGTCTTTGATATGGCGCATATTGCCGGTCTGGTTGCCGGCGGCGTCCATCCCTCGCCGGTGCCTCACGCCCACATCGCCACCACCACCACCCACAAGACGCTGCGCGGCCCGCGCTCCGGGCTGATCGTCTGCGGCAAGGATTACGTCGTCGGCCCCAAGCCCGAGCAGACCATCGGTAAAGAGATCGACCGCTCGGTCTTCCCCGGCCAGCAGGGCGGACCGCTGATGCACATCGTGGCCGCCAAAGCCGTCGCCCTCGGTGAGGCACTGCGCCCTGAGTTTCAGATCTACGCGCAGCAGATCGTCGCCAACGCCAAGGTGCTGGCTGCCTCCCTTGAGAAGGCAGGCTTCCGTATCGTCTCCGGCGGCACGGACAATCACCTGATGCTCGTCGATGTCTTCGAGAAGGGCATTCTTGGCTCCGAGGCTGAGCTGGCGCTGGGCAAGGCCGGCATAACGGTCAACAAGAACACCATCCCCTTCGACACCAATCCGCCCATGAAGGCCTCCGGTATCCGCATTGGCACGCCGGCCATGACCACCCGCGGCATGAAGGAGCCGGAGATGATGCTGATCGGCTCCTGGATCGCCAAGGCCCTCGATCAGCGCAACGACGACGCGGCGCTCGAAAAGATTCGCCGCGAGGTCGCCGAGTTGGCCAACCGCTTCCCGCTTTACGCCTGGCGGAGACTTGCCGTCCAGGCATAAGGCGCTTGCGCGCCAGGATAGTCATGGTTCCCATTCATTTAGCTGAGTGTGCGAAATGGATGGGCGCCCGGCTCGCTTGTCGTTGAACTCAGGCAATTCGCAGGGGGAAGATATGTTCAACACTTTGACTATTAGAGCCAATTACTTTTACCAATTGCGCTTTCCGATAGTGTTTCTTTTGCTGTGCATTGTGATTCCAGCGCTTGTCTTCTCGGGTTTGAAGGTCTCATGGAAAAACGAGGGGAGAGAATTCAAGCTGGGCTTTTGGAAGAAAGTAATTCTAGGTATTCTCGGCGGACTCGCTGGCGAGATCACAGCGTTTGCCGTTTTTTTTCTTGCAGAATCAAATTGGTGCAAGGACATGAACTCCCAAGGCTCGCACTGTGACGGTCAGGGACCGCTGGTTCTCATTCTTACAGTTCCTCTCTGCGGAATGATCGGAAGCTGCGCCTCCATGCTTTGGACCTGGGTCAGCATTGCTATTCCGGCGAATAAACCCTGGGCTTCGGTTTTCAGTTATAGTGGCGGAAATCGGGCGCCCAATATCGGGAGCACGGTTGCCGTTCAGGCTCTTTACTGGGCGATCTTCGCTCTCGCCGTCTATCATCTAACGCGCAACTTACTCTAACGCTCAGATGCCACATCCTCTCGTGCCCTCAGCGACAAGGTGGTGTGGTCATCATTCTCTGAGTGATGGCCTTTCCTGTATAAAGGCATTGTGCAGGGAAATGTGAAGACTCTCTTTCCGCGGCGCAACTAATCGTCATCGATCGGGTTCAATTGATCGAAGTCAGAGGCTACCATCCGGGGATCGGCGCAATCGATCGCAGCCGCATTCCCGGCTAACTTTCAGGAGGATCGTATGCGTCTATCGCAACTTGCTTTGACCGCATTGCTGGCGGTTTCTTTGCCGGCCTTTGCCGGACATCCGGATCGCCCGCAGGCTCCCCCCGCCCACGGACCAAGCCAGTTTCACGGCACGCCGCACCCGGTCGAGCCGAATCGCAACTTCAGCAATAAGGAAGGCCATCCCAACGCCCCGCACGTCGATGGCAGAACGTGGGTCGGCCACGACACCGGCCGCGACGACGCCCGCTATCACGTCGATCATCCCTTTGCGCATGGCCGTTTCACCGGCGGCTTCGGTCGCGAGCACGTCTGGCACCTCGCCGGGGGCGGTCCCAGCCGCTTCTGGTTCAACGGCTGGTACTGGGACGTGGCTGCGGCCGACATCGCCTTCTGCGACGGCTGGCTCTGGGACACCGATCAGATCGTCATCTATGACGATCCCGACCACGACGGCTGGTATCTGGCCTACAACGTCCGCCTCGGCACCTATGTGCATGTCGAGTACCTCGGCTCATAAACAAATCATCCGAAGCTCTCGGTTGACTATAGCGGTTCTCCAATTGCTGTTCACCGAAGCCATACAATCAAGTGGGTTTTTCCTCAAGAAAAATCCACCTTTGACAAATCTTGTCAGTGCGTATGTATTGGAGAACCGCTCTAAGAAGGGATGGGCCATCAAGCTCATCCCTTTTTCGTGCGCCACGCGTGGACTGTAAAGCGGTATGATATCGCTTGCCGAGGCTCCTGAATGAATCGACTGCCTGTTCTACCGAATGCATCCATCGCGCGCGGAGTTCTCCTCGCCGCTCTCATCGCCGCCTTCACCGGCATCGCCGCCGCTCAAGCCGCGCCCATCGTCCTCACCGGGGCAGACCGCCGTCCCGCCCTCTCGCTCGACGGCGACTGGGCCTCCATCGTCGATCCCTACTTCTCCGGCCTCTTCAGCTTTCATCACGAAGAAAAAAAGAACGGCTGGTTCCTCAACCAGAAGGCCAAGCCCGGCGATCCCTTTCCCACCGAATACGACTTCTCCAAAGCCCCCACGTTGAAGGTGCCCGCCGATTGGAACACGCAGCGCGAGTCGCTCTTCTTCTATGAAGGCCCTGTCTGGTACGAGCGCGAGTTCAGCTATCAGCCCAAAGAGCATACGCGCGTCTTTCTTCACGTCGGCGCGGCCAACTACAAGTCCTGGTTCTGGGTCAACGGGCAGAAGGTCTGCGAGCACGAGGGCGGTTACACCAGCTTCAACTGCGAGGTGACCGCGGCCATTCATGCAGGCAGCAACTTCATCGTGGCCGCCGTCGATAACACCCGCCGCGAAGACAATGTCCCCACGCTGGAAACCGATTGGTGGAACTACGGCGGCCTCACGCGCTCGGTCTCGCTGATCGAGGTGCCCGAGGCCTTTATCGATCAATACGATCTGCATCTCTCCCGCGAGCCGGAGACGATCATCAAGCCTCACGGCAATGACTTCGGCCTTATCGGCTCCTTGCATCTGGAACACATCGAAGGCTGGGTTCACATCATCGGCGCACATCCTGGGGATAAGGTTGAAGCCGAGATTCCCGAACTGAATTCGAAAGGCAACGGCGTTCTCGATGCAAACGGGCGCGCAAAGCTTCTGCTGATTGCATCGAATCTTCAACGCTGGTCCCCGGAAAATTCCAAGCTCTACGATGTCATCATCACAGCCGGCCAAGACCGTATCGAAGAACAGATCGGCTTCCGCACCATCGAAACCCGCGGCACCGAGATTCTTCTCAATGGCAAGCCGATCTTTCTGCGCGGCATCTCCATCCATGCTGAAGCCCCCTACCGCACCGGCCGCGCGAACACCGACCAGGATGCGGAGACGTTGCTCGGCTGGGCCAAGGAGCTGGGCTGCAACTTCGTTCGCCTCGCGCATTACCCTCACGATGAGTCGATGCTGCGCGCCGCCGACCGCATGGGCCTGCTCGTCTGGTCGGAGAATCCCGTCTACTGGGCCCTGCAATTCGACAATCCCAAGGTGCTTGCCAAGGCCGAGCAGCAGTTGGATGAGGAGATAGGAACCTCGCGCAATCACGCCTCGATTATTTTGTGGTCGATGGCCAACGAGACGCCGAACACCGAAGCCCGCACGCGCTTCATTGAGGCCGAAGCCGCTCATGCGCGCGAGCTTGATCCCACGCGACTAATCACCGCGGCTCTGCTGGTGCGCGGCGAGGGCAATGCGAAGATCATCGACGATCCGCTCGGCAAGGCGCTCGACGTGATCGGCTTCAACGAATACATCGGCTGGTACGAAGGTCATCCGGAGACGGCCGATCGCACGGAGTGGCGCGTTGCTTATGAAAAGCCCCTGATCGTGAGCGAATTCGGCGGCGGCGCCAAGGCCGGCCTGCATGGCGCGGAGAGCGATCGCTGGACTGAAGAGTATCAGGCGAATCTCTATCGCCATCAGCTCGCGATGCTCAACCGCATTCCGCAACTCCAAGGCATGAGTCCGTGGATACTGATGGATTTTCGTTCGCCCAACAGGCCTCTCGCCGGCATTCAGGATGAGTTCAACCGCAAGGGACTCATCTCGGAAAAGGGCGAGAAGAAGCAGGCCTTTTTTATCTTGCAGAAGGCTTACAAGGATGAATCCATCGGCAAGCCGCAGTAATTTCTTTTTCTTGACCGGAATTCACTCTCTCGTTGTGATGCATCGCTGTGCAATTGCGCCCTTCTGATTTATGCTGGACTTATGATTCTTAACTCAGTGCTTGCCCAAATTGATGCTGAAATTGCCAAGCTGACGCAGGTTCGTTCCCTGCTGGCCAACACCGGAAAGATCGCCGATAAGATTGCAACACGACTCAACAAAAAGGCCGCGAAGGCCGAAGCAAAAGCCGCCAAGCCCTCCAAGGCAAAGAAGCGCCGTTCGCTCAGCCCCGAGGCGCGCAAACGGATTGCCGATGCGCAGCGCAAGCGTTGGGCGGCACTGAGAGCCAAGGCCAAGAAATAAATCGGCCTTCCGGTTTCTGTCTAGCCACCAGGCAAAGCGTCTCCCATCAACGGAGGTACGTGATGCGCCGCTTTCTACCGATTCTTGCATCGGCTCTTCTGCCGTTACTCTTCGTTTTGCAGGCCGCATCGCAAAGCTCCAGCAGCGCCGCCGATCAGCCACCGGATGCGTTGACGGCTCTCTATACACAGGCAATGCAGGCCAAGGATTGGTCAGGCGCCGTCGCTGCCGCTGAGCAACTGGTGGCGCTCCAGGCCACCTCTCTCAACCTGAAATTGCTCGGGGATGCGCAGTTATACTCCGGCTTGCCCTATGCGGCACTGGCGACTTACGACAAAGCCGTGGCAGCGGCTGAGAAAGAAAAGCCCGCCGATGGTCAGCCGTTGAAGGAGTGGAATAACGGCTTGGCACAGATACTGATTGCCAAGGGCAATGCGCTACTCAAGCTCAAACTCATTCCGGATGCACTCCAATACTATTCCCATGCCGCCCCGTTGGCCTCCAACGCCGGGCTGGCTTACTTCAATGTCTGCGCCGTGCTTTACAACATCGGCAACCCGCACGAATCGGCTGCCGCTTGCCGCAAATGTGTCGAAGCTGATCCCACCAGAGCCAATGCCTGGTTCATCCTCGGATCAGATCTGTTTGCCGATGCCCCGGTTGATGCCAACGGCAAGATCACTGCAATGGCCGCGACGCGCGAGGCTCTGGAAAAATATCTGGCGCTCGCCCCCGACGGCCCTCACGCCGCTGATGTCAAAGCCATGTTGGAGATGATCGCAAAGTAGCATGCGCCTGCCGCAGCTACATTCATAACCCCGCTATCACCAGCATTCGCGGCTCGGTCATCTCCTCGATCGCCGAGCGGATGCCTTCGCGTCCCAGTCCGGAGTCCTTGACGCCGCCAAAGGGCATCGGGTCCAGTCGCCAGCTGGGCGTATCGCCAACGATCAGCCCGCCCACTTCAAGCTCGCGAAAGGCCGTCAGAATCTGGCCGGCATCGCGCGTCAGCAGGCCGGCTTGCAGGCCGTACTTCGAGTGGTTCACCTCCGCCAACGCCTGTTCAAAGTCCTCGTAGGGCTCGATGATCACCACCGGCCCGAAGACCTCCTCATCGCGCACCTTCATCTCCGGCTTGGTTCCGGTCAGGATCGCCGGCGTCACCACCGAGCCGCGACGCTCTCCGCCGGCCACCAGCTTGGCCCCGCCCGCGACGGCCTCCTTGATCCATCTCTCTACACGTTCGGCATCGGCCGGGCGGATCAGCGGACTCACCTCGGTGGCATCGATCGACGGATCGCCCACCGTCATCTTCCCCGCCGCCTCCACCACCTTCCAAAGGAAGGTCTGGAAGACCCTGCGCTCGACAAAGACCCTCTGCACGCTGACGCAGGATTGTCCGGCATAGGCAAAGGCTGCATGAGCCGTGCGCACGGCAGCCTCGTCCAGATCCGGCCAGTCGCCATGCACGATCATCGCCGCGTTGCCGCCCAGCTCCAGCAGCACGCGCTTGCGTCCGCAGCGGGCCTTCAGCTCCCAGCCCACCCGCGACGAGCCGGTGAAGCTGACCAGCTTGATGCTCTCTTCCTTCTCTGCCAGCCAGCCGGTATCCGTATCGCTCAACGGCAGCACGGCCAGCGCCTCCGCCGGCCAGCCTGCCTTCAGAATCACCTCGCCCAGCGCCAGTGCAGTGAACGGCGTCTGCGGCGCCGGCTTTAGAATCACCGGGCAGCCCGCGGCGATCGCCGGAGCCAGCTTGTGCGCCACCAGATTCAGCGGAAAGTTAAACGGCGTAATGGCCAGCACCGGCCCCACCGCAAAGCGCTGCACCAATCCCCAGCGCCCTTCGTTGCCCTCCATCAGGTCCAGTGGAATGCTCTCGCCGCCCAGCCGTGAACTCTCCTCGGCCGCTGTCTTGAAGGTCAGCACGGCGCGATCCACCTCCGCCCGCGCCATGCGCACCGGCTTGCCCGCCTCGGCCACAATCAGCTGGGCAAAGCGCTCCTTTTGTTCGATGATGGCGGCGGCCACATCCTCCAGAATCTCCCGCCGCTTCCAGCGCGGCAGCGCCCGCGTGCGGCGCAGGCTGGCCACGGCGTGATGCACCGCCTGGCGCGCGTCGGCGCGCGTGGCGATCGTCACTCGGCCCACCAGCCCCTGGTCCCATGGCGAGCGAACCTCCAACGCATCCCCGTCCGTCCACTCCTTGCCGCAGAGCAAAAATCCCGTCTGTGTCCCCGGCCGCATCTTCATGGCGTTTGGCTCCTCGTCCTACTCTGCCTTGGATTCTACAGCGATGAAGCGGGACGAACGCCAGAGTTCGGATGGCGTCACTTCGTCTTCTCAATTTGGAATCCCAGCACGGTACACTGTTCCTCTATGATTCACAACGGCCGCAGCCCAAAACTTCCCTTTGACCCCGCCGAAGCTGTCGCCCATCTGCGCGCCGCAGATGCCAAGCTCGCCGCGCTGATCGAAAGAGCCGGCCCCTTCACGCTCAAGCTCGATCCATCGTCTTCGCCCTTCGAATCGCTCCTCGAGTCGATTCTTTATCAACAACTTAACGGCAAGGCCGCGGCCACCATTCACGCCCGCGTGCGCGAGTTCTACCAAGGCAATCCCACCCCACAGCTGCTGCTCGACACCCCCGATGAACGCCTGCGGGCGGCCGGCGTCTCCGGTAACAAGTCGCGCGCATTGAAAGATTTAGCCGCACGCACGCTGGATGGTACCGTGCCAGCGCACGCGGCCATTAAAAAAATGTCCGACGCCGAGATCGTCGAGCGGCTCACCCAGGTCCGCGGCATCGGTTCCTGGACGGTTGAGATGCTTTTGATCTTTCGTCTAGGGCGTCCCGATGTATTTCCGGCGACCGACTACGGCGTCCGCAAGGGCTTCGCTCTCACCTTTCTGCGCCTGCCCAAGACTCGCCCTCTCTCCGCCGAAGATCTGCCCAAGCCCGAGGTGCTGCTCAAGCGCGGCAAGCGCTGGGCTCCCTTTCGTTCCGTGGCGAGCTGGTATCTCTGGCGCGCCTGCGATCTGGCTAAGGCCGCAGCTCCTGCCAGCCGATAAGCTCTACAATGGTCGAAGAGTCTGGAGCATCCAGCAAAGGGATAGGCAAGCATGGCGGCAAATAAACGGTTCATTTGCATTCACGGCCATTTCTATCAGCCGCCCCGCGAGAATCCCTGGCTGGAGACGGTCGAGACGCAGGACACCGCCGCTCCCTATCACGATTGGAATGAGCGCATCTGCGCCGAGTGCTACTCCACCAACGGCGCCGCGCGCATCGTCAACAGCAAAAACCAGATCACGCGCATCGTCAACAACTACGCGCGCATCAGCTTCAACTTCGGCCCCACGCTGCTCAGTTGGCTGGTGGAGAATGCGCCTCGCACCTACCGCATGATATTGGACGGTGAGCGCCGCAGCCGCAAATCCTTTCGCGGACACAGCTCGGCCATGGCCCAAGTCTACAACCACATCATCCTGCCCCTGGCCAGCCGCCGCGACCGTATCACGCAGATTTGCTGGGGCATCGCCGACTACCAGCACCACTACGGCACCATGCCGGAGGGGATGTGGCTGGCCGAGGCCGCCGTCGACAGCGAATCCCTCGAGCTGATGGCCCAGCATGGCATCAAGTTCACCGTGCTGGCGCCGCACCAGTGCAAGCGCGTTCGCCTGTTGAAGGACGACGGCGGCTGGAGCGAGACGCCCAATGCCAGTGTGGACACCACCCACCCCTACCTGGTCCGCTTCGCCTCCGGCCTCTCCATCGCCGTCTTCTTCTACGACGGCCCCGCCTCGCGCGCCATCGCCTTCGAGGGGCTGCTGAACTCCGGCGAAAGCCTCGCCGGAAGGCTTAAATCCGGCTTCGAATTCAACCCTTCGCCGCAACTGGTCCATGTGGCGACCGATGGAGAGTCTTACGGCCATCACCACAAGTATGGCGAGATGGCGCTCGCCTACGCGCTGCGCCTGCTGGAGGACGACCCCACCGTCAATCTGACCAACTACGGCTGTTTTCTTGAGCAGTTTCCCCCAGAATACGAGGCGGAGATTGTCGAAAGCACCTCCTGGAGCTGCATCCATGGCATCGAACGCTGGCGCTCCGACTGCGGCTGCAACGGCGGTCATGGCGGCTGGAATCAGGCCTGGCGCGCGCCGCTCCGTCAGGCGCTGGACGAGCTGCGTGACGCTCTGGTCCCGCTGACGGAGGCCGCGGGCGCGCTGTTATTCAAAGACGTCTGGGAGGCACGCAACGAGTACATCGAGGCCGTGCTCGATCACAGCCCGCAGACTGTCGAGCGCTTCTTCCGCAAGCACCAGTTGCGCTCGCTCACCGTTCTCGAACGCGTCCGCGCCCTTGAATTGATGGAGATGCAGCGTCACGCCCAGCTCATGTACACCAGTTGCGGCTGGTTCTTCGACGATATCTCCGGCATCGAGACGGTGCAGGTGATCGCCTATGCCGCGCGCGTGCTGCAATTGGCTACTGATGCCTTCGGCAAGGAGGCCGCGCCGCTCGAGCCGGCCTTTCTCGTCCGCATGGCCGAGGCCCGCTCCAACGTTGCCGCCGCCGGCGACGGTGCCAAAATCTACCGCGATCAGGTCAACACAAAGCAGTTGGGCCTGGAGCAGGTCGCGGCTCATTACGCCATCAGCTCCATCTTCTCCTCCTACGCCGAGGAGACCGACCTCTTCTGCTTCCGCATCTGGCGCAACTCCTATGATATGTATAGCTCAGGGCGCGGAAGGCTCGCTTTGGGCCGGGTCAAGATCGTCGGCGCCATCACCGGCCAGCAGCAGAGCTTCTCCTTTGCCGTGCTGCACTTTGGCGATCAGAACATCACCGCCGCCGTCAAAGCCTACGAGCCGGAGGATGCAGCCGCCTTCGAGGCCTTTGGTGCTCAGGCCGCGGAGCACGTGCAGCGCGCGGACTTCCCCGAGGTGATCCGCCTGCTCGACCGTTATTACGGCCACATGGACTACTCGCTCACCTCGCTTTTCATGGACGAGCAGCGCCGCATCGTGCAGCTCATCCTGAACTCAACCCTCTCGGATATCGAGAACTCGCTGACGGCGATCTATCAGGACCACGCCAGCCTCCTGCACTATCTCTCCCAGGCCGGCCTGCCCAAGCCGCCCGCCCTTACGCTGGCCGCCGGCTTCGCCATCAACGCCGGCCTGCGCCGCTCGCTCGAATCCGAACCCATCGACCAGCCGCAGTTGCGTTCTTTTTTGTCGCTGGCCAAGGCCGATCAGGTTCCGCTCGAGTCGGCCACGCTCTCCTATCTCGCCGACCAGCGCATGAAGCGCGCCATGATTGAGCTGCAAATGTCCTCCGGCTCGCTGGAGTCGCTCGAACGCGCGCTCTCGCTCGGCCGCCTGCTCTCCGAGCTGCCCTTCGAGTTGAATCTCTGGCAGGCGCAGAATATCTGGTACGAGATTCTGCGCACCTCCAGCTACGGCCTCACAGCTCTGGAGGCCGATGACCGCCCACGCTGGGAGAAAGACTTCAGCGAACTCGGCGCCTGCCTCTCAATCGACTGCGCCGCCATCCGCGCCCAGGAGCCCTCCACGGCGACGACGGGAGATTAATCTCTTGAGTCTTTAAAATTCCCTCTCAATTCGATTTGTCCGTTTCAGCGAACTGAGCCCCAAAGAAACTTGAGGGACGAAAGCCACCTATCAACGACTGCATTATTTTGTTGAAGAGGCCCGTTTTTTAGCTCAAAAGGGCCTCTTTTTGGCCAAAAAGCAGGCAAAATCAGGGGTTTAATGTTACTGATTGGTTAACATTACTAAAATGCATACTGTTGATATTGTGTATGTTACATGCATTATGTGGGCTAAAAACTGTTTTACCCAGGGTGGGGGGGGTGGGGGTACGGCGAAAAACGGGGCTCTGGAAGCGCGCCACGCCCTGTTTTTGCTCTTTGCCGATCCCTCCCATCGCCGATCCTTTCTGCTGGATAGTATGCGGGAAGGAAAGATAATCTTCGGCAAATGCACGGAAGATAAACGGGCGAGTATAGATCATGGATTCCCCTGACCCCAAAAGCGATGGCCGGAGCACCCACGATACCTGAGTAGCTAGCAGGCTCAGAAAGGCACTACTTTAGTTTTTGAGGGAAGTTTTTTCGAGTCTTCCCTTCTTTAGCGCAAACCGCTCACCGCGCCAGACTATCGTATTGCCCGCAAAGCCCGCCAGCCAAACCCCCACGGCAATCAGATCGCGCAGCGGCAGCATCCACAAGTTGGGCACCACCTGCCGGTCATCGAGCACTCCAACTCCCACCATCATCGCCAGCGCGAGTCGCAGAAGGAGGCTGATCCCCAGCAGAGCCAGACTCAGCAGACTCGCTCCGCTCACCAGCACATTCACCAACGCCAGGCCAAAGCCGTTGGTAAAGACGAGCCCCGCGTATCCCGCAGGCCGCGCATCGCGCACCGTCCGCGCCCAGCGCAGCTGATGGTCGATGTAGCCCCTCCACCCGTAAGCCGCGACATTGGTTTCAACAACCTCTGGACTCAGCGCCACGCGGTATCCCGCCCCGGCCACGCGCGCGCCAAGCTCGTAATCGTCGGCCAGATGATCCACCAGCACACGCAGCCCGCCGATCTTTTCGAGCGCCTCGCGCCGCACGGCCAGCGTCGAGCCAAGCCCATAGTGCAGCCCACCCTCCAGCCGGCGCGAGAGCAGCACGCTGGCCTGAAAGTCGACGATGCCCAGCGCCTCCAGCCGCGAGGGAAGCGTGCCGTGAGCGCGCCCCCGGTAAAGCGCCGTCACCAGGCCGACCTCCTGTGCGGAAGGTTTCTCATCCGTGCCGAAGCAGCCCATCACCCGCTCCAGATAGCGCGGGCCCACGCTGATGTCGGAGTCGTTGATAAGAAGGAAATCAAAGCGGGCATGGCCGGCCAGTTGCACCAGTGTGCTGACCTTGCCGTTGGTCCCCAGCCGCTCAGGGCACTCGATCAACCGAATCGCAAGCTCCGGAAACTCGGCGATCAACTGCTCAACGGCCGCCGCCGCCGGATCTTCCATCGAGGCCACGCCGAAGAGCAGTTCCCGCTCGCCCGCATACGTTTGGCGGCAATGGCTGCGGAAGCCGTCGATCATGCCAGGGTCGAGGCCTTTGAGCGACTTCAGAATGCTCCCCCCCGGCGCAAAGGCTGCCACAGGCTCGCGCCGCTCCCTCCGATAGAGCCCCGCGGCGCGAAGGGCGGCCAGGTAGTAGCCCATCCCGGCCACGGCGAGCACGGTCGTGAGAATTGAAGCGTAGAAGGCGAAGGTGTGCGTCATTCCAACTGTCAGAATACTGCTTCGAGCGGCCATTTGTATCCCTCTCCAACGCCAGCCGATCCCGAGTCATGGCTCGTGGACCATCTCTGCATTTTTGATTGCGTGGAATTTTCAGCTTTGATTCGGATATCGAGTCCGGCACATAAATTTGACAGCATCTTGAATTGTATCTACTATCGTTACAGATGAACGTCAGCACTCGATTCACCGTAACACTGCATATACTCACGCTGCTCGCCTCTTCTCCCGGCGAGGCGCTCACCTCGGAGTACATTGCCGGAAGCGTGAACACCAATCCGGTTGTGGTGCGAAGACTATTGGGAGCGCTGCGCAAGGTGGGGATCGTTACCTCGCAGCCCGGCAATGGCGGCGGTTGGGAGTTGGCGCGGAATCCGGAGAAGTTGACGCTGCGGGATGTGCGACGCGCCGTGAATGAAGGTTCGCCGTTCTCCATGCACAATCAGCCGCCGAATCCCAGGTGTCCCGTCGGCAGGAATATTCAGGAAGTTCTTGGGCCGGTTTACGATAAAGCCGAGCGCGCCATGGAGAAGAAGCTCTCACAGACCACAATCTCCTCCCTCCTGCTTGCCATTCAACACAAGTGATTCGTTTCAATTTTTTTCGTTTAATACGTAATCGTGGTGGTTACTAATCAACAATAACCGCAAGAAACAACTGAAAGGAAGCACAAAATGACCATTGCAATTACCGGAGCCGCTGGCCAGCTTGGCCGGCTTGTCGTCAACAATCTCAAATCCAGGACGCCCGCGGACGATATCGTCGCGCTCGTCCGCACGCCCGGCAAGGCCGCCGATCTAGGCGTGACGGCGCGTGAGGCCGATTACAGCAAACCCGAGACACTGGCGCGCGCGTTCTCCGGGGTGACAACCCTGCTGCTCATTTCATCGAGCGAAGTTGGCCGGCGTGCGCTCCAGCATCGCAACGTGATTGAAGCGGCAAAGAATGCCGGCGTGCGATGGATCGTCTACACCAGCCTGCTCCACGCTGAGACCTCTGCAATCAAGGCGCTCTCCGCGGAGCATTTGGAGACGGAAGCCGCACTGCGGGCATCGGGAGTGCCGTACACAATTTTGCGCAATGGCTGGTATACCGAAAACTACACGGCCTCGATTCCAGGCGCCATTGCCGGTGGCGCATTTCTGGGCTGCGCCGGCGACGCAAAGGTCTCCTCGGCGGCGCGCGCGGATTATGCTGACGCGGCGGTTGCCGTGCTGACCGTTGATGGGCACAAGGGCAAGACCTATGAACTGGCGGGCGACAAGGCTTACACGCTGAGCGAACTGGCGGCGGAGCTCTCCCGTCAGACGGGAAAGACCATTCCCTACAGGAATCTTTCCGAGGCGAAATACGCCGAGGCACTTGTGAAATTCGGGCTTCCCGCCGCCATTGCTCAAGTCTATGCCAGCTTCGATACAGGGGCAGCGCAGGGTGCGCTCTTTGATGACGGAGGTCAGCTATCGAAACTGATCGGACACCCCACGACTCCCTTAGCAGCATCCATAGCGGTTGCATTAAAGGCTTGAGCGCATCCAGTCAGGTACAGCCGTCGAGGAGGCGCGCCAATCGGCTTCCTCGACGGGCACAAACTTCGTCACTCGTAGCGCAGCGCTTCGATCGGATCCATGCTCGCGGCCTTCCAGGCCGGATAGATGCCGAAGACCAGGCCGATGGCGCAGGAGACGACAAAGGCAATGATCACCCATACCGTCGAGAGCGCGGCATGAAGGAAGCTGACGGCATAGTGCAGGACCAGGGTCAACAGCGCACCACCCAGTATGCCGATGATCCCGCCCACCACGCACAAGGTCACCGCCTCCAGCGTAAATTGCACCAGAATATTCTTTCTGGAGGCGCCGATGGCCTTGCGCACGCCGATCTCGCGGGTTCGCTCGGTCACTGAGACCAGCATGATATTCATCACGCCCACGCCGCCCACCATCAGGCTGACCGAGCTGACGGCGACCATGAAAGAAAACAACCCGATCGTGATCGTATTCCAGAGCCGGGTGAGCGAGTCGGGCCCGAAGATGGCGAAGTTGTCGTCCTGCTCCAGGCGCACATTGCGGCGTACGCGCAGCAGCTCGCGAATCTCCTCGATCACCAGTTGCTTGTGGGCCTGATCGTCATATTTCACCGTAATCCAGAAGTCCAGAATCTCGGGATGAAGCTGGCGGAAGGTCTCCAGGGGAAAGTAGGCCGAGTTGTCCTGCGTATTGCGCCCGCTGCCGAAGGGCTGCGGCTGCAAATCCAGCACGCCAATAACAGTAAAGATGCTGCCTTCGCAATCGACATCCTTGCCGATGGGATCCTCGCCGGGAAAGAGATCCTCGGCGGCATCGTGGCCCAGCACCACCACCTTGGCTTTGCGCTCCTCCTCGGAGTCGGTCCACATCCGGCCTTCCAGCAGTTCGATATTGCTGGTCTCTTTGACCTCGGTCGTAGTGCCATTCAAAATCGTGTTCTGAATCTTATGAGAGCCGCGCTTGATCGAAGTCTTGCCGACGCCAACCTGAAAATTCTGACTGGTCAGCTCCGGATCGACCGCGGCCACGTAGGGAAGGCTGCGCATTGCAATGCCGTCCTCAAAGGTGAGCTGCCGGCGGTTGAGTTCTTCGGTTGTCGGCCGCTTGCCGAAGGGCTCAAAACGGAAGACCCATAGGTCGTTGGTGCCCATCGCGGCAACGAATTGCTGGACGTTGGTATTGAGTCCGTTGATCGCCGACGAGATCAGAATCACCGTCGAGATGCCGATGCTGATGCCTAAAATGGTCAGGATGGAGCGCAGCTTGTTCTTGCGCAGCGTATCCAGCGCCAGCAGCACGGCTTCCTTTGAGTCGGTCAGTCTCATCGTTACATCTCCGCTCTCAAAGCTGTAATGGGGTCAAGCGACGCGGCTTTGTAGGCTGGGTAGACGCCAAAGAACAGTCCAACACTGGTGGCCACAAACAGGGCAACCGGGATGCACCAGAGCGGAACCGACGATGGAAAGCTCACCGCCAGGGTAATGATCTTGGCCACACTGATGCCGCCGGCCACGCCGATCACTCCTCCGGCCAGCGACATCGTGGCGGACTCGATCAGAAACTGCAGCAGCAGATCGTGACGGCGCGCGCCCAGCGCCTTACGCACGCCGATCTCGCGCGTCCGTTCGGTCACCGAGACCAGCATGATATTCATGATCACGATGCCGCCCACCACCAGCGAGACGGCGGCGATGGCGGCCACCACGGCGCCAAAGTTGTTCAGGATCTTGCCCAGCATATTCTGGAAGGTCGCGCTGGTGTCCACATTGAAGGTATCCGATCTGCCCGGCGAAAGGTGGCGGCGCGCCCGCATCAGCACGCGCAGCTCATCGGAGACCGCATCGATCACCTCGCCGCCCGCGCCCGCATCGACGTAAACCGTCAGCGTGCCCTGCGATCCGTAGGCGTGAAGAAAGGAGGTCAGAGGAACGGAGACCCAGTTGTCCATGCTCTGTCCCATCATCTTGCCCTGGCATTCGCCGATCCCGATCACCGTATACTGTGCGCCGTCAACGCGAATCTCCTTGCCCAGCGGATCGCCCGAGCCCAGCACATTGTCCACAATATCGCAGCCGATGATTGCCACCCGCGCGCTGTGCGTGTCTTCGATATCGGTGAAGGAGCGTCCGGTCTCCACATTCAGATTCGAGAGCGCCGGCATCGTCCACGTCCAGCCGCGTATCGTCGTATCCGTGGTGGACATGGTTTGATAAACAACCTTGCCCGTTGTCGAGCGCATTGCGCCCACCGAGACGCAGCTCTTGCATTCGTCCAGGATGGCCCGGTAGTCGTCGTAGGTAATGTCTTTGCGCTTCTGGAAATCCAGATACTCCTCGATGGTCATGAAGGTCTGCGGCATCTTGCTGACCGTAATCACGCTGGCGCCGTAGGTGTTCATCTTCGAGGTCACAAACCCCTTGGCCCCGGCGGTCAAGGTCACCACCGTGATCACCGACGCCACGCCGATCACCATGCCCAGCAGCGTCAGAACCGTGCGCATCTTGTTCGCCCACAGCGACTGCATCGCGAGTTTAACGGCCTCACTAAACGGCATGGCTCTGCTTTCTTGTTGCGGTCGCTTGAGCGATCAGGATTTCTATCCTACTCGATTCCGGTACATTCTTATGGACGCGCAACCTCTCCATCTGGCCGCATCCCGCCGTACCAAGCCCCCCGGCCAGTTGCTTTCCCCTTTTGATACGCAGATCTTTACCGGCGGGTTCCACAACTCCAACAAAACGAAGCGCCCCACCCTGGCGCCGGCAATCCGGCAACAGGATGGGGCACGAATGAATCTGTGATGCTCCTCAGACCGCGTGAATTCCGCTCCCTAGGCAATCCCCAGCATGCGATTCAACGAGCCCACAATGTACTTCCACACCAGGTAATAGCCGGCCAGCGCCGCCAAAAAAACCGGAGCGATCAGCGCATAAGGAATCTCGCAGGCCTGGAACCACGTCGCGCTGCGCGAGCTGAACTCCAGCACGCCCAGGCAATGCGCCGTCGTCGCCCCCAGCGGCATTAAAACCAAGGGCAGAATCGCCCCATGCACGCCAATCGGCAGATGCGTCCGTTCATGCGATCCCAGCCAGAGCACATTCCACAGCCCGAAGAGCGTCGGCACCACGGCCATGGGAAAGATCAGCGCCTGTTCGATCGGAACCGCCACCTTCAGCACAATGCGCGCCACGATAAACACGATAAGCAGCAGCGGTAAAACCAGCGTGGGAATAAAGATTCCCGTCAGATAAGCGCGTAGATACGGATGGGTATTCATGATTTCCTCCAGCTTTCTGCGAGGTTTTTCTCGCGGTTTTACAGGTAATAAAGCAGCAGCGGAATCGTCGCCGGGAAGCTGACGGCCAGTAGAACCAGGCCAGCCAGCAATGCCCCGTCGAAGCACGCCCAGCCAATGCCCATCTGCGCGGCGGGCCTGGCGGCCTCTTGCGAATTGATCCTGCGTTCAAGCGCTGGCCACAGATCGCGTTCCGGCCCGGCATCGTCTTTCACCGCCGGCAGCGTCTCCCGCAAAAGTTTTTCCAAACCATCCTCAGCGCGTTCCTTCATGGTCGAATCCCCTGCCTTTCCAACTCTCTTCTCAGCAAGCGCAGGGCGCGAAAGACGCGCACTTTGACCGCCGCAACTGAGATGCCCAGCGCTAATGCAACCTCTCTCTGCGGCAGTTCCTCGATCACCGCCAGCGTGGCCGTGATCCGCAGCTTGGGCGGCAACCGCCCAAAGGCCAGCGCCGTCCGGGCGCGGATCTCCGCCGTCACCGCCGGGTCGGCCTCCATCGGCGCTGAGACTTCGCCGCAGAGCTCCATTGAATCTTCGCGCTCCAGCCGTTGCGCGCGCAGCCAGTCGAGCGCTGCATGGGAAGCAATGCGCCTTGCCCATCCCTCGAAGCCGCGCGCCGGATCGAAGCGGCTGCGGGCCTGATAGATCCGCCAGAAGCTCTCGACGGTCAGCTCCTCGGCCGCCGCCGGGTTGCGCGTAATGCGCAGAATCCAGCCGTAGACCGCGCGCTGATGCTCGCGAAAGAGCCTCTCGAAGGCGGCGTGAACGGCTTCCGGGCTGCCGTGCCGGAACTCCTCAAGAAGGTTGCTTGCCTCCTTCTCCATCCGCCCTCCCCCTTCACCCATTCTTACGCCGCGCAAGACGGAAAGGTTACATAAACTGCAACCACCTGCAACAATCGTGTATGTTTTGAGAGGGGTGAGTCGCCTCGGCAGGTGATTCAACCCGGAGGATTCCCGTGCCTCATTCACTTCGCTCCTCTCTTCTCTGCCTCGGCCTTCCCTGCCTGCTCGCTCTTTCCGTTCCAGCGCAAAGCTCCGCGCCGGCGCTCACCGCCGATCAGGATCAGCATCAGATGATGGATCAGCTCAGCATCAAGGCTCTGCGTCCCGGTCCCAGCGGCAACGAGAAGGCCCCCAACCACGCCAACATCGACGAAGAGAAGGCCAATCCCTATCCCAGTCTCCCCGACCCACTCACCATGAACGATGGCCGCAAGGTGACAACCGCCGAGATGTGGCGCAACGAGCGCCGCCCGGAGATCGTCGAGTTGTATTCGAAGTACGTCTATGGCCGCGTGCCGAAGATTGTTCCCAAGGTCACCTGGACCGTGACCGCGGTCGACCATGAGATGATCGGCTTCACGCCGGTCCTCGCCAAGGATCTCGTCGGCACGGTGGACAACTCCGCCGACCCGGCCATCAGCGTGCGCATCCACATGACGCTTGTCACGCCCGCCTTCGCCAGGGGCCCGGTCCCGGTATTGATGATGTTTGGCCGCGCCGGCTTCCCCTCACCCAACGAGCCGCGCGGCGACGATCTGGACCGCATCAACAAAGCCTGGAAGGCGCTGCTTCTTCAGCAGGACCCCTCGCTCAAAGACGTCTTTGCCCAGCATCCGGCCTGGGAACCGCTCAAAGAGAGCCCGCTTTTTCAGCGTCCCGAACTCAACGAGGATGGCGACCCGCCCAACACCTGGCAGTTGATCGCCGCCGGCTGGGGCTTTGCGCTGATCGATCCCGCCAGCGTGCAGGCCGATAACGGCGAGGGCCTCACGCGCGGCATCATCGGTCTGGTCAACAAGGGGCAGCCGCGTTCGCCGGAGGATTGGGGCGCTCTGCGTGCCTGGGCCTGGGGCGCGGGCCGCGGCCTTGATTATCTCGAATCCGATCCCGCCGTCGACGCCAAACACGTCGGCATCGAGGGCGTCTCCCGCTACGGCAAGGCCGCGCTCATCACCATGGCCTTCGATGAGCGCTTCGACCTGGTTCTGGTCGGCTCCAGCGGCAAAGGCGGTGCCACGCTGCTGCGCCGCAACTTCGGCGAGGCCGTCGAGAGCCTTGCCACGGGTGAGTACTACTGGATGGCCGGCAACTTTATGAGGTACGGAGTCGCCGAGGCCTCCTTCGGCAGCATGAATCCCGGCGATATTCCGGTCGATTCCAATGAGCTGATCGCCCTCTGCGCCCCGCGCCTCACCTTCATCAGCTACGGCATTCCGGAGAAGGGCGATGCCCGCTGGCTCGATCAGCGCGGCAGCTTCATGGCCACCGTCGATGCGGGGCGCGTCTTCAAATTGCTCGGAGCCAAAGACATCGGCGTCGAGGGCGACTACCGCACCGCGCAGATGCCGCCCGTCAACACCGGTCTGCTCGACGGCCAGCTCGCCTGGCGTCAGCACGACGGCGGCCACACCGACGCCCCCAACATGAAGTGGTTCCTTCAGTGGGCCGACTCCTTCATCGGCCACGCGCCGCCGCAATAGGCGGCGGTACGATGGAAGCAGGAAACTGCCGGCCACTCAGGCCATTAGAAAGGAAATCCGTTGATTGTGGCCACTCCCACAACAATTTCTCCTTCGAAGTTACCCGCACTGCGCGCTGCGATTCAGCAGGTAATCCAGCAGCATTTTCACCTTTCGCCCTTTTCAGACGCAGCTGTGGTTGATGCTCTGTCCGGCGTCGAGCTCTTTGACACGCCCTTTGTCAACCGCCTCAAAGCGGAGATTGTCTCCGCGGGCCGGAAGCTTTGGCAGCGCGCTTACGTCGATGGCAACGGCGGCAATATCTCCGCCCGCATCACGGACAATCTCGTTCTCTGCACGCCCACCTTGTGCAGCAAAGGCAGCCTCAATCCCGATGAGCTTACGATCGTCGATCTCGACAACAACCGCGTCTTCGGTCTCCGTCCTCACACCAGTGAAATCCTGCTTCATCTGGAGATCTACAAGACTGTTCCCCAGGCGCGCGCGGTCATTCATTGTCATCCGCCTCATGCCACGGCGCACGCCATAGCCCACGTCATTCCCCAGGGAGATCTGATTCCCGAGCAGGAGGTCTTTGTCGGACCGGTGGCGCTGGCGCCCTATGAGACGCCTGGCACAACGGCCTTTGCGCGGACCATTCTTCCCTTCGTGCGTCAGCACAACACCATCCTGCTGGCCAATCATGGCATCGTCTGCTGGGCTGACAGTGTCGAGCACTCCGAGTGGTACGTCGAGGTCGTTGAAACCTACTGCAAGACGCTGATGATCGCGCAGAAGCTGCGTCAGCCGCTGCCGCAGATTCCCGCCGCCAAGATTCAGGATCTCCTCGACCTTAAGAAGAAGCTCGGTCTGCCCGATGCGCGCTTGCCCCTTGAAGAGTCTGCCGCGGAGCAGTCTCTCTCGCAACCCGGCCCCACGTCACCCGATCCCGGAGAATTCAATGCCTTGATCGATGAGCTGACGCTGGGAGTCCTGGGCGCTATGGGAGAGCAGGCGTGACGGCTGGCCACACCTTCCTGGCTGTCGATCTGGGCGCTTCCAGCGGACGCGTCATGGCTGGCCGCTGGACGAGTGCAGGCTTTTCGCTGCACGAGGTGCATCGTTTCCCGAACAACGCTGTCCGTCTCGGCAACTCTCTCCACTGGGATGTGCTGGCCATCTGGTCCGGCATTCTCGATGCTCTGAAGAAGTTTCGCGTGCAGTTTGCGGAGACGCCCGCCGGCATCGGCGTCGATGCCTGGGGCGTCGACTTCGGCCTTCTCGACCGGGAGGGCCGGCTGCTCGGCAATCCCTATCATTATCGCGATGTGCGCACCCTGGGCGTGATGGAGCGGGTCGCCCGGCAGGTGGACGGTTACTCCTTCTTTCTCCAGACGGGCGTGCAGCCCATGCCCATCAACACCGTCTACCAGTTGGTCAGCATGATCGAGGCCGACGACTCGCAGTTGCACGCGGCCAGCTCGCTGCTGACCATTCCCGACCTCTTCCAGTACTTTCTCTGCCGGCAAATCCATGCCGAGTTTACCGAGGCCACCACTACCCAGCTCTGCGATCCCGCGTCGCGCTCGTGGTCAAAGCACATTCTCGATGCTTTGCAGATTCGGTCGGATCTCTTCGCGCCCATCCGTATGCCGGCCACGGTGCTCGGCCCCGTGCAGCCATCGGTCTTACGCGAGGGTGGATTCGATGCCTCCTTTCCCGCCATTGCCGTTGCCTCTCATGACACATCGAGCGCCGTTGCCGCCATCCCCGGCATGGATGAGCAGAGCGCCTTTCTCAGTTGCGGTACATGGAGCCTGATGGGTGCCCGCGTCTATAGCGCCCTGCGCTCGCGTGCAGCCTACGATCTGGGCTTCTCCAATGAAGGCGCAGCCGACGGCGCTATGCTCTGCATTCGCAATCTGACCGGCCTCTGGATTCTGCAGGAGTGCATGCACCATTGGGAGGCGCAAGGAAAGAACCATCCCTGGGAGCAGTTGTTGCAGGCCGCCGAAGTCGTTCAGCCGTTGCGCTCGCTGATCGATACCGAGGACGCAGCTTTTCAAGCGCCGGGCGATATGCCCTCGGCCATCCGTGCCTGGTGCGCGCAAACCGATCAGCCGCTGCCGGATTCTGAAGCGGAGATTGTGCGCTCAGTGCTCGAGAGTCTGGCCCTCCGCTACGGCGCGACCTTCCGTGCTCTCCAGTCGGCCATCCCACGCTCTCTCAACGTTGTTCGCCTGGTGGGCGGCGGCGTCCGCAACCGCTTGCTTTGCCAGATGACGGCCGATGCTTGCCGCCGTCCCGTCGTAGCCGGACCCGTCGAGGCGGCGGCGCTGGGCAATCTTCTGGCCCAGGCTGCCGCCACCGGCCATCTCTCCAGCCTGGCGCAGGGTGCGGATGCTCTTTCCGCAGCGGAGAATCTTCTCGTCTATCAACCGCAATGCCCGGATCGCTGGCAGCAGGCTGCGGAGCATCTTGCCCGCATTCAATCGTTGCGCGATACTTCGCTTTCAGATCGCGAGAAAATCTAAGAAATGCGCTTTCTGTGCGCGTGGGGAGTGTTCAATGTCTGCTTATCTGTTGCCTGTCATCGAAGCAGTTGCTCCGGTCGCCGCCGATGAGGTCTTGCTGGTCGCCAATGGCGACCTTCGCCAATCCGCCAACAAGGCCTGTTGGGCCGCGCAAGCCGAGATGGAAAAGGCGTTGACCGCGGCCTTTGCCGCAGAAGGAATTCGCCTGCGCCGCGCCCACCCTTACGACGAACGGCTGGAACATGGCTTCATCCACGGCCAGCGCATGGGCATGGATGTCTTCGAATCGATTCACCCCGATGCGCCCATCGTCGTGGCCGAGTCCGTTTGGCAGTACAGCGGACATCTGCTCGCCGGTCTCTTCTCGCATCGCGGTCCGATTCTGGTCGTTGCCAATTGGTCGGGTCAGTGGCCGGGCCTGGTGGGAATGCTCAACCTCAACGGCTGCCTGCGCAAGGCCGGCGTCGCCTTCAGCACCCTCTGGAGCAAGGACTTCAAAGACGAGTTCTTCCGCAATGGGCTGCGCCAGTGGATTCGCCAGAAGCGGGTCACGCACGATCTCTCGCACGTACGCCCCTTCGATGCGATTTCTGTCGGCGGGCCGGAGCGCGCGCTCGGCGTTGCCCTGGCCGTCGAACTGCGCCGCAAGAAGGCTATCCTGGGCATCTTCGATGAGGGTTGCATGGGAATGTACAACGCCATCGTCGAAGATCAGTTGCTTAATCCCGCGGGCATCTACAAGGAGCGCCTCAGCCAATCCTCCCTCTATGCCGCAATGCAAACCGTCTCCGATGGCGAGGCGCAGAAGGTGCGCGACTGGCTGGATGCAACGGGGATGCGCTTCCTGACAGGCGTTAGCGAAGAGAAAGACCTGACCGATGCGCAGATTCACTTGCAGTGCAAGATGTACATCGCGGCCGTGCGCATCGCCGCAGACTTCGGATGCGATGCCATTGGCATTCAATACCAGCAGGGCTTGAAGGATCTGGTGCCGGCTTCGGATCTGGTCGAGGGATTGCTGAATAATGTGGAACGTCCGCCAGTCTTCAGCGCCGATGGGCGCGAGCTTTACGCAAGTAAGCCTCTGCCCCACTTCAACGAGGTCGATGAATGTGTGGGCGTCGATGCCATCGTCACCAATCGCGTCTGGAGCGCGATGGGTCTCGATCCCGCGACCACTCTGCACGATGTTCGCTGGGGTGAGCACTTCAAGGGCACGACAAGTCAGGGCGAGATCGACAGCTTCGTCTGGCTCTTTCAGATCTCCGGCGCAGTCCCGGCCTCGCATCTCGAGGGCGGCTATGCCGGCGCGGTCAGCGAACGCCAGCCTGCCATGTACTTCCGCCTCGGTGGCGGCACTCTCAAGGGCGTCTGCAAGCCTGGAGAGGTCGTTTGGAGCCGCGTCTTTGTCGAGGATGGCCTCTTGCAGGTCGATCTCGGCCGCGCCACCGCCATCTTGCTACCCGAAGAGGAGACCCAGCGCCGCTGGCGCGAAGTCACCCAGCAGTGGCCCGTCATGCACCTGATCCTCCATGGTGTAACGCAGAATCAGTTCATGGCCCGTCATCCTGCCAATCACGTCAATGTCGCTTATGCCCCCTCAGCCGATGCAGCCGATCGCGCTCTCCAGGCAAAGGCCGTCTTCTTCCACGAACTCGGTATCAAAGTTCACCTCTGCGGCATTGCTTGATCCGCTCGAGACGATTGCAAGTTTCAAGCAACTGTCATCCTGAACAGACGGTTTGCCAATCTAACTCCGGCTGAAATCAATAGCCGCTAGAGCATTTTCGCTTCACTTGTTGACATTACGAGCGCATCGAAGTTGGCTTTTTCTTGAGGAAAAAGCCACTTTACTGCAAGGATTCTGTATACACCAGAATCGAAAAAGCTGTAACTCGCGAACTTGCGATTTCCGCGCAGCGGAAGCCAACTCGCTGATTTTGTCTTTCAAACGCTTCCTCCGGCGCTTCTGTTCATTTGGAGCGACCCCAAGCGCGGCATTCACAATACACTGTCATCCTGAGCGAGCGAACCGGGGTCCCCAGCGACAGGTCTTCGTCGCTGGGGTGGGGTAGCGAGTCGAAGGACCCGCGGTTGCTTTTCATCCGCAATCTCGTAACCGATCGTGACGGATCAAAAACTCTTTTCCCTGAAAGCCTCCCTCGCCGCGGCAATCGTCGCGGCAATCTCCGCCGCTCCGTGCGCCGTGCTCAGGAAGGCTGCCTCAAACTGCGAGGGCGGCAGCCAGACGCCCCGCTCAAGCATCGCGCGATGGAAGCGCCCGAAGGCCGCCGTATCGCTCTGCGCCGCCTGCGTATAATCGGCCACCGGCCCCGCCGTGAAGAACCAGGTCCACATCGAGCCCACTCGGTTCACGGTCAGCGGCACTCCAGCGCTCGCGGCTTCCGCCGCCACGCCCTCGGCCACAGATATTGCCGTACTATCCAGATACGAATAGACTTGGCTCTTATTCTTCTGCAAATAGTCCACCGTCGCCAGCCCCGCCGCCATCGCCAGCGGATTGCCGCTCAGCGTTCCCGCCTGATAGACCGGACCCAGCGGAGCCAGTAGATCCATGAAGCGCCGTTTGCCGCCGAAGACCCCAACCGGAAGCCCGCCGCCCACGATCTTGCCCAGCGTCACCAGATCCGCATCCACGCCAAACAGCTCCAGCGCGCCGCCCAGCGCCACGCGAAAGCCGGTCATCACCTCGTCGGCAATCAGCAGGGCTCCATCTTCTTCCGTAACTCTTCGCAATCCAGCCAGATAGCCCGCGGCTGGCGGAATGCATCCCGCGTTGCCCACCACCGGCTCTAGAATCACCGCCGCAATCTCGCCCGGATAAGCGGCAAAGATCGCCTCCACAGCCGCCAAGTCATTGTAGGGCAATGCCATCGTCAATCCGGCAATCTCCTCCGGCACGCCCGCCGAGCCGGGAATCCCGAAGGTTGTCACGCCCGAGCCGGCCTTTACCAGAAGCCCATCCGAGTGCCCGTGGTAGCAACCCTCGAATTTCACGATGATCTTGCGTCCCGTCGCCGCCCGCGCCAGGCGGATCGCGCTCATCGTCGCCTCGGTCCCTGAGGAGACAAAGCGCAGTTTTTCAATCGCCGGATAGCAGGCCACGATCCGCTCAGCCAGGTCGCCCTCCAGCGCCGTCGAAGCTCCAAAGCTCGCCGAGTTGCGCGCCGCTCTCTGGATGGCCTCCACCACCGGCCGAAAGGCATGGCCCAGAATCATCGGCCCCCACGAGCCAAAATAATCCACATAGCGGTTGCCGTCCGCGTCCGTGATCCACGCCCCTTCGGCGCGCTCCACAAACGGCGGCGCGCCGCCCACCGCCCCAAAGGCCCGCACCGGCGAGTTCACCCCGCCTGGAAAGTAGCGCTCGGCGCGCTGTTGCAAAACCTGCGAACGGGTGCGGGGACGGGCTGGAAGTGGAGAACTCATCGTGCGTTCAGTATAGAGGGCGCCCCGCAGGCAAAGCAGCCATATTGAATCGAACTCCCCGCTGCGATCATCCTCTGAAGGATGAGCCGCCTGGATGAGATCGGATGCCGAATGCTCGTGGTCTACGACGGCCACTGCGGATTCTGCAGCGGCTGGGTGCGCTGGCTGCTGCGGCAAGATCGCTTCGATCGTCTGCGTTTTGCTCCTTCGAGCGACTCAGCGGTACAACCCTTGCTCGCCAAACATCCGGAGTTATTGACCGCAGATGGCCTTCCCGGGACTGTGATTGTATTTCCTGATCCATTGAACGATAACCGGAGACCGCTTTCACGTTTTGCCGCCACATTGGCCTTGCTCAGTCAGCTTCCCCGTCCCTGGCCGGTCATTGCGGCGCTGCTTGGCTGGATTCCGGCTTCTCTCAGCGATCCGGTTTACCGTCTGATCGCCTGCTACCGGTACCGGATAGCAGGACGTCTCGAAAGCTGCACCCTGCCAAACTCGGCAGAACAAGCACGGTTTTTGTAAATTCAGAGCCTAAACCCGCCTGGCCCTGCTAAAATTGATCTTCCCGGCCATGTGCGCCGCTCAGCTATTCCACCCGCAGAAAGCCGCATCATGTCAGAAGAACCCATCACCAAATCCGTGACCTACGCCGACGCCGGCGTCGACATCACCAGTGGCGACCGCGCCAAGGATCGCATCAAGTATCTGGCGCAGAAGACCTTTAACCGCAATGTCCTGGGCGGCATCGGCGGCTTCGGCGCGCTCTTCCGCCTGGATTCGCAGCGCTGGAAGAACCCCATCCTCGTCAGCTCCGCCGACGGCGTCGGCACCAAGCTCAAGATCGCCTTCGAGATGGGCATGCACCACACCGTGGGCGCCGATCTGGTCAACCACTGCGTCAACGACATCGCCGTGCAGGGCGCCACGCCCCTCTTCTTCCTCGACTACTTTGCCAGCGGCAAGCTCAACGCCGAGGTCACTGAGAGCGTCATCAGCGGCCTGGCCGATGCCTGCAAGGCCAACGGCTGCGCCCTCATCGGCGGAGAAACCGCGCAGATGCCCGGCTTTTACACGGATGGCGAGTACGATCTGGCCGGCTTCATCGTCGGCGCCGTCGACCGCGACAAGATCGTCACCGGCGCGGGCATCAAGGCCGGCGACGTGCTGATCGGCCTGCCCTCCACCGGCCTGCACACCAACGGTTATTCGCTCGCCCGCAAGCTCTTCTTCGAGGTCGCCGGCTACAAGCACACGCAATACGTTACCGCCATCAAGGAGAAGGCCGGCGCCGCGCTGATGAAGACCCATCGCAGCTACCTGTCGCTCATCCAGAAGCTCGTCACCGCCGGCGTAACCACCGGCATGGCGCACATCACCGGCGGCGGCATCACTGACAATCTGCCTCGCATCCTGCCCAAAAACGTCACCGCGCAGGTCGAGATCGGCTCCTGGCCCGTGCTGCCCATCTTCGAACATCTGCGCACCCTCGGTCAGATTCCGCAAGAAGAGATGATGCGCACCTTCAACATGGGCATCGGACTGATCGCCGCCATTCCCGCGGCTAAATTCACCCGCGCCAAAAACCTCCTCGACCGCGCCGAAGAAAAGTTCTATGTCATCGGTCGCGTCGTCAAAGGCGAACGCAGGGTGCAGTACACGTAGGGAGTGTGCGAGTGTGAGTGGGAGTGTGTGAGTGGGAGTGTGTGAGTGGGAGTGTGTGAGTGTGAGTGTGTGAGTGTGAGTGTGAGTGTGTGAGTGTGAGTGTGTGAGTGTGTGAGTGTGAGTGTGTGAGTGTGAGTGTGTGAGTGTGTGAGTGTGTGAGTGTGAGTGTGTGAGTGTGTGAGTGTGAGTGTGTGAGTGTGTGAGTGTGAGTGTGTGAGTGTGAGTGTGTGAGTGTGAGTGTGTGAGTGTGAGTGTGTGAGTGTGAGTGTGTGAGTGTGAGTGTGTGAGTGTGAGTGTGTGAATTGGTTCACTCGCACAGTTGCAGGGCAGGTCTTCAGTCGTACCGTAAAACCATCAATCATTCGTAGGGTTTTTTAGCCCCTGAGGTTCAATCCTCTGACGACTTCCAATCAAATCCCGGAGCCCGTGGCCGGAGGCCGTCGGCCCCTCCGACTGGGAGTTCTGCTCTCCGGCCGTGGCTCCAACTTCCTCGCCATCGCCGACTCCATCCGCTCCGGCCGTCTGCCCGGCGTCGAGATCGCCGTCGTCCTCTCCAACGTCGCCGATGCGCCCGGACTCCATGCCGCCAAAGATCTCGGCCTGCCTCACGCCGCGCTCGTCTCCAAAGGCCGCCCCCGCGCCGAGCACGATGCCGACATGATCGCCAGCCTCGAGGCACACAACGTCGACCTCGTCTGTCTCGCCGGTTATATGCGTCTGCTCTCGCCCCAGTTCATCGCTGCTTTTCCCCAGCGCATTCTCAATATTCATCCCTCGCTGCTGCCCGCCTTTCCCGGCCTCGATGCGCAGACCCAGGCCTTCGACTACGGCGTCAAGCTCGCCGGCTGCACCGTCCACTTTGTCGATGAGCATCTCGACCACGGCGTCATCGTCCTCCAGCGCGCGATTCCCCCGCTCGACTCCGACGACGCCCACTCCCTCGCACAGCGCATTCTCGCCGAGGAGCACATCGCCTACACCGAGGCGCTTGCCCTTGTTGTGAGCGGCAACTACGAGATTCGCGGCCGCCGCTTCCTCCGCCGTCAACCTGAATAATGCGATTCTTTGCAAGGGCGCGTCGGATTGAATTTGCGGGCTTGAGTGAAGGGTACGGGCTTGAGTGAAGGGTACGGGCTTTAGCCCGTACATGAAGAACAGCAAAAAGGAACGGGCTTTAGAGCATTTTCGCTTCACTTGTTGACATTACGAGCGCATCAAAGGTGGCTTTTTCTTGAGGAAAAAGCCACTCAGCCCGCAAGCAGAGCAAAACAATCGCAATAAATTTCCATCCGAGGGTGTAAAACATTTTGTGTAAACGATCTTTTCGACTCTGGTAAACAGAGAGAGGAGATTGTATGGGGATTGATGGGAAACTGATCGACGAGTTGCTCGCCGGGCGTTC
>Ga0302270_10000198_pt1 | contig 64406 bp, 56 predicted proteins | sample III_Bog_E2_3_FD_198773 | JGI IMG/M metagenome (GOLD analysis project Ga0302270, IMG submission 198773) | Peat permafrost microbial communities from Stordalen Mire near Abisko, Sweden - III_Bog_E2_3 | ecosystem: Environmental > Terrestrial > Soil > Wetlands > Peat | place: Sweden: Abisko... | reverse complement strand
ACCGGCTCGGCCACGGCGGCTCCGGCGGGCACAAAAATGAAGGCGCCGTCGGTGAATAACGCCTGGTTCAGCGCGGCAAAAGGATTGTTCCGCGTATGCGCGTATTTGCCCAGATGCTTTTCGATGAGCGCGGAATCGGTGGCGAGCGCGGCGGAAAGACTCTCAATCCGCACACCGCCGGCCACCGGCTTAAGGTGGGATAGCTTGGCCGAGAAAAATCCATTCACGAATACGAGCCGGTGCCCGGCCAGCTTGGCAAAGACCGATTCATCAATCAGCTTGGTCTCGGCGCCATTGACCACGGCTTGGCGGGCCAGCGTAAACGGCAGCTGCGCGATCGGCGCGACGTTGGTGAAGCGCCAGTCCTCGTCCTGCAGGGTGGGAAAGCCCGCCGCGGCGAAGCTGGCGATGCCCGCCTGGCGCAGCGGCGGCAGCCACTGCGGCGCGGGCGCGGCGGCGGCGAACTGCGAAAACGTTTCCACCAGAAGCTCCGTGCCGTGATTTGCTTTTTGCGTCATGTTTAGAATGATTCTAATTATAAACCGGCCGACAATCTCCCATTTCAGCACGCGTTGTGCAAATTAAAACCGACGGCGCAGGGGCCGGTCGCAGTTTGGCGAATTGGTTTTGCGTTCCGGCCGGCGAATGGCATTTTGTCGCCATGCTATCGCAAGCCGACATCCAAACCGCCCTGGCCGCCGTCAAATATCCCGGGTTTTCCCGCGACATTGTTTCCTTCGGCCTCGTCAAGGAGATCACCGCCGCCAACGGCGCCGTCAGCGTGACGATGCAGTTGACCTCGCCGAATCCCGCGGCCGCGCAGCAGATCAAGGCCGAGGCCGAGCGCATCCTGAAAGCGTTGCCGGGCGTGAGCCACGTTCACGTGCACGTGCGCCAGCCCGCCGGCGGCCAGCCGGCCGGGGCCGCCAGCCCGTTCGCCAATCAAAAAGGCGTGCCCGGCGTGAAGCGCGTCATCGCCGTCGCCAGCGGCAAGGGCGGCGTCGGCAAATCCACCTGCTCCGTCAACCTCGCCTGCGCGCTCACGCATCTCGGCGCGAAAGTTGGCATTCTGGATTGCGACATCTACGGGCCGAGCATCCCGCTGATGATGGGCGTTCACGAGCGCCCCACCGTCAACGCCGCCGAGCAGCTCGTGCCGCCGTCCAATCACGGCGTGAAAGTCATGAGTATCGGGCTGCTGCTGACCGACGACCAGCCGGTCATCTGGCGCGGGCCGATGATCACCAAGACCATCCAGCAATTTCTCCTCGCCGTCGAATGGGGTAATCTGGATTTCCTGCTCGTGGACCTCCCGCCCGGCACCGGCGATGCGCAGCTCTCGCTCTGCCAGACCGTGCCGCTCGATGGCGGCGTCATCATCAGCACGCCGCAGGAAGCGTCGCTCGGCGTCGTGCGCAAAGGCATTGCGATGTTCCGCAAGGTGAACGTGCCGATCCTCGGCATCGTGGAAAACATGAGTTACTTCACCGCGCCGAACGGCGAGCGCGTGGAAATTTTCGGCCACGGCGGCGGCCAGGAGGAAGCCGCGCGACAGAACGTGCCGTTTCTCGGCGAAGTGCCCATCTTCACCGAAATCCGCGAAGGCGGCGACCGCGGCACGCCGATTGTCGTCTCCACCCCGAACCACGCGGCGGGCAAGGCGTTCATTCAAATCGCGGAAACGCTGCGGAAAAGTCTGGGATAATTTTCAACCACCGATGGACACAGATGAACACAGATAAAAATGACTCTGCGTTCACTCTGGTTGAGCTGTTGGTGGTCATTGCCATCATCGGAATTCTGGCGGCGCTTTTGCTTCCCGCGTTAAGTTTTGCCATGAAAAGGGCGCGGCAAATTCACTGCGTTAACAATGTCCGTCAGCTTGGAGCTGACTTACACGAATTTGTTTCGGACAACCATGCTTATCCGATTTTGGGTAATCCTGGGAAAGATGAATACGGTGGCCGCATTTATTGGATCAACACGCTTGGCAAGCTACTTGATTCCAATTTCAAAAGCAATTTCAGGCTTTGGAACAAAGGCATTTGGTTTTGCCCTGGAGTCCAAACCGAAGGAACTCTAGGCGATGGCTTCATTTCTTATGGTTACAATGCGTTCGGCCTCGGCACAAATTTTACCGCACTGGGTTTGGGTGGAAGTTTTGCAGCCGAACATAATCCACCAGTGCGCGAGTCGGACATTGTCAATCCAAGCGAGATGATGGCAATCGGCGATGGGTTTGAAGGAAACAGCTCTCAAATTTTTACCGGCGGCGGTCTTCTTTGGCGATGTAAATATTATCTAATACAAAAATCAGGAGCCTCAGAACCTTCAGCCAATTCTCGTCATCAAGGCAAAGCTAACGTGGTCTTTTGCAACGGCCACGTAGAATCGCCGTCGCTGGCATTTCTTTTTGAAGACACCAGCGACGACGCCTTGGTCCGCTGGAACCGTGACCACCTGCCGCACCGCGAAAAACTTTTGCCCTAATTGACAACCTTTAGTCGGCTCGCCACCGGCATCCGTCAAGGTTCCTGCACCGGGCCGGACGGGATGGCTGGCTTCCCCTGACTTTTATTAACCGCCAGCCAGCCGAGACAACCGGCCAGCGTCAACAGAGAGATGATCAGGCCGAAGTAAAACCGGTGATCTTCATAGACGAGTTTCAACTGATGTTTGCCGGCCGGCATTTCAATCGCCTGAAAGCCGGTGTTGGCCGGCCAGAGCCGGACCGGTTGTTCGTCCACATAGGCACGCCAAGGATGATAATAGGTCTGCGCGACCACCACCATGGCCCGGGCGGCACTTTCGGCTTCCGCTTCAATTCGTCCGGCGGAGAAATGAACCAAAGTAACCCTCGCCGCCGGAACCGGGCCGGCGGACACGAAAGCCTGCGCCGCCGCCGGCAGATAGACTTTGCCGCGCGGCTGGAAATTGGTGCCGGTGACCGCCAGCCAGGTGGTGACCTCGTCGGCAAACACCGGTTTCTGGCCGGCGGTCAGCAGCGGCATAGGCTCGGCGCGCGGCTGCCAGTAAAAGGTATTGTTGGTCACGACCAGAATTCGCGACGCGCCGATGAAGTCGAGCAACGGTTCCGTCAGGCCGCCGGAAAACGCGGCAAGGTGATCGTGCAAATAGAGCGGAAAGAAACCGTCCGCTTTCGGCACGTCATCCAGCAGGTTGCAATTCAGCAGCAGCGCATATCGGCGGCTGATGTATTCCTCCGTGGCATCGGGCAGGAGGGCAGAATTGAATTGATCCTGGATCGCCGGCGGAATCGCCGCGCGCGTCAAACCCGGCTGCGGCAGGGACGTGGATTGCTGAACGCCCGGGGTGAAGATGGCGCGGCCGACGGTCTGAGGTTGTGGCGCCTGCAGATATAAATCCAACCAAACCACCAGCAGCAGCAGCCACGGCAGCGCGGGATACGTTCGCCGCGGACCCCGCCTTCGCCTCAGCATCAAACCCGCAGCCAGCACGCCGAAAAACAACAGGCGCAGCAGGCCGTTGCGGAAGATTTCCGCCCGGGATTCGTTCGGCGGCGTGTGGCGGGCGATCCACCACAGCATGCCGCCCAGCAACAGGACTATGGCCGCCGTTACGCCCAGCCAGGCCGCCCAGGACGACTTTTCCCGGCCCGTGCCGTCCGCTTTTTCCGCCAGACCATAGGCAGCCAGCAAGGGCAGCAGGAACACTGGCAGGATCACAAACTTGATCGGGAACCGCAGGCTGTTGAAAGCGCCGAAATGCTGGCTCAACCATCGGTACACCGGCGTCGCGTAGCCCAGGGCCAGCACCAGGCAGACCAGCGTCAGCCCAGCCAGCCACGCCACCCGGACTCCGCGCCACCGCCCCACGGCCAGCCCGGCCAGCGCCAGCGTGGCCACGCCGACATAATACGACGAGGTCCAAAACTGGTTGACCTGCATGAACACACCTTGGAACGAATGACACTGAAAAATCGGCACCAGGAAATTCAACCAGCCGGTCAGCGGCATCGGCCACTGGCTGGCCGGGACATTTTCCTGCCCGCGCGAATGCTGCAACAGATCCAGGAATGGCAGCAATTGCGCCGCGCTCAGCGCCGTGACCAATCCCACCACCAGCGCCAGGCGCAAGACGGGTTTGAGCTGGAAAGATTTTATCCGGAAATTTTCCAGCAGGCAGAGTGATCCGGCCAGCACCCACGTCAGCAGGACCACCTCCACGCCGCCGGAGAGCATCTGCAAGGCGCCCGCCAGCGCGGCGCAGACCAGCATCCGGCCGCCTTCCCGCCCGGCGCGTTCCACCAGCCAGACCACCCACGGCATCCAGGCGAAGGCGGCGATCGTGGCCGGCCACATGAGGCTGTTCAGCATCAGGCCATTGAAGGCAAACGCGAGGCCGGCAAACCCGGCGGCGAACGAATCCCGCGTCCAGGCCCGCGCCAGCACAAACATGCCCAGCCCCGCCAGAAACAGATGCAGCAGGCAGAACACCCCCAGCGACCACGACAGCGGCAGCACCAGATAAAACAGCGCCGGCGGATACAGCACCTGTGTGTTCCATTGCGCCAGAAACGGCGCGCCGCAATTGCTCAGCGGATTCCACAGCGGCAGTTCGCCGCGCCAGAAACTTTCCCGGAGGTGCCACGCGATGGGGTAGGAAAAATAGCCGAAATCCCGGTGAACAAATGTTTGCAGGCCCAGGAGCACCTGCGGATAGGACACCAGCACCAGCAATCCCAGCAGCAGGGAAAACCGCCGCAGCGTCAGCCAGGCCGGACCGCTTTCAGCTTGCGCCACGCTTGATGACATCGGCGGGGACGATGCCACAAATCTGCGCTGATATCAATCGGATCACGTTCAATTCCTGCTTTAATTTTGCAATCGGGAAAATCGGTGGAACAAAAGGGAGCCAATCCACCGCCCGCGCCATGAACAGATTATGTAGGAAACAACAGCGAGCAGCCATCAACTAAAAGTTGCACCAACGCCATGGGGCAGCTTCAAGCAACAAAGTCTGTTTCAAAATTGTGAGCTACCAAAGCGGAAACAACTTTTGTAGTTGCCACGGCGGACCAGCAGGCGCAAGGTTGACCCGAAGCCAGATGATTGAGCCACGTCACAACTTCTGCCGCACCGGGAACATGAGAATATCTCACCGCCTCCCACAAGAACCAACCGCCGTTGGGACTGGCCGTTCCGCTGATACGGTTTGCGTTGCGAGTCGGCAGTGGCTCTTTTTTCGTTGGCATCATGCGTATGAAAAGATAACCAAATTCGGACTTGTCGGTGTCTATTGATTGATATGAAAAATCGACGCCCTATTTTGGCAGCCTGCTTGCTGATAGCGATGTTAATGGGCTGGCTGGTTTTTACGATAAGGCAAAGAGCAGCTCATCCTCTGGTTCTTCGACAATTTGTGAATGCCGACCGAGTTGTCATGAGTCAGCTTGGCGCCTCTCCCATCATTACAATCACAGGTGCTGGCGCTCGCGATATTGTTCGCGTCATAACATCGGCCAAGTCCCTTCTCAAGCCGAAGGGAATGCCAATGACTTTCGGCATTATGTTACTTATTGAGGTGAAGTTTTATCAGGGCACAAAGTATCTTGGTAAGATTGACACAACAAGCGGCCTGTTTACTACCGACGACTCCGATGGGTATGAGGGTGACCATGACAAGATGGAGTCACTCGTTGATGGCCCATTCTGGAAAGCTGCGCCAAAATCGCAGCGGTCAGACTAGCAATTTATGTCTAATATCTATCAAGCCCGATAGGTCAAAAGATAAAAAGCATTCCTGCCGGAAAAGAATTCTTTTCTGTTTAACGCCCCCCGAACGAAGCTTTCCGGCTTAATTGAGGCTAACCGAAAAGCACCTGCCGCTATAAACCCCGGCTCGAGCAATAGAAAAATCCAACTCAGAAAACCTGTCTTTCGCCCCGTCCGGGGCTCGATTCATTTGGTAACCAAACCCACGGTTTCACCGTGGGCTACTATCTTTCGCCACTCCGTGGCTGCCAAAGCCAACGTGATTTCAGTCCGGCGACAAAAGCAATTTCGTCAGTGCCACGAACTGTTCCAGGCTTAATTTTTCCGCGCGTTCTTGGGACGAAATGTTCAACGTGGCAAACGCGGCTTCCAGCTTTTCCTTCGGCCAGTCCTGCTTCAACAATTTCAGCATCATCTTCCGGCGCTGGGAAAAGGATTTTTTTATAATCTGGCGGAAAGTTTCCCGTTGTTCCTCCGCAAGTAACGGCGGCTCGCGGCGCGTGAGGCAGACGCAGGCGGAGTCCACATCCGGCGACGGGAAAAAACAACCCGGCGGAATCTTGAACCAGCCGCACGGCAAGAAATCCAGTTGCACCAGCAGGGTCAGGATGCCGTAATCGTCAGCATCCGTCTGCGCCATGAGCCGCATCGCCACTTCAAGCTGGAGGGTGGCGACGATCATCTTGGGCGCGCGGCGGCCGGCGGCGAGTTCCACCAGAATCGGCGAGGCGACGGAGTAGGGTAGGTTGGCGACGAGTTTCCAGTCGCGCCAGTCGCGCGGCTCGCGCTGCAAATATCTCAACGCGTCGTCATGGAGCAGTTCCAATTTCGGAGGGACGAGTTCCACGAGTCCCTGATTTTGCGGAGTCTCGGTCTGATTTGGGACTCGTGTAACTCGTCCCTCCGAATGGTGCGCGAACCGCTCGCGCAACACTTCCACCAGCCGGCCGTCCATTTCGATGGCGAACACGTGGCCGGCCTGCGGCAAGAGCAGTTCCGTGAGCGGGCCAAGGCCGGGGCCGATCTCCAAAACCTTGTCGGTGGCGGTCAGTTCGGCGGCGGCGGCGATGCGTTCCAACTGATGCGCGTCGTGCAGAAAATTCTGGCCGAGCGATTTCGTGAGCTGGATGTCGCGCCGCGCCAGCAGCGCGCGCATTTCAGAGAGTTTCATCGGGGAAATTCAACCACGGATGCACACAGATAAACACGGATAGGACAAACTGGTGGGGCGGAGGAACGATGGTTTATATCGGTATCCATCGGTGTTAATCCGTGGTTAAAACCTGTTTTAGCTCCGCCACGGCGGTTGCCAGTTGCGCTTTGGTGATGGTGAGGGGCGGCGTGAAGCTGATGACGTTGCCGGGTTCGCCTTCGGGCAGGAAAATGTAGCCGCGCTGCAATAGCTTTTTGATTGCCGCCAGCGCCTCGGTGGTCGCGGGTTTGCCGTTGGGCAAGGTTAGTTCCAATCCGGCCATCAGCCCGAGGCCGCGGGCAGAAACCTGAAACCTGAAACCTGAGACCTCAAGTTTTTGCAATTCGGCCAAAAGGAATTGGCCCAGCGTCGCGCTCCACTCGCATAGTTTAAGCCGGCGGATTTCGGAAATTTGCGCGAGGGCCATGGCGCAGCCGACGGGATGGCCAAGAAAAGTGCTGGTGTGAATCGCCTCGCCGGTTGAGGCCGGCCAGGCGGTGTCCATCAGGTCCGCGCGACCCACGCAGGCCGAGAGTGGAAAGCCGCCGGTGAGCGCCTTGCCGAGGCAGATTAGATCCGGAACCGTACCGCTGTGTTCGCAGGCGAACCATTGGCCGGTGCGGCCGAAGCCGGTGTAAATCTCGTCGAGAATCAGCAGCGCGCCGTGCTGGTCGCACAGTTTGCGGAGCAGCGGCAAAAATTGCGGCGGCGGCACGTTGATGCCGCCGCGCGCCTGCACCGGCTCGACCAGGATCGCGCCGATCTTTTCGCGCCGGAAGAGCTGGCGAAGGCGGGGTTCAATCTCCCGGAGGGACGAGCGCTGCGAGTCCCCTTCTTTATTTTTTGGGACTCGTGGAACTCGTCCCTCCGAAGAGGTTGGAAAGGGGACAAAACTACCAAACTCGCGGAGCTGCGATTTGAACGGGCCGCGAAAATGTTGACGGTGCGTGGCGTTGAGCGCGCCGTAGCCGAGACCGTGATAGCCGCCTTCGAACGCAATGACCCCGCGTTTGCCGGTGGCGAGCAAGGCGGTCTTGAGCGCGGATTCGACGGCTTCAAAACCGGAGTTGGAGAAAATCACTTTTGCAGATTTCCGATGTCCGATGTCCGATGTCCGGTTTTTCTTTACCCAGCGTTCAAACGTGAGCCGGCTCAATTCGCGGGCGAGCTGCGCTTTGAGCGCATGCGGATGGACATCGCCCATGGCGTGCAAGAGTTTGCCCATCTGCCTTTGGCCGGCCCGGACGACGCTGGGGTTCGCGTGGCCGGCGGCGGCGACGCCAAAGGCGGCGGTCAGATCCAGATACTTTTTTCCGTCGGCATCCCAGACGTGGACGCCCCGGGCGCGTTCCCAGACGATCGGCCACGAGCCGTCCGGTTCGATGAACAGGACGTTCCGCGATTCGTGGTCGCGCAGGAGTTGGAGGGTTTGCCGCGCGGTCATTTCAATTCAAGCGCACGTCCGCCGGCTGGCCGGGGCGGACAATGGCCGCGTCCGCCAGCGGAATCTTCGCCTCGATCATGAACACCAGATTCGCCCGCGTCTCGCGGCTATAAATCACCGGCGGCGTGTATTCAGCCTGCGTGGAAAGGTAATTAACCACGGCGTTGATTGCGCGCGGCGCGCCGTCGCACTGGACGGAAACGGTCTGGCCGATTGCTACTTGGGGCAAGATTTCCTGCGGCACGAAGAAGCGGACCTTCAAATTTTCCGGCGGCAGGAGCGCAACCACGGGATTTCCCGCCGCGACCCATTCGCCCTGGCGGTAAAGCGTGTCGTGCACCTGTGCGTCCGCCGGCGCGAACTGTTGTTTCTGAGCGAACGACCATTGAGCCTTGTCGAGCGCGGCCTGCTGCGATTCAACGGCGGCCTGGGCGGCGCGGATGGCGTCATCGCGCCCGCCGAGTTTGGCGGTGGCCAGATCCGCCGCGAGCTGGTCGACCTGCGCCTGGTCGGCGTCGTTTTGCGCGCGGGCTTGATCCAGCTCTTCCTGGGAGACCACCTCGGAATTGCCGAGCTGCACGCGGCGCGCGAGCTGCGCGGCGGACAGCTTCAAATCCGCCCGGGCCCGTTCCAATTGCGCGGCGAGCGACGCAATTTCCGTTGGCCGCTTGCCCTGCCGGAGGTCGTCCAGTTGCGCCCGGGCCTGCGCGAGATTTTTTTCCGCCTGGGTGAGCGCGGCGGCTTCGGACTGCCGTTCCAGTACAAACAGCAGCTGCCCTTGCTTGACCTGGCCGCCGCGCGCCACGGCGAGGTTGGTGAGGGCGCCGCCGAGCGGGGCGGCGACATAGACGTATTCGCCCTCGATGTAGCCTTGCCAGCCATCGGACGAATTTTTCGCGCAGCCGCCGAGCAGCGCGGCGGCGAGGGCGAACCAGACTGGGTTCGGGAAATATTTCATGCGGACGCCGGACTGACGTTACCACGAACCATGAATTTGACGAGCGAAACGATTCATTCGACTTTTAACCTACCGAATGGTAGGATGGCTCCGCTGTATGAAAAAACTGACGTCGTTTTCACTGCTGCTGATCGTGGCCTGCGCGGTTTCCGCCGAGGAGACGAATGCCCCCGCCTGGCTATCGCGGCCGCTGTCCCAGCCGGATTGCCTCAACATCGCGCTGGCGCAGAACGCCGACATTCTCAAGGCGAAGAGCGACCTCGAAGCCTCCGCGGGCGTGGTGGTGCAGACGCGCGCGGTGGCGCTGCCGCAGGTGCAGGCGACCGGCCGATATACGGACGAGGACAAATCGCTGCTCCAGGAATTTCCCATTCCCGGCGGCTATCCCATCCCGCACCAGAACTGGAATTCCGGCATCCAGATCATTCAGGGCATTTATGAGGGCGGAAAATTGATCGCCGCCATCCAGGCTGCGTCGGCGACCAAGAAGCAGGCCATCGCGCAATACCAGACGCAGGTGGCGGACACGCTGTTGAGCGTGCGGCTGGCGTATTACGACGTGCTGCTCACCGCGCAGCAGATCACCGTCAACGAAGCCTCGGTCAAGCTGCTGCAAAAAGAACTGGACGACCAGCAGCGCCGCTTTGACGCAGGGACCGTGCCGCATTTCAACGTGCTGCGCGCGGAAGTCGCGGTGGCCAACGCCAAGCCGAACCTCTTTCACGCGACCAGCCAGTATCGCATCGCCAAGAACACGCTGGCCAACCTGCTCGGTTACAATCTGCCGCGCGAGGTTTTGGAAAACATTCCCTTGAACCTTACGGACACTTTTGACATCACGCCGTGGGACATGCTGTTGCCGGACGCCATCCAGCAGGCGCTCGAGCGCCGCACGGAATTGACGGATTTGCGCGAGCAGGTGGTGTTACAGCACCTTAACATTGTCAATGCCAAGTCCGGCTACCAGCCGACCATTCAGGCGTTCGCCGGTTACACCTGGCAGAATTCCTCCTTCAGCACGGATGTTGCCGACGAACTCAACGGCTGGAACGTTGGCGGGCAGTTGACGTGGAATATTTTTGACGGCGCTTTGACCATCGGCAAGGTGCAACAGGCCAAAGCGCTCCACCAGAAAGCCCAGACCGAACTCGAAAACCGGTCCCGCCAGATCGAGCTCGAGGTGCGCACGGCGTATTCTGATTTTCTCGAGGCGAAGGAAGTGCTCGACTCGCAAACCAAGGTGCAGGAAGAGGCCGAGGAAGCCCTGCGGGAGGCCAACGCGCGGTCTGACGCCGGCACCGGCACGCAGCTCGACGTACTGGACGCGGAGACATCGTTGACGCAGGCGCGCACGACGCAGGTGCAAGCGCTGCACGATTACGACACAGCGCGCGCCAAGCTCGAACGCGCCATCGGCGCGGAAATCACGCCGGCGAAATAAGCCGCGTCTCAACCCCCATCCGTCCCGCAGCGGCCGGCGGCAAATACATCTTGAATTTAAAGTCCGGACTTTATGAATGAATCCAGCCAGCGACCGCCTCGCACGATTTGGGTGGGCTTTGGCTTTGTCTCCGGCCTGCTCGGCCTCGCGCTGCTGATTTCATTGCTGCAAATCAATCGCAGCCGGCACCTGCTGCAGCTCCCGGTGCTCGGCCCGGTGGCGGACTTCACCCTGACCAATCAGGACGGCCAGCTCGCGACGCTGGCGGATTTCACCAACCAGGTCTGGGTTGCCGACATCGTCTTCACCCGCTGTGCGGGCCCGTGTCCGCGGATGACCGGACAGATGCGGTCGCTGCAAAATCTGTTGCCGGAGGAAAGCCGCGCCAAGCTGGTTACGCTCACGACCGACCCGGAATTTGATTCGCCGGCCGTGCTTAAAAAATATGGCGAACGCTTTGGCGCGGATTCCAACCGCTGGACCTTTCTGACCGGCACCAAGGGCGAAATTGCCGGGCTCGCCGCCGGCAGTTTGAAATTGGGCTCCGTGCCAATAAAGGCCGCCGACCGGCTGAATGACGTGGATCTGTTCATCCATACGACGATGTTCGTGGTGGTGGACAAACACGCGCGGTTGCGTGGCGATTTCGAGACCGGCGGCGACGGCGTGGACTGGACCAATTCCGTCGAGCCGCGCATCCTCAAGGCCATTCGCCAATTGGAGAACGAACCATGACCATTCACGATCTGCCCGCCGTCAACGCCACGCTCAACGGCTTGAGCGCAATCTTCCTGACATTCGGCTTCATCTTCATCAAGAGCGGCCATAAGACGGCGCACCGCTACTGCATGATGGCGGCGTTTTGCGCCTCGGTGATTTTTCTCGGCTGCTATCTGACTTATCACGGCTATCTGGCGATCGTTTTGCACCAGGGACCGACGCACTTTTTAAAGCCCGCCTGGTTCCGGCCGATTTATCTGACCATTCTCGGGACGCATACCCTTTTGGCGGTGGTCATTGTGCCGTTGGTTTTAATCACGCTCTGGCGCGCCAAGCGGGAGCGCTTCGAACAGCACAAGAAAATCGCCCGCTGGACGTGGCCGCTGTGGATGTATGTCTCCGTGACCGGCGTGGTGATTTATTGGCTGCTCTACATCAGGTTTCCGCAATAATCACCGGCATGACCGCCAGCGTTCAAGTTGCGATCCATGCCAGCCAGTTTCCGGAAAGCGTCCGCCGCGACCTGCGGACCTCGCTGCGCACGCGGCGCGTAAACCACAAGTTTCATTACGACAGCGTCAAGCAAACCCAGAAATGGCTGGCCCTGCATGAGGCCCATTCACCGGCGCGCTACGATGCCGACTGCCGGTCCACTTATGACCGCGCCTTTGCGGAAGCGGCGGCGCAAATCAAATCCCGGCAGGTGCAGGTCATTGGCCTGGGCTGCGGCGGCGGCCAAAAGGATACGGGCTTGATCAAAGCCCTGCGGGCGCGAGGAAAAAAGATTTCCTACACGCCCTGCGATGTCAGCGTGGCGATGGTGCTGGTCGCCCGGCAGGCGGCGCGAGCATGGTTGCCGGCCAAAAAATGTTTTCCCTTCGTCTGCGACCTGGCGACGGCGGATGATTTACAAAAACTTGCGGTTGCCCGGTCCCCGGCCCTGGTGACCTTTTTTGGCATGATTCCAAATTTTGAGCCACGTCAGATCCTGCCCAAACTTGCCGCGCTCCTGCGACTGGATGATTTTTTGCTGTTCAGCGCCAACCTTGCCCCCGGTGCGGATTATGCCGCCGGCATGAAAATGATTCGACCGCAATACGACAACCCCTTGACGCGAGACTGGCTGATGGCGTTTCTTTTGGACCTGGGCGTGGCCAGGTCCGACGGCGAACTGCGCTTCACCATTGAGACCGGCGGTTTGGGTTTGCAGCGCGTGATGGCCCGGTTCCATTTTCGTCGCGCCCGGCAAATCAAGGTCGATGGCGGGCATTTTGCTTTTGCGTGCGGCGAAACCATGCAGCTCTTTTTTTCGTATCGCTACACGCCGGTCCGCGTCGCCAGGCTGCTGGCGCAGCACGGATTAAAAGTCCACCGCCAATGGCTCGCCGCCTCGGGCGAGGAAGGCGTGTTTTTTTGCCGGCGAAAATAATGGCCCTCGCAACGACGCAACGATTTCTGAATTTACCTGGCGACTTTGCCGCTTTGGGCAAGGTTCAGAAAACCTTCAGCGTATCCAACACCGCCTTGATGCGCGGCACTTCATGCGTGCGGAATAAATCGGTTTTCCCCAGCGCCGCGAGCACGGCGAAGAACGGCTCAGCGCAGCGGACTTCTTCGCCGAAAAATTCAAACGCGTGCGGCAGCGCGTGGCAGACGGGAAACCCCAGCTCGCGCAGCCGGAACGTGTTCAGAAAAATATTCATCTGATGGCGCACGCGCACGGCGCTGTCCTGCAAATTGCGGTAATAGAAACCCAAGCCGGGATCGATGAAAATCTGCTGCACGCCGTTTTTTACCGCCAGATCAATTTGGCGCGCAAAAAATTCCCGCAGCCCGGGAATCGGATCGGCCGACAAATCAAAGTTGCCAACCTCGCGGACGTTTTTCCCGGCGACGAAGCAGATAATGACGGCGGCATCGTGGGCGGCCACCAGTTTGAAGATTTCCCGGGAGCCGGCCGTCCCCGTCAAATTCAAGATGTTCGCGCCGGCTGCCAGGCTGGCGCGCGTAACGGCGGGCGAATACGTCTCGACGGAAACAAGAATTTTTTTCGCGCGCAGGGCTTTGATAGCCGGGATCAGTTTGGATTTCTGCGCCGCGTTGCCGACCCGCCTGGCATGGGCCAGCGTGGATTCCGCGCCGACGTCAATGATTTGCGCGCCCTGTGCGGCCAGGACTTGGCCGCGCGCGACGGCTGCCTCCGCCGACAGACAGACACTCTCACGGTACCACGAATCGGCGGACAGGTTGACGACGCCCATGATGGCCGGCTGCTTGTTGAAATCAAATTTCCGGCCGCCGAGGGAAAATCCCCGGACGCGCGCCTGCGCGGCGGCACGGTTTTGTTCCAACAGGGCACCCAGTTGTTCGAGCGACAGCATGGCCGAATCGTAGGTGGAAATTGGAATTTCGCAAACAGATTGGCGGTGAAAATGGTTTGCGCCTCCAGCCGGTCGGGGTAGATTCCGCCATGAATTTGCGCAGATGGCTTAGCAGTTTGGGTGGCACCTTGATCGTCTGGAACCTGATGCTGGTCTCCGGCTGCGATAATCCGGCGGCGATGAATGAGTCCACGCCGAACGTACAGCATATTACCCAGGGCGAGTTTGCCGACCAAGTCACGCGCGCGTCGGGGCTGATCGTGGTGGACTTTTATGCGACATGGTGCGGGCCGTGCCGGCAGTTGGCACCAATCCTGGATTCGGTGGCGGGTTCATTCACCGGCCAGATCAAGTTTTTCAAGGTGAATGTGGACGAATCGCCCGGGCTGGCGCAAAATTATCTGATTCAGGCTATGCCCACGTTGATTTTTTTTAAGAATGGCAAGCTGGTGGATCACGTCACCGGCCTGCTGCCGGCCGCGGACTTGAAAGGCAAACTTGACGCGCTGGTCGCCGGCAAGTGATTCACTGCCGGCGCAACAAAACGTCGGCCAGCGGGCCTTTTTCCGACTGGATCACCGTGCCGGGCGAAAGCTGATGGCGCGTGAACCAGCCATCCTGGGTTTCCAGCACAAACCGGATGTCATCGCGCGCGGCGACCACGCCATTGGTGTCATTTTTCTCGAGGTGATGGATTTCCTGGATCACGCCGTCCGTCGTGATGTAGGCGGCGGAGATGGATTCGGGACAGTTTTTCATCCAGAAATTCGCCCGCTGCGGATAGGGCAGCACAAACAGCATCGCGTCGGTTTCCTGAATATTGGTGCGGAACATCATGCCGGTCATCTCCTCGGTTTCGGTCAGCGCCAGTTCGGCAGCGAGCGTTTCCGGACCGAGATAAATTTTCAGGGTGGGCAATTTCGGCTGCGCGTGCGTCGGCAGAAGGTCGTCAATTGAGGAAGCGGCAGTCGGGACCGGCGCAGTTGGTTGGCCACAGCCGGCGAACGCGGCGACGGCCATTAGCGACAGGAGCAATTTCGATGCTTTCACGACGCCAATCTGCCGGAAGCCCGCTTGGTTATCAATCTCTGTCCGCCTGGGGCCGCAAGCCGCCGACAACAATCCGCAATCCTCCGGCAGTCGGTCCGCCCCGCAACCGGTAAAGTATCGGTATGGAAAACAAAGTTTTCAGGCCGTCCGACCCGCGTCAATTCCTTTCGGCCGGGCGTTTGACATGGCGGCTGGAAAGCTTAATTTGCCTGCGTTGTGACATCCATTGACCAGCCCGCCGCGACCGTGCGGCTCGATGAACTGCCGCCGCGCGTCTGCGCCGTCGTGCGCAGCGTCGAGATGGACGATGAGGACACCCACCGGCTCAAGACGCTCGGCGTCTGCGTGGGCCGCCGCGTGGAACTCGTCCGGACGGGCAACCCGCTCATCCTGAAAATTTTCGGCTCCCGGCTGGGCGTTTCGGCCGAGCTCGCGGCGCGCGTCCGCGTGGAAGTCTGCCAGCCGGGCCATTGCGCCTTGCGCGACCACGAAGGCGCATGAGCGCTGGTCACGATACTGCCGCCCCGGCTCCCGAGACGTCGACCCACCACGCTTTCACCCTCGCGCTGGTTGGCAATCCCAATGCCGGCAAGACCACTTTGTTCAACGCGCTCACCGGTCTGCGCGCCAAGACGGCGAATTTCCCCGGCACCACGGTGGAGCGCAAAGTGGGCCGCCTGCATCTCGAACACAAGCAGATCGTGGTGGTGGATCTGCCGGGACTTTACAGTCTAGACAGCCAGTCACCGGATGAAAAACTCGCCGCTGACGCCTTGCAGGGAAAGTTGGAGCACACCGCGCCCAACGCCGTGCTGGTGGTGGTGGACGCGACCAATCTCGAACGGAATCTTTTTCTGGCCAGCCAGGTTTTGGAATTGAAATGTCCGGTCATCGTGGCGCTGAACATGATGGACATGGCGCGGCGCGACGGCATCCGCATTGACGCGGCGAAGCTGCAGGACGAACTGGGCTGCGTGGTGGTGCCGGTCTCCGCGCGCAACGGCGAAGGCATTGACGCCTTGAAACAGGAGCTGAACCGGCTCGTCACCGGGGCGATGCCGGAGGCGGTGGACCATGTTGACCCGCATTGCGCGGGCTGCAGCGGTTGCACGTTCCAGGCGCGCTACGAATGGACCGAGCAGATCTCCACGCGCGTCATGGATGCCGCCATCGTCCAGCGTTCGGTGTGGACGGACAAACTGGACGACTATTTCACGCATCCGGTCATCGGCGTGGTGGTGTTTCATGTGGTAATGCTGGCGCTGTTTGCGCTGATCTTCTGGGCGGCACAAATCCCGATGGAATTGATTGACCATTTGTTCGCGGGCATCAAATCCTGGACGGCCGCCATCCTGCCGGCCGGCGATTTGCAAAGCCTCGTGTCCGACGGCGTGGTGGGCGGCGTCGGCGGCATCCTGGTTTTCCTGCCGCAAATCTGCATTTTGTTTTTTGCGCTGTCGCTGCTGGAAGACACCGGCTACCTGTCGCGCGCGGCGTTTGTAATGGATCGAATCATGCGCAAACTCGGCCTACCGGGGAAGGCCTTCGTGCCGCTGCTCTCGGCGCACGCCTGTGCGATTCCGGCCATCATGTCCACCCGCGTCATCGAGAATCCGCGCGACCGGCTGGTGACGATCCTCGTCACGCCGCTGATGGCCTGCTCCGCGCGGATTCCGGTCTATGCGATGGTCACGGCGCTATTGTTTCCCCAATCCCCTTTGAAGGCCGCGCTGGTCTTCACCGCCGCCTATGCGACGGGGGTGGTGGCGGCGCTGGGCATGGCGACGATTTTCCGGAAGACGATTTTACCCGGCGAAAGCAAGCCGCTGATGATCGAACTGCCGCCTTACCGCGTGCCCGCATTGCGCACGGCGCTGTTGCACACATTTGACCGCGCGAAAATATTCGTCAAACAGGCCGGCACGGTCATCCTGGCCATCTCGCTGGTGTTGTGGGCGCTGTCGTATTATCCCAAATCCAGTCCGCCGGCCGCCGCCGTCGCAAAAATGACCCAAATGGTGCAACTGGAAAAAACCGGCGATACCAATCAGGCGGCGGCGTTGCTTGCGGATGCCGACCGGTTGACCGCGCAAAATTCGCTGCAAAATTCCTTTGCCGGCAAAATCGGCCACGTTATTGAACCCGTCATCGCGCCGCTCGGTTTCGACTGGCAGATTGGCATCGGCATTGTCAGCTCGTTCGCCGCGCGCGAAGTCATCGTCTCGACGCTGGCGATTGTCTATGGCGTGGGCAAGGACGCGGCGGACCACAATCAGACGTCGCTGTACAGCACGCTGCGGCAGGCGAAGCGCACGGACGGCACGCCGATCTTCAACACGGCGACCTGTGCGAGCCTGCTGGTTTTTTACATCCTCGCGGCGCAATGCCTGTCCACCACCGCCGTCGTCCGGCGCGAGACGAATAGTTGGAAATGGCCATTGTTTCAGATCGCCTACATGACCGGGCTGGCCTACGTCGCGGCGCTCGTTGTGTATCAAGTGCTGCGGTATTTCGGCCACGCCTGACGCTCCCCGGGTGCAGCGGCGGGCTGAGCTCGTCACGTCGGTGGCAAGCGCAAAGTAGCGTCGAGCGGCGGCAGTTCCGCCAAGTCTTTCCCGCCCGTGCCGCCGCCCAGCTTCTGCAGTTTTTCGCCCGAAGGCTTGATGCGTGATTCGTAGCTGCCCACCGCCTGATTAAAGGCACGGTTGGCCGTCTCCATTCCGCCCCGGATTTTTTCCAAGTGCTCTGTGAAGGTGACGACCCGCAGGAACAGCTCCTGCGCCGCCTCCGCGATTTTCTGCGCGTTCTCCGTCTGCGCGTGCTGCTGCCAACTCACGCTCACGGAGCGCAGCAGCGCAATCAACGACGCGGGCGTCGCCAGCAAAATCCGTTTCTCCGCCGCCCAGACGATCAGGTCGTGGTCGCCTTCGAGCGCCGCACTGAACAGCGATTCCGCCGGCACGAACAACACCACGTAATCCAGCGCGTTCGGGAACTGGCGGGGATAATCGCGGTCGGCCAGCGCCTTGATTGTGCCTTTCAACTTCGCCGCGTGTGCCGCCAGGGCTTCCGCACGTTTCACCGGCTCCGCCGTTTCCAGCGCATGGAGAAAATCAAAATCCGGCACCTTCGCGTCCACGATGATGAAGCGGTCGCCCGGCAACTTTACAACCAAGTCCGGGCGGTTTTCGCCTGACGATGTCTGCTCCGTGAAATCGCAATGCGCGCTCATGCCCGCTGCTTCGACGACCCGCCGCAGCGTTTCCTCACCCCACCGGCCGCGCGCCTGGTTGGAGTGCAGCACCAGTCGGAACTGCTGCGTTTCCTGTGCCAGCGTCGTGCTCTGTTGCGAAAGCAGTTCCAACTGCTTCTTCACCTCGCCGAGCGTGGACGACTGCGCCGCGCTATTCGACTGCAAATTCTTCTGGTAGGTTTCGAGCTGTTGTTTGAGTGGCTCGACCAGGCCTTTGATGGCTTCCTGGCGTTGGGCCAGATCACCTTTCGCCGTCTCTTGAAATTTGCCGAGCCGTTCTTCCGCCAGCCGCAAGAATTCCGGGGCGGATTGTTTCAGCGCCTCCGCGCTCATGGCTTGGAACGCCACGCGCAATTCGGCAATGGCTTTCTCCTGCGCGGTCTTGGCATCGCGTAAAGTCAGTTCGTGAAGCTGTTTTTGTTCCGCGAGAATTCTCTCCGCTGCCGCCTGGTTTGCCTGTGCCGTGGCGAGTGAAGTCTTGCTCAGCGATAGTTGTTCGCGGGTCTGCGCCAGTTCCGTCTCCCGCTGGGCCAACTGCTGGCGCAATTCATTTTCCAGTCGTGAATCGGTGGGCGATGCCGAGCGGCCTCCGCGTCCGATCAACCAGCCGATGAGCAGGCCCAGGCCGCCGCCAATGGCTAGACCAATCAATATGTATTCAGCAGCCGACACGCGATTTTAATAATGTGCGATGACTTCGATCTCCACGCCCGCACCCTTGGGCAGACCGGCAACCTGGACCGTGGAACGCGCGGGGAAATTTTCCGTGAAATACTTCGCATAGACCTCGTTCATGCCGGCGAAGTTCGCCAGGTCGGTCAGGAACACCGTGGACTTCACCACATTGGCGAAAGTGAGCTTCTGGTCATCAAGGATCGCCTTCACATTTTCCAGCACGCGTTCGGTCTGGACCTTGATGTCGCCGGTGATCAGGTGGCCGTCCGCCGGATTAATGGGGATCTGGCCGGCGCAGAACAGCAGGTCGCCGACGCGGACGGCGTGGTTGTACGGCCCAACGGCGGCGGGCGATTTCGCAGGTTTGATGATGAATTTGGTAGCCATGCGTTGGGGATTGGTGGTTGTAAAATTGCGCGGCCAGTCTGTCCCTTTTCCCGGCGAGCGTCAAGGTGCGCGGGCGGTTGGGCCGATCGATGCCTATGGCCGGTGTCACATTGCTGGCATTTTAACTCCCGCTGCCGATGAATAGAGCTTACCCTGTGTCCGCATGGCAATCATCGGTAAACGCAATTTGCTCGCCGTCGTCCGGGCCTCCCAGCCCGGGCTTTATCTCGACGGCGGCGAGTTGGGCGAGATTCTTTTACCCGGCCGCTACATTCCCGCCGGCCTCGCGCCCAAGCAGAAACTCGATGTCTTTGTCTATCGCGATTCGGAGGACCGCCTCGTCGCCACCACGGAAAAACCCCACGCGATGGTCGGCGAGTTCGGCTACATGAAGGTCATCAACGTGAACGCGCAGATCGGCGCGTTTCTCGACTGGGGACTGGCGAAAGATTTGCTCGTGCCCTTTCGCGAACAGGAAATTCCTTTGCGCGTCGGTGACTGGGCGGTGGTCTATGTCGCGCTCGACGCGCAGACGAACCGCATTCTCGCCAGCACGCGTCTGAACCGCCATCTGAACCGCGACACGCCCGCCTATCGCGACGGCCAGCCGGTGAATATTCTCGTCACTGCCAAGACGCCGCTCGGCTACAATGCCATCGTGGACAATGCGCATTTTGGTCTGCTCTACAAAAGCCAGCTCGCCTATGCGCTCAAGATCGGCGCCCGGCTGAAGGGTTTTGTCCGCACGGTGCGCGCAAACGGCAAGATTGATCTCAGCCTCGACGCCGTCGGCTACAAGCGAGTCGCGCCGTTGACGGATTTGATTGTGGCCGCCCTCAAAATGAGCGGCGGCAAGCTGGCGTTCGACGACGATAGTTCGCCGGTCGCGATCCGGCAGAATTTCAGTGTGAGCAAAAAGGCGTTCAAGCAGGCGCTCGGCAAATTATACAAAACGCGCCGCATCACCTTCACCAAGCCGGGCATCGAATTGCTGGAAAATGAAACGTGGACGCCGGGAACCAAAATAAAACTATGAACGACCAAATCATCAGCTTGCTGGCCCAAGCAGATTACGTCGCCGCGAACGTGCCGGAGCTGCTGCGGCTGCTCCGCCTCGCGCCGAACCAACAGCAGGAATTGCAGGCGGCGCTCCAAAAGCTGGAGCAGGCCGGCCAGGTTGCCCGCATCAAGGGCAACCGCTATGTCAGCCCGCGAGACGCGGACTTGATCGCCGGCCGCATCCGCATGAATCGCGCCGGCAAAGGCTTTCTCCAGCCGGATGATTCAACCTTGAAGGAAATCGCCATTCCGGAAAACGCCACCGGCACGGCGCTGCACGAGGACCGGGTGCTGGTGCGGCGCGACAGCCGTAAAAAATTCCGCGACAGCGACACGGAGACCGGCACGGTCGTGCGCATTCTCGAACGGCGGCGCACGCAGATCGTCGGCACCCTGGCGCAGAGCAAACAGTTTCTCTACGTCATCCCCGACGACCCGCGCATTCCGCATGATGTCTATGTCACGCCGCCGCGCGATGTGGGTCGGCGCGCGAACCTGGGCGACAAGGTGGTCGTCGAGCTGCGCGAATGGGAATCGCGCCACAGCAATCCCGAGGGCGAAATCATCGAGGTGCTCGGCGCGCCGGACGAGGAGGGCGTGGACATGCTGTCCGTGCTGCGCCAATACAACTTGCCGCTGCACTTTCCCAAGGCCGTGCTCGCCGAGGCGCACGCCGTCGGCAATGTGGTGGCCGGCAAAGACCTGGCCGGCCGGCTCGACTGCCGCGCGCATAATGTCATCACCATAGATCCCGACGATGCCAAGGATTTCGACGATGCCATCTGCCTCGAAAAGATTTCGCCGGAGCAATGGCGGCTGTGGGTGCACATTGCGGACGTGTCGCACTACGTCAAGGCCGGCACCGCGCTCGATGAGGAGGCGCGCAAACGCGGCAACTCCACCTACCTCGTGGACCGCGTCATCCCGATGCTGCCGGAGGCGCTCAGCAACGAACTTTGCTCGCTCAAGCCGAACGTGGATCGCCTGACCAAGTGCGTGGAGTTTCTGGTCTCAGCGGACGGGCGCGTGTTGAACACGAAGTTTCACGCGGCCGTCATCCATTCGCAGCGGCGCTTCGCGTATGGCCAGGTCCTGGAGATTTTGCAGCGCGCGCCGGCGGCCGACCCGATCGAGCAGATGTTGCATTCGGCGCACCAGCTCGCGCAGAAAATCCGCCGGCACCGGTTCAAGAACGGTTCGCTCGATCTGGATTTTCCCGAAACGAAGATCCGTCTGGACGAGCAGGGAAAAATTCTACGCATTGAGAAAAACGAGAATGATATGTCGCACCAGTTGATCGAGGAATACATGCTGCTCGCCAACGAGGCCGTCGCGACGCGGCTGATGTCGTTGCGAACGCCGGCGATTTACCGCGTTCACGAGGAGCCGGACGCGCGGCGGCTGCAGGAATACCGGCAGGAAGTGCTGGCGCACCACGTCCAATGCGGCAACCTGGGCCAGCCCGCCGAGGTGCAAAAACTTCTGGCCAAGCTCGGCACACTGCCCATCGGCCCGGCGCTGAAGATCGGTTTTCTCAAATCTCTTATGCGCGCGTGCTACTCAGTCGAGCCGCTGGGGCATTACGGTTTGGCCAAGAAAAAATACACGCATTTCACCTCGCCCATCCGCCGTTACGCCGACCTCGTCGTGCATCGCGCGCTATTTGACAAGAGCCCGGCCAAAGAATCCGCGCTCAAGGAAATCGCCGAGCATATTTCCGTGACCGAGCGCAATTCTGCTGATGCCGAGCGCGACAGCAAGGATGTGAAATTGTTCGCCTTCTTGAAGGCGCAGTTGGCTTCCGGCGAGCCCACCAAATATCCCGCGCTCGTCACGGATGTGCGGAACTTCGGCTTCTTCGTGGATGTGCCCGGTCTGGCGATGAGCGGACTCGTGCCGTTGTCCACGATCGAGGACGACTTTTATGTCTTCGATGAAATGCGCCGCAACTTGGTCGGCCGCCGCACACGCCGGATGATCCGGCTCGGCGATAAGCTTTCGGTGCAGGTGGCGAAGGTGGACAGCTTCAAGAAGCAGGTGGATTTCTGCCTGGCTGTGGAAGAACGCTCGCCCGCAGCGATGCGGTCGCCGGTAGCGCGTCCCGCGCCGGCACGGCCGCAGCAATTTCAACAGAAGAAAAGACCTTCGTCCTACCGTCCGGAAAGCAATCGTCCGCCGACAGGGAATTCGGGAAAACCCCATTGGAAAGATTCGCAACGTTCCGATTCACGCCCGCCTTCGTCACGCCGCGATGATGCGCGGCGGCCCGATGCCCATCAACCGGGTCCGCGCCGGGAGGATTCGCGCCCGTCGGAAGCCAAGCCGATGTTCCGGACCTCGGGTTCGCAACTGCCGACCTCGCAGCGACCGCTTTTGAAATCCAGCGGCAATCGAAGTTTCTCCAAGCGCCGGCGTTGATGACCTTGGGCCGGCGGCCGGTGCGCCGATTATTTCTGGACTTTGGTTCTGACCGGCGCAATATCAGGGAAATTCAACCTGGGCATCCACATGAAAAGTGAATTTTTTCTTTCGGTCTTGTTGGCGGCGTCGGCGGCGGGCGGTGGCTACTGGCTGGGACAACGCCACGCACATCCGGTTCCGGCGGCAAATCAGTTTTTTCCAAACGGATCCACCACCAAAATGGTCGGCGGTTTGCCGCCGCTGCCGGCGATTGCGGTGACGGCCGCCACCAATCTGGCAGCGTCCACCGGAAAACTTTCGCTGGCGGAGATCGAGGCGAAAATTCTGGAATGGAAAAAGAATGGGCCGATGGGATATGGCTTTGGTGGCGAGCAGGACCTGATGAAGCTGCTGCTGGCGGTCGACCCGGCAGACATCCCGGCGGTGCTGGCGTTCGCGGACAAGAATCTGTCCCTGCAGTTGCGCTGGGGCTTTCGGTATCAATTGTTGCAGCGCTGGGCGGAGTCGGATGTCACGGCCGCGATGGCCTATGCCAACGCGCTGACGGACCGGCAACAACGCAACCAAGCCATCGGCATCGTGGCCGGTGCTTGGGCGGCGAAAGATCCGGCGTCGGCGGCGGCGTGGGCAAAACAGCTTCCCCACGGCCAGTTGCGCGATCAGGTCTTGAATTCCATCGTCGGCGCGATGGCGGCGAAAGACCCGCAGGGGGCCCTGGACCTGGCGCAGAGCATGGGCATCGGAAAATCACAGCGGTGGGGCATGGGCTTTTCATACCAGATTTTCTCGCAGTGGGCGGGCAAGGATCCGCTGACCGCCGTCGCCAAGGCGGCGGAATTAACCTCCGCCCAGCAGCGGTCGCAAGCGTATCAAGCCATCGCCTCAACCTGGGCGGCGACCGATCCGCAGGCGGCGATGACCTGGGCAAACTCGCTCGCGAACGGCAACGACAAGCGCAATGCCGTCAACACCATTCTCGCCAACTGGGCGCAAAGCGACGTGACCGGCGCGATGGCCTATGCGAAGCAGTTGCCGGAGTGCCAGGCGAAACAGCAGGCGTTGAGCAGCATCAGCCAGCAGTGGGCGCAGCAGGACCCGACGGCGGCGATGGTTTTTGTAAATTCACTTCCGGCGGGCAAAAGCAAATCCGACCTGCTTGGCAACGTCATCAACGGCTGGATTTCCCAGGATCCGGACGCAGCGACCGCCTTTATCCAGTCCATGCCGGCGGGCATGGATCGCAATAAAGTTTTACAAAACGTGATTGGTCAGATTTCGTGGCAGGATCCGCAGGCAGCGATCAAGTTGGTCGCATTGCTGCCGCCCGGCAACCAGCAGCTGGCGGTTGCCAGCCAGCTTGCCAGCAGCCTCGCGCAATCTGATCCACAGGCCGCGATGGACTGGGTCGGCACTCTGCCCGAAGGCAACGCCAAGCGTAATGCGCTGCAAGCGGTGGGCTGGCAGCTCGCCCAGAATGATCCCAAAGCCGCGGCGACGTTTGCCGCCACATTGCCGGCCGGCCAGACACGCGACAATTTCATCAGCAATATCGCAAGCCAGTGGGCGCAGTCCGACGTGACCGCCACCTTGGCCTGGGCGCAGGGTTTGCCGGCCGGCCAGGCCAAGCAGAATGCCCTGAACACCGTGAGTTCGCAGTGGTCCCAGCAGGATCCGCAGGCGGCGCTGCAATTCGCCCAGACGCTGCCGGCGGGCAGCCTGCAAAACAATTTCATGCAGAACGCGGCGCAGCAATGGGCGCAGAACGATCCCGCTGCCGCCCAGGCGATGGTGCAGAATCTGGCGGCTGGCGATTCAAGAAATTCCTTCATCCAGGGCATGGTTACCGGCCTGGTGCAAAACGATCCGCAGGCCGCCGCGGCTTACGTTGCAAACCTGCCCGCCGGCAGCGCGCAAAACTCGGCGGCCCTTTCCGTCGTCAGCCAGTGGACGCAGACCGACCCACAGGCGGCGGCGACTTGGGCAGCGGGCTTCACCGGCGACACGCGCGAGCCGGCGCTCAATGCCGTCCTTCAGCAGTGGGCGCAAAATGATCCCACCGCCGCCGGCCAGTGGCTCACGGCGTTGCCTGACGACACCGCCAAACAGGGCGCCATTCAAAGTTACGTCAACGATCTCGCCTGGCAGTATCCGGACCTTGCCGCGCCGTTCGTAAATTCGCTGACGGACTCGAACCAGCGCAACAGCGCCATCCAAAACATCGCCCAAAATTGGGGGCGCGTCGACCCTGTGGCCGCCGCCAAATGGCTGGCGACCACTTCCCTGCCCCAAGATCAAATGCAGAATGTGCTGAACAACTTTCCGAAATAGGCGAACGCAGCCTTGAGCTTTTCATTCGCCCGCCGCGCGTTGGCTGGCGAGCGAGCCGGCGAAGTCCGCCGCGATTTTCCGGCCGTTACCGGTATAGACGAATAAGCCGATGATAACGACCGCTGCGGCGTAGACATGACCGGCCGCTATGGTTCGCACAAAACGGAAAAACTTGAGCCTGAAACGACCTGCAGGAGGCGGTTCCGGCCTTCGGCGTGGCTTCCATTGGATTCGTTCTTCAGGCTTGCATTCGCTCCGACACGGCCCAAAATAATTTCCGTGAAAAAGGTGTTGCTCATCCCCGTCCTGCTGCTGTGCCTGCGATTTTTTTCGCCGCCGGCGGAAGGGGCTTTTTCCGCGTTTTATATTTTCGGCGACAGCCTTTCGACGACGACAAACAGCCTGACCCTTTCCTCCACGAACTATGCGCCGGGCCGGTTTTGCAACGGACCCGTCTGGGTCGAGCGGCTGGCGCAGTTCCAGGGCATCGCATTCGACACAAACCAGGACATCGCCCAGTTTGGGCAGGGATCCGCAACCGTGTCGAACCTTCTGGTTAGTTACACCTTTCCCGCCTCGCCAAGCAATGCCCTCGTCGCCGTCTGGGTCGCGAACAGCGACTTGTATTTTGACTTCTTTTTCAACTCCACGAATGCGTCGGCTTGGGCGCAGTCCATCTCCAACGCCGTCGTCGCCACCACTGCCGACATCCAGCAGCTCTACGCCAAGGGCTGTCGGTCCCTGATCCTGCCGAATGCCGTGGACATTTCGGCGGCGCCGCTGATTTCGGCGAACACGAATTATGATACGGCGGTCCGGGCCTTCGTGCGCAGCCAGTGCATCACTTACAACACCGCGTTCGACGGCGTCCTCAGCCAGGCGCGGGCCGCCTACCCGGCCTTGAAGATTTATGCGCCGGACTTGTTTTCGCTGTTCGACAAATTGCTGGCCAACCCGGCTTACTACGGCCTCACCAATGCGGGCATTGACGCGCAATCCGATCCGGCGCTGCTCGACAAAACCATCAACGGTCCCGGCACCAACTATATTTTCTGGGACGTCATTCATCCGACCGCCAAGGTGCAGGCGCAACTCGCCGCGCAGGTCCAGCAGGTCGTCTCGCCCGTGGGCTTCAGCAACCTCGTCATGGTCGGTGTGAGCAACCGCTTGAATCTGGTCAACCTGCCCATCGGGGCCACGGGCTCGCTCGAATCCAGCACCAACCTGGTGAACTGGCGGACCAACTTCTCCTTCACCGCCGTCGGGCCGGCGGCGTCTGTGCTGGTTTCAAACACCAACGCCACCCGCCAGTTCTACCGGCTGCAGTTTTGAACCTTCGCCGGCTGCACAGTTTCGGCTTCCCGGTAATGCCGCGCTCGGATTAACTGAATTTCATTCGCCCGGCGCCCAAGCGGCTGCTATCCTGCTCGGCCAAATAAATGTCCGTTTCGCACCATAAAGCCGATGCCCTTGAGCAATTGAAAGCGGCCGCCGAGGTTTTGGAAAAAGCAGCGGCCAACCGCGCGCTGCTGGCCCAGCTTTCCGTCGAGGAACGCACCCGGCTGCTCAAGGCGGCGGGGGATATTTATTGCCCCGATGTGGCGCAACGCAGCCGGCTCGTAAAGGCGAGTTCGAAGCAGCGCAAGGCAGAGAAAACCCGGCGCGACCAGTCCAAGCTCCACGAGACCGGCATCCGCAAGCTGCGCCGCGAAAAAGTTTTTACCACGCCGAACGTCTTTCCGCCGAAAGCTTTCATCCAGCAGGAAGTGACGGACAATCCGGATTTCCGCGAAGTCGTCGAACCGCAGAACTGCTACATCTGCAAACAGGATTATTCGGCCATCCACCATTTCTATGACCAGCTTTGCCCCAAGTGCGCGGAGCTGAATTTTTTCAAGCGCACCGAGTCCGCCGATTTGCGCGGCCGCGTGGCGCTGCTCACCGGCGGCCGCGTGAAGATTGGTTATCAAGCCGGCATCAAACTGCTCCGCGCCGGGGCGCAGCTCATTGTTTGCACGCGCTTCCCGCGCGATTCGGCGATGCGTTATGCGGCCGAACCGGATTTCAAGGAATGGGGCAGCCGGCTGGAAATCTTCGGCCTCGATCTGCGCCACACGCCGAGCGTGGAAGCGTTTTGCAAACATTTGCTGACGACGCGCTCGCGGCTGGATTTCATCATCAACAACGCCTGCCAGACCGTGCGCCGACCGCCGGATTTTTACGCGCACATGATGGAACGAGAAAATGGACCGTTGCACGACTTGCCAGCGGACGCCGCGAAGCTGCTCGGTGCCTACGAAGGTTTGCGCGGTTATCATCTGTTGCCGGAAGCTGGTAGGGCTGACCTGCCGGTCAGCCCGGCCGCGCCGCAGCGCGGCCCTTCCAATTCAGTTGCAGCATCGCTGGCCGGCCTCACTCACGCCGCCGCTTTGTCACAAGTGCCGCTGTTGCCGGAGGAGTTGGCCGCGCAACAAGCCCTGTTCCCGCAGGGCCGTCTGGACCAGGATATGCAGCAGGTGGATTTGCGCGAACGCAATTCCTGGCGGCTGCTCATGCACGAGGTGCCCACGGTGGAATTGCTCGAAGTGCAGCTCGTCAACGCCATCGCGCCGTTCATCCTCAACGCGCGCTTGAAGCCGCTGATGTTGCGCACGCCGGAGCGCGACAAGCATATCGTCAACGTCTCCGCCGTGGAAGGCCAGTTTTACCGGAAGTTCAAGACCACGCGGCATCCGCACACAAACATGGCCAAGGCCGCGCTGAACATGATGACGCGCACCGCCGCCGCCGATTATCACGCCGACGGCATCCACATGAACGCCGTGGACACCGGCTGGGTGACGGACGAGGATCCGGCGCACATCGCCGAGCGAAAAGTGGCGGAGCACCGCTTTCATCCGCCGCTGGACATCGTGGACGGCGCGGCGCGCATCGTGGACCCGATTATCGCGGGCGTGAACACCGGCGAACACCTCTGGGGAAAATTTCTGAAGGACTACCGCGAGACGGATTGGTGAGGCGTGCCGCCTCGCCCAATGATTCAAAAGAATTATTCGAGGCCCCCATGTTGGCGCAGTAAATCCGCCACCTCTTTGTTGCCGCCAAACTCCGCCATATGCAAATGTGTTTCGCCGTGATTGTCTTTAGCATTAACGTCAGCCTTATTTGCCAACAGCAATTTAACTACATCTTCATATCCATTTAAAGCAGCAGAATGCAAGGCCGTCAGGCCGAATTGGCTTTCTTTAAGGTTTGTATCTGCCCCTTTGGCTAGTAGTAATTCCACCACACCTTTACGTCCATTTTGCGCTGCAACGAATAGGGACGTTTCGTCGTATTTATCCTTTGCATCAACTACTGCCTTTGCCTGTAACAATAATTTCACAACCTCTGTGTGGCCATTAGCTGATGCCCCTAGCAAAGGTGTGACGCCATCTTTGTTCGTAGTATTGACAACGGCTTTGTTTGCGAGCAGCAATTTCACCTCGACTTCATGTCCCTGTGTCGCCGCTGTCATCAATGGTGTGATGCCATCAGTTGTTTTGGCATTTATATCTGCTTTGCTGGATATTAGCAGTTCGGTTACATCTTTGTAATCTCCACCCGTTGCTGCCAAGTGCAAAGGCGTTACATTCTCTTTGGCCTTGGCATTGACTTCGGCACCTTTTGCCAAAAGCAATTTAACCACATCCGCGTGCCCCTTTAAGGCCGCCAAGTGTAAAGGTGTTTCGCCGTGCTGCCATTTGTTGGAAATAAAATTTGGATTGCTCTCCAGTATTGCCTTAACCGTTTTCAAGTCTCCATTCGTGGCTGCTCTATGAATATCATCACAAAAAGCGAGGTTGTAACAAACCATCAAGAGTAGCATCATGGCAGCTCGACGGTAAGTCGCGTAGAAAATCAGTATATTCACGCCTTCGACTTTGCGCCTGACCAATCATTTTATCAAGTCAAAGGCACGGGCGGGCAGCCGAGCGTCGCAGGCAGCCGTTGCCGGTGCTGGCCGCGAGCGGGCCGGGGTGGCCAAAACCGGCACAAACCGGGTTTGGTGGAAAATCTCCCAATTTACCCGCGCCGCCGGTCCTCAAATTGACTCATTTTGGAGCATTTGCTCGGAAAGCGTTGCAAAACAGCAGGTTTTCTTGCCGTTTTCGCGGAAAATGCAGCGGGCAAGGCCAGTTTTCGCGCTGGAATTCGTCAAATTCCGACCAGCGAACGTAAAAATCCGGTCGGAAAACGTAAAAATCCGATCAGCGAACGACGATTTCCTGTCAGCGAACGAAGAAATCCGACCGGCGAACGAAAAAATCCGATCAGCTGACGGTGAAATCCGGTCGGCGAACAACGAAATCCGGTCGGCGGACGATGAAATCCGATGAGCGAACGATGAAATCTGATCAGAAAAAGACGGAATCCGGTCGGAAAATGAGAAATGCTGGTCGGCTTACGGCGTTTTCTGGCCGGCGGAACGGCGGGGCAACCCTCCAGACCGCAAGATTCATCTGCTTCAGCCAGGTTTTTTGGCCGGTTACGGCCCTTTCAGCCACTCCGTCAGCAGCGGGCTGGCGGGGATCCAGCGGGCGCGGACTTGGGGCGGGGTGATGTTGGCGTCCAGCATCAGGCTTTCGGCGAGATAGATGGTACCGTTGCCGTAGTAGCAGAGGGCCGGACAAAACAACATTCCCGTCAGTTGGTCACAGGTCAGGTTGAGGGTGGTGAGGTTCGTCGCGCCGGAGAAGGGAAAGGGGTTTAACTCCACCGGCGTGCCGTCGCGAAGCACGCGCCCGACTTCGGCCATGAGCGCGGCGTTGGTGGTGGTGAGCACCGGACCGAATTTATATTGCTGCCTCGCGGTCATCTGGCGGAACGTGGCGGTGCGCCAGTCGAACGGCGGTTGCTTGATATCGCGGTAGGGTTCATACGCGGGCATCTCGGAGCCGCAATCCACCATGATATAGGCGGTGACGGGTTGGCCGGGCACGGCGCCGACTTTCGCGGGGTTGATGGAGCCCATGAGGCCGATGACCGTCTGCGGTTCGGTCAAGGTGAGTTGCAGGCAGGCTTCCTCGTAGTCGTGCACGTAAACCTCGCCGCGGCCGGTCACCGTATCGTGGAAATAGCCGGGGTGCGATGAAGGCGTTTGTTGTCCCATGGTGTAAAACGGCAGGCTGGAGCCGTCCGATGTCGCCACTTCATGGCCGGCAAAAAAGCCGAACGCCCAGGCCAGCACCAGCGCCATGCCGGTCAGGCCGAGCGCAAACAGCACGGCGATGAGGATGAACCATTTTTTCACGGACACGTCCAAGTGGTTTCCCCGGCGGCGGTTTCGGGTCGGGCCCGAAACGGACCGGGCGGGCGCCGGCGCCGGCGCGCGGTTAATAAATCACAGGCCGTCCAGCACGTCGCTTTCGCAGGCGGCGTATTTTTCCAGCAGCTTGTCGTAAATACGGGCGGCTTTTTTGTCCGGTTGGACTTCGCTGCCGGGCACGGGCGCGGTGAAGCCGGCCACGAGCTTGTCCCAGGCCGGGTTTTTATCCGCCGCCACCAGCCAGCCGTGTGCGGCCTGCAACGCCGCCCCGAGCGCGGCGCTCTTGGAAACTTCAATCCGCAGCACGCGGCAGTTCATCACGTCGGCCAGAATTTGGAGCAGCGTGGGGTTGTTGGCGGCGCCGCCGGTGACGAGGATTTTTTCCGGGGCGACCTGCATCCATTGCGAGTGCAGCCGCATGGACAGCATCTGCGCCTCGAAAACGGCGCGGCAGTTGGCGGCGACATTTTTTTCGTCGAGGTCAAAGCGGCGGATGCCGGTCGTGACGGTGCGCGGGACGATCTCCGGCTCGAACCACGGGAGCAGGATGGCGTCGTTATTGCCGGGCGGGGTTTGCGCGACGAACTCGGCGAATTTTTTCCAATCGGGGATTTTGTACAGGTCGCGAATTTTTTCGCGGGCGAGTGAACCGTTCTTGAAACAGATGAGCGTGAGGTAGCCGCCGGTCGGCGAGCCGAAGACGTGGCCCTCGCCGTTTTCGTCGGTCTGGCATTTTTCCATCGTGCCGAAAAAGGTATCGCTGGTGCCGAGGCTGATGGCGGTCTGGCCGGGCTTGACCAGGCCGAGGCCGATGGCGGTCGCCGGATTATCGCCGGTCCACACGGTGGCGAGGGCTTCGGGATTCAGGCCGTACTTGGTGACGAAGTAGGCGCTGACCGGGCCGAGAACGTGGCCGGACGGCGCGAGCAGAGGGAGTTTCTTGGACAGGCTGGGGGCGGTGGCCTTGAGGGCGTCGTGGTTCCAGTTTTTCCGGCGGATATCCATCAGGTTCGTGCCTGCGCCGTCGCCGAAATCGATCGGCGCGATTTTTCCGGCGAGCAGCGACGCCATGAACGAGCTGACCAGCGCGATGCTGGCGGTCTTGTCGTAGGCTTTCGGCTCGGTCTTGTAAAACTTGCGGATCTGCGGGCCGGTGAAGCGTTCAAACGTGTCCGAGCCGGTGCGCGAGGCGGTGAACTTGATGCCGCCGAGTTTTTTGCGGATCTCGGCGCATTCCTTCGCGGTGGAGGAATCCATCCAGATGGGTGCGGTCTTGCGCGTGAAGATGCCGTCGAGGTTTTCCACCAGGGATTTCTTGGGATCCAGGGCCGCGAGCACTTCCCCGGCCTTTTCGCTGAGGTAAACGGAGCCGTGCTGCTGGCCGCAACCGCTGACGGCGAGGATTTTGCCGAGCGCGACGCCGTCCTTTTTCATCTGGGCGAACAGCAGATCCAGCGCGGCCGCCCAAAGCAGCGGGGGGCTGTGCTTGACCAGCGGGTCGCGGTTGGACAGGACGCCGTGCTTGGTTTTGAACTCGGGCAGCGCCTGATCGAAGTTGAGCGATTTTTCGTAGATCACCTTGCGCGCGTCGAGGTCAATGACCACTGCGCTCAGGCTTTGCGTGCTGGAATCGAGTCCAAGGAAAAGTTTGCCCATGGGATAAATAGTTTTTGGTTTGCGTCTGACTGGCGAATCATATAAGCAATCCGCGCAAAAGAAAAGCCCGGTTTGCTTGATTTTTAATAGGTGCGCGGTGGCCGCCCACGGGCGAATCCGGCGCCGGCCACAGTGATTGCTTGCACCGGGCCGGCTTTCCGATAATTTGTCTTAACAATTTTCCTGTTTTATTCATGAGCACCGCCAATTCTTTTTCCCTCGCCCGGGAGCGCTACGCCGGGCTGGGCGTGGACGTTGACCACGCGCTGAAAACGCTTTCGCAAATCCCCATCTCACTGCATTGCTGGCAGGGCGACGACGTGGGCGGGTTCGAAAATTTCGGCGGCACGCTCGGCGGCGGTCTCGTCGCCACCGGCAATTATCCCGGAAAAGCGCGCACGCCGGACGAACTCCGCGCCGATTTGGAAAAGGCGTACTCGCTTATCCCCGGCAAGCATCGTTTGAATTTGCACGCGTTCTACGGCGAATTCGGCGGCAAGAAGGTGGATCGCGACGAAATCGCGCCGGAGCACTTCAAGAATTGGATTTCCTGGGCGAAGAAAAACGGCCTCGGCCTCGATTTCAATCCGACTTGCTTCTCGCATCCGAAAGCGGCGGATGGCTTCACGCTGTCCAACGCGGACAAGGGCATTCGCAAGTTCTGGATCGAACATTGCATCCGGTCGCGCGCAATCGGCGCGGCGATGGGCAAAGCGCTCGGCAAAACCTGCGTGACCAACATCTGGATTCCCGACGGCATGAAAGACACGCCCGCCGACCGCGTCGGCCCGCGCGCGCGACTGGCCGAATCGCTCGACACGATTTTCAAGCAGCCGATTTCGCCGAAGCTGAACCTCGATGCCGTCGAACCGAAGCTCTTCGGCATCGGCAGCGAAAGCTATGTGGTCGGCTCGCACGAATTTTATCTCGGCTACACCGTCAGCCGCAAAAAAGTGCTGACGCTCGATGCCGGCCATTATCATCCGACCGAAAGCATTTCAGACAAGATTTCCAGCGTGCTGCAATTCATGCCGGAAATTCTGCTGCACGTCAGCCGCGGAGTCCGCTGGGACAGCGACCACGTCGTGATCCTCAACGACGACCTGCTGGCCATCGCCCGCGAAATCGCCGTAAACGGTTTTGAAAAGCGCGTCCACATCGGGTTGGATTATTTCGACGCGAGCATCAACCGCGTCGCGGCGTGGACCATCGGCACGCGCAACATGCTGCGGGCGCTGCTCATCGCGCTGCTGGAAACGCCGCTCATCCGCACGGCTGAGGCGGCGGGCGATTTCACCACGCGCCTCGCGTTGCAGGAAGAAGCCAAGACGCTGCCCTTCGGCGCGGTCTGGGATCATTACTGCGAAAGCCAAGGCGTGCCGGTCGGCGAACACTGGCTGGCGGAAGTGAAGGCTTACGAAAAAGCAGTTTTGAGCAAACGCAACTAAACCAAATAACCAAACTGAACTATGGGAAATCCGTTTCTTGGTGTGGTCTTTCACTGGCTCGGGGGCCTCGCCTCCGGGAGTTTTTATGTGCCCTATCGCGGCGTGAAAAAATGGTCGTGGGAAACCTACTGGCTGGTCGGCGGGTTTTTCTCATGGATCATCTGCCCGTGGCTGCTGGCGACCCTGCTGACGAGCGACGTGGTCGGCGTGCTGAAACAGCAGTCCGGCAGCACGCTCTGGTGGACGTATTTTTTCGGTGCCATGTGGGGTTTCGGCGGGCTCACCTTCGGGCTGACGATGCGCTATCTCGGCATGTCTTTGGGCATGGGTGTGGCGCTCGGCTACTGCGCGGCCTTCGGCACGCTGGTTCCGCCGATCTTCAAATATTTCATGCCGAACCTGCCGGTCGGTTCGAGTATTCAGGAAATCGCCAGCAAAACTTCCGGTCAGGTTACGCTGGTCGGCGTAGGGGTCTGCCTGCTTGGCATCGCCATCGCGGCTTTCGCCGGATTGACGAAGGAACGGGAAATGCCGGAAGCTCAAAAAAAACAGGCCATCAAGGAGTTTAATTTCAAGAAGGGTATTCTGGTCGCGACTTTTTCCGGCATCATGAGCGCTTGTTTTGCCTTCGGATTGACGGCGGCGAATCCGATTAAAGCTTCCACGCTCCAGTCCGACTATGTCCACGCGGCCAAAGCCGATGGCCTAGCCATCGCTGATGCGCCACCGTTGGATCAGGTGGCGACCACAAGTTTTCTCGCCAGCTTGAAGTCGACGACCTTTTTTCAAAAGGCCCCGGAAGCCGTTCAGAACCGGCCGTCCATGGATGATGTGATCGAGCAGATCGAAAATCCGACGATGGTGCCGCAACTGCAAGCCAGCATTGATGCGCTCAAAAGCAAATTAACCGGATTGAGCGGCGGCGAAGCCGCCAAACAAATCGCGGAACTGGAGACCAAGGTTTCTAACATCATGACGGAGGCACCGCAACAGGCGCAGTTTTTGGCGCAATCCACCGACGCCGTCGCGGTCCGGTTGGCTGCGTATTCAGCCGGTCTGGTCGGTCTGGCGGGAAAAACCAACGAGTTGGCGGTCATCCGTGGACTCAAGACCTTGCCCATTAAAGAAGTGGCGGTGGGCATCGTCAAAGCCGGCGGCGACTTGGTGAAATATAATTCCAAGCACGAACTGTGGCAGGGATTGCCCGCCTTGATCGTCATTTTGCTGGGCGGATTCACCACCAATTTCATCTGGTGCATGCTGCTGAACATCAAAAATAAAACCGGCTACCAATACCTCGCCTCGCATGTCCACGAAGAACACGCCCATCACGGCGGGACCGGCGGCAGCGAACATGGCGGCACGGCGGCGGTCGGCGGCGCGTTGACGGATTTGAAGATTCCCGCGTTTGCCAATTACCTGTTTTCTGCGCTGGCGGGAACGACCTGGTATTTCCAGTTCTTTTTCTATCAGATGGGAACGACCCAGATGGGTCGGTATGATTTCGCCTCGTGGACATTGCACATGGCGAGCATCATCATCTTCAGCACCATGTGGGGCTGGATATTCCACGAATGGAAAGGATCGAGCAAGAAGGCGCACCTGCTCATTGGCGGCGGTATTTCCACGCTGGTGCTGTCCACGGTCGTCATCGGCCTGGGCGCGGCGATGAATGGCGGGAAATCCATCCACGACATCGTGGGGATGCTGTTCGGCAAGTGAAAAGAGCTTTAGAGACTTAAACTCAAACGCCGGCGGAATAAACTTCTGCCGGCGTTTTTTAATCGGCAATCGGCTCAGATCTGAAAATCCACCGCCGTGCTCTTGTCCGATTTGCTGAGGACGCGCATGTCCAGGCCGTCGTAGATCACCAGCGAATTCGGCTGCACGCTGTCCATGATGAATACGTTGCCGCCGATCGTGCTGCCCGCGCCGATGATTGTTTCGCCGCCCAAAATCGTCGCGCCGGGATAAATCGTCACGCGATCCTCGATGGTCGGGTGCCGTTTTTTCCCGCGCAACTGCTGGCCGGCGGCCGTGGACTTCGCGCCGAGCGTCACGCCGTGATACAACTTCACGTGCTGGCCGATGATGGCCGTCTCGCCGACCACCGTGCCGGTGCAGTGATCCACAAAAAAGTGCGAGCCGATCCGCGCGCCCGGGTGCAAATCCATGCCGGTCCGCGCGTGGGCCCATTCGGACATGATGCGCGGGATGAGCGCCACGCCTTTCAGATAAAGTTCATGCGCCAGCCGCTGCACGGCGATGGCCTCGACGAACGGGTAGGAGACGATGATCTCTTCCTTGCTCGCCGCCGCCGGATCGCCGTTGAACGCCGCCTCCACGTCCGTTTGCAGCACCTCGCGGATGCGCGCCAAACTGCCCAGGAACGCCACCGTCAACCGATGCGCCTCGGCGGCGATGTCTTTTTTCTTGAGCCCGGCCGGCGGCTGATATTCCAGGCTCTTGCGGATTTCGTCCTCCAGCTTGCCGAGCACCGCGTCCAACAACGCCGCCGTTTCCACCTTCACTTCCGAGGAATGGATCAGGTGTTCATCGAAGAAACCGGGGAAGAGCAGCCGCAACAAATCCTGCGTGATCGCCGTGACGGCGCGCTTGGACGGCAGGTTTTTGCCATCGAGATGGTTGATGCCGCCGGCCTTGGCGTAAGACGCGACCAGCTGGTTGGTGAGTTGCGTGACCGTTTCCACAGGCCTAGGATTTACCATAACGGCCTTCGGAAACAAAGGTTTTGTCTCCGCCGGCATCCCGCCCGCGGCCGCCGGGTGCGGGTGGGACGGTGGCGGCCGGCGCGGACTGCCGGTGGATAAAAAGAGACAGTTGCTCAATTTCCTTGGCTGAAGATGTTGCCGAGGAGCCGGGGTTTGTGGGAAATGTCCAGCAAAGGCTGGATTTGGCCTTGGTTGTTATTGCCCCAGACAATTGAAGTGCCAAATAGACCTTGATACTGGGCAAAAAAATCTTTGGCGCTGTCCAGCGGCCAATACCACAGGCTGCCATCGGCGGCGAGGCTGATGATGCCGCCGGACGTATCTGCGATGGCGAGCCAGTCTGAATGCGTGCCGAGGCGGGTGGGTTTTACGGCCAGCATGGAGGTTTCGTCGCTACCCCAGTAGTGTGGACGGAAATCCCACAGCCACAGCGACCCGTCATTTTTCAGCGTAACAACCTTTTCGCCGCTTCCCGCCACCGCCAGCCAGTTGGTGTCACTACTGAATGGAAAGTTTACCGTCGCCCACTCGTGGGAATGTGACCGGCGATTCATTTCTTGATCCGCAATAATACGAAATATGCCATCGGTGCCGACCGCCAACTGGGAATTCCAACCGCGCCAGATGGTCGTCGAGCTGCGCCTGCCATTTTCATAAATCAAATCACGTTGGACGCTGAAATTCGGTTCCAACACTTCAGTCTCATCGGTGCGCTGATGGCCTGGCTCCTGATTCCAAGTGTCCCACACGCTGCCGTCGGTTTTGCGGAGACAGGCCTGATTGCCAACCGAAAACACTTCCGCCCAGTTCGTGGCCGTTCCCAAACGTTTTGGGGTGAACGTCCGCAAACCTGGCCAGGGGATTTTCCAGTTCCAGTTGGTCGGAATTCCCCAAGACCAAAGCGTGCCGTCATTTTTGACGAGCAGCATGGCCAGGCCATGCGGTTCGATGCTGCTCCAGTTGGTCTCGCTCCCGAAGCGCGTGAGTTCCCCGGCCGGTGGGATTTTCAAACCGCCGCCAGTCAACCGTTCGACATGCGACGGCGATTCCGAATCCCACAAAGACCCATCCAATTTGAGGCCCACACTTTCATACCGATAAAAGCTCCGCATACTTACCCAGTTTGAGCCTTCCAGAAAATGCCCGCTGCCTGGGCCCGTCAGCGGGATGACGCCGAATAACAGGGCCAACGGGTCTACCATACCGTTGAAATACTCGTGTTCATTCTGCCAGATTCTCCCGTTCGCCAAGCGCACGGAAACCGCATCCCATTGATCTTCCAAAGTCGGCGGGTTCGCCTGCGTCAACCGCGCCGCTCCATGCGGCGGTTCGAACGGCGTCAGTTTTTCCCACGCCCGGTGATAAACCGCCGTCGTCGTGACGCAGACGAAGACCAGCGCCGCGGGGAAGACCAGTGCATTCTGCAGCCACGCCGGCCAGCCGAGGTTTAGGCGCTGGAAATTCTTGAATGACATCGCCACCAGCGTGATGGAAAGCACCGGCACGCCGATGAAATAAACCAGATAAACGTTCCCGAGCAAATCATTGCCAAACTGACCCTCCTGGATGACGACAAGGTTTAGAAAGAATGTCAGCACCAAACCCAGGACCGACGGCGCGAGCGCCTGCAGCGTGTTGCGTGACAGTGTGGAGGTATAAAATGAAACCGCGCCGATGGTCGCCGCCAAGCCCAGCAGCAGGAACAAAGGCGTCAGAGTGTTGAACGTCAACAGACCATACCAAAACGAAAACTGCCAGCCACTCAGCCTCGCCAAATAATCGCTTTCGATTTGAAATCCCGAAGGCAAAAAATGGACATCTGGCAATATCCGCGATCCTTCCAGCAACAACGGCATTGCCACGCCAAACAGCACGGACAGCAGCATCGCCACGCGGAATTTCACCGCGAACTGCGTGCGTCGTTTGACCGGCAGGCAAAACTGGCCGGCCAAAGTTCCGAGCTTGCGTTCCTCGGCCACGGCGGCCGCACCCACCAACAGCGGCATCACCAGCCAAAGCAACCAAAAAATCTCGAGGATGAATTCCGTCGAGGAATTTTTCTGGTAATGGCCAAACTTGCGCATGGCGAGGACGCCGAGATGCAGCAGAAGCAGCACGCCCGCCAGGATGAATTGTGACTGATGCAATTGCATTTCTTTCCAGAACAAGGCCGTGCGCGGACGCCAGCGACGGCGGCGCAAAGCTCCGGCCGAACCGATGTTCAATACCGCCTGCGGCTCGCGCGGACGCTCGCCCCACCACTTGAGCCCGCGCATATCCGGCAGGGCGATGGTTCCGCCGGTCCAAGCTACGTCCCGCGCCCGTAAAAACAGCCAGCGCGCCAGAAAAATACCCGCGAGACTGTAAAGGCCAAATACAATCACGAGCATGCCTTCCGAAAACGTATCGGATTGGTCGGCCAGCAGGCCCGCGAGAATCACCAGAATCACGCCCGGCACGAGTACCGTGAACCAGAATGCCGCCGCTACCTGCCGCAGCAGGAGCACCGTCCATAGTCCTCCGGAAAAAATCACCAGGCCGATTACGGTAACTGTGGCAAACAAATCCAGCCAGTCCTGGTTGCTGTGATATTGAACTAAATGAAATGGGCTCATGATAAATGAGGCCATCCACAGAAATGCGACGGAAAGCAACGCGGCCACCAGCAGTGTAAATTTTGTCTGCCAGAGTTTCATGCGAGAAACCGGCTGCGACAGTAGATTGGAAAAAGTTCCCGAACCGACTTCCACCCCAAAGGAGCTCAAAGCCAGCATCACCATCGCCGCCGGGCAAATGACGCAGCTCAAAATGGAGATGATTTGGAAGAATACATTGTCACCGTTGTTGGCGGGGATAAAAATACCTCCAAGAGCCAGCACGCAGGCGAATCCAAAATTTGGCAGCAGCAGGCGGATTTCTTTTTTGACGAGGGCGTTCATGTTTTCGCCTTTTTCAAAACGTCCGAGGCCACGAAGATTTCCTCCAGCGACAGGGCTTCGCAGCGCAGTTCCTCGGGGGAATGCGCTTTCAGTTCCGCCAGAAGTGACTCGCTGTTACCGTCGGCGAGAATTTCCAGTTCGCGTCCGCCGGTCTTCACGCTCAACGCGCCGGGCAGGTTGAGTTTCGGCATTTCCGCAAAGCGGGCGCGGATTTTGCGGAAGCGGTCGCGCGCGGCGTCGGCTTCCATGGTCAGCAGATTTTGGCCGCTTTCGATAATCGTGAACTCGTCAATCAAGCCCTCAAACTCGGAGATCAGATGCGTGGAGACGAACACGGTGCGGCGGCCGGGATCGCCGGATTGATAGGCGCCGATGACGGTCTCGATGAATTCGCGGCGGACAATCGGGTCGAGGCCGCTGGTCGGCTCGTCCAGCACGAGCAGTTCCGGCTCCGGGCAGATCGCGCCGATGAGCGCCAGCTGGGTGCGCTGGCCTTTGGAGAGGTGGCTGGCCTTCTGCTTCGGGTCGAGCTGGAAGCGTTGAAGCAAATCGGCTTCGATGTCGCCGTTCCAGTGTTGGCGGAAGGAGGCGAGGTATTCCAGCGTGCCGGCCACGGTCATCCACGGATAAAATGCGACCAGGTCCGGCACATAGGCGAGGCGCGCTTTCACAGCGACTTCGTCCCGGCGCGGGTCGAGGCCGAACACGTGGACGGTGCCGGCATCGGGCCGGAGGAGGTTCAGCAGGCATTTGATGGTGGTGGTCTTGCCCGCGCCGTTGCGGCCGAAAAAGCCGTAGCATTTGCCGGGGCGCACGGTCAGCGAGAGGCCGTTCACGGCGTCCAGCCGGCCGTAGCGCCGCGCGAGGTTTTGGATTTCGATGATGGGCGGGTCAGGGTTCATGGCGTCCTTTTAATCGGTTTCGGAGTTTTCTTTCACCTGGCGTTCAAAGCGGTCGAGCCGTTCCTTGACGAGCGTGATAAAGGCGTCGCGGTCCACCTGGAGGTGATGGGCGGCGACGACGGCCTCGTCGATTTCCTTGATTAAAATCTTTTCGCGGGCGGTTTTGGTGAACGGCGAGTTGCTCTCCTTGAGAAAACAGCCCTTGCCGGGAATCGTCTCGATGACGCCCTGGCTTTCCAGCTCGGCGTAGGCCTTGGCGACGGTGTTGCGGTTGACGCGGAGTTCCTCGGCGAGCGGGCGGATGGCGGGCAGCGGTTCGCCCGTGCGCAGCCCGCCGGACGCGGCGGCGTAGCGGATCTGGTCCACCAGCTGGAGGTAAACCGGCTTGCCGGACTTGAAATCAATTTGCAGGAGCATACGCGGTGACTGTCCTATGACGCTAGGACAGTCAGCGGCGCGGGTCAAGCGGATTTATTAACGGGAGGTGACGGCGGTCGATGACCGGCGGAGGTGGGCGATGCTCACAGAGCGGCACTACATTCCAAAACCGCCTCGACCACGCAGTCCACGCCGAGGCCGTTCAGGCAGCGGAAATCAATCGGGCATTCGCGGAGGAAACACGGGGCACACGGCGCGTCGGAGGTGAGCAGGCGCTGGCGCGGGTCGCCGGGCAGGCCCGGCCCGGTCAGGGCCGGCGACGTGCTGCCGAACGGCACCACCACCGACGTGCCCAGCGCGGCGGCGACGTGCATCGGGCCGGTGTCATTCGTCAAAAGCACGCGGCAGAGTTTTAAGAGCGCCATCAGTTCGCGGAGGGAGGTCTGGCCGGCCAGATTGATTGCCGATTGCCGATTGCCGATTGCCGATTGGATTGGCGCGGTAATGGCTTGGTCGCTTTTTCCGCCGAACAATAGCCAGGTGCAATTGGTCCGCTGCTGGATTTCCTGCGCGGCGGCGATGAATTTTTCCACCGGCCAGCGCTTGGCGGGGCCGTATTCCGCGCCGGGATTCAGGCCGAAAATGGGGCCGGTGATTTGGTTCAGGCCAAATTTTTTCCGCGCCGCGGCAATTTCCTCCGGCGTGACCGTCAGTTGCGGGGCGAGCGGTTCCGGGTTCGCGCCGAGCGCGGCGGCGAGGTGTAAGTATTCGTGGATCTGGTGCGCCAGCGGATTGGCGGTTGGCGGTTGGCGATTGGCGATTGGCGGTTGCGCGATGAGTTGCTGAATTTCGGCCACGGAGCGTTTCCGCATTTGGACGGCTTCGGCGCGGGGGGCGACGGTTTGTGTCAGGAAAAAATTCCGCCACGGCCGCGCATAACCAACGCGCTGCGGGATGCCGGCCAGAAAAACCTCCAGCGCGGAGCGCGGCGAATTTGGCAGCACGAGCGCGAGGTCAAACTTCCCGGCGCGCAGTTTTTTTGCGACAGAAAAAATATTTTCACCGGAAGCAAACGAAACGGTTTCATTCACCACCGGATGATGCAGCCACAAGTCGCCCAATTTTTCCGGCGTGAGGAGGGTGAGGTGGGTGTCGGGAAATTTTTCGCGAAGCCGCAGAAGCGCGGGCGTGGTCATCACGGCGTCGCCGAGCCAGTTGGTGCCGCGCACCAGAAGGCGGCGCGGCGGGCGGATCGTGACTGGCGGCGGGCGGTTCACGGCTGGTGCTCCGGTTTCAACGCTGACGCCGCGCGGTTCGCCCGGGCCGGGCGTTCGGGGGGTTTCCAGCGGCGATGGACCCAAAACCAGTTTGCCGGGTCGCGGCGAATGGCTTTTTCAAACTCCCGGTTCACGTCGAGCATGATGTCGGCGGGCGAACGCGGTTTACCATCGATACGCGTGGGGATTTCCTCGCCGGCCTCGATGCGCCACTGCGCCAGACCGACGCGGTAGCAAATCGCCGTGTGCAGCGGACAATGGTAACGCAGCGCAAACACGGCGGGCGCGGCGGAGGTGGAACAATCGCGCCCAAAAAACGGCAGGCGCAGGCCGTTCGGTCCGGCGTGCTGGTCGGCAAGCAGGCCGAGCAGCAGCCCGGTGTCGCTCATCGCGGCCCGCAGCGCGGCGCCTTCCGTGCGCCGCTCGTAGAAGCGGCAGCCGGACCGGTTGCGCAGATCCACCATGAGCCGGTTGAGGGCGGGCTGGTTCAGGCCGCGGTAGGTGGCAGCGCATTGGAAGGCGGGCACGAACTGGCCGAACCGCGCGTACAGCTCGAAGTTGCCGAAGTGGCCGATGGCGACAATGCGGCTTTGCGGGCCCTCTTTATTTTTTAAGAAGACGATTTTTTCCGCGCCGACAAATTCAAAGTACGGCCGCATCTGGGGCGGGGTCATCCCGGCGGTTTTGATGGCGCCGGCATAATTTTCGCCGATCCGGCGGAAGTTTTCGCGGGCGATGGCCCGGATTTCCTCCGCCGGTTTTTCCGGGAAACAGTGCGCCAGATTTTCCATGGCCACCCGCCGGTAGCGCGCGGAGAGAAGAAAGGCGAGTCCGCCGCCGGCCCGGCCGAGCCGGGCGACGACGCGCAGCGGCAGCGCCTGGATCACGGCGATGACGGCGCGCGCCAGCCAGTAGAGGAGCAGGTTCATCAGCGGAAACAGATTTTGCGGACGCAGTCCTGGAAGTCATTCGCGCCGGCCACGATCTTGATCTCGACGCGCATGAAATAGAACGGCAGGTCGCGCCGGTCGATCTTCGGGAAGCGCACGGCGTCCTTCTGCGTGGTGACGATGATTTCCGCCTGACGTTTTTTTCCGCGGTTGATGGCGTTCAGGATTTCCTGCTGCGTGAACCGGTGATGGTCGGCGAAGCGCTTGGCATAGACGAGTTCGCCGCCAAGCTTCACGAGGCTTTGCTCGAAACTTTCCGGCTGGGCGATGCCGCTCAGGGATGCAACTTTTTTGCCGGTCAGCAAATCCAAGCCTTTTCTTTCGCCGGTGAAAACGTCTTCAAAGTAAAGCGGCTGGTGGATGCACTCGATGACGGCGGCGTCGGGATTCAATTGGGCGATGCGTTCACGCAGCGCGGCGGTTTTGCCGTCGCTCTTCGTGATGAAAATGGTGTGGGCGCGGGCGAGATGCGAGGGCGGTTCGCGCAACGTGCCGCGCGGGAGCAGATGCCCGTTGCCGAACGGCTGCTGGCGGTCAATCAGCACCACGTCATGCCGGCGGCCGCGCAAATCCCAATATTGGAAGCCGTCGTCCAGCAGCAGCGTGTCGCAGCCAAATTTTTGAATCGCATAGCGGCCGCTCTTCACGCGGTCCTTGTCCACGAGCACCACGACGTCCTTCAAATTCGACGCAAGCATGTAGGGCTCATCGCCGGCCATCTCGGAATCAAGCAGCAGGGATTTGCCGTCCGAGACGACGCGCGGCGGCGTCTGGTCGTCGCGCAGGAGGATTTTGTTCAGCAGCTTGGTGTGGATCGGCACCGGCTTGGAGCGGTAGCCGCGCGAGAGGATGGCGACGTTGCGGCCGGCGTCGCGGAGCTCGCGCGCGAATTTTTCCACGACCGGCGTCTTGCCGGTGCCCCCGACGGTGAGGTTACCGATGGCGATGACCTGGACGCCGAGCGTCTTGTCGCGGAGGATGCGGAAGTTGTAGAGCCAGCGGCGGATCTTGACGGCGACCTGAAACAGCTTCGAGCCGCCGAAGAGCAGGGCGCGGGTGAGATTGGCCTTCCAATCGCGGCGTTCCTCGAAGATGACTTCGAGGACGAAGGTTTCCAAGGCTTCAGCCCAGGCACGGAAGGTTTCACGCATCGCGGGTCAATGTGCCAAGTTTGGGGCTAGTTTTGAATTTTTAATTTCCAACTGCGAGCACCCTGCCCAGCTCAACGGAAAATTAAAAACTTAAAACAAAAATTAATCTCAGTAGCCCAGCTTGGCGACTTCCTGTTGTAACGCCACTTGGAAATCCTGTACGTCGGCGGCGGACGGTTTGTAGCCCGGCACCTTGGGCACGACGCCGAGCCGGCCCGTCTGGTCGAGATACCAGTCGGCGATCTGACCATCGCTGAACGTGACCTTACCGCTGACGATGGCGCCGGGCCGGGTGATTTGGTCCACCCCGACGGTCACCTTGCCGCCCGCGGGCGCCCCGGCAAGGGGGCTGGCGGCCGCCGGCGGGACCGGTTTGGCGTCCAGCGGTGCGGCGGCGGCCGGCGGCTCGACGACTTTCGGCGGTTCCGGATCCTTGGGCGTGAGCTTCAAGTCATCCACGAGAAAGCGCGCCTCCATGTATGTAAGCTTGAGGCCGAATTCCGCCGCAAGCCGGCTTTGAATTTCCGAAAGTTTGGCCCCGTCGGCAATCCACTTGGCGACGGTGACTCTCTGGGCTTCGTCTAATTTCATAGGGGCAGTCTAATCAAAAACCGCATGAAATCCAGTCCAAGCTTGGAGCGCGCAATTCGTGCGCACGCCGGCCGGGCCGCGCAGGGTTTGCGCGCCGCGACCGGCTGGTTTGCCATATAAAGCCGGTTTTACCGGCTGGCATGTTTCTTGCATAGATGGGGCTAATCCAGTGACGACACACGTTGTGGCGGCTTGGAAACCAACAAACGCAACCAAAAAAAAGATTATGAAATTGAATCGCATTATTACCCTGGGCGCGATGGCGGCCACGCTCGCCCTCGGGGGCACCAGTCTGCTTGCGCAGGACAACGGCAACAATAACAACGGCGGCCCCGGCGGCCCGGGCGGTGGCCAGCGTCGCAATTGGGATCCGGCGCAAATGCAGCAGCGGATGCTCGACCGCGTACAAGAGCAGCTCGGTTTCACCAACGACACGGATTGGGACGCCGTGAAGCCGCTCGTGCAGAAAGTCATGGATATCCGCCGGGATTTGTTAAGCGGTCAGATGCGCGGCGCGTTTGGCGGTCGCAATCGCGGCGGAGCTCAAGGCGGTCCGGGCGGATTTTTTGGCCAGCCCAGCCCGGAACAAGAGGCGTTGCAGAAGGCGATTGAGGACAACGCCCCGACGGCGCAAATCAAGGACCTGCTGGCCAAATTCAAGGAAGTGCAAAAAGCCAAGCAGGCCAAGCTCGAAGCCGCCCAAGCCGACCTCAAGGCGGTTTTGACCACCAAACAAGAGGCGCAGGCCTATTTGCTCGGCCTGGTGAACTGAACGATCATCAAGGGAAAGCTGACGATTCATGGCCGCCCCGCCGGTTCAGGTTTCTTCGACGAAGCAGTTGCTGGAACGCATGGTTGCGTCCCGGCAACTGTCTTCGCTGGATGCGGACGCCTTGCTCCGCGCTCAGCCGCACATGGCCAGCGAGGAGGAAATTCTCCGCTGGCTGGCGACCGAATACGGCCTCGGCTACACGACGCTCGAAGACGTCGAGCCGGATCGTCAGCTGCTTTCCCTTTTTCCCGCGCGCATTTTGTTGAAGGAAGAACTGCTTCCGCTCCAACGCGTGAATGGCCTGATCGAAGTCGCCACCAGCCGGCTTTTTGCCACGCAAGGCTTTGATGCACTGAAAACGTTGACCGGCCTGAACCTCAAGCCGATTCTCGCCGCCAGCGAAGCCATCCAACGCGAAATCAAAAAACGGCTTGGCGTGGGCGCCGACACCATCGGCACGCTCGAAGAGGAAAAAGGCATCCAGGTCGTCGATGAAAATGCGGAAGGCAATAATCTCGACGAAGGCGCGGAAGACGAGGCTTCGATCATCCGCTTCGTCAACCAGGTATTGAAAGACGCGATTGAACTGCGCGCCTCCGACATCCACCTCGAACCGTTCGAGGACGAATTTAAAATCCGTTACCGCATCGACGGCGAGTTGCAGGAAGTACCCGTGCCGCCGCAGTTGAAACAATTTCAGCCGGCCATCGTATCGCGCATCAAAATCTTGAGCCATCTCAACATCGCGGAAAAGCGCCTACCACAGGATGGCCGCATCAAAGTGCGCATCGACAACGCTGAGGTGGACATCCGCGTATCCGTGATTCCGATGTTGCACGGTGAGGCGGTCGTGATGCGTTTGCTACGGCAAAACTCCACGCTGCGCGGCCTGGCCGAAATCGGCATGAACACGCGCGAGTTGGAACATTTCCAGAGCGTGTTGCGTTTGCCGCACGGAATTATTTTGGTCACCGGTCCGACCGGCTCCGGTAAAACGTCTACGCTTTACACCGCGCTGAACGAAATCAACGACGCCGTCCGCAAAATCATCACCGTGGAGGACCCGGTGGAATATCAGCTCAAGGGCGTCAACCAGATCCAGGTCAATGAAAAATCCGGCCTGACGTTTGCGCGCGGGTTGCGCTCGATTTTGCGCCACGACCCGGACGTAATACTCATTGGCGAAATTCGCGACGCCGAAACCGCGCAGATCGCGGTGCAGGCTTCGCTCACCGGCCATTTGGTTTTTTCCACGCTGCACACGAATGACGCGCCCGGCGCGCTCACGCGGCTCGTGGACATGGGCGTCGAGCCCTATCTCGTGGCGTCCTCGCTCGAAGCCGTGCTGGCGCAACGCCTCGTTCGCGTGCTGTGTCCGCATTGCAAACAGCCGGATACTTCAGCCACGGCGCAATCATTCAAAACGAAGCTCGGCATCGCGGCGGACAAAATCATTTACAAATCCGTCGGATGTCGCGAATGCCGCAACACCGGGTTCTTCGGCCGCCACGCCATTTTCGAGTGGATGGACACCGACGAGGAAATCCGCCAGTTGATTTTGAAAAGCGCCTCAACCGATTTAATGCGCGCCGTCGCGCGCAAAGGCGGCATGCGCACGCTCGCCGAGGACGGCTGGCGGCTGGTCGCTGCCGGCGTCACCACGGTGGAGGAAGTTTTGAGTGTCACCACGGCCAAAGAAGTCGAGAGCGCGACGAAAAATCAAACCGGCGAATCCGCCGCGAGCATCGCGGTGGCGCGATAAATTTATTTTCCATGCCCGCATTTTCATATCGAGCGTTGAAGGCCGACGGCAAAATTGCCGAGGGCGTGCTGGATGCTGGCAGCCGACCGGATGCGCTGCGGCAGATTGAGACGCTGGGTCTGCGGCCAGTGAACGTGGCGGAAAAACTGTCCAAGGCGGCAAAAAATGGATCCACGTCATCGTCGTCGGCCGGAAATGGTTCCTTCAAGTTCGCTTCCAAAAAAGTTTCGGCGAAGGAGCTGGAGAATTTCACACGGCTGTTGTCGAGCCTGCTCGCCGCGGGCGTGCCGTTGAGCCGCGCGCTGGTGATTTTGCAGAAGGAAGCGTCGTCGCCCGCGTCGAAAGGCCAGTGGAAGCAGATCCACGATTACGTCGTGGACGGTTTGTCTCTGGCGGACGCCATGGCAAAATCGCCGGAAACTTTTCCGCGGGTCTATGTCGCGATGGTCGAGGCCGGTGAGGCGGGCGGCTTCCTCGACGTGGTACTGGCCCAGATCGCGGAATTTCAGTCGAGAGAAAAGGAACTCAAATCGAAGGTGATGACCGCGATGCTGTATCCGTGCATTTTGCTGGTGCTCGCGCTCGTCGTGCTGACGGTGCTACTGGTGTTCTTCATCCCGAAATTTCAGCGCGTATTTGCCAGCATTCACGGTTCGCTGCCGCTCATCACCCAAATAATTATTGGCGCAAGCCATTTGATTCGCTCCTACGGCTTGCTCGTCGGGGCCGGACTCGTTGGGCTGTTTTTTCTGGTGCGGACCTGGTTTGCTTCCGAGAAAGGCAAGCGCATTTGGGAAGGTGCGATTTTGAAAGCGCCGCTGATTGGCCCGCTGATCGCGCAATTTGCCATGGCGCGTTTCTGCCGGATGCTCGGCACGCTGATCGGCGCGGGCGTGCCCCTGGTGCACGGCCTGAACGTTGCGCGCCGCTCGATTGGAAACCAGATTCTCGTGGATGCCGTCGCGCAGTCCATCGAGCGCGTGCAGCAGGGCGGACGGCTCGGGCAGAGTCTGGCGGCCTGCCGGTCGCTGTTTCCCGGCTCGGTGCTGGAAATGATTTCCGTTGCGGAAGAAAGCGGCAAGCTGGACGGCGAACTGGTCCGCATTGCTGCCGAAACCGAAACGGATCTGGACCGCAATCTGAAAACCGCCGTGGCCTTCGCCGAGCCACTGATGCTGTTTTTGATCGCGGGTTTCATCGGCGTCATTTTCATCGGCATGTTGCTGCCGGTGCTGTCCATGGGCGAATACATCAAATAAGAACCACGATTATGAAAATCCAAATCCATACAACGAACAGATTGCCGATTGCCGATTGCCGATTGCCGATTGATTTTGCCGGCGACGCCGCGCACCGGATTGGTTTAAAAGGCCATCGAAAATCGGCAATCGAAAAGGCCTTCACCCTCGTTGAAATGCTGCTAGTCGTCATGATCATCGGCATCCTCGCGGCGCTGGTCATCCCGAAAATCGTGGGCCGAAGCGAACAAGCCCGCACGACCGCCGCCTTTGCCGATATCAACGGCGGCATCAAGGCCGCGCTCGGCGCTTACGAGGTGGACAACGGCTTTTTTCCGAAAAGCCTCCAAGATTTGCTGGTGCAACCGTCCAATGCCAAAAACTGGCACGGGCCCTATCTCGATAAAACTCCGGTGGATCCGTGGGGCAATCCTTACATTTATTATTTTCCCGGCAAACACAACCCCGGTTCCTACGACCTGCTTTCGGTCGGGCCGGACGGCAAGGAAGGCACCGACGATGATGTTGTGAGCTGGGCCAAGTGAATGAAATTACGAATTGCGAACCATGAATTGCGCGTGCCGCCAACGCCAATGTCCGGCGGCGCAGCCAATTCGTCGCGCGAAATTCGCCGTTCAAAAATCTTGAACGCCTTCACGCTGATCGAGCTGGTTCTCGTGCTGGCCCTGCTGGTGATCATCACGTCGATCGCGGTGCCGGCGGTGTCGCGGTTCATCCGGGGTCGCGCCCTGGATTCCGAGGCGCGGCGGCTGTCGGCGCTGCTGCACGCGGGCCAGAGCCGCGCGGTTTCCGAGGGCGCGCCGATGGTGTTGTGGGTGGATGAGAAAGCCGGTGGCTACGGACTGGAGGCGGAATCAAGCGGACCCAATGGCGACGCAAAGGCGGAAGATCTGACCGTGGATTCGACGCTGCAGATTTCGGTGGGGAACGGCGGCATGGTCGCGGGCACGACGTTCAAGCATTTGCCGGCGATAAGATTTTTGGCGGATGGCACGGTGGATGAGAACAGTCCGCAGTCATTGAAATTGACGGACAGCGCCGGGTTTTCGCGCTGGCTGGCGGAAACGCCTTTGCGCACCGGTTATGAAATTAACGTCGCCGGCCACCCGTAAGTGCGCCGCGTTCACGCTGGCGGAGGTTTTGGCGGCGCTGCTGTTCCTGGCCATCGTCATTCCGACGGCGGTGGAGGTGTTGCACGTCGCGAGTCTGGCGGGCGAGGTCGCCGTGAGAAAAAGCGCCGCGGCGCGGGTCGCCGACCGGATATTGAACGAAAGCCTGGTGACGACGAACTGGAGCAACGGCTCGCAGAGCGGCACGGTCACGGAAGGCGTCTTGGATTTTAATTGGAAGCTGACGAGTCAGAGCTGGCCGGAAGATGCGATGCAGTGGCTGACGGCGGAAGTGACGTTTTCCGCGCAGGGCAAAGCGTATTCGGTGAAATTGAGCACGCTGGCGAACGTCCAGACGCCGGCGGCGGCGACCATGAATTTGCAACCGTGAAATTAAGCAACAACCAACCGGCAGCGTTCACGCTGATCGAGATGATTCTCGCGATCGGCATCGCGGCGATTGTCCTGATCGCCGTGAACGCGGTGTTCTTCACGGCGTTGCACTTGCGCGACGAGACCTCGGACCTGGTGGACGCCGCCACGCCGGTGGATTCGGCGGTCACATTTCTGAAACGCGACCTGCAATGCTGTGTCACGCCGACCAACGGCACGAGCAAGGTTTTGTCCGGCGGATTCCGGGTGGGCGACAACCTCGCGAGCGCCGGCGTCAGCGATCCGGTGGCCATCGAGATGTTCACCGCGACCGGGGCGTTGAGCGACAGCCAGCCGTGGGGCGATATCCAGCGCGTGACTTATGAATTGAAGAATTCCGCCGACGCGTCCGCAAATGGAAAAGATTTGTACCGCAGCGTGCAGAGGAACCTGCTGCCGGCCGTGACGCCAACGGTGGACGACCAGCTTATGTTGCACCATGTGGCGAGCGTAAAGTTTTCCGCCTATGACGGCGCAACTTGGCGGGATACCTGGGACACGACCAGTCCGACGGCGGTGAACACGAACCTGCCGCTGGCCGTACGCGTGGAAATCCAGCTGGCCGACAATCCCAACGCGCAACCGGTGGAAATAGTCGTGCCGATGGATGCCGTGGCGCGCACCAACATGGTGCTGGCGGCGACGCAGTGAAGCTGAAAATGAAATTGCCAAATCCAGCAACGCGGATGAATGGCCGGCGCGCAAAGGCGTCCGTGCTCATCATCGTGCTCTGGGTCACCATCGGCCTCGTCAGCATAGCGCTATATTTTGCCAATTCGATGAACTACGAGCTGCGCGCAGCGGATAACCGCGTCAACGGGCTTTCGGCAGAACAGGCCATCGAGGGCGCGGCGCGCTACGTTGCCTACGCGCTCCAACTTTATGCGACCAACGGCGCGATGCCGGACAACACGCAGTTCAAGTGCGAAGCCGTGCCGGTGGGCGACGCGAAGTTCTGGCTCATCGGCCGTGATCCCAACGAAGGCAATTCCACCGAGCCGTATTTCGGGCTGGTGGATGAGGGGGGCAAATTGAATTTGAACAATGTCAGCACCAATGTCTTTCAGTATCTGCCGAACATGACGGCGGATTTCGCAGGCGCGATCATGGACTGGCGCGGCACCAACGGGGTCGTTTCGCTGGATTATACGGCGCTGGGCTACGTGCCGAAAAACGCGCCCTTCGAGACGGTGGATGAACTCCGGCTCGTCTATGGCGCGACGGAAGATCTGCTGGCCGGCGAGGATTTGAACCGGAACGGGGTGCTGGACGCGAACGAAAAAGATTTGAACAACAATGGCGAATTGGACCCCGGCCTGCTGGAATATGTCACCGTCTATACCCGCGAACCAAATTTTCACGCCGACGGCACGACGCTGACAAATGTGAACACCGCGACGCTCACCCAAATTCAGGCGCTGTTCCAATACGCCGGCACCAGCAGCGCGACCCGCATGGCGCAGTCCATTTATAACTCCATTCATCCGAATCCGCGGAACCCGAGAATTGTGAATAATTGCAACGGACTGCTTGATTTCTGCCTGCGCTGCAAAAATGCCGGCATGAGCTCGGGTGATTTTGCGAACCTCTCCGCCACCGTGACGACCAGCACCAACACCTATTTTCGCGGCCGGGTGAATGTGAACATCGCCAGCCCCGATGTGCTGACGGCGCTGATCATGGGCGCGAACGTGGACGAACAGACGGCGGTCAGCGCCGCGCAGACGCTGGTTTCCTATCGCCAGCAGAATCCAGACAGCCTCGGCTCCATCGCGTGGGTGATCGATGCGCTCGGCAACAACAGCCCGGTGGTCACGGCGCTGGCGCGCGGAAATTTTGTGACCACGCGCAGCTACCAATTCACGGCCGACATCGCGGCGGTCGGGTCGTTCGGGCGCGGCTACCGGCGCGTAAAATTCATTTTTGATGTGAGCGACGGGACGCCGAAAATTCTGTATCGCCAGGATTTGAGCCGCCTGGGCTGGGCGCTGGGCGAAAAAGCCAGGGAAAATCTGGTCGCGAAGGACACGCCATGAAACCTGATTCCAAATTCAATTTCCGTAGGCGAAAGCAACTGACGACGCTGCTCGGCCTGACCCTGGACGGCAGCCGGCTGGATGGCGTGGTGCTCCGCAGCGCCAACGGTTCACTTTCGCTGCTGCAAAAGTTTTCCGCGCAACTCGCGCTGGATCCGCTGACGGCCGCGCCGGAACTGGTCGGCCGCGAAATTCGCAACCTGCTGGACGCCGCCGGCGTTCGCGAACGGCATTGTGTCGTCTGCGTGCCGCTGAAATGGGTGCTGACGGCGCACACGGAGTTGCCGCCGCTGCCGGAGGCCGATGCGAAAAGTCTGCTGCTGATCGAGGCCGAGCGGGGCTTTCATTCGGACGTGGCGTCCCTGCAAATGGACGATTCCCGCAGTCCGCTGGCGGATGGCAAAAAATATGTGCTGCTCGCGGGCATTCCCGGCACGTACCTCGCCGCGCTGGAAAAGGTCCTCGCGGCGGCGAAATTGAAACCGGTCGGTTTCACGCCCGGCATTTCCGCGCTGCAATTTCCCGGCGCGGAAACTTCCGGCGGCGCGCTCGCCCTGGCCGTTGGCGAACGGAACGTTTCCTTGCAAGTGACGGCGGGTGGCGGCGTGGTGGCCTTGCGGTCGCTCGCCGGCGCCGTGGAGGATGAGGCCGGCCGGCGGACGCTGCATCTGGACATGGTGGTCCGCGAAACGCGGGTCACGCTCGGCCAGTTGCCGGGCGGCCTGCGCGATCCGGTGAAGCACATCCGCATTTTCGGTCCGCGCGAACTGGCGCAGCCGCTCGCGGACGAACTGGAACTGCGGTTTGAACCGGCGGGCCTCAAAGTGGAATATGTATCGGCCTACGCGGCGAATGAGTTCGGCCTGACGCTACCGGTGGAGACGCCGGTGTCGCCGGCATTCAGCCTCGCGGCCAGATTTTTGGCGGAATCGAAGCCGCCGTTTGAATTCCTGCCGCCGAAACCCAACTTCCTTGAGCGGTTGGCCACGAAATATTCTTCCGGCCGCCTGCGCACCACGGGCGCGGCGGCGGCGGGGATAGCGGCGCTGGTCATTGGGCTGTTTCTGGTCCAGCAAATTCAATTATGGCATTACCGTTCACAGTGGTCACGGCTGGCGGCGAAGGTCGGCGAACTGCAGGCCATCCAGGATAACCTCCACCAGTATCGGTCGTGGTATGCCGGCACGTTTCCCAATCTCGCGATCTTGCGGCAATTATCGCTGGCGTTTCCCGAGGACGGCTCGGTGACGGCGAAGAGCATCGAGGTGCGCGACGGCCGCACGGTGACGTGTTCCGGCACGGTCACGGACTACCCAGCGTTGCTGGCGATGCAGGCGCGGTTGCGCGCGGCGGACGGCGTGAACGACGTCAAGCTGGAGCAGGTGCGCGGCAAGGCGCCGATGCAGTTTGTTTTCGAGTTCAACTTCAATCCCGGAGGCGCAGAATGAAAATTGAAAATCGCCAGCAGTTTCTCGTGCTGTTAACCGTCGCGGCGGCGGGGCTGTTCGTGATGGTGAATTTCATCATCACGCCGCTGGCGGGCTGGTGGTCAGCGCGGCAGGGGCAAATTCACGGGCTGCGCCAGCAGGTCGGCGAGGGCAACCAATTGGTCCGGCGCGAGGCTTTTATCCGCCGCCGCTGGGCGGACATGCAGGCGAACGCGCTGCCGGCCAACACCTCGCTCGCGGAGCAACAGCTACTCACGGCGGTGGACGGCTGGTCCCACGCCAGCGGCGCGGCGGTGACGAGCCTGATGCCGCAGTGGAAAACGGACTCCACGAATTATCTCACGCTGACCTGCCGCGTGGAAACGTCGGGCGACCTCGGCGCGTTGAGCCAGTTTCTCAATGACCTGGAGCGCGGTCCGCTGGCATTGCGACTCGACTCGCTGGAGGTCAACGCGCATGACCCGGGGGGCCAGCAACTGACCATGAGCGCGGAAATCAACGCGTTGGCGCTGATCCCGTCGGCTAAAAAATGAAACCAACCTCAAAAAAAATACTCTGGCTGCTGCTGCTCGCCCTTGCGGGCGGCAGTTTTGCCCGCGCGCAAACGAACGGCATGCCGGGCGCGGCTGATTTTGCGACTTTCAGCCGGTTTATCACCGAGCGGAACATTTTCGACCCGAACCGCCAGCCGCATTACCCCGCGAGCGAGCCGCGCCTTCACCCTGCGCACGCGCGAATTTCTTCGTCGGCACCGGCGTTTACGCTGGTCGGGACCATGAGCTACGGCAAAGGACTGTTCGCCTTTTTCAACGGCAACCGCGACGACTTGAAACAGGCGCTGCTGGTCTCAGGAAAAATTACGGATTACACGGTCACGGCCATCGCCCAAGGGCGCGTGACCTTGGCGTCAACAAATCCGGCGCAACTGATTGAATTGAAGGTCGGCGATGAGCTCCGCCAGGCGAATGGCAAGTGGGAATTGACCAGCCCGGATGATCAGTCCGCTGGAACCGTTGGGGCGGCAGTGGCTGCGGGCAATTTGCCGGCCGGCCCAGATGCCCCGCCGGCGGCTTCGCCGGCGCTCGGACAGAATGAAATTTTAAAACGACTGATGCAGCAACGCGAAAAGGAAAACCAATGAACAAAATCTTCTTGAATCTCCTGGCCGCCGGTGCGGCGGGCTTGCTGGTTTCCGCCAGCGCCCAGCCCGTGCCGGATGAAAACGGCGCCGCCACCAATTCACCACCGGCCGCTGGCTTGGCTCCCGATGCCGCCGGTTTGCCAACCACGCCGGAAGGTACTCCGGCGGCCGAGGCAACCGCAATGTCTCCCGCGCCGGCGGATAAACCGGTGGTGGAATCGGCGGTGATATTGCCGGCGACGAACACCGACACGACCACCGCGGCTCAAAACCTGGCATCCAATTTCATGCCACCCGCCCAGGCCATCGGCACGAACAATCCGGACGAGCTGCGGTTGGATTTCCGCAATGCGCCGCTGGAGATGGTGCTGAATTATTTGAGCGACGCGGCGGGCTTCATCATCGTGCTCGATACGCGCGTCAACGGCAACGTCAGCGTCATCAGCAGCCATCCGATGACGCGCGACGAGGCGGTGGACCTGCTCAACTCCGAGCTGAATAAAAACGGCTACGCCGCCATCCGCGACGGCCGCACCCTGACCATCGTGGACAAAAATGACGCGAAGACGCGCGATATCCCGGTCAAGACGGGGAACAACCCGGACTTGATTCCAAAAAACGCGGAGATCGTCACGCAGATCATCCCGATCCGTTTCGTCGAGGCACGGCAGCTGGTTTCGGATCTGACCTCGTTTGTCTCGCCGCAGGCGACGGTCGTGGCGAACGAGGAGGGCAATTCCATCGTCATCACGGACACGCAGTCAAACATCCGGCACCTGGCGGAAATCATCAAGGCGATCGACAGCAGCGCGGAGGCGGAGACGGAAATCCGCGTGTTCCGGCTGAAATATGCCAGCCCGACGGACGTGGCCTCGGAACTCGAGAGTGTGTTCCCGAACGGCACGTCCGGCAACAACGCCCAGTCGCCGATCCGTTTTGGCGGCATGGGCGGCGGGCCGGGCGGATTTTTCGCGCGGATGATGGGCGGCGGCGGCGGGGGCGCCCCGGCCGCCGCCGGCACCGGTTCCAATGACCGCGTCAAGAAGGCGACCCAGGTCACCGCCGTGGCCGACGCGCGCATCCAGGCGGTCATCGTGACGGCCTCGAAGGATTTGATGGAGCAGATCGCCGGCATGATGAACGACCTCGACGTGCCTTCGTCGCGCGACCAGAAGGTTTATGTCTTCCACATGAATAATGCCGATCCGCAGCAGGCGGCGCAGGTGCTGCAAAACATGTTCCAATCCGGCAGCACCTCGCGTGGCAGCAGCGGTTCGTCGGCAAGCAGCGCATTGATGTTACGCCAGCAAAATAATACGACCACCACCAGTTCATCCACTGCGAGCGGTTCCACCCCGGGTGGCACCGGTTATGGTGGGGCCAGCGGTAGGCCGCAATTCTAGTTCACCGCCCGGCATTTTTGAATCAAGGAACATCTATGAAAACCAAAAACTTTAAAACTTATTTCAGCCTTACGGCGCTCTTGTGGCTTTGCGCCGCGCCGGAATTGTTCGCCCAACAACGGGCCGGCGGCGGCTTCGGCGGCTTTGGTGGGTTCGGCGGGTTCGGCGGCGGCAATAATTTGAACCGTGGCGGCAGCTCCAGCAGCGCGGAATACAACAACAATGGGACGGTCGGGAGTGCGACCATCACGGTCAATCCGGATACCCACGACATAGTGGTCATTGCCGACGAGCAAACGAGCCAGCAGATCAGCAACGTCATCGCCAGCCTCGACGCGCCCGAACCGCAGGTCCTCATCAAGGTGGTCTTTGTTGAAGTGGACGACAACAAAGCGTCCGCCATCGGCGTGCAAGGCAACTACACCGGCCTTAATAACAACTTTTCGCAGATCACCGGTTATGTGACCAATTATACAGTGGCTGGCGCCGGCACGGCCAGCGCTGCGATTGTCCCTTCCAGTATCACGCCGGTAAGTCAAAGCGTGAACGCGGGCAATAATTTTGGGCTGCCCCAGACGTTGTCAGGTGCGACTGGATCTGGCGGAATATATCAATTCCTTGGCAATGATTTCACCGCGACCATCCAAGCGCTCGCCACCGCCGGCAAGGCGCAGGTTTTGTCGCGCCCCTCGATTCTGGCGCGCGATGGCCAGCAGGCGGAGATCGTCGTTGGTCAGAGCATTTATCTGCCGAGCGGCGTCAGTTTCAGCTCAGTGGGCAACAGCGCCACCACGGTGCCGACCATCAACGGCACGTACCAAAACGTCGGCATCCAGCTTGATGTCACGCCGTTCATCGGCGACAACAGCCTGGTGCAGATGATCCTCCAGCCGCAAATCACGTCCATTGACAACTCGACACCCGGCCAGGTCATCGAGGGCGGGAGCGTGTTTTCGTCGGCCGTGTATGCGCCCAACATCAACAAGCGTTCCGCCAACACCGTGGTCGTGACGCCGGATGGCCAGCCTGTGGTCATCGGCGGTCTCATTGGCAGCGACAAGTCGTCCAACGACAGCAAAGTTCCCCTGCTCGGCGATATCCCGCTGCTCGGCCAGTTGTTCCGGTTCAGCGCCAAGTCGAGCACGAAGAGCGAGCTGCTGATTTTTCTCACGCCGCACATTGTCCGCGCGCCGGATGATCTGATTGCCCTGGCCAGCCACGAAACCCGGCAGTCGCAGCTCATCACCAACTCCGTTTCCGAACAAGAACTGGATCACTACCTCGACGGCCTGCCGGTCAAGAAAAATTAGCCAATTGTCTTTTCCCGCCGCCGCGCCAGACTGACCCCGGAAATGGAATCAAATCGCCGTCACCAAGTCGCCGCCGGCCTGCTGGCGGCGGCGTGGCTGCTCGTCGTCGGCTGGCAGGCGCAGGAACATCGGCGCGTGGTTGAAGCCGCCCAGTCCGACCTCCGCAGCCGCTCGCACGAGATTGCCGGCACCTTGAGCGCCGTCACGCGCGCGCTGCGGTTTCGCGGCGCGTTGTTTCAGGATCGCCTGGAACCCGTCCTCAGCGAACTCGTCAGCAACCGGACCAGCAGCCTCGTCAAATTGCTTTACGTCGGCTTGCTGAACACCGACGGCGATCCCGTCGTAGCCGTCGGCGACACCAACTTTTTTTCGCACGAAATCGTCGCCGAGACCGAGCATTGGTCGGACCATGCGGTCGTTTTTGTCCTCCCGATCGAAGGCGCCAGCGTCAGCCCCGAAGGCGTCACCAACAATCCCACCGTAGTGCTGCCGCCCTTTCGCGACCTGGCCAACGGCGCGATCCGCAACCGCGATTTTTTCCGCCGCGACCAGCCGCCGGGCGATACCAATGCGGCGAATTTTCCGCCGCCCAATTTTCCACCGCCGCCCACGAATGCCGCCGGTGAGGTGCCGCGGCCGCCCGACGATGGCCTTCGCCCGCCCGCGGGCGGGGATCGTCCCCGCGTTGGCAATCGTCGTCCGCCCTGGATGCGCGGGATGTCCGATGCGGACTTCAAGGCGCTCGTCGCCAAGCGTGAACTGCACGGCCTCGTCCTTGCCATGTCCAACGATAATTACCGCGAAGTGTGCCTCCACGATCTTTGGCTGCGCGGCATCATCGCCTTTTTCGCCGGCATTTCCGCGCTGGGCGCCGGACTCGCGTGGCGCAATCTTCGCCAGACGGCGGAATTGCAGATCCGTTTGGTGCGCGCCAGCGAATTGAACTCCCACCTCAAGGAGATGAATCTCGCCGCCGCCGGCCTGGCGCATGAGACGCGCAATCCGCTCAACCTAATCCGCGGCCAGGCGCAGATGATCGCGCGGCTGCCCGACGCGTCGCCCGAGGTCCGGGAAAAATCCCAAATCATCGTGGAGGAGACGGACAAGGTCACCGCGCAGTTGACCGAATTCATCAACTACTCGCGTCCGCGTGAAGTTCGCCGGACAAAAATTGCGCTGACGGCCGCCTGCTCGGAAATTGTCCGCACGCTCGGTTACGACATCGCGGAGAAGCAATTGCGCGTGGAGATAACCGGCGACCCGCTGTTGATTGAGGCGGACGAGCAATTGCTGCGGCAGGTGCTCTTCAATCTGCTCATCAACGCCACCCAGGCTGTTGGCCCAAGCGGACAGATCATCATCGAAGTGCGCCGGGTGAACGCCGCGGAAGCGACCCTGGAAGTCCGCGACGACGGCTCCGGGGTTTTGGCGGAAAACCGGCGGGAGATTTTCAAGCCTTATTTCACCACGCACCAGCAAGGCACCGGTCTCGGCCTGGCGATCGTCTCCCAAATTGTGCTCGCGCACGGCTGGGAAATCACCTGCCTGCCAAACGCTCCGCACGGTGCCGTATTTCGTCTCACGCACCTCAAGATTGCTGCGTGAGGTTGAACCGTCCGCTCGTTTTGGGCGGGATAATCACCTTTGTCACTTGCGCAAAACTCCCGATTTTAGCTTGAATTTTCAAAGGATTCCGATAATATGTCAGGACACTCGCTGAATCATCCAAGGGTAGGTGGGTTTGAGGCTGGCGGGCCTTCCAACAGCCGTGGGTAGTACAAGATGCCAGCGCAATGCTCGCAGGTTGTAAAATGGGCAGACTGATTCCAGTCTGCCCTTCTTTTTGGATTTGCGGCACGATTTTAATCAGACGGATTTAATGTCCCCCTTCGGTCTGCTGCTCCCAGACAGCGCCACGGATTGTCACGCAATTGTAACTTGCAGCCACATAATCGTAATCTAATCTTCACCCGATGAATCCGGCGGATTTGTTTTCCCATGAAACCAACCCGGTGCGGCTAGCGCCCGGCGAGACACTCTTCAAGGCGGGTGAGGTGCCCGACGGCATGTATATCCTGCTGGACGGCGCGCTTGAGGTGTTGGTGGAGAGCAAAGTGGTGGAGAACTCTGTGCGCGGGGCGATTATCGGGGAGATGGCGCTTATTGATCAGTCGCCGCGCGGGGCCACGGTCGTCGCCCGTGAACCTTCCAGCCTCGCCAAACTCGACGCGGCACGATTTCACCGCCTGATCCAGCAGAATCCGTTTTTTGCGATGCATGTCATGAAAGTCCTCGCCGACCGCATCCGCCACTTGGATCGGCTGCTCGCGCAATCCAAGGCCGCCGTATCTAAAGACTGAAACCGGCCTGATCGAAACGGCAACTTCTGAAGCCGTTGGCTGACAAAGGTCGAATTCGCAAAGCCGTCGGCATGTGATATGCTTGAGGTGGAGTATGGACGTTAGCAATATTGCATTCGTTGTGATAGGCCTGATCTCCGGTCTGTTTCTCGGAGTAATTTTGGCCGGCGAATGGGACTTGAAGTGGCCGGGGCTTGAGCAGTTTGGCGACAGCAGCTTGAGCCCAACGTCCGTCAATTGGCTCGGAGGCATGGCCTTTCTCGGCGCTGTTTTGATCTGCTTGATGATTTAACGCAAAGGTCGAACTGCTTTTCCCGCTCTTAAAGACTAACCAAAAGTTGCCGGTTGGTGGTTTCATCGTACATTTTTTGCCGGGCCATTCAAAACATAGACGAACAATTTTTCAGACGGTATGTTTCCAAATACGAACGGCAGCGGTCCTGCAAACGTCGAATAAAAGCCGGCACCCACTCTTGGGTTCCAAGTGGCCAGCCAAGGGAACCCTGGCAGGCTGCAAACCTTGATCAGGTTCCCGCCTTGGGGCGCAAGTGGGGTTTCACTGGCATATTGGACGGGGACAATCACCAGGTCGGCGGGTTTCAATTCGGAGCGGTTGAAGCCCAGCGGCCAAGCTCCCCCCAACTGCATATAGTATTGGAATCCCAAGTGACCGGAAAACCACTTTCTGCCGGGTCGGCTGGCGTATTCTTCATGGACGCGTTCCACGCCGTTCCGGACTGCGTTGGCCAGTTGAAAATCGGCATTCGCCAGCAATAAACTCAAGGCGGCGCTGGCCGCGAGCGAAATTTTTATGCCCGTGGTCAATTTCAACCAGTCTTGCTCCAGCCGGCGGGTGACCAAAATGGCCACGGCCGGAGCCATCGGCAGGATGGCGCGGATGTTGACCATCCAATAAATAAAGGCTGCGAAGGCAAAAATCCCCAACACCCATAAGGCCAACAACCCCGAATCGGACGTCTTATTTTGCCAGCCATCCGCCACGGCCAGCGCCAGCACGAAAATACCGGCCACCGTCCACAAAATGATTTGGATTTGTGTACCGACGTGGAGGTTTCCGCTGAGCCAGGAAAAATTCATTGTCAACATCCCCTGAGACAGCGCCCACCCCGCCAGCAACCCGCCCAAGATGGTTAATATCAACAACCCTCTTTTGCTCCACAGGCAAGGCGCGCAAAAAAGCACCCCGGCAAAACCGCCTCCGATAAAAGTCAACGCATTCAAGGTTTTGAACATTCTTGCGATTCCGTGGTAGGTTTGACTGGCGGTGGCGTATTGATTTGAAGCCAAAAAATGTGGGTGCCCATAGAGGTGGAACGTCCACCATTCGCTGGCGCACAAGGCGGCAACCGGAATCAGTAAAAAGCCTAACCAGGCGCCGACATTTCGCTTTTCCATCCAGCCATAAGCGGCCAGCAACGGGATGAGGCAGATGCCATTGTATTTGGTGAGCAAAGCGAGTCCCGTCAGAATTCCAGCCGACGACAATTTACCCAGACTGTTTTGCTGCAATCCTTCCGTCCAAAATACGACGGCCCAAACCCAGGCCGCCAGCATGGCCACATCGCACATGACCGTGGTGCTGGAGACCAAAAAGCCGGGTGAGCACAAGACTGTTAGCGCGGCAAACTGCGGGTGCCGGCAAAAATTTCTGGCCAGCCGGTAAGTTCCGAGCACCACCGCCACGGCCGGCAGCAAACACGCGAAGTGCATTCCGGTTTCACTCCAGCCGAAGATTGCCCCTGCCACGGCGAGGTAATATGACATCAAAGGCGGGTTTTGGGTTGCTGACCACATCGGCTCGGCAATCCCAAACCAGTTGACCTCGAAGCCGTAGGGGTTTCCCGGGTGGACTTGAATTTGTTGGGCCGCCCAAATGTAAAGCGGGTCATCTATGTTGAATGGTTTAGCCAGGAACGGTGCCAGCATGGCGACCGTGAGCAGGGTGAGCACCAAATAAGGATGGCGGAAAGTCCAATCGGCAATCGTTCTCTGAACTGTGCGCGCTGGTGAGTCGGCCATTTTCCATACGATAATGGATTGAACTGCCGTGGAAACATTTTTCGGCGGTTGAACTGCGTGGGTATTTTTGACGCTCAATAACCACCCTGCCTTTGCCGGTTGGTAATTCTGCGGCTGCGTTTGCGGGTCGCGTTCGCGCTGACGCAATCGTCATTCTTTGCGTAGATGTTTCGTCGGTGTCCAGCCAGGTCAGATGGCTTATCCGCTCGCTTCTCCAAGCGCGTCAGATTATGTTGCTGCGATGTTGTTAGTCACATCCAACCAGGAGAAGCAGCTGATGATGGTCCACCTGATCGGCCCGGTGAGCCCCGACGAATTTGCGGCGGGTCGGGAGGATCTTGCCGCCCAGTTGCTTGGGCTATCTCGCGGATTTCGTTATCTGGCCGATTTCACCCATTTGGAATCCATGGGGCTGGAGTGCATGGCCGAAATGGGCCGGGTCATGGAATTGATTGCCCAGGCGGGCGTGGGCATGGTGGTGCGGGTGATACCCGATCCCAGCAAGGATATCGGCATGAACATTCTCACAATTTTTCATTACCCACCTGGTCTCCATGTCGCGACCTGTCGAAACCTGACCGAGGCAGCGGGTGCCCTCGGGCTTTAGCCGTACTCTGGATTAATCTGAATTAAGCAACTTTCAACGCCACCAACCTTTGTTTGATCCGAGCAACCCCGGTTTGAACCGAACCAAGTATGCCACGTTATTGCCGACGTTTTGGAATCAAACGGGGTTTTTCCATTGCGACAATTTTCTTCCCCACCGTCCGGCGCCTTGTAGAATGCCCGTGAAAGCTTGTGCCACCTGATTCATGGCTGTTTTTACGTCCTGACCAGGGAGCAGCAATGGCTTGGGCGTAAGCGGCAACCGGATTTGATCTAAACCAATTATTATGGCCGCCAGGCGATCAGCGGTCAGCCGGCAAACCAGCCAGCCATCAACTATGAAAGCCAAAGAGATCATAAAAAAAGCCCAAAAATTTGCCGAGTCGTTCCGGGTCACGGACGGAAAAAAATTCCGGCTGAAGGATTTTGACCCTGCCAATACGCTCGGCATCAAGTCCGAGGCCAAGCCGCGCGCCAAGGAGGCGCTCACCATCGGCGTCCAGGCCATGGCCAATTATCAGGATAAGCTTTATGCGCAGGGCCAGTGGGCGGTGCTGCTGATTTTCCAGGCCATGGATGCAGCGGGCAAGGACGGGGCCATCAAGCACGTCATGTCCGGCGTCAATCCGCAGGGCTGCGACGTGCATTCGTTCAAGTCCCCGTCGGCGGAGGATTTGGACCATGATTATCTCTGGCGCTGCCAGCTGGTGCTCCCGGGCCGCGGCCATATCGGTATTTTCAACCGCAGCTATTATGAGGAAACGCTCGTCGTGCGCGTGCATCCGGAATATCTCGCGCAGCAAAAATTGCCGCCGAAACTCGTCACCAAAAAAATCTGGGCGCACCGCTTCGAGGACATCCGCAATTTCGAGCGCTACCTGGCCAACAACGGCGTGGTGGTGCGGAAATTTTTCCTGCATCTCTCGAAAAAGGAACAGAAACGCCGCTTTCTCGAACGCATTGAAAACCCGGACAAAAACTGGAAGTTTTCCACCAGTGACGCCGCCGAGCGGCGGCACTGGGACGAATACATGGCTGCTTACGAGGACATGATTCGCCATACCGCCACCCCGGAGTCGCCGTGGTATGTCGTGCCGGCGGACAACAAATGGTTCACCCGTATCATCGTTTCGGCGGCGGTCATCGAGACGCTCGCCTCGCTGGATTTGCATTATCCCGCCGTCGGCCCGGCCAAGCTCAAGGAACTGGCGGCCGCCAAGGCGGCGCTCTTGAAAAAACCATCCCGGACCAAAAAATGAAATTTGGCCTCAAGGAATGGTTTCTCGTGGTGGTCGTGCTGGCGTTGCTGTTCGGCTGCTTCCAGGTGCTGCGGCCGTTTTTATCCTCGTTGCTCTGGGCGGTGGTGCTGGTTTGTTCGAGCTGGCCGGTGTATGCCCGGCTCTTGAAACTTGTCGGCCACCGGCATTCGCTGGCGGCATTTCTGATGACCTTGGGGATGATTTTGATTTTGCTGCTGCCGTTTGTCATCGTGGGCACCACGCTCGCGGACAACGTCAAGGCCCTCACGGCCGCCCTGCAGAATTACATCCAGCAAGGTCCGCCGGGTCCGCCGGCCTGGCTGGCCGATGTGCCGCTCGTCGGCGCCCGCGCGACCATTTACTGGCAGGGGATGGCGGCGGACACCAGCCGGTTATGGGCGCATGCGCAGAAGCTGGTTGAACCAGCTGGCACTCTGTTGCTCGCCGGCGGGTTTTTTCTCGTCAGCGGCCTGATCAAACTGGCCCTGAGCATTTTCATCGCTTTCTTTTTGTTTCGGCGTGGCGCGACCGTCGGGTCATGGTCCACGGCCTTGGTGCGGCACATCGCCGGTGAACGCGGCGAACATCTGCTCACCGTCGCGGCCAACACCGTGCGCGGCGTGGTCTATGGCATCCTCGGCACGGCGCTGACTCAAGCAGTGCTGGCGGGCATTGGTTTTCTCATCGCCGGGGTCCCGGGTGCCATGCTGCTGGCGCTGCTGACGTTTTTTTCCTCCATCGTGCCCATCCTGGGCACGGCCCTGACCTGGGGGCCGGCGGCGATCTGGCTGTTTCATGAGGGCGCGAATGGCTGGGGCATTTTCATGCTGGTCTGGGGCTGCGGCGTCGCCAACGTGGACAATGTTGTCAAGCCGTGGCTCATCAGCCAGGGCAGTAATATGCCGTTCCTGCTGATTTTTTTCGGCGTGCTCGGCGGCGCGCTTACGTTCGGTTTCCTCGGCGTTTTTCTGGGTCCGACCTTGCTGGCCGTCGGCTATCGGCTGGTTAAGGAATGGGCGACGGCCAGCCGGTTCATGGAAACGCCGCCACTAAAAAATAATAATTAAAATTG